>ERZ869936.397-NODE-397-length-42960-cov-7.137933_pt1 | contig 42960 bp, 71 predicted proteins | sample MGYA00520876_ERZ869936 | MGnify/ENA primary metagenome ERZ869936 (study PRJEB32218, sample SAMN09650985) | biofilter metagenome | isolation source: enrty point of leading RO module | place: Saudi Arabia: Thuwal, RO plant located on Red Sea | collected 2016-02-17 ... | reverse complement strand
AAGTGATATGGAACATCTGCTTCATAGGTTTGACGAAACTCATCCTTTGCTTTGCGAACATCAAAAGAAGTTTCAACATAAACTTTCTTCAAAGGCTCTCCGTCTAAGTTTTGATAGTCTCCCTCTTCATAGCCAAACTCACGCTCAATATACTTTGAGGGTTTGTAAGAAACTACATTCTCGTTCACGGGAACATAGAAGTAAGGGCGAAAGGGAGTAATATTCCATTTCTTCTCGCCGTTTTCTCGCCATGATGTATAGATATTTTTACCGTCATTCATTTTGCTAATAATCATTCAATCACCAATTTGTGGGGCTTTCAAAATCATTCTGTCCTCGGCCACAATAAGCAGAGGAAAGTCGTCCTTCACATAGAAGTTTAACAATTGTTCTTTGTCAAAGAAGTTATGCAGTGGGCCAGTGTAATCAAGTGAAGCCGCTTCACCAAGAATACTTACAGGAGTAATTGTTTCCGTGTATCTGTTTTGCACTGTTTGTTGTGAGGAAAAGGTCGTTGTCTCTTTGTTGAAGTTAAGCGAATATACTCCGCTTTTCACTAACTCGCAGTTTTTGATGCAGGATGAAAACTGTGCCGAGGTGATAGCAAATGCTCCTTCAAAGGCAGTTTTGCCAAAAGAAGGCAGTTTATCCAAAACGGCAGACCAAGTAATTTCTTTGGTTCTCTCAAGTGAGTTTTCTAAAGCATCCATGTTAGGATGATTCACGACCTTGGGCAAACTTGCACGCTTACGATTCTGTTCAATGCTGATGAAGTCTCCACCTGCAACAGTAATCTCATCCTTGAATGACTTCAAGTATGGTAGAACAACGGTTGCATCAACAACAAAGTTTCCGTTTTCTTCACCGGCTACCGTTAAGGTAATCTTCGCCATGAAAATAGCAGAGCCGTTGATGATTGAGAGAACATTTCCATCTAACACCATGTAGATGTAATCTCCCATTGTGGCGTTTCCGAAACCCTTTGAGGTTAGGGACTTCCCTTTAACACGAATACTTTCAATGGCTTGCTCTAATTCTTTTGCGCTAACTGTAAATTTCAAATTTTACCCTCCCGTAATTCGGGAATACCGTTCCAAACAACATTTGGTGGGGTTCCTTCACGGACTGTCCAGCGTGTGCCGACCAAGTTTCCGTTTGTTCTTGAACCAACCAATTGTGCGACATAGTGCATTTCACCTTTGACATTCTTTCGGGTGCAGTGAATCTCTTGCTCAAGTTTTCCACCCCAATCACGCCATGCAGGTTGAACACCAACAGGAACATTGTCCACATATTTTTCCGCTTCGTGAGTAATATAAATCACATCACACTTCAAACGATAGATAGAAACCATCAGTGCTTCAAATGTTTTATTTCTTGCACCGTATTGGAATGGCATAATTTTCGTAACTTTCGTTGGGTCAGGATTAACCTTCAGAATACAACTATTAAACCAAGTATCTACACCATCAAGAACAAAGATAGGATTTTCTCCTTCTTCAATCTTTGAATGAACATACTTCACGAAGTCTCTTGAGTTTTGCTCGGACTTGTGAATATCCAATTGTGCATCCTTATCCTGCACGATTGGGTCAAACACTTCAATTCTTTCTGTTGCATCATGGCAAGTAATCCAAGTAGATTCTACGCCACTATCCCAATCAAGAACATAGATTTTCCTATCGGGAAAATCAAGGGCCAATCCAGTTTTGCCAGACTTGGGAATACCCCAAATGCCCAAAACCATTCGTGGCTTTCTGCTCTCTCTTTTCTTCTCCATTTGTTTCTTATGCAATTCCAAGAATGTTTCACTTGGCAAAGCATTTCCTTTGCTATTTGTCAGTCCCATTTTAATCACACCAATTGCGTTTCATTAACTCTGCTCTTTGAATTCTTACTCATAGTCCAATATTGGATAATATCACGAAGCGAGTTAAGGTCATAACAAACATACCTTGCTTCTTTTTGTCCAATATGGAACTTCACCCAGTAAGTCCCAATTTCATTTTCATTCTCTTTGTAAGTAATGAAATCTACATTTGCCAAATCAACGACATATGCGTTTTTCTTCACTAAGAATCTTTCTCCAATTAATTTCATTTTTTTCACCTTTTGTAAAATGTGGGCATCGCACCCACCCGAATGTCATTCAAACCGCCACATTTACACGGTTCCTCGGTTTCCAGCGCGAGGGAGGATTAGAACCAATCAAAGTCCTTTTCCACTGGTTGGGCAGATTCAACGGGGGAACCTACACGCTCAACACAAAGCACACCTGCAACATTGATTGTCGTTGGTTCTGCTTCGCCATCAACCATTCTTTGACTTGTTCGGCCAACAACGATAACTGATGAACCAATCCCGAAGTCCAAATCAATGTGTTCGGGAATCCAACAGGTCGTCATGGCATCCGATTCAAAGTCAATTTCTGCATTGAGGTCAGTAATGTTGATGATTCGGTTTCCGTTCTTGGTTGGTGTCATGTTCATGTTGCACACGGTTCCATCGGTAATCACGAAACGCTCCTTTGATGGCTTGCTTTGAAGCATAATGTGTGCTTTGTCAATTTCAACCAAAGCCGCAATATGAGACTCAAAGTGTTCCTTCAAGCAATCCTCAAAGGAGAAACCCGTCATGTCTCGGTATGCGTCAGCCTCGGGGTCAATGTTGGAATTCAACATCAAACTCTTGACCGTTGTATCGGTTGCACCGTAAATGTCCGTTCCATTTGCATTGGCAACACAAATGAAATGAACCCACTCAAAGGTGTTTGGTGCAAAGTCAATGCCGCCTTGATTCTTATAAGAAAAGAAATATGGCTTCATTTCTCCGCCAGCAATAGAACCGAAGAAGATACCGCTTCGTCGGAATTGTTCCTTTGGCAAAGGCTTACCATAATTGTTGTTCTTTCCACCATTCATGTAGGTTGCCGTAGCATCCAAAGGAATGTAGATGCGTCCATCTTCAAGAGTTTCTGCACCTTCGGGTAAAGAACCCACAACCTTTTCTTCGTAGTTTCCGTTGAAGTATCGGGAAACCGTGAATTTGCCGAGAGCGTTTTCTTGAGCAACGGCAACAATACCCTTCTCAAGTGCGCCTTCTTCATCACGGAGATATTCTTCCTTTGCCTTGTTTCGGTTCCAACTCATCATGTCGCGTGGTGCGTCAAGAGAAAGGAAGAAACCAAATGCTGGCTTGAAGAGAGAATCACTTTCTTGCTTTGGCTTTCCGTTTGAAGCGGAACGCTTTGCGTTTGCGACATAGTTTCTCCAAAGACCGAGGCCAATTGGGTTATCCGTTTCAATGTGGCTTTCACCACAAATCTCAGCAAACTTGGCGTTTGCTTCTTCAACAGAAAGGCCAAGAATCTTAGCCCCTGCTTCTACTTCTTTCATCGTTTTTTCGTCCATGTTTTTTCACTTCCATTTTTGTTTTTTTTGTTTTTACAATAGTTGTCCCACCATCCATGATAACAATACTTTGGGGGTCATACTATTGGAGCGGTATTCGCATTCTCCGACTGTTCGGAGAAATTTAAATTTCAAGGTGCTATCAAGCCCCTTTGAGTTAATGACTGCATCATGCAATCCAAGACAGATTTCTTTAACAGTCCTGCCTTTGTATAACATATCATGTAATTCACCTAATACATTTGCATTCTTATTTGTAATCTTAATTAGAATTTTATGGTATTCTTCCAATGATACATCTATTTGTCGTTGAAGGGTAGAGTTGCTCGCTTTGGCCGCTTGAATCTCAGTGATTGCCCTCCGCATATCACCATTCATGGAGTATATAAAACCCGCTAACTCTTCATCGCTGAAACGACTTATTCCCTCTTTTAGAAGAATACCTTTCACCATATCAAGCATATGTTCATTAGAAATTGACTTGAAATGGTAGTTTGCACATCGGCTTTGAAGTGCAAAAATGATTTTGTTTCTGTCGTTGCAGGTAATAATGAAACGAATATTGCTCGCATATCTCTCCATAATTCTCTTAAGAGCATTTTGAGCATCCGTGGTCATTCCATCCATTTCGTCAAGAAGCATCATACGGAAAGGAACATCGCCAATGGTTCCGCTTTGGGCTACTTGGCGAATAGTGGTTCTAACAGTTTCAAGCCTTCTATCATCAGAGGCATTCACTTCAAAGAAGTTATCTTTGAAATTATCTTTCAAAAACTCCTTAGCAATCACAATTGCCGCCGATGTTTTACCATTTCCGGGGTTTCCGTATAATAGTAGATTAGGCATATCTTGTGTCTCAATCCAAGAACGAGCATCCATTACGAAGTGTTCCTGTCCTTTAATATCATTAATTTTTGTTGGTCGGTATTTTTCTGTCCATAGCATTTTTATCACCATATATAATCTTTCATGTGCATTTTTTTCTTGAATGCACCTCTTTTACAGAGGAAGCAAAAAGCATTCCTCGCAAGAGTAATTTTTGTGTTTCCACAATTGGGGCATTCTTTAATTTTCCAAACTGGCCTCACAGTTATTCTCTCCTTTCCATGTCCAGATTGCAGGATAAACACCTTTCTCCGTCAGACGAGTAAAGCCATGACACTTTGCGCCAAGAATACTTGTAATTTGTCCTTTCGTTGGTTTATTTCTCCAAAATTTTGTTTTTCCGTGTTTAGTAATTGCAGTAATATCTTGCACTGCATCGTAAATCTGTCTTACTGTTAATTCTTTACCGAGTAGAATCTCTTTGATTTTCTTCGGGGCCATAACTTGTTTATTTTCAAAATTTAATTGTTTCATATAAAATCCTCCAGTGATTTTTGCTGAACCTTAATTGGGTCAGTCTTTTTTCGTCGTTTCTTTTCACCAAGTTTGAGCAGGCGACATTCTGCATTGTTCAATTTGGTTTTCGCCCAAGCCTTGAATTCTTCATCTTGAAGTAATTGAGGTAGGAGTTTAGGGTTTCTAACTCCAAGCCTTCTTGATAGGTTCGGGACTTTTGAGTAGGTTCCTCTTCTTGGCATATTGACCCGTCCAATCATGTTTCCAGTGTGAGCGTAGGACAGCATTTCGTAGAAATACTGTTGGCTCCAACGCCTTCTCACTACACCATCAATAAAAACAAGTCGGTTCGGGTGCATATTTTCGCAGAGCCAAGTAAGAATTTGGGTGTCAGACGGTTTATTAAACAACATCAAATCCTTGACCATATCACGGTCTTTCGTCTTGAGGTAATCCATCACCAATGAGAAGGTGTCTCTCTCATAGGAGAACGGTTCTTCGCTTCTTGGTGCAAGGGCTTCAATGGATTCTCTCAAGTGATTCTTTGAACCTGCTCGCTTGATTTGGCACATTGTTTTGATTTCTTTTGGAACGCTTTTTTCGTTGATAGAAGTCAAAACTACTTGACCACGATAGTTTCGCAGGATTGTAAGAATAGCATCCTTTTCTGGTTTGTAATGCACATCTTCAATGATGATTCCGCTATCAACGGGGATAGAACCAATATCATAATCAATTGAATTAGCATAGAAGATAACTGGGTCATTAACAAAAGTTTTTGCCTTTTGTGATTTCCCCGTTCCTACTTTGCCCGTAAGTAAAATTGGTCTTTTCTTAGTTAGTGTTGTCAGTCCCATTTAAAGCACCTTTTAATTCTAATATTAATTCTAATCCTTCCATTGTGCGGTGTTTCTTCATTAGCACAAGCCCTAATATTGTAATGAATGAGTCCAAAGTATCATCATGGTTTCGCCATTTAAGAGTATGGCCATAGATAATTTTTGATACATTCTCAATGTTTGCGACCCCTCTTACCTTTAGAATGGGCCTTTTTCGTGTTGCTGATTCTTCTTCTTTGAGTTTGCTTTCAACGCCATAGGTTTGAAACGCTCTTTGCATTCCAGAAAGAAATTCATAAGAGTTCATTCTTACATCAATGCCGAGTTTTACAGAATAACCTATTCTCATCTTTTCATCCACTTGAACATTACAGAAGAATTGACCTTTCGCAAGAAGTATTCCTGCGAGAGTTTCCCGACTAAACATTGTTTTCAGTCTCCTTCATTCCCAAGTATTCTGCTTTGTAGCGCAGGTATTTGAAACCATCAAGAATAGTGTTTGAGACAACTTCTTCATCTATTTCGTTTTGAGCAATCCCAAAAACCATTCGTGTCCCTTGATAACAGTCAAGCAAATTCGCCTGTTCTTCTTTGATATTTTCAACAATTACTACGACTCTTTCTTTGATAATTTCCGTAGCGTGGACGACGCGAAAATACAGACCACGGTTAATCACATCAATTTCTTCTTCTGTTGGTTCACCATAGATGAAGAAAGTATAGGTCTTAACAGATTCATACTTCGCAAGTAGTTCATTTAGTTCTGGATAAAGAAACACTTTTATCAATCCTTGATGTATTGTTCGTGTTCTTTCCAATATCCTGCAACCCTTTCATTTGTCTCAAGCCAATGAATATGGGCGGCAGTGATTCGGGCATCTCCACGCTCCAATGCGTTTTGTTCGGCGTTTGTTATCATGTTTGCGATGGCCGTTTCTGCCCATTCGTAGAGAAAATTCTTTGCCGTCCGTGAAATTTGGAGGTCGGTATTCTCCTTCAAGATACTGGTAAGGTTGAGTTTGCTTCGTGTCCGTGGACGCTTTTCAACAACCTTTTCGGGAACGATGAGTTTTCCATCCTCCATGTAGGGGCATTCTTTGACAGGGATTTTTGTTGGTCGGCCCTGTTCATGTAGAATATTCTTGAGATGGGCAATACCGTTTTCAATTTTAAGGCAACGATAGGTGTTTCTTTTTCCGTTGTTCACCATTACAGTCAGTGCGCCAACTTCAATCATTCCATAGCCTCCAAATCCTTTAGCGTGTTAATGTCAGCAACGAATTTATCATCACGAATACGCTTACATCGTGGGAATCTCAAACCGATGTTGTTTTTGGCATCCCTTGAAACCAAATCAGCACGCACTTCAAGAACAACAACCGGATTCACACTGTAAGAATTATCCTCATAGGAAACAATATTTCTGCGTAGTGTGTTTGTTAGAGAAATCAAATCCATGTCGCTGAAGCCGGTTCCAACATAACCAATGCTTTGGAAACTATTCTCTGTTGCTACACCCATTTCAAATGTAGCAAAGACATTTGATTTCTTTCCTTCACCGTATTGAGCAGAAAGAATTACCACATCAAGTTCAATCAAAGGCGGCTTATATTTCGCCCAACCCTTTGAACGCTTACCTGCTTCGTATGGGAGAGAAGCGTCCTTAACAATAATACCTTCAAATCCTTCATTGATTGCGACATTGTAGAAAGCCATCACATCTCCATCCTCTGGCATCCGTTGTGCTTGGTCAGGATTGTCCTTAAATCGCTCAAGGCGTTGGTCATAGGGCAAGTCCATAATCGTCTCGCCAGCCCACTTTAGACAGTCAAAAATGACCCATTTTACCTTGACCTTCTCCATAGCCTCTTCAACATTCTTTGAATGCACACGGGTTCCCATGAGTTTGTGTTCGGCAGGTGAACCGTCCTCATTGATAGGGTAAATCTCACCATCAAAAATGACATTATCAACTTCATAATTGCGAACAATCTCGGCAACATCTGGGAATTGCTTTGAAACAATTTTGCCTTTGCGATTGAAGATAATAACTGATTGGCCTTCTTTGTGGATTTGATAGCGGTTTCCGTCATATTTGAAATCAACAATTTTCTTTGCTGGCCACTTATTCATCGGTATGTCCTTTGCGAGCATAGGTTTGATGAAACCGCCGTGGCTCAAAGTCATTTGAGGTTCTTCTCCCATGTTGTAATACCTTGACACCATATCCACTGAATTGAAATTCAAATGCTTCTTGACTTCTGTAATCTTCTTGCGATAGTATCGTGCAAGAATCTTCTCAACAGTGCCACGGTTGATACCGTTTCGTGGTGTTCGCAACCAATAGCGAACAAACCAACGGCGTTCATTTGCAGACATATTGAGCATAGCCTGTTCAATCATTCGGTATTCCTTAGAGTTAAACTTGCCACAATTCAATTCAAGAAGCCGGTGAATATAATTCACCGAATACTTCTTTTGTGATTCTGCGGAAGGGTCTAACTGATAAACCACTTCACCTAAATCGTTGTGTAAATACATCTCATTTTCAATTTCATCATCAAACATTTCAAAAATACTTGAAATCCATTTCTTTGCCTTTGCCAAAGCAATACTGTTTGCTTTCAGTGTGTCTTTATCCAAGATACAGAAAACCGTATGCTTGGGGCTGGTTTGAGTATTAAAACTCTCCATTCCCTCGGAAAACATTTTCACTGTTTCTGTTGGTGTTTTTCTGTCGGTCGCTTGTAGTAGTCTTGCTAAATTCGCCCATGTCATTTGTAATCATCTCCTTATTGTTGTTTATTTCTTTTATCAGTTGTTTTAGAAGGGCACTGATTCTCCCTTCATTCTTTTCAGAATAAGTCCACATGGCATTTGCCAAATAGACCCAATCACTCTTCTTCATCTTTAGCACCTAATACGCCAAGAAGTCGTGCAAAATTGACAGACATATTGTGCGCCAATTCGGTTTCGTTCATTTTGTTTCGCTCAAGAAGTCTTTGACCAAGCAACATCAATGATGCTTGAGTGATTGCTGGTGCGACTTTGGCAAGTGAACCATTGTCTTGAATTTCCCAATAACAAACGAATGTCAATCGGGTGTGGTGTCCAGCGTTCACCGATTCATTGTAGCCAAAATTAAACATATCCAAGAATCGCCCTTCAAGGTTCTTCTTTTTCTTCTTGGCCCAAGCATTGAAACGCTCATCGTTTGTTGCGATTCGGTATAAAATTTCGGTCATTCTTCTTCACCTACCACATGAATAAGTCCACAAACGGAACAACTCATAATTACTTCATTATCCTTCATTGTGCAAAGAAAACCTGCAAACCCACATTTTCTGCAAGTGATTCGTGTCATTCTTCTTCCTCCTTCCAATTAGCGTTTCGCAGAGCCTCATTGAAAGCCACTTTGAATCGCAAGTATGCCAATTCAACATTTTCCTTTTGAATGCGGCTTCCACGGCCACCGAGGGGCGGCATAGATTGTTCAACGAACAACAAAAACTCATCAAGTATTTCACCACAATAACGGGTGGCTCGGCCAACCGCTTCATATGTAATGCTTCTCCCTTTACAATTATTTCTAATTGCGGCTTCTCGCATCGCATTTTCAGTATGCTTCTTAAATATCTTCATCTAATTCTCTCCTTAGTATTTCATACAACATTCTCGCTTCTTCAAGGTTCAAGCGAATACCTTTTCGTGTTGGCTTATCATTTTGAAACCAACGAATATCAAACACTTCAATGTTCCAATAATTTCCACGCTTGACAATAACTTCATCCTTTTCGTTTCGGATGATTCTTCCTGTAATTTTGAGGTCGCTCAATTCATCCACCCCTGTTTGAATTTATCCAATTCTTGGCGGGAGGTAAAGTATCTTGGGGTATCTAAATCATCAAGACGATTCACAACCCAACAAACTCCACCAAGAGAAGAAACCTGCACGACCTCATATTGGCCTTGATTCAATTCAAGGACTTCAACGGTGTTAATCTCGGGCGTTAGTCCATACTTTTTGGTCAATTCCTTCGCAACCGTTTGAATATTTTCAGCCACATATTTGATGATGTGCGCTCTTTGAATTGGAATTTTCGGAGCAACATCAATGGCCAAATGTCCCGTCATTTTGCAGACATGGCACTTGTTTCCCTCACAGATAGGGCATTTGATTTGCGCCTTATGTGGCGCAGGTAAAACAACAGTAATTGCTTTCTTCAAACCTCCCACCCCATCAAATCATTGACTCTCTTTTGTAGAATTTCCGCAACATCTTTTCTGCCCATCGCTTCAATAATTGCCATAGCGTCCTTTACAATAGATAACAAAGAATCCTGCATCATTCGTCCTCCCAACAATCGGGACAAAAATCACCATCAACGAGGTGTTGAGCCAAAAAACTTCTTTTGCAGACTATACATTCCACTTTCATTCCTCCACCAATACTGCTACTTCTGTAGAGTAGAACAATTGAGCAATTGACATAGCGGCGAGAAGGCTATTCTTCGCAACCTTTACTGGGTCAAATACTCCTTCTTCTTCCAAGTTAGCCATTTTGCCCGTCAAAGCATTGAAGCCCATAGGGTATTCTTCGGGTGGAACGGGGGTCAAATTGCTGTTCTCAAAGAGCGTTTCATACGGTGCGCTCATGGCATCTTTGAACCAATCCGGCGCATCAATTCTTTGAGAAACTTCCATCAAAGCACGACCTCCACCAACAACAATGCCTTCTTCTAAGGCGGCTTTTGTTGCATTCAAGGCATCATCAAGGCGTTCTTTCTTCTCAAGCATTTCAATTGAAGAAGAAGCACCGACTTTGATTGTGGCGACTTTTCCACGAAGGCGAACAATACGAGACTTAAGCCGAGCCGCTTCAAATCCTTCCATTGATTTGACTTGTTCTTTCAAGTAGTCAATTCGGTTAAGCGTGTTGCCTTTGCCACCAATCAAAATAGTTCGCTCCTTTGAAATGATGATGCGCTCACATTCTGCCAAATCATCCTTAACAAATTGAGAAGCACTGTCCTTGCTTTCTTCGGTAAATACCTTACCACCCAACAAACACTGAATATCTCCTAACTCATCCAATTGTTGGTCGCCAAAGTTTGGTGCAAGAACGACGGCACATTCCACAGTTTTGTTGAGAATATTTGCGAGTAAGTTGTTCAATGCTGAACCATCCATTCCCTTACAGAAGATAACCAATGGTCGGCTTTGATTTGCCGCATACTCCAACAATGAGATAATGTCCTTGAAGTTTCTAAACTTCATGTTTGACATGAACACCAAAGGATTCTCAAACACCGCCTTGCCGTTTGGTTGGTTTGCCATCAAGTGGCTGATGTAGCCTTCGGGAATCTGCATTCCCTCACGAACAACCAATTCGGTGATGTGGGTTTTTGATTCTTCAACAGTCAAAGCACCTTCACGACCTACTTCTTGAATTCCCGCTTGAATCAAAGCACCAAGGTTTGGGTCATTGTTTGCCGCAATCGTAGCAACATTGAGAATATCATCATCCTCAATTTTGATTGCCAATTCATCCAATCCCTCAAGCATTTTTACTTTCAAGTAATCCAGCGTCTCATAGAATTTATGAGCATTCATTTCAGGCAATTGAGAAATCTTGGCACAAAGCATTCTCGCAAGAATACAGGCCGTTGTTGTTCCGTCTCCCGAACCCTCTTGGGCTTTACTTGCTAAGTTTTGAACCAATTGCACACCCATTTGAACATAAGGGTCTTCGTGAGAAATATACTTGGTAATCGTCACGCCGTCATTAATGACAACAGGCGGGTCATTTTGCAGAATCACTGTTTTGGCTTGTGGGCCGAGTGTTGGTTGAACAGTATTGGCAACCAAGTTAATTCCCTGCAATAGTTTTTGCTTCACTTCTTCTCCGTTGATAATCATTCTAATTTCTCCAGTCCGTAATATCCTTCTTCTTTGACAGGCATAGCATTATATTCAGCCCAACACTTTTCGCTACAAAAATAGCGCATACCCGTTGGCCCGAATCCTTCGTAGCGAATTGAGTTTTTTCCGCACATATCACACATCATTCCATCACCGCCATCACTTGAGCGTAGGGAACAAAACGATAGCCGTCATATTCTTGAATGCTTTTGGCAGTAGAGAAAATGATGGTTTTACCCACCAATTCCTTATCGCAAGCACATGACAGAACCTTGCCCAAATTGTTTTCCTTCATGGTGATAACACCGTGGCTTTGGACTTCTTGCTCAACAATCACATAATCATTCATGGCTCTCATTCTTCTTCCTCCGAAGGAATAGCGACCCAACCACGACGGGTATTGGAAATCCATGAATAAACATGGGTTTTGTAAAACTCTTTCAAGTCCTTATCTCGTTGTGTTTTTCGTGATTTTGCCCACTGAACACCTTTGTTTTCTCGGGGCTTGTTCTCATCATTTGGATGAGCCGCCTTATGGCGAGAGGTTCTCTCCTTAACGGAGAGGACTTCTACATTCCTCATAGGTCGGTCTGGGTATTTTGCGGCAGTATCTAATCCTGTTTTTCTTGTCATTCTTCTTCACCTCTTGGTCTTTGTTGTGTTTGTTCCGGTTCTCCATTTTCATAGATTTCCAGTTCGTTTTTGTTAAACTTACTCCAAAAGCCATAGTGTCCTTTTGTGGACATTTGACTTCCGAGAACATATGCACAATTCATATGTTCTTCCCAAATGTTGATTGTTCTCCAATCTGTTCCGCTAAAGTAGGCGGCCCCAAATGGGTGAGTATGAATCCAGCACTTGATGGGAAGTTTCATCCCGATAAGTGTTGATGGGTCAATTGTCAAATAATCAACATAACCCGATGTTCCAGTAGAAACATAAATATCGTTCTTTGAATCAATCACTGCTTGGACTTCAAAACCGGGCAATATTTCAGTAGAAGCGTGCCAAATAGCGTCGTGCAAAGCCAATGAATGTTCAGCGTCCTGAACAACAGTAAAGTCTTCCCAACTCACCGTTGATGTTGCTTCCATTAAACATCTATTCCATGCTTCTTCAACATAACGAACCGCTTCAATTCGTCCTTCTGCAATTTGCTTTATTCGCTCTAACATTAGTTTTGCTCTTTCTTCTGGGGTTCTCATATTATTCACCTTATTATTTTTAAGCCATTCTTCATAGCCCTTTTCCATCAACCATTCGTCATATCCCGAATCATCGTCGTCGGGATTCTCACGAATAAACCAATCTCCGCTTTTGCTCATTCTTCTCCACCTCGGAGGCGCATGAGTTTGTCGTTGAGTTTGTTCATTTTAGCAACCAAACGCTTCTCCTTGCGACTTGAAGGAATTTTTGGGACATAGGGTTCCCTGCGTTCTCGGACAGTCATAGCGGCCTTCTTAACTAACTCTATGTGAGTCAGTTCTGTGCTATCAATCAATTGTTCAAGACGGCCAGCACATTCAGCATAACTGCAACCAAAGTATTCTCGGACTTCATCAATGCTCATATCGTAGAAATTAACCAACAAAAAGAAATCCTGCTTTTCGTCCCAACCCGATGAATAAATCTGGGTTTCAGTTTCTTCTGCAATTGCGTGTGTTTCTTGAAGTTTCTTCCACTTCATTTTTGTTGCGTGTGCAGAACGCTTATTTCCAGCGACTTCTGCAATTTGTTCTGCAATTGATTCCCAATCTGCTGAAACTTCCATACCCCGATAAGGGCCTGCTTTCAGCAAAAAATCTACTTCTTCTTCTGTCCATTTCTTTCCTCGGCTCATACATTCACCACCATATATTCTCTTACTTCTTCACCGTTAAACCAGCGTTGAATCCATTGTGCGCCCAATCCTGCAATTGCGACTTGCATATAATGAACGCCTTTATTCGTTCCATCCCATGAATCTCCTTGACAACTGAACGAACCTTCTTCACCGGCCAAAAGCATATCATACATTTTCGGGTCTGCCTTATGACTCACAAGTGCGGCGTTCCTACCCTGTGCGCGTAAGTCCAACCACTTAATGCTTGTGTTGTAAAGGGTTCGTCGCAACCCGATGTTATCAACACAACAGATAACCAAGTCATATCCCTTCATTTGTGTTTCAGCAAGAACGGGATAGGGGCTCATGTGATTAACAGACGAATATTCGTCTCTCATCACACTTGCTTTGTTTTGCCCAACATGGCCCTTCTTGAAATTTTGATATGACAAATTCTTATGCTCTACCTTGTCGGGGTCTGCAACGGAAATGTCATACATTCCTGCTCTGTGTAAAATAGGAATTAGAAAACTTCCAATTCCGCCTGCTCCAATTACTAATACTTTTCTCATATTTATTCCTCCTTAAAACGATTTGCCATGCATAAACTCACGGCTTTTATTGTATTCAATCTTAGCGAGAATCGCACCCGCTACATCTAAGTCCTTTCCAAAAGCATAATCCATGATGCGAATAATCACATCTGCTAATTCTTCTTCAACGCTGTTAAATTCAATGATTTTATTTGAAGAGGGATTATCGTTTCGCATGGCTTCCAATGCTTCCGATAACTCCGAATGCATCAGCGCAATTGCTTCTCCGTCATTTCTCTCTTCTTTCCAAAAACCATGATTCACCGCATTGGTGTAAATCGTCTTTGCTAGTTTATTCCATTCTTTTTCAAACATCTGTTTCACCTATTTTATTTACATCTTTGCCTCTTAATTCTTTAACCGAAGTTTTCCCAATCAAGGCCAAAAGGGACTTCGTTTGTTCATAGATGCACGAATGATGATATTCGCACGCCTCACTGATTTGCTTTCGTGTTGGTTCGCTTCTTTCAAAGACATTCGTTGTAATCCAACAAATAGAAGCATAGTAGGATTTGCTTTTTGTAAAGTTGCTATTGCTCACAATGTTTTCAAAACGAGCCAATACTTCCAAGCATTGTTGGAGATAAACTCTGTCTTTGGTAATCTGCAACACATGATACTCTAACTGATATGCTGGATTAACTTCCGTGAAGTTAATTTGATTCCGATACAATCCGTTGAGTTTGCGAACAATTCTACGGACTCGCTTCGGGTTCACTTCAAATTCTTCCATGACTTTCTTCAAAGGAATGGGTGTCCCTCGCTCTTTGAGAGCATAAAAGACAACCGCCGTGGCCCTATCCTCATAGGAAAACTTCCCGAACAACCCTTTGCGGTATGCTTCCATGTAGATTTTTTCTACCCTTTCCTTCAAGGAATCCGAGGGCGAGAAGTTAGCAAGAACCATGCTACAATGCATCAAAGCCTGTTGAATGTTTTGTGGAATAACATTCTGCTTAAAACGGTTAAACTTGTAAGAACCCTCTCCGGTGATAACTGAACCAAGATGGCCCTTATCAGCAGAATGAATGTTCTCACCAGCACTGTTCAAAATGTGAACAGTTTCCTCAAACATTTCAGTAACGATTACAAGACCACATCCGTTGCAGATGTGTTCTCCCATTTCTTCGTCAAAACTACTATCACAAATCCCGCACTCGTCGCATTTCTTCATTTTCATCCATCCTATTTTCATTTGGTTCGCTTTTAATGTAAGACTTGATAGTGCTTACAATTTCAATGGTAAAGTTATCGTTCAGTAGTGCCATCGCTCTTGCGGCGAATTGGTCGCCAATTGAGGAATCATCGTTTGCATTATCAATGCAGATTGCACCACGCCAACCCAATTCACCTTCATGGTTGGGTTGCCAAACATAAGTAGATACATTTTGTGTTCCCGTTGCTTTGTAGGATTGCGTGTTCAACCACCAATCATACCCATTACCTCGGACAAACAAACTCTTGAGACGGTTTTCATCATCCCAAACAGGGAACAGCCTATCGGGGCGTTGTTCAACCATTTCATTGATTAATTCAAAGGCACGCTTTTCCACAATATCCTGTTTCCTGTTTTGTTGCAGGAAGGCAATCATCAACGAGAGTTCGGCGTTTGATGGTTCACGCTTCATCAGTTTCACAAAGAGGTTCTTTGGCGAAGTGTAAGGCCAATTGCCACGCTTGAGCCCATGAACATAGAAATTACAATACTTATCTAATTCCTTGAAGGTAATTTCACCCCAAAGACCGTCGCTAATTTCAATAGCGCAAACATCGTGAGCAATTCTTTGAACATTTAAGCGAACATCGTGTCGTTCATAATCTTCATAGAAGAAGAATGGGAGACGGTTCTCAAGCACATAAGAAACATTCTCTGGAATCTGCAAATTTCGCCAAAGGACTTTGTTCAGTTCTGCCGCATCATCAGTAAAGCAACTTCGGAAGATAACTCTTGCGAGAATGTCGCAGAGATTATCCAAAGAAACATAGATACCGTTTAGATGGTGGCGACCACCTTTCTTTTGAAGAAAGACCGTTAATTCTTTAATCTTGATAGTGGTGGTAATATCTTTTGGAATACCTGCATAGGAATAGTATCGGGAACGCCTCCTCTTCTTAAAAATAGACGCAACCTTTTCTTTGATGCCTTGATGAACAGGGTCTTTTGACCGATGAGAACCACGGTGAATTCGTATTCGGCCTCTTGCCACAGGCATACCACTATACTGGAAAACATCGCTTTCAATCGTGGTTGAGTAATAAGTATTAGAATCGTCTGGTTTTTGAATTTCTAAATTGTATTTTACCATATTATCACATCATGTATATATTTGTATTATCTTTGTTGCACCTATCATGCATTTCGTTTTTAATTTCGTCTGGTGAGTATAGTTTATTCCCGCATACTCGGCATTGGGTGGCAACCATGTTGCCCTTTCTGTTGTTCTTCGTATATTTAGGATTCCGTTCTTTCATAGTCAATCCCCAATAAATCTTTGATAACTTGTCTATCTTTACAAACTAAACAATTGCCTTCACAGTTTTTATTATGATAGTTTAACATCTCTTTGTATTCGCTTGTTCTTCTGTCTAAGTATTTGCAGAACCCTTCTTCAATGGCTTCATTTCTACTCCATAATGTATCGTAGATGCTTTGAGTTAGAGAAAACATACTGTAATAGGTTGCATCATGCTTTGCATAAGAGGCCCATCTCTTGATTCTTTCAAAGTCTTTTACATCCATTTCATTGAATATTAGAATACAATTGCTTAGTAATTGATTTGTCTTTCTCTTCTCCGACAAAATCAACACCTGTATTTCTTTCGCAGGGGTATTTTGGTAAGGTCGTCAAAAGAGAACAGCAATTCTTTGCCGTCCTTTGTCAAGACCCATTCCTTTTCTGCTAAGAAAGTCCAGTTGTCAAAATCATTTATTGCGTATTTCCATTTGTTTAGTAATTCTTCTACTGAATTAAACTCTTGTCCTTTATATTGAACAACAGTATATCCTTTTGCCCAAATATACCCACGCTTTGCTAAAGCAATAACATGGTTATTAGGGTAAAAGTCTGGTTTGAACACCACGACATTTTCGTGAATGAAGGGGTTCATCATTTTCCAACCCAAAACATTGAGTTGAAGTTTGAGGGCTTCGGGCGATATGAAGTATTTGTAATCAGGCTCCATCACCCAAAAATGGGGATGCCGTCATGTGGTCGGACACAACGACACCCCCAAAGGGTATAGGAAACAATCGGGAGGGTTTCAGTAGGCCCCTCCAACGATTGCGGGAGTCAAGTCCACAGATTGAACCGTGTCCCAATTGATTTCGTTAATGCCTTCACGGGCAACCATCTCCCCGTCCACGAATACCCAGTGCGTCGGGTGGTCGTGGATTTGTTCAATGACTTCCTTAGCCTCAATGCTAAGGGTCGTGTGGCCAGTCTCGTTCAAAATTCGTAGTGTAATCATCATTCTCACTTCCTATGTTCTCCTATGTTTTGTTTCCTATTTAAAGCCCGCTATACCTCGGGGTCGTCGCCGTCATACAAAAGTCCGACCAATGCTACGCCAACGACAGGGACAGTTATCGCAATTGCCCCATAAATAATATTCTTCATCATTCCCATTTCATTCACCTCTATTTTCCAAAATTTCTTTTATTTTTCTGCTTGCGAATTGTTTGGAAGGTATTTCTTCTTCCCAACCTAAGTCTCGCAAATACTTGACCTGCTTATCAGTCGGAGGATTTTCCGACATAATTTGCTTCAATGTGTTCAATTGAGCATTTGATAATTCGTGGCGATTCGTGAGTCTCACACGAATTGAATTCAAGAATTCTGCTTCCCACGGAGTTGATGCAAAAGAATCATCAAACACAGGAATGCCGTAGAAACCGCACATATTCTTGAATGATTCCTGCGGAGCAAGAGCCAATTCTGCCATGTGCTTTTTCATTTGTTCTTCTTTGCGCTTTATCTCTCTCGCCAAACGCCTTTCTCGTTCTTCCTTGGCTTTGCGCTCCCTTTCGGGTCGTCCTTTTTCCCATTCAATTTGAGCCAATCTTGCTCTTTCTGCCTGTTCCCGCCGAAAGCGTTCTGCCGCAATTTTCTTTTTCTCCAAGTATTCCAAACGGTCTGCTCGTTCTTGCTTCCACGCTTCAAATGCTGGACGCATACCGTGAGATTGAGCAAAGAACAGAGATAAGTCCATCATCAATTTCTCGTTAGGATAACCACGGGTTTTGATTTGTGCTTTCGGATTGTCGGGGTGGTTCCACCGCCAAACAATTGAAGCCATCTCATAGTCAATACCAAAGGTTCCCTTACCTTTCTTTCGCAGGACTCTTTGAGTTTCATGGCGTTGATACTTGTCATTATAGACATAGTGCTTTTCATGGACATTGTGCCAAACATCAATCTCTTTCACTGCATCAAACATCGTGGTAAAGGCAGGGCCATTCTCAGCCCACCATGCTTCGGCTTTCATTGAACCGACTCGTTCCTTCAACCAGCGTTCAACCTGTTCATCGGAAACTTCAGCCAAATTGACTTTCATCTCTTGAGCAATCTGTCGCATAATGAGGTAAGAATTGATGTGGTCGCTTCCAACAATTTCTTCGTTGCCGTTCTCGGTGTTGCGAATACGGAAATGATAAACAATACCGTGTCCACAAAGGCAGTAGTTTTGGTGAGTAGAATTGCTGACCCAATCTGGCATATCGGCGGAACCTGCCCACCAAACATCGCCCGTGGCAATCCATTCTTCTTTTGCTTCATCGTAGTTATCAGCAACGGATAATTCAACCATTCGTCGCATCAAGATTTTATCCCATCGTCCTTGTCCTAATTCTCTTCGCATTTTTATTCCCCCTTGGGTAATTCAAAGCCCATGATTTTCACGACTTTGTTATTCACATCAATGATTTGGGCTTGTAGTTTTCCAAGTTGTAATTGAGTCTCCTGCTTCACAAATGAAAGCAAGGAGTCTCCTATAACCATATTCACCTTTTCGTTCACCATGCTCTCAATGATAGTTTCAAGCATTTCATTCTTTTTCTCAAGTTTTTCAATGCGTCTTTCAAGGCGCATAAACTCTGTTTGTGATTTACGATTTGCAGAAGCGAGACTGCTCTGCGCCTTTTTGTTGTAATAACATTCCTCGCATTTTCGGAAATTTGTGCTTGCTTCTCTCTTAAGATTCTTTGGAAGATAGAGTTTTCCGCATACATCACAAGTCATCATTGTAAAAACTCCCTATCTTCTTTGATAAAGTTATACTGCTCTTCCAGATAACTCTGCAAAATAACATCCATCTTTTCTTGGAGGGCTTCAATTGTCCCTGCAATTATTCTGCGGTTAAGACTAATCCAAAGTTTGTGATATGTATTAATCACAACCTTTGGCTCATCATTGTCATTATAACTAATAACAATTGGTGGCATTGTCTCATCGTCAATTAATCTAAATTCTACTTTTTTCGTTTGCATTTTTATTTCTCCTTTATTTTGAATAAGCGGGCGTAGAGGGAATTGAACCCCCATCTCAGGCTTAGAAGGCCCGAATGCTATCCATTACACCATACACCCCTGTTTATCATCAGCCGACATATGCACTACAAATTGCCAGCGCATTGGCTAAATCCTTTGACTTGACCATTTCCTCAAGCCTACTTAAGTCCCTCTCTCGCTCACGATAGACCTTCGCCACGACATGGGAAGCCAGCAATTGAGCCAATTTTTCGGGACTTGCGTTTCTCAATAGGCGAGAAAAACTCTCGGCCACATTGTCTTGATAATTCAATTCGGACAGACAATCCCAACACTCCACAGAAATAGGAGCATCAGCGTGTCGGTCATAAATAGTATAACTCAGTCGTCCATTACATTTCTCACATTCATTCATTATTTTCACCCTTTGTAAATTCCGTTAAGCAACGGTAGCAATAGTGTTTTTTGTGTCCTATCACCACATTACAAGCAACGCATCTTTTCTGCATTTACTCACCCCGATATTCAAGATAGATGAAGTTATAATCGCATTTTGGACAATGACAATCATATTCACCCTTTGACAGTTCAACTTTCCAAACAATGGAATTACATTTGCTACATTCAATCATACTTTCATCTCCCTCAAAGGAACCCGTGGATTACGGGAATTGTAGTCATGCACATATTCGTTGTATTTCAGTGCATATTGGTTTGCAGGAAACCATTCGGGCCGCCTGTTCTTTCGCCATTCGGCAAAACGCCATTTACCTTCAAGATAATAGTGGCGGTAAGACTGAATGACAAATTCCCATTCAGTCAAGAATGTGTTGGGTATTCGGTATTCATCAGCCATAGCAATAGATACTGGAGAGGCTTCTTTCCAACAACCCTCTTCCATGAAATGTTCGCCCCATGTTTGAAGAATGCGAGCGTAAGACCCGTGGGTTTTGCCATATCGGTATGTATATTCTTCGCAAAGAGCAAGAGCGTGTCGCATAAGCCAATCAGCATTGTGTGGATTTTGCCTCGCCCAAATGGTTGAGGGATGGTTAAGCATGGCAGGTTTCATCAGTTTTGACTGAGTGCAAGCATGAAATTGTTTCAAATCACGCAGGGACGGTTCTTCTCCATACTTCGCAAGATACTGAAAGTAAAGTGCATTGGTGTGAATCATTTGACAGGATTCTGTGGGCATTTTGACAATGTGCTTATCCAACATTTGTCGTGCCGCCTCAACAGGATTCTTTGATAGAGCAAAGATATTCATTCTTCCACCTCATCATAGGTTGCTTTCTGCGACCAATATTGATACCAATACATCGTCATTTTAAGAGAGTTGAAGTTTTTAGCAGAAGGATTATCTCTAAACTCTGCTAAGTCTTCTGCAAGCATTTGTCTAAAACCCAAAAGTTTTATTCTTGCGGTTTGTTCATCTGTTGGTTGATGAACAGGCCCATATCTTTCCTCTTGTAATTTCCTAATCATTAATTCTTCATTCATTTTATCACCATTCTTTTTATTGATATTTGGAATGCTTCGTATGGGCGCACTCCTTTGGCCCTTAATTCTTTGTAAATTTCTCTTCTACGCATTTCGTGTTTAATCGGTCTGTTCAAATACTCCGACTTGAACAGGCGCAGGGAGTCTTTGCGGATTATATCTTTCATATACTTCTTCATAGCAATCATCACATATTGGTATTATTATTTTTTCATTTGATGGTTTCTCACCAATTGGTTGAAACCGTATTTGCATATAGCGTTGCGCTTCAAGAAAACAATTACCGCAACGGATAATGTTTCTTTCCACGACTTTGTATTTTCTCAGCCACTTGAATATCATTCCAAGTCCAACTTAGTTTGATGTGGGTCTTCCCAATTAATTTCCATTGGCATTGAGTATTCGCGTTCTCCTTGACAACCGCATTCTAAGCAGATGAAATGTTGATTGATTATGTAAATCATTCGTTCACTATCAGTTTCAAGGTCTTCTGCGGTTAATTCAAATTCATCGTGTTGGCAATTCATTCTTCCACCTCTGGCAAATTTGTGTGTTCCAAAATGTTGTTGTCTTGAGCAAAGAAAGCAATTTCTTCAATTTCAATCTCCACTTCATCACGCCACTTATGCATAATGAAACGCATAATTGCTTCGTTCCAAAACGGATATTCCATCAAGAAACATACCGTATCGTTGTCAGACCACTTATCTGTAATTTTCATAAATTCCTTGTATTTCATATTTATCTCTCCTTTAGTATTAGGCATTCTGTTTTCCTTTAAAATAGGGCTTCGCACCCATTTGAGCGTCAATTTTTCTCCATTGACTCACGCTTACGCCAACCATACGGGCGAACAAAACCCTCGGAGTATCAGTTAATTGCAGGGCGAGGCCCTACAAAGAACAGGCTTTCTTGTGCCCGTGTAATGGCCACATAGCAAATGTTGTTCTCTTCATGTCCACCCTTTGGGTGAGGCATTCTTTCAGTAGCGAGAATATAGACCCGCTTTGCTTCCAAGCCCTTGGACTTGTGAACAGTAGCAAGCATGATTTCGCCCTTGTCGTTTCCATCAAACACACGCTTGATTTCCTCAATGATTCCACCAACGGTTTCTGCTTTGTTGATGAAGATGCGAATACAAGCGGCCTTGTCTTCAAGAGCCAACGCTTGGTTTGTTTTGTCCTGTTGCATCAAACGCTTGTGGTTGTAATCAAAGTCTGCTTGGAACAAATCGCTGAATTCATCAACACCCATGTTGTTGTTCTTTGTGATTTTCTTCACGGCATTGATGAGTCCCTTTGTCATATCTCGTCCGAGAATGTAAGCAGACTTTCCTTGAGAAATCAAATCATAGAATGCTGAAACCAAAGGAGCATTGTAGCGGCAAAGAACCATGTCGTTTCGCTGAGGTGCAAAGGGAGCATTTACAACGACTTGACCTTCAATGGCGTTTGGTGCTTGGTGGAAATCACGAACATATCGGTTTGCTTCCTTTACAACACTTACGGGACAACGCCATGAAATGCTCAAAGGCAATTCAACAATTTGACGGTCGGATTCCTTCATCAATCGCTTCTTGAACATATTCATTGAATTGCTATCAGCACCACGGAAACCGTAAATTGCTTGATTTGGGTCGCCAACAATAACACATCGGCCACCATTCACCACACGGGAAATCAATTCTCGTTGTGCTTCGTTGAAATCCTGTGCTTCATCCACGAAAAGAATATCATAGTGAGGCATTGGATAATTGTTCACCAATGGAAGCCAAATCATGTCGTCAAAGTCAATGTGGTGTGTTTGAGTTTTGGCCAAGTTAAGAATAGCGGGAATTGCACCAATGGCTTGGTTTTCTTCACGGCTTGACTCAAAAACAATGTTGAATTGGTCAATCAATTGACGAATAGATTTCTTATCCGTTGCTTCAATCATGGAACCCTTGATGAGCGAAACCAGTTTGCACAATGGTTGTGTGTAGTAGTCTTTACCCAACAAATCCTGAACGATACTGTGGGTCTTTCGGTTGTTCACTTTTGTTCGCACACCAGCGTTTCGGATTGCGGCAAAGCCAAAAGCGTGGAATGTTTTTGCATCCACATTATTGGGCAATCTGTTTTGCAGTTCGGTCTGAATTGATTTGTTGAAACAAAGGAATGCCGCATTTGTTGAATCAATGCGGTTTGCGGCTTCAACGATGGTTGAAGTCTTTCCTGTTCCTGCTCCAGCATTCACAATCACATGGCTCTCAGTTTCCACAATAGCGTGGAAAATCTTCTCTTGTTGTTCGGTGTATTTCATTTTTATACCTCTTTATTTTTACTAATATTTGAATAGGAGGGGAGGGAGAACAAAACCGATTTCTCGGTCATATCTCTAAAAGGCCCCTGTTCTGCGACCTCCCCATGATTGGTGCTAAGGGCAGGATTTGAACCTGCGAACCATTACGGACAGGAGTTTAAGCCCTGCGCGTTTAACCATGCTCCGCCACCTTAGCGTTTGTTTGATGTTTGGTTTCCGCATTTGTGGTTGTAGCGGAAGGCTGACGGTTGCCCCGAACATCAAAGGGACGGGGGCGACCCCCCTTATAAGAGGGCCTGAACACCCGACCCCCTCGGAAACAGAGGCAAAGTCAGAGAATAAAGACTTCTAAAGCGATTGCTCCAATTACGAGTATAATGCCAGAGGCCCACATTAGGCGACTCTTAACATTGTTTGGCGGATTGCACTTCTTATTCAAGCAATAGTGGCTGGTAAGTAGTGCGCCTTGGTGAACATAAGTCTCAAGTAAATGATTAGAACCTTCGGGAATATCAATTCCGCAAGTCTGACAAATAGTGGCTTTTTCAGCCTTGACATAGACTTCTTCAATTAGTTTCATACTATTCACCCAAAAGGGTGGGGAGAAAACCTTCAAGGAAAAGAACGCAACCCAACAGCGAAGAACCTTCATGTTTTTTTATTTCTAGCCAAACTCCCCATGAAAAAGGAGGGGCAAGGAGGCCGTAGCCCCCTCACCCCTGTTGTTCAAGTCAGAGACTTGGATTAGGAACAAATCCTAATTTGGCTCACTCTTCCGATTCGTCGGAAAGAAGAGAAGCAACGCTACCGTCCCATTCGCCGGATTTGTATTGCTTCACCAAAGCACTGCGGGTTCGCTTCACAACAGAGGAAGCGTAGGCTTCGGCATCTTCATACAAAGCACCACCGCGAGCGAAAGAAACGCTGGCGATGATTTCATCGTGGTTGAAGTAAGCAGTGGCGGCTTCAGCAACAACGCCACAAATTCGGTCAATAGAGACACGCACTGCGGTTGGAACAGATGGCTTCTTACCCTTACGGAAGGGGGTTCCATCACGGCCCTTCAAAAGAGCCTTGATTGCGTTTCGGCAATTCTCTCTTTCGGAGGGGTCATTCGTTCCAATCTCAAGGTTGAGGCTGATGACTTGGCTAAGTCCAGCCTCAAGGTCTGCGGCCTCAAGGTATTCGTTCACATCAAGCACAAGGCTATCCCATTCGGTGTTTTCCATTTTTTTTCAACTCCTTCCCCGTCAGTCGGGGATGAATTAACATGGGAGAATACCCATATAAAGCCCGCTAAATCGTAAAGAAGTGCTTCTCATAGGGCGACTTGTGGATAAATGCTCGGGTTGCATTGTTGAACATCCATCAGCCACCATCCGAGGTCTGTTGATTAAAACACCCTAATGATGCCAATTGTCCCACAAAGCCAGTTAAATTTAATTTGCCCACTTTAAATCGCGTCAATAGAAGAAAATGCATCTCACCCCGAATGCGTCTCATCACCCGTCTCAAAAAATGGCAAATGATGAGACGGACGCTTATGTGGCATAACTGACCCCAACTACCCCCAAACCCGCACCTTTGGAGGAATGCGTCTCATCCATCTCATATCTCATGGGGGTTCTCTCTCTCTCTCTCTCTTAGGGCATTTTTCTAGAGGGACTTATGAGAAGGACTTATGTAAAGGGGTATATGGCTCTCTCACAGAGAGAGTATGAGATATGAGATATGAGATATATGAGATATATTGATTAGAAATATATTGTTATGAAGCATAACTGCTTCTACCCTCACCTAATACAGTCCGTCTCATTCGCCACCTTCCATGAGACGGATTGAACAATCTATATTATATGATATATTGGATATTTGATATGACATGATATTGTTATTTGAAATACATTCAATTGGAGATAGGTGTTTGTTTTGGTTATTGTGTTTGATAAAAAGAATTACAACGAACAATAGCGGTTCTTTATATATGGAACAAAGAATACTCGCTTTCTTCCTGTTTATCTTACCATATGGTCATAGGGTTGGCTTGTAAGGCTTTAGGGAAATGGCCCGAAGGCCGGTTAGGGGGCTTCTTCAAGCCAACCCTGCAAGTCCTCACGAAGTCGCTCGTAGCGTTCCGCTTCTTCAGCCATGTCAAGAATGGTGGCTTTCGCTTTGCTGGAGAGCGTGGCCCATTCGCCAGCGGGGAAACTCCAATCCATGATGATGGTGTTCTCTCGTCGGAGGATTCGGTATTTCTGATGCACCTCGTCAATTTTGTCCATGATGTCCATGTAGTTTTCACCGTTCATGGTGGCTTGAAGTGCAATGACTTCCTTTCGCTCTGCTTCTCGCAATTCGTGGTTGTTCATGCCAATGCGAGACTTTAGGCGATTATGGGGTATCGTTTCACTTTGCTCACAAAGAGAGCCTTACCATATGGTTTGCTTTGCAGAACCCTATGCATAACGGGATTGATTAGTGCATTAGTGTCTCGGGGTGATGCGACGAACACCTAACCCACCCTCTTAGGAGATGAAAAACATGAAGTTGAACAATTGGAACCGAAACTCTGCACTCGTCCGCCTCTTTTTGGACGATGTGGAGGACGATAACCTGCACAAAGCCACTCTGCTTGGAACCCTTGATTTGGGCGACAACGCAGAAAACGATGAAATGCGAACCGTGTATTGGACAGCCGTCCGCAACATGGGGAAAGGGATTGAGGGGTTTCCCTCTTTCTCTGGTCGCCCTTCCGAGAGTTATACCCCCGAACAGGAAGCAAATCTGCTCACTGTTGCGAATGTGGTGCGCTCTGCCTATGCGTCCATCCCTACTGAAATGCAAGCCGTTCTCTTGAAGGTCAAGATTCCCCACGGACGAACCGGCGGCGAATTCGCTGACTTTGACGCTTTGGTTGATGACGAAGTGCGTAAGGCACAAAATGTTATGAAAACCGCCGTCAAGGACAAGCGTTGGGACGCTCTCGCTATGGATGGAAACATCCCCCAAATCACGCCAACGGCTGTTAAGGCCGACTCTTCCGAGGTGAGCGAGGAAGAGTGAAGTTAGGCTTAGTCGCATCACCCTTGAGGCCCCAATTCGGGGCCGCTTGGGGTTAATGCAAAGCATACCATATGGTAGGACTTTGGAAATACCCTAATTTATTTGTCTTAAGTGTCGCATTATCATGTTCAACACCGAAAAAGCCAACCAACTGATTTACATCCTCATTCGTGAAATCACCTCCCGCTTCCACGGAAACGACTTCCTCATTGGAATGACCATCACGCCCTTGATGAATTTTGACCAAAACTACATTCAACCAATGACCGCAGGAACCTTCAATGGAACCCGAGAATCATACTTCAACGCTGTGCGGAAACTCATGCTCCACCTTCAAACCGGACTCAACAACCTGTATGACGACCAATATCTCCAATTGGGCGAATTGCTGGATGAGAAGGGTATCGTTCACAACCTTGAGCGAAACAACCTCCTTCAAGAACACGCTCTCATTTTCCTCAATGTGTGGCCGCACGACGAAGAGGAATGAACCGAGCGGGAGACGGAACGATTTCAACCGCAGGGGTGGTTGCGAAGTGAATTCCGGCAAAGGAACGATAACCCAAGTCCTCCTCGTGGGGCATTGGGGCGCATAAACAAAGCAACACCATATGGTAATGCATCTTTGTTTCGTCATTACCACATAAATAACTCAAGTTATGGGTTAGTATGACTAGCGGATGGTCTAACCGTGAAACTTGGCTCGTTGTTGTGCATTTTAGCGATATTGTCGCTGATGGTCTTTCTTGGGATTGGGTCAAGGAAGAGATTGAAACGGAATGGAAGAAAATTACTGAATTCGGCTTCGGTCTTTTCTTCAGCGATTACCTCAACCTCAGTTTGATTAACTGGGATGAAATCAAGAAGTCAGCGTATGGAGATGATGAAGAATGATGGAAGACACCGTAATATGTCCTCAATGTGATTCAATCGTGCCTTATGCGGGTGCTGAAGAAGAGGCGTGGGTCTGTTCGTGTGGGTGGATTTTGCCGCTTGATGTGGCGATTGAGGCACACCGAGAACGCCAAGAATACCCTTAATTTGGGGGCCTTCGGGTCTTACGCAAAGCAAGACCATATGGTTGCATACTTTGGCGGGTAGTGAAACGGCAACCCCATAATGTTCTAAAGTGTTGCATTAGCATGATTCCCCTCAAAGAAGCACTAGAAAACACGATTATGTTTCACCGCTACCAAACGGCAGTGAACACTTACAGCGCGTGGCTTAGAGATTCGCCAGAATGTAAGTGTCCCGTTTGCCATGATGGGTTTTCAACCTACAATCACCACCGCGCAACCGAAGAAGAAAAGAAAGAAAAGAGGATTCATATGACCACTGCTCAAATGCTACAGCAACGATACCGAACAATCATCTTCGGTTATGGAAAGTGTTCTTATGACACCAGCGATATTGAGGACTTTCCCGACCTTGAGCCTCTTTGGAAAATAATGGGCGAAATCGAGAACATGACCGAGGAAGAGTTAGATGCTCTCTGGGAGGAATCTCGCAACCGTTGGAAGTGAGAAAAGCGGCGGCCCTCGGGTCGCCCTCCGTTATCCTCAAAGATACGACCATATGGTAATGCTTTGCAGATACCCCGTTTTTATGATAATTCGTCTCGCATTGGTGTAGTCAAGTGATAACGCGTCCCTCCTTGACGAAAAGAACACATCAACCGACAGAAATAGGCGAATCCCGACACGAAAGCGAATAGAACACTGAGCGATGAACCGCGGTGAAGCCAGTGGAACGAAAGCGACGGAAAGCGGTAAGCGATTGAAATAAGTAAAGGGTAGAACGAGGTGTGTCTCCGATTCAACATATCCAAAGGTGAACAAACATGGCAGAAATGACTGAGCAAGAAGCGAGGAAAATGTGGGCCTACATTAGAGAAGAATGGAAATTGCTTGGTTATACCTCCCCGTTGGCCGTTTGGCTCAACAACAAGGTTCCGTCCTATGAGGAACCAACACCCATCTATGATACCGTCAAAGTGGTGGCAACCCGACATTGTGTGAGAACCGACCACAAATGGAAACTCAAATCGTGTGTGGGGTGCAACCCCCCCGAGTAATCGGGGTTAAGCAAAGCCAACCATATGGTATTACTTTGGAATTAATACCCTATTCCGATTTAAATCTCCTAATGCTCTATTTGAATCAATAAATGAGGAGCATACCCACTTAGGAAGAAAAGAGAGGATAATCATGTTCAGTGATATTAGAGCCAATATGACCGTCCTAATGCTTCAATTGGCTGTTAGCGGTGAAATGGATGCGGTTCGCTTGGTTCAAGAGGTTATCCTTGATTTGCACCGATTAGAGGCGATGGGGACCGTTCTAAGCGCATTAAGTGAGGGGGGCGATGATTTGGAAAGGTGAAGAATAGCCCCTTCAAATACCCATTATATGGGAGCGTTGGGGCAACACCAAAGGCATTACCATATGGTCATAACTTTGTGGCTATTGGCCCGAAGGCCGTTTCCTGCCCGTTCAGGGCTTCTCAAAGGGCAGGGGTGCGGAATGGTCTTCTTCCCATTCGCCCTTTTCTTCGTTGTATTTGGGCTTCACCACATAGTCTTCATCAAGGTTCCACATCAATTTGCTCATTTTGCCCCAATAGGCATCAATCTCCTTACGGGTCGCTGGACGGCATTTGTTGCACACATCAACCTTCCATGCGGCACAACTTCGGCATGGAATAACGGCAACCATACCCCTTTCGCCATTTTCCAGGGTCTTTCGTGCAAATCGGACTTTATCGTAGGGTGTTCGGCGCATAACTCGGCTCATATTAACGCTATAATCGCACTATTCATCGGGTGGAACATACAAAGATGCCCCACCATATGGTAGTGCGGCTTTGCCAGTATAACGAACACTACCCCAAAACCGGAGTATGTTCAGCGTTAGTGTCTCGGGGGAATGAGACACATTCACAACAGGAAGTGAAATCATGGCAGGAATGAAAGAAGAAAACTGGGTGCGAAACACCAACCCGATTCGGGATTGGCTGAACACTCAAGAAGAGGACATGAAAACCCTCACTATCGCAAACACCATTCAATTGGGCGATAGTGCGGAGAACGACGAAATGCGTAGCGTTTATTGGACGGCTATTCGGAACATGGGAAAAGGGTGCGACACCTTCCCACAATCCGCTATTGGCAAGCCATCTACGCTCCCGCAGGAAATTCAAGACGCTGTGCGTTCTGTGAAGAACCGTTTGGTGCGTGCATTTGCGGAGGTTGGCGAGGCTGAATTGATTTTGGCCACCATTTTCCCACACGGTCGCACTGGCGGAGCATACGCAACCATTGACGCTTTCGCTGAGGCGATGGCTGAAAAGGGCGCAAAGGCTCTCATTGACGGCTACCGAGCAAAACCCGAGCAACGCTGGAGCGGTGAAATGGTGGACGGTTTGCCCACCATGACTCCGCCTCCCGTCAAGGCCAAGAAAGCCGATACCGCAGAGGTGAGCGAAGAAGAGTGATGTTTCATTCCCCCCGAGGCCCCAATCACTTGGGGTTTTCGCTTCGCTGGCAAAGCCAAACCATATGGTTGAATTACTTTGGCTATTCAACCATATAAAATGCCATAATGCGCCGTTATCATGCGTAAGCACAAAACCGACGAAGAGAAACTGCTGATGATTCGTGAACGACTCCATGTTCTTGAAGAGAAAGACCCCAAACTGGCTGAAATTGTTGATTCTATCATCAATTCGTCCTTTGCAGGTGTTATTGCCAATGATGCCGCCCTTGAGTCCGTTTCCGTCATGCTTCGGGCCATCAACCTCCCGCTTCACCGTGTTGGATTCGTTATGCCTCTGCCTTCCGATGTTGAAGCCCGAATCTTTGAGGCTTCGGAGATGGTGGCGAAGGCTTTCCACACTCTCTATGTGAACGAAAACTACCTCTTGCCTCTCATGGTGCGAAAGCACCGCATTGGTGAGATGAAGGACTTCGATGACGCACATGACCGGAAGTGGGGCGTTTTGGACGCTTTCGTGAAAGAACAGCGTGTCAAGGTTGAACGATTGCTTGAGAAGGCATATCGTGAAAACCTATGGGACGGCGGTTCACCGATTGAATACGCACGAAGCCGACTCAACATCATGGAGGGCGACTACTTCCACGAAAATTGAAGTGGCCTTTGGGGGTTTATCCCCCATTGGGTTGTCAAAGCCAAACCATATGGTCGTATTCTTTGGAATATAGGCCCGAAGGCCATTAAGAGAAATCAAACTCATGGATGTGTTTGAACTCCTTTTCGCAGGATTGACACCAAACTTCCAAAGTCCATTCTTCGCCCATTTCGTCGGAATCAGTTTGGTCAAAACCCTCAACATCCGTAAATTCGGAAGAACCACAATGAGGGCAAATGATTTTCAAATCATCAATCCAACCGTATTTGTAGTCCCAATCCTGAGCAAATCGTTCTTGCGCGTCTCCGAGTCCATGCACATATGACATACCCATACCGGATTAATGGGGTTAGTATTGGGGTATGTGCAAAGCACAACCATATGGCTTTGTTTCCAAATTTTTTTATTTGTTTATCATTCAATGTTTATCGTTTTAATCATTATATTTGCCTGATAAACATATAATATACACATTTTAAGGCACACTTTCCGGCGGGGCGCGCCAAAATACCCGAATGCTGCGACAAGTATATATCCCGCATCTCCTTAGCGTGGATTGATAGCGGTGTCCTCCGAGGAACAAATTGTGGAAACACTACAAGACATGAACAGTAGATTGCACACCATACTGGGAGAGATAAAGGCGAAAAGAAAGGCCAATAAGCAGTTAGACTCACAAGATACCAATACTTTAAACAATATCTATAATGAATTAATTAAAACAACAAATACAATTAAAGGTTATTTAAACAAAGATACCAAACAAACTAAATTAATTGATTGATTATATTTTTATCCTGTTAATAATAAGTTTAAAATTTTAAAATTTTCGCAAGTGCCAAAAAAATTCCGAGCCAAATTTTGAGAAAAAGGAGAAGATATTATGTGGAAAGACATTATTAGAAAGAAGATGTATTTTGGAGAAAGAAGACAGGGAGAGAATCCTAAAAATTTAATGAGGGATGATGAGTCATATCTCCCATTAGAAGCGTATAGGCAAAGGCAAAATCCAAGTTATAGCGACAATCAACAGGGAAGACAACCAAGACCATATACTTCTCCCGATTCTCCTACTTATCCTGATGGTAAGCCAAAACCAACATACGAAGATATGAAGAATGTTAATAGTTCTCAAGAATTAGCAGAATATATGAAAAGAACACATGGTAATTCTTCCGAATATAATCAGCAAAAGATGCTAGAAGAAATGAAGAGGCTAAACCCGTTTTACAAAGAATAAAAATTCCGCCAAAAATTTTTGAGAAAAGTGATTACTATGTGGGAAAAAGTGCTAAAATACGAAACTGAGTATGATTCCGAAGAAGCGTTTAATAGGGCGCAACCGAGGAATATTATGTATTCTCTATTAGAAAAAACAGATGGCCCAGATGATGTTGAAGAATTAATAATGATGTTGTTTTCGGAATTAGAAAGAAATCTCCCTGTTGAGAAGATTCGTGAAATGCTTAGAAGTATTAAGGCTGACTTAAATAATCCAGAAAGAGGTTCTAACTTCTGAAAAAATTCCGCCAAAATTTTTTGAGAAATTTAAGGTGATATTATGTGGGAAAACATTCTCAAGGAAAAAGACGATTATGGCGATGAGCCTCAGTCTGCAAAAGAGATGTTTTTTAATCAATTTGACAATATCATGGATATGATGAACAAAGTCGCTGAAAAGGTGGATTCATCAGAAGGCGAAGATTTACTTCGGAGTTTAGAAACAATTGTCCCTGCGATGTATGAGTTTGAATCACTGTTAGCGAGATGGGCTGGCTTTTTCTTAGGTGAGTAAAATGAGCGAGTGGCGAGAACAATTAAAGAATAACTTTTCCTTCGGGAAGAAGATGATTTCTGACCTGCATGAGATTATCAAGTATAATCCCAATTTGCCACTAAACTCAATTGTTAAGGCTATGCAACAAAGAGGCCATGTTCGCGCTACTGCAAAGAACACGAAAAAGTATATGGACAAAGACCCTCTTATTTTTAAGAAGCAAGATATGAGGCATTTTCACAATAGACCAATGGTTTATTATATGGAGGAGTGAATATGTGGGAAGATATTCTAAAGAGGAAAATGACGCAAGTTGCGCCAAACTATTCCGAAACCTATCGGCAGGCTAAGTCGGCAGAATTACTATCCGCTAAGAATGCGTTGAAAGAAGCAGAAAGGGCTTTGCAGACAAAATACATTGACCGAGATAAGAGGGCTACAATGGAAAATCTTTTGAATGATTTAAGAGACAGATTAGCAGATATTCGTAGTGGGGGCGATTTAAAGTATCGTTCAACAGGTAAAAGAAGTAAGTATGACTTAGATGAAGCATTGGAAGCATTTTCTGAGAACTTAGCCTACTTCTACGAAGCGTTAGAATACGGAACAGATTCCCAAAGACAAGCAGACTTTAGAGAAAGGATGAAAAATTATAGGGAGGAAAAACTATGACATGGAAAGATGTATTGAAAAGTAATTGCACGCAGAAAATGGGTTCTTGCGATTGTAGAGATTGCATGAAGCAACAATTTGAGAAGGCGGGGGCAAAGCCCGATTTCTTGGATTTAGACAAGGATGGCGATACCAAAGAACCAATGAAGGATGCGGCAAGAGATGCGGAAAAGAAAGCCAAGTGTCCTCATTGTGATGGAAATGCACCAAGAAGCAAGTGCATTTGTGGTGGAAAGCACGACCATTGAGGTGGATAAAATGACGCGATGCCGCTACCTTGACCGATGGTTTGATGAAGAGTCAAAGAAAGTTGATAAGGCAGAGGCCAAAACCAAGAAATGTTTCGCTACTGGTGGGAAGAAGAAATGAGTTGGAAAGACATTCTCAAGTATTGCGAATATCATAGAAACCCACCCGAACCAATTCCAGCAAAAGAAGAAGAAAAAATGGCAGGCGCAATCACAACCGCAACGCCAAACATTACGAGAGTAGCATATTCACAAAGGAGGAAGAAGCGTGGTAAAGAAAACGAAGAAGAATGAAATCATTATTGATGGGAACAAATTCGTTCAGAATTTTAATGATATTCAATTTGTGCAAGACTACATAGATTGGAAAGATAACTGTCGCAAAATTAGCGGGAGCGATATGGGCGTTGATGATAGCAACATTCCTTCGCTTTTTGATTTCTTACAAAATCACATTTTCAACAATGTTCGTGAAGGCTCAAAGAACGCAGGGGCCGACGACGGTTCAAATGGTGCAATTGAAGCACTTTCCGCTATTGAAGATATTATGGAAGATAGAGTTATCTATCAAAGTGATATTGAGAAGATTAAGAAACTGTATAAGAGAATGGGCCAAATGCAGGATAACAAAGGGCCGGATGGCTTGGCTTTAGACCCCAAATTGATTCTCTTTACTGAAAAGACCAAGAGAGGCGGTAAGCGAAAACTCTACGGGCATTTCGCTACTCCAGAATATATTGCGAGAAAGAAGGCAAAGGATAGCAAATTCAAGGGTAAGGCCGTAGATGCTGGCTGGTATTCGGGCCAAGGAAACCCGCCGAGTTTTGCTCTGTTTAGTTCTGGCCCGCAAAAGTATGCAAAGCCAAAGGGTCTGTTGTATATTTTAGATGATGCAATTAAAGCATTAGACCCGAAAGGCCGAAAGCGTGCCGCAGGTGGCGGTTCTCCTGTTGAGAACGAAGTGACGGTTGGGAGACTTAAGGGTAAAACTGCCGTGGACAAATTGGCCGGTATTGCTTCTGTTGAGAAATACTTTGACAGTGCCATTAACAATGAGGCTTTTTGGCAGGGTGGCAAATTAAGAGTCGCCCGTCTTGCGAAGGATGTTGCTACAAAGTCATTCTCCGTTTCGCCAAAGGAAGCGCAAATTGCCCTTGATGCTATGGACACTCCCGATGAGAAAACGCCTGCTGGTTCTCTTAAATCCTTCAAAGTTGAATTAACAGGAACGCCTCTTATTCTATTCATTAAGGCCGCGCTTGAAAGAGCCAACAAAAAGAAGGGCGGAGACGGATATAGAGCATGGACAGATAAAGGACAGTTTGATTATCGTAAAACTGCAAGGGAAGTTTATGGTGAAGATACTGGAAGATTCCGTCCTGACCAAAAAGTTATTTCAAAGAGATGGACGGAGATTCTCAAGCAAGGCTTTACCCCAAAAGAAGTAGATGCTCTTCTTGATGGCATGACTGATTATATGGAAGATATTACCGCCCAAATGTTTGAGGACGAATATGAAGAAGGTTATTTCATGTTTGATAATTTTCAAATTACTATTAGTGAAACCAGCCGAACCGATGGCTACGATGGGATTGCTTTTGAATACGAATACGAATATTATGCTGGAGGAGAAATTTTGACCTTTGCTACCGTTATGGTTTCAGGAACAAAAGATAGAGTAGTTGAGGATGTATTTTTCCATACCGACTATTCAAGAGAGGGATTTGAACATAGCGGGTATTTCATGCAACAGCCAAATATTAGAAGTGTGATGAGGCGATTTGCGAGAGATTTGTCTGGCCTCAAGGAAAGAGTCAAGGGGTGATATTATGTGGAAGAACGAAATTAAAAAGGCAGAAAAACTAAACAGTTATGATGAGACTGTTGCATTTGCGATGGTATTAAATGACTTGGAATATTTTAGAAACACATCGGAAATGCTAAGGTTTTTTGAGAAACCATATAAATATCAAGATATGTATGAGGATATGTTAAAAATGGTAGAAGAGCATTTGGGAGAAAAGGGCTCTATTACAGAAATTGTTGACATTGAAGAATTAAACGCCAAAGCCGACGATTATCTATTTGGTTCGGGATTTTAGAGGGAAATAATATGGCCGTTAGTCGCAAGCGTTGTGGTTTTTGTCAGCATGAAAATCGTGCTGATTTAGAACAGGCTCTTGAATCAAGAGCCATTACTTGCGATGATTTGGATATGCAGAATGGATGGAGAAGTGGAACGGCGGCTCAACATCAAAGAAACCACATGGGCGATTTTGAAATGTCGTCAAACCCAAAGTGCGCCGTCTGTATTGACCCTATGAGGAAGCATTATGAAGCGGCCCTTCATGGTGGGGATATTACTTCGGAGGCAATCGCTCAAGCACTTGACACCACGAAAGCGCAAGTGCAACGCCACATGAAGCACCACTTGACACCGATTGTTCAAGAGAATGCGGCCATGATGATTGCGAAAAAGGAAGTTAATGAGGTTGAAATGCTCGCTAACAATGTTCAGCGTTTAGACCACCGTTTAGACCAAGTGTTCAATGAATTAGGAAACGATTTAGACCCGAAGATGATTGATGCACTTACTAAGTTAGCAAGAGAAATTCGTGAGTCTTTGAAGTATATGATGGAGTTTAAGGGTAAATTAATTCACAAGAGACAGGACACAATTATTGTCGCACAGATGCAAATTGTTCAAGAAGTGCTTGCACAGAACAATCCTGAAATTTGGCTGGATATTAAACAGAAAATGCAGGAGAGATTACAATGAGTTGGAAAGAGATAATTAAGGAAGATAAAACAGAATTAAAACGAAGAAATATTCAACGCGCTAATAGTTTGTTTAACCAAAAAGGCCGACAGTATGCTGATAAATTCGGAGGCCAATCTAATGCTAAATACGATGCTATGGCTCGGATGGTTAAAGAATTAGAATTTCCCAGAACTTTTAATGATGACGAGAAATTTTTTAAACTATTTGATAGAATAACTTTTTTATTAGCATAAGCAGGAGAGATTACAATGAGTTGGGAAAATTTACTTAAAAGAGATGTTTATGAAAGCGGCGACCGCTCTGACAGATTTAAGAATGAATCCGCTAGAGAAACTTATGATTGGTTTATGACTACAATGGCTGGAAATAAACACCCAAAAGGAGATGTTCACAACAGCAACCTATTATACATTTTTGTGAACCATGTTAGGAGGGCTTTTGAAGAAGACAAAACTTCTAGGGAGTATAAGATTGCCGATAGAATTAACAACCTAATTTTAGAGAGTCAAGAATTAGAAGAAGAACTTTATGAACTTCTTTCTTCAAAAATTACTCCAGAAGAAAGACAGATTGAATAAAAGGATAGATTACAATGAATTGGAAAGATGTAATAAAATACGACAAATACGATGAAAATGACCCTAGGGAAACTCTATACGGTGATAAAAAATGCCCTATGTGTGGAACAAAAATGATTGTGTCATATCCTAGCACCAAGGATTCATTTACAGGAAAAGGTGAAGATTTTTATTGCCCCAAGTGCGAGACAGAATAATGCAGGAGAGACTACAATGAGTTGGAAAAATGTATTGAAGAATATTAACTTTGACCCTTCCGAAACTTGCTGTATGGCATTAAAGGACGCATATAGTAAATTGCTGAGTGATTTACAAGATTACTATGATTTAAAGGGAATTAAATCAAATGTTGCTGCGATGGCCCGAAGAAGGATGGATGCTCCTTGCAGGATTATAGTCGGTGATTTACAATCGTTTTATTCCGAGAAAGGTAAAGAAGGCTCCAACGCCCCTAACTGGGCATATTATAGAATTAGTGAAATATTGGACGATTATGGCGAATGTGAGCAAGAGGCAGAAGAGTTAAGAGAATCTTCATATATTATGGAATATAGATGATAGATGGGTTTTAAGGAGAGATTATAATGAACGGAGCAGACAAATATTCAAAAGATACAACTGATTATATTTTATCTATGAAAAGAGGCATTTTAGCCTTGCTAGAAAGCACAACAGATTTCAATAAAAAGATTGATTTCGTTAGCGATGGTGAAACGGAAACCTCTAAACAAATGTTCAGAATAACTGAAACATTAACATCTCTTGGAAATATGATTATAGCATTTGATAAATTATTAAAAGAGCAAGAAGATTTACAATGAACCGGAGTGAATATTTTGTGGACAGAAATCTTGAAGTCTCTACCTAGAAATAGGGCGGGCCTTATTGAAATGCTCAAGGACGATGTAGCATTTCGCCGCCTTATTCGGACTTTAGGAAGAAGAGAGTTAAGAGGAAATCATTTCATCAAGGATTTTCTCCGACAAGTTGATGATATGGAAAAAAGCGGCCAATTAGAAACCTTTCTCATGGTTATGCAAAATACCCCTCCTACAAATTATCCCTTAGAAAAACTCAAAGAAAATCTTTCTACCTTGAGAGAAACTATTTCTTACGAAGCAGACGATTTAAAAACCCAAATTATTGATGAAGGACTTGCTCTCTTAGACAAAAGAACAAGTGGCGAACTCACTGATGCAGAAAAAAAGAGGCTAAATGCTCTACATACTCAAATTTCAAGAATGACCCTACCTAAGATGAAGGGGAAGGGCAAACTGAGAAGGGATTTTAGTGCAAAAAAGAAAACTTTTTTACAAAATTTTGGCGGATTTACGCTCACTTTTAACTTTCCCAAAGAAAAGCAAGAAGAGTTTAATCAAAAAGTGGGTGAATTTGCTGCAAAAACTTACGAAATTCGCCAAGGTGAAGGAGAAACGAATGTCGGAGAGGTTTCGGACAAGAAACTCATCACAAATTTCCTTGACGGCAAAGAATTTTTAGACTTTTTGCGCTCAAATGAGCAATTCAAAGAAGATTTTACCGAATTGGCCCGACCATTTAAGCCAGATTTGTCTGGATTGGGCATAAAATCGCGCCAAGACGACGAAAAAACCCGCCTTCAGGCCCTTCATGCTAAAAAAGTCGTATTTACGCCCGCTAAAATTGATACAATTACAGAAGTGAATAAATATTTTGATGTTATTGCTGAACTTCCGGGCGCAAAAGGCATTTTTATGCCAAGAAAAGTAGAAAGTGAAGAATTAGTGAGCAATTTACCTCCTTCTATCTTCCTTTTGAAGAACGATGCGAATTCTCTTAGTGCGAGAAGCAAAATTTCACAATTGAGATTGAATCCCTATGCAAATCGTATTCTATTGAGTGGTTTTAGTAAAGATAATTGGTTTGAGAAGTTATTTGAGAGCGTGAAGATGGACATTTCTACGCAAGACCAAGCGATGAATGCAATTTATCAAGATATTGTTAGAATTTACAATAAAGAAGAAAGTGAGTTAGGACTTAACCCAAGAGACTTTGCTGGATTAACAAATCTTTCACAGAATGCAAAGACACGAAAAAATCAAATCAAAACTTACCTTGAAAGAGGAGAACTTATGGGCGATATGAGAGATAAAGCCGTAGAGTTAAGATTGGGTAGATTTGGCAAAGACACCGATACTCTTACCGTTGCAGAAGGTAAAAAGTTGCAGAAGATTCTTGACGACTACAAAAAGAAAGAAGGTTTAGACCAAGAAGAGTTTGATGAAATTTTTGGCCGTATTCGTTTAATTCCATTAAATGCTGATGGTGAAGAATCTATGCCCGTAAAAGTTTCGGAAGACAAAACAATTACACCCACTGCCAGATATAACATTACTCTTGCAGAATTTGACGATGATGAAGATACTTTTGGTGAGGAACAAACAATTAAAATTGGTTCGCTTATTGAGTATTTAGAAGATTTGGGAGAAATTGATGTTTCAAATTTCTCTGGTCAAGTGAGCCGTATTCGGGATTTCTTGGGAAGGGAGAACAATTTCAAAAACTATGTGGGCAGTTTGACCTCGGGCGAAATAAAGAAAGCCGTTGAAGCAGGTTCGGGTTCTCAAGCCTACATGGACAGAATAGACCCACTGAACAGCCTCACTTTCTTGAGCAATCTCAACGATTTGATGGAAGGCTCGCCCGATGTTGGTTTCGTCAAGGAAACCTTATTAGCGATTGCTGATGAACAGGAACCATCCGAGAAGGCACAACTTATTGAGAAACTTGATGCGAAAATGCTTCCCATATTGAAGGATATGAGAGAATTTATGTTTGCGGCGGTTCAAGACAGGTTGGAAACCATCGGAAGGGATTACCTTAGATTAGCAGGTGGAAAACAAGCAAAGGCTATGATGCAGGCTATTGAGGGTTTCAAGAAAGAAGGATTACTTACAGGTGGTGAATAATTTGAAGTATTCGGATATTTCTAGGGAAGATTTGCAGTCTTGGGCAACGGGTAAAAAGGCCACTCGTAGGCTTCTTAAGAAAAAGTGGCATAAAATTATTGATGAACAATATCCTGACCCCGAAGAAGCAAAGAAGGTGAAGGCCAAATTAAAGAGAGATTTAGATAAAGAGATGGGTGAAACGAATGTTCCTTCCATTAGTCGGGCTGGCGGAATAGGGATGGGCCAAAAAGGAAAGGCTTTCTATGATGCTTTAGATAACTTGGGGCTCACTCACAAAAGCGTTCCAATTTCCAATTTAGAAAAGGACTATCCAAGAATTAGGGTCGCCAATCCAGACCAATCTATATTTGCTGAGAATCAAAGAGGAGTTATGTTTTCAAACTCAAGAATAGAAAATTCTTATAAAAGATATTTAGAACAACTTTTCCCCGAACAGAAAGATAATGTCATTAAAAATGTTAAAAGAATCAAAAGCCAAGTAAAGAAAAGATTAGCCGACGAAAGAGCCGCTAAGAGAAGCAAACTCATTAAAATTGATAAGTCTCAATTCCTCGGTGCTACGGATATGTCAAAGGCTACAACGAGAGAAGCCATTTATGACCATTGGGAAGCGGCCTCCAAACTATATCCGAAGGTCAAAGAAACATTAGATAAACTTCTTGAAGAAGCCACCAATACTGACATTTATGAATTGATGATGGCTGACCTTAGAAAGAAAGAGCAAGAATTTATTCGTGGGTCGGGTTCCTTTACTTCTGCTGATGAGAGAGATACCGATAAAATTAGAGCAGAAGTTATTGTCCTTCAAGACTTACAGGAAGAAGTCAAGAAGAAGAAAGAAGCCTACGATAAGGATTTAGCCGCCATCAAATCAAAGGTTGAGAAGGCCAATTTTGAATACTTGGTAAAAATTGACAGAGTTAAAATCAATTATCAAGTGGATGCTTGGGACAGAATGCTTGATGCTATCGCTCGCTATGAAGCCGCAGAGAAAGCCGCACAGTTTCAAGAACCAAAGGCGAACATTGGCGGAAAGGCAGGGGCCGATGCTCAAACTGCCCTGCGAGAAAGTGGTTTGTTCACCGAAGAGGCAAGTAATGTTCCAGCACAAAACAAAAATTATGCCGTTGCTGAAATGAATGAGGTTTTGGCCGACGATACCATAGACGGTGCGCCCGAAGAAATTGAAGAGGATTTGCGAGAGATTGCCGCCGCACTTGACCCGCTTCTCGCTATTGAATTGGTAGAGAACAGAAAGTTGATTGCTCTTAATGAACAGAGCAAGGACGACCTCAAAGAAGCCATTGAGGAATTGAAGGAAGGGGCAAATTTAGAATTTGTTTCCGAAGCCGATAAGTGGTTAAGAGAAATTGAGGATTCATATGTTCTTGACAGAAAAGAATACATTCTCCCTGCTTCGGTGTATAAGTCCAAAAGAGGCGTTGAATTAAAAATCAACAAATTACCTACTGCTATTGAAGATTTTACTTTGGATATTGGCGGAATATCAGAAAAACAATTTTTTAGAGAACCTACTTTTAAAGATATTATAGAGCAAAGCCCTGAAACTTACGCTGTTTGGAAAGACGGCATAACTCCCGCAGAAGATTTGAATAACCTTTTTGACGCTATTCACATTTTATTTACTTCGCAACGCTATTCGTTTATCCGATATTCTCGCACTCAAAAAGGGGCAGGTAAAACCGAAGGTGTTTCGCCAGCAGAAGTAGAACGCCTCGGAAGAAGTGCAACCGTTGAAGGAAAGCGAAAACTGCAAAGCCTGTTGAGGCCATACCCTGTTATTCCAGCAAGGCAGGGCCAATTGATTTCGGGCCTTAGCGATACCGATAAGGGCGTAGGTAAGGCTCTTGCTGATTTCATAGAAGCGTGCAACGAGTATTATGTTGAGCCTTTCTTGAAGGGCATGACACCAATTGCCTATCCTCGCTATATGACAGGTGCAGGTATCAAAGCATTGACAGCCATTGGTCAAGAATTAGGCTACGAAAGCATGATGGGCAACATCTCTCGCAGACTATCAAACACTGCGTCCACCGCTATTACGCAGGGAACGATGAGCAGTTTAACCACTTTCTTGACAATGATTGATGAAGTGGTGGTAGTGAATGATGCCACGATTAAGACGGCTAAGAGAGCAGTAAAGGCTTTGACTAAAATTTTCGGACAGGAAGAGAAAAACAGAAACACCGTTGCAGCAATTCTCATGCACTTTATTGAGCAAACGAGAAAGGACGATTCGGACACAAATCGTTCAAGAGACGATTTCTACGGAGAAACAATTCAAGCAAGAGCAAAGGCTTTCCACACAAAGAATGTCTGGTCATATCCCATCTTTGCACTTTACCCATTCCTTGAAACCAATCAAGGTCTTTTGACGAGAAGTGCGCCGATGAAGCGAGAGTATGAGAAGTTAATGCGAACCCTCTCCGAGATTGACGACGAATTGCCAGAAGTTTTGACCAAACTACTGAAAGCCCACAATGCCATTAGAAAGGCGATGGGCAAGGAAGTTATCACGCCACGATTCCGAGCGAACCATGAAGGATATGATGGTTTAATTGATTTGATGTATAAGGAAGAAAATATTGACCTTAGCCATCTTGAGGTTGAGAATATCGTGAAGGCCGTTGATTCTCATTCAAACATCGGGAAGGAATATGTGAGATGATACTATGCCCGAAAGGTTTTCTTCGTCGGACATCGCTTTCAAGGAGATGTCGGAAGAGGAAGCAGTGAAGGAGTTTCAAAATGATGGTTATTTTGACTACGCCAAGCGGAGAATGAGATACCGTAGTATTCCTACTGATTCAGTTTGGGCTACTGCACCAGCGAGAATGTTTGTGGCGTATTATGAGAACAAACCTGTGGGAGTTATTGGGTTCTCCAAACACAAAAATGTTTTACTTGGTGCGGGTGTCCATGTTCGTAGCGAGTATCGGGGTCGGGGCCTCACGGGGATTTTGATTGATAAAATGCTTTCCGAGAAAGGCTCAACCACGCTTTACATTAACATTATGAATCCAAATGTCTCATCTTCTTACAGAAAAAAGGGGTTTGTTGATATGAAAGAAGAAACATTACCAGAGGATGCGAGAGAAGCCATTGAAGGCATTGGTTTTCAAGACCAAGTGCAAAAGTGGATGGTTAATTCATCGGGTGGTTGGTTTGATGAATTGAAGAAAAAGAAGGCAACCGCTACCCATAACAGTAAGGGCGAAAAAAAAGACCGTTGCGCTAAGTTAGCCGATAAAAAGTATGGAATGAAAAGTTCCGCATATAAATCAGGCTACATGGTTCAATGCCGAAGAGGAAAGGTTTCAAGAAAGAAGTGATGCTATGTCTTGGAAAGAAGTCCTCAAAGGCGGAGATAACTTCGCAAGAGAAAAGAAGTCGGGACTTCATGGATGGTTTTCACGAAGAGGTGGAAAGCAAAAGAAAGGTGGTAAAACGCAGGGAGGATGGATTGCTTGCGGAACCTGTAAGCAAAAAGGTGGCCCTAAACCCTG
>ERZ869936.396-NODE-396-length-43038-cov-19.294000_pt1 | contig 43038 bp, 50 predicted proteins | sample MGYA00520876_ERZ869936 | MGnify/ENA primary metagenome ERZ869936 (study PRJEB32218, sample SAMN09650985) | biofilter metagenome | isolation source: enrty point of leading RO module | place: Saudi Arabia: Thuwal, RO plant located on Red Sea | collected 2016-02-17 ... | reverse complement strand
TCCGTCGCGCGACGCTTCCGATTCCCGACCTTTCCGCGCCCAATACCAGCACAGGAGCTTGTGCTGCCTACTCTCGGCACATGAGCAGGTCACTCAGTCATACCGGTACGGATCGAGTCACGGCGATGCTCCGCGCCGTCAATGTCGCAGTCCACGAAGCAGGCGTGGGTCGTCAGTTGATCGAGGACGATGTGTTCCAGGGCGACACGATCATCCTCCAGGGCCAGAAGGTAGCCAACTTCGGGCTCTGTTCTTATCTCGGCCTCGGTGACGATGAGCGAGTCAAGGCGGGTGCCATCGACGCCACCCGCCGATTCGGAGCCTCCTATTCGTCGTCAACGGCGTACTCGGCGGTCGGTCTGTATGGCGACCTGACTGAGCGACTCGAGGAGATGTTGGGGGCAACTGTGATCCTTGCCGGCACCACGACATTGGCCCACCTGGCTGCTTTGCCGGTGCTGCTGCGTAAGGGCGATCTAGCTCTCGTCGATGGACAGGCCCACGCATCGATTTTGGCGATCACGCCAGCCATCATTGCCAACGGCGCCGAATTGGAGACGATCAAGCACTCGGATCTGCAGGCTCTGGAGCGTCGATTGACGGAGGCCGATTCCGGGCAGGCCGTCTGGTACCTCACCGATGGCGTGTTCTCGATGCATGGCGACACCGCCCCCGCAGAGGGGCTCCGCGACCTCTTGGAGCGCTACGACAACTTCCACATCTACTGCGACGACGCCCATGGTTTCGGCTGGGATGGTTATCGGGGGATGGGCAACTACTTGAAGCGCGCCGGCTGGCACGACCGTTTGGTTATTTCGATGGGAATGGCGAAGTCGTTCGGAACGATGGGCGGGTTGATCGCCACCAAGAATGACGACTTTGCCGAGGCGATCCGGCTCACGGGATCACCACTGATCTTCGGAGGTCCAATCCCTCCTCCCATCTTGGGAGCCAGTATTGCATCGGCAGATATCCACCTGTCAGATGAGCACGCAGCGCTCCAGAACGAGTTGAACGAGCGGATCGCTTTCGTGAATGACTTCTCCGATGAGATAGGGCTTCCCTTACTGACCAAGGAGCACACGCCCCTGTGGTTCACCGACATCGGTCCATCAAAAGAGAGCTTCGATGGGGCGCGGATCATGCGAGAGCGAGGCTTCTACACCAACCCGGCCGCCTTCCCTGTGGTCCCACGCGGCCACGGGGGAATCCGTTTCACGGTCACGCGCTACAACGGCCTCGATCAGATCGAGCGAATGCTTCTGGCTCTCCGTGAGACGAGACTCGAAATGATCGGCGATACCGAGGTAGAAATAGACCTCACGAAGCTGGACGCTGATACATCCAGCTCGAAACGCAACCAATAGGGGCTGAGCTTCGCCTAAATCCACGGCTATTTCATGCCGATAAGTCCTCATGCAATGGGCCGGCAGCACATGGACTAGTCCGCGGCGTTGGTTGGCGCCCGGGCCAATCGCCTTGTTCATCTTGGCCTGCATCGTCGTTGCAGTTGCTGCAGCCGACCCCGAGCTCATCGAGACAGCCGGCTTTCTCGGAATGATCGTCGGCATGACTGCAGGAGGCATCCTGTACTTCAGGCGATCTCGCAAACTCGAGGACCGGGAACGCCGGGCTTGGCGTTTCATCGGGGCCGCAATCATTCTGGCTGCGGTAGGGGCCACCGTGGTAGGCATCCTCACCGAGCTGGGGGTCGAGCCTCCTGCGTTCGGGCCGCTCGATGCGTTCTTCGTCGCCGGCTACATGTGCCTGATCACCGGGATCATCCGCATGGCCCGTCTCGAGGGAGGGGGCCGCGAGTGGCTGCCGACTCTGCTGGATGCATTGGTCGGGGCAATCTCATTGTCAGTCCTCGTCTGGACCACGATGTTCCGCGACCTGATGAACAGCCTGTCCGGCGAGGGGTGGCAGGCAGTCATCGCTGCCATGTATCCGATCCTCGATGTCGCAGGCATCACTGCCGTGATCATCCTCATCATCAGGCGTAGTCACTTCCACTTCGATCCTCGTCTGATGTTCCTCGCTGCCGCTCTCACCTCACAGGTCATCTTCGACTTCATCTTCCTGCGAAGGGGTGTTGGGGTCACGTTCGCCGAAGCCGATCCGCCCTGGCTGCTTCTCCTCATGGCGTCGCTGCTTTGGGTCCTCGGGGCATCCATCGTCGACGTCAAGCCCGAGAAGAGGGAGTTCCCCGAGGTCGATGTGCCGCTTTGGGCAATCGCCTGGCCATACCTGTTTGGTGGTGCGCTGCTTGCCGTGCACGTCGAGTACTACCGATCGGTAGCCCCAACCGGCGATGGAGTATTGATTCTCGATGCGGTCTTGGCAGTAGGAATCCTGATATTCCTCAGACAGATCGTCGCCATTCGGAAGAACCAGCAGCGCGTCGAGAAACAGAGATCCGAGTTGGTCGCCTCGGTGAGCCACGAGCTTCGAACACCATTGACGGCAATCGTCGGCTATCTGCACATCCTGGACAGCCAAGGAGAGGACTTCCCCGAGGAAGCTCGACTGGAGATGCTCAGCGAGGCGAATGAGCAGGCCCAGCACATGTCCCGTCTGGTGTCGGACTTGGTCATGCTGGCACGCGGTGTGCATCGGAACCTGGCTCTCGAGATCACCGAAGTGCCGGTGTCGACTCTCGTCATGTCCGCTCTGCGCGGTGTCGATCCGGAAGGAAAGAGCGTCGACGTCGAGATCGGATCGGAAGTGCGTGCCCGGGTCGACCAGGTTCGCATCCAGCAGGCGCTCACCAACCTCGTCAGCAATGCGATCCGCTACGGAGGGGATCGGGCCATTCTCAGCACGCGCGTAGATGGCACAGATCTGATCTTTGAGATGCATGACAACGGCGAGGGCGTGCCCACGCGGTATGAGGCGGTCATCTGGCAACGATTCGAGAGGGGAGCCAACCGTCTCAACTCGACGACACCGGGGGTGGGGATCGGTCTGGCCATCGTCGAAGCGATCGTTACCTCCCACGGCGGTGTTGCTTCCTACCGGCGGTCGGAGAAGCTCGGGGGAGCTTGCTTCTCAATCGTTCTCCCTGGCTGTGTCGCCGAATCTGAGTCGCCGTCACAGCTCGTCGACGCAAACTCCTGAGAGGCAATCGGCCACCGTTCGAGTGGCTACGCTCGGCTCATGGAGCACAACGGCCATCTACAGGCCGGCGGGGTGGAATCGGGTGAGCCCTGGGCGGTGGCCAAAGCAATCGTCTCGGAGCGGAAGATCGAGTTTCAGGTCAACGACCGAACCGTCGGCACCTACGAACGAGATCGGATCATGGTCTCGCCGGAGGGCGAGGTCTTTCGGGTCGTGGCGCCGAACGAGACCCTGTTCTTCCGCCCAGCGAGCACCGAACGGTTCGCCCTCGACTTGAAGGAGGATCGTACGGCGGCGGAGGAGATAACGCTTGCCTCATCAGCACCCGCTGATCTGCCGTCGTCCGGCGAGAGATCGAAGGTGGCGGCCGGCGTCTTGGCGATCCTGCTGGGAGCGTTTGGGGTGCACAAGTTCTATCTCGGTCAAACCGCCATGGGCCTCCTCTACCTCATCTTCTTCTGGACGGGCATCCCCGCGCTGATCGGGTTGATCGAGGGCATCGTTTATCTCCTGATGAGCGATGGGGAATTCGCCCGAAGGTACGGCTGAAGCACATTTCCGGGGGCGATGGTTTAGGATTCAATCAATGACGAATCCCATTCTCGACATCGTCCAACTGGGCATGCCCTGGGAGGGGCTAGACCCCTTCATCTTCACCGTTCATCATCTCGACCGGTACCCGGCAGGCAATGATGTCATGGGGCCGGCCACCTCTTTGCACGGGCGCCAGATCGGCGCCGACTTCTCCTATCGCGACGGTTGGAGCATGTACCACGGCGATGTAGTGCCTGGCTTTCCGCGGCACCCGCACCGCGGATTCGAGACAGTCACGGTGGTCCGACGGGGCTTCGTCGATCACTCCGACTCTCTGGGCGCCACCGGGCGCTACGGCGAGGGAGACGTGCAATGGCTGACAACCGGCGGAGGCGTCATGCACGCCGAGATGTTTCCTTTGATCAACGAGAACGCTCCGAACACTCTCGAGCTCTTCCAGATCTGGCTCAACCTGCCCCCCGAGTCGAAGATGGTCCCTGCCCACTTCGCAATGCTCTGGGGAGAAGATCTCCCCACGGTCGAGGTGGCGCCTGGCGTGACACTCGATGTGATGGCCGGCCCGTATGGAGAGCATCGGCCCCCAAAACCACCTCCAGACTCTTGGGCCTCCCGTGATAGCTCCCACCTCGCAATCTGGCTCGTGCGCCTCGCCGCCGGCGCATCCTGGACTCTTCCGCCGGCAGTGTCGGGCCTGAATCGCATGTTGCACCTGTTCTCCGGCGACCAAGCCTTGGTGGCCGGCACCCAAGTGGAAGCCCCTACCGGTATCCAGGTCAGATCCGACGCCCCCGTAGATCTGGCGGCGACCTCCGGCCCGGTTGAGTTCCTGATGCTTCAGGGACGCCCTATCGGTGCACCTGTCTTCCAAATGGGGCCGTTTGTCATGAACAGCCCCGAACAGCTGCGCCAAGCCGTCGAGGACTATCACCGCACGATGTTTGGCGAGTGGAATTGGGATGGCCCCAGCCCTGTTCACGAGCGGACGCAAGGCAGGTTCGCCCGGCACGCCGATGGCCGGGTCGAGCAGCGTGACATGCCGGTAGCTATTTCCTGACGAGCGCCCTCGTTTTCACCGGCTGACTACCTAGCCTGCCCGGAGATGCGTGATGGTTCAGATGACTTCGAGGTTCTAATCGGACCTGATCGACGTCGATTCCGAAGACCCGGATGGCAGGCCTCGATTGTCCTCGGCCTCGTCGGATTCGTGATCATCGGGATCTTCGTCCTCCTACCCAAATCGTCGCCCGATCTCGATCTCACTGCCCTCGGATTCGCCGACGACGCAGTGCCGGCAAATGTCGTAGACGTGGAATCCGGAGAGTGCTCATATGCCCCTGAGCTCCGCTGCAACCTCGTCCAATTCGACCTCGGCGGTGACATCCCGTTCGTCGGACAGGAGTTCCCCGACGACCCGGGGCAACCTGTTTTCGAGGTCGGTGACAGCGTCTTCGTCAACGTGACCTCGTTCGACGACGGGACAGTCACCTACCAGTACGCCGACAGAGACCGTCGCGGGCTGGTCGCACTGGTGGCGCTCGTATTCGCGGGAGCCGTTGTCATCCTCGCGCGTTGGCGGGGCGTGTTCGCCCTGTTCGGGCTGACGGCCAGTGTCGTGGTTCTGCTCTTGTTCATCGTGCCCGCCATAGTCGCCGGCCGTGATGCGGTAATGGTTGCCCTAGTCGGCGGTGGTGCGATCGCACTCATCTCTTTGTATGTCACACATGGGTCAACGCCCCTGACCCATGTTGCTGCGATCGGAGCCTTCGGGGCTCTAGCTCTCACAGTGGGGCTCTCCTGGCTGGTCCTGGCGCTGGCCAGGTTTTCCGGGTTTGCCAGCGAGGAAGCCTTCTATCTCCTCGCTGTGCCCCAGATCGACCTGAGTGGTCTCTTGCTCGCCGGGGTTGTCCTGGGCGCGATCGGGGCCCTGGACGACGTCACGGTGACGCAGGCTTCCACGGTATGGGAGGTGCGGGCTGCCAACGAGTCCCTGTCGGCTACCGAGCTCTTTGCTGCGGGCCTGAGGGTGGGTCGAGATCACATAGCTTCGACTGTCAACACTCTTCTCCTTGCCTACGCCGGCGCAGCACTCCCGCTGCTCATCCTCTTCAGCCTCTCCGGGATGCGGCTTGGCTTCATCGTCAGCTCAGAAGTGGTGGCGGTCGAGATAGTCCGAACGCTCGTCGGGTCAATCGGGCTGGTGGCTGCTGTGCCCCTGACGACATACCTGGCTGCCCGTACGGCTGCCAGCCTTCCCCGCAGCGCGGTAGTCAGCGAAGTAGAAAGCCTGGGCTGAGCTCGTCATCGGGGTCGAACCAGAACTCGGCTCGACCGGTGATCCGTGCCGTTCCGGAGATGCCGGGTATCACCGCCGGCATGTCTCCGATGCTCGTTCGCTCGAGGAGAGTGCCCGAGAAACTGCTTCCCACGATGCTCTCCACGACGATCTGATCTCCGGGGCTCATCGCACCGCGTGCGTCCTGGATCGCGATGTGGCCTGAGACGCCTGTTCCTGTGGGGGAGCGGTCGACCTCGCCGTCGGCGAACACGCAAACGTTGCGGAAGGTGTAGCCGTCGCTGGATGCCGGCCCGGTGAAGATAACCCCGTAGAGGAAGGCGAGGTCGAGTTCCCGCGGGTGTGTGATGACGCGGCTCTCGATGATCGCCTGTTTGATGCTCCGCCCCGCGTCGACCAGCTGGGCTGTATCAAAAGGTGGCCATGTCAGCCCGAGTGAGAGGGCGTCGACGTAGGCGTAGAACGCTCCACCGAAAGCCAGGTCGTAGGTGACATCGCCCAATCCCTCGACGGAGACATGGTTGTCGAGGCTGTCCACGAATGAGGCGACATTGCGGAAGTGAACGGACGCGACAGCCCCACTTCGCAACACGGCTGTTGCCAGGATCTGACCAGCTGGCGTGTCGATGCCGATTGTCGCCTCATCAGACTCGTTCATGGCCACTATCCCCGTGTCGAGGGCCACTTTGGTCAAGGCAATGATTCCGTGCCCGCACATCGTCGAGAAGCCTTCGTTGTGCAGGAAGAGCACCGAGAGGTCGGAGTCGTCGGCTACGGGCGCGCCGAGCCATCCCCCGTACATGTCTGCATGGCCGCGTGGCTCCCACATCAATCCCCGACGGAGGTGGTCGAGACTCCGCTCCGCGTATCGGCGTCGCTCGAGGACTGTGTCCCCGGGTATGTCCGGCAGCCCGTCGACCACTATGCGGAACGGCTCGCCTCCGGCGTGGGAGTCGATGACCGTCAGCTTCTGCCAGCTATCGGGAGGCTGCCAAGCGGCTGCTGAGCTCAGGTCCATGAGTCCCGATCGTATCCCCTGCGACTGTGGTTACCCTGCCTGACGTGCCAACAGTCAAAGAGATAGAGGAACATCTCGCGGAGAGAACCCGGCCCGAGACCGCCGCCGATTGGGACCCGGTAGGCCTTCAGGTTGGGGATCCCAACACGGAAGTCAGCCGGGTCGGCGTGTGTCACGAATTGACCGAGGAGGTGGTTGCGGCCATCGAAGAGAGCCCGGTCGACCTGGTCATCACGTACCACCCGCTCCTGTTCGCCCGGGTCAACCGGATCGTGGCAGGGCGTTCGCCGGAAGCCCGCACACTGCGACTCATTCAGACCGGGGCGGCCGTCCTGGTCACTCACACCGACTTCGACGCGGCACCCGGCGGGACAGCCGATGCCCTGGCCGCCGTCTTCAACCTGAGAGACATCGAACCCTTCGGTGCGGACGAGGAGACCGGCACGCCGGCGATCGGCCGGGTTGGTGAGTTCGGAGACTCCCTGGGAGCCCTCGACGCAAGAGCTACGGACCTCTTTGGCGTGGCAGGACTGCGCATCTCGGGCGATCGGAAGAAGGAGCTCGATCGTGTGGCGGTGGTGCCTGGTTCCGGATCGGATTTCATCGAAGCCGCCGCCGAGGCGGCCGACGCTCTTGTCACCGGCGACGTATCCCATCACCGGGTGGTGTATGCACTCGACCTGGGTCTCGCGATCGTCGATCCCGGACATGCGGCTACCGAAAGGCCCGGGATGCCGGGGCTGGTCGCTCTGGCAGGGACAATCCCGGAAGTCGAGGTGGTCGACCTGACCCACATAGACCCGGAGACTTGGGGCTGACGGTTTCCCACCCTGTATCCGGCACTACCCTCCGGATCTCATGGAACTGACGAGCCTCGCCGATCTTCTCGATCTTCAGGAGCTCGACCTGCAGATCGACCGCCTCCTCGACGAACGACAGAACCTGCCCGAGCTCGCCAAGTACAAGAAGGCCCACGAGGAGCTCGGCACCCTCGAGCACGAGCTTGGCGAAGCAGCCGACAGCCTCAGGTCACTCGAACTCGACTTCGACAAGTCGGAGGGCGAACTGGAGATTCTCGAGGCAAAGTTGAAAGAGCACGAAACGCGGCTGTTCGCAGGAGGGATGAGTGGCCGAGAGACGGAGCACATGCGGCTCGAGGTCGAGAGCCTTCGCGGGCAACGCGAGGCCATGGAGGAGCGGGTCTTGCGACTCCTCGACACCGTTGACCCGGCGCGGGAGGTAGTGACACGGCTCACAGACAGGAAAGAGGAGATCGAGCGGGAGAAGGGGAGGCTCGAGGCGGTCATCAAAGAGGAATGGAAGCGAATCGACGCCGAGGTCGCTCGCAAGGAAGAGCGCAAACTCGATGCCGTCAAGCCAATCCCACCCGATCTTCTCGAGATGTACGAGAAACTCCGTGCCTCCAAGGAAGGCGTGGCCGTTGGGCGTTTCGAAGGGGGAGTGTGTGGCGGCTGCAATATGGCCCTCTCCCCGGCGGAGAAGGACGAGGCCCTGAGCCAGGACATACCCCGCTGCGTCCACTGTCGCCGGATTCTCGTCGCCTGAAACGTCGCTCCAATGCTCATCTGGCGTCTCGGAGCGACTCTCTGGCTCTTCCGGTGGATCTTTCGAGACCCGAAGGTGGACATTCGCTTTCTATTCCTTGGCGTCATCCTGCCGGATCTGATCGACCTGCCTCTGGGAACGCTCGTTTTCGCCGACCGCTACTCGACTTCGCAGCTCTGGGCACACTCACTGCTGGCCGCGACCGTCTACATGACGGCTGTCTTGCTCCTGACTCGCCGGGGTCGAAGGCGTCGGGCTTTCATGGCCATCGGCGTCGCCTGGCTCTTCCATCTGCTGCTCGATGGGATGTGGACCGACCCGGAAGTCTTCCTCTGGCCCTTCTTCGGTTGGGAGATCGCATCCGGGCCTGCCCCGTTCTGGCCGCTCGCATGGGAACGCGCCATGGGTGATCCCTGGCGGTGGGTGCTGGAGGCAGTCGGCCTCGTCTATATGGGGTGGCTTTGGTTTGCCGCGGGCCTCAACGACCCGGCCAGACGGCGAGACATGCTGGAATCGGGCAGAATCCCCGGGTACGTAGATGCGTAGCTGGCTTTCGATCGCGGCTGTTGTCGCTCTGATGGCGGCTTGCTCCGGTGATGGCGCCACCGAGGGCTCTGTCGACTCCGACACGGGTGCGGAGACGCCTGAGGCGGCTGTGGAGCAACTGTTCTCCCTTCTTCAGGAAGGAGAGTTCGTCGATGCGGCGTCCTTGGCGATCCCGGAGCAGGCTGCGTTGGCATCTCTGGCGGAAGGAGCCCCCACTGAGGAGGTTGCCGCAGCTCTGCGCGATGGCGACGCTGTGGTCGCAGCCAACTTCTGGTCAGGGTTCGCGCAGAGCGTCGACGACATGCTCGCCCAAGGCGTCGATGTCATGGGATCGACGCCGGCAACGGCGGAAGGCGTCGAGTTCTCGATCGTCGAGATTGGCACTGGAGGCGGAGATCTCCGCCAGATGACAACCAGGGAAGTGGACGGCTATCGGATCGACATCTTCGCGACATTCGGCCCGGCTCTGGCTGCCCGGCTCTATCCCCAGGTAGAAGCGCTCCTGTCTGACCCGACCGGAGATGCATCGATCATCCTGACCGGCTTGAGAGAGCAAGTTGCGTCCCTCTACATCGCCTCAGAGACGCCGGAGCTGGCTCCCAACCTGGTTCAGGACATTCTCCAGCTCATAGAGCTGATCACGAGAGTGTCTTAGCCCTTGAGCTCTGGCAGCACCTCGCTGCCGATGCGCTGGATCAGTGCCGGCTGGTCCAACGAAGCCATCTGAAATGTGACGATGTCGGCGCCGAGATCGGTGACCAGGGGCCGATACGCCTCAACGATGTCTTTCGGGCTGTTGACCAGCGTGTATCTGCCGAGCACATCCTCGCGAGGCAGCTCGTCGGCACGCTTGCGGAGCGTCTCGGGATCCACAGCCTCGAGGCGGCCGGGCGCCCGTAAACCTCGCCACGAATAGAGGGCGTCCCACGCCTCATCCTGATCGGCGGCGTAGATCGACCATCTCGTGGCCAGGACGGTCGCATCACCCCCCGAGGCCTCCATGAGTGGCTCTATGACTCTCTCGCGGGTGTCGGCAGGGTCTTTCACCGACGTGATGACACCCTGAGTCATCTCACCGGCAAGTGTTGCCGATTTCGGTCCACCGGCAGCCATGAGGATGGCGACGCTGCCCAGGGGAGGTGAGTACAACTTCGCACGATCGGTGACGTAGTACTCGCCGTCAAAAGTCAGCTTCTCGCCATCGAGGAGCCGTCGCATGATCTCGAGGGCTTCTCTCATGCGGGCGTTTCGCTCGGCGTATGCGGGGAACTCGTATCCGAGAGGACCTTCGTTGATGTTCTCGCCTGTGCCTACGCCCAAGGTGAATCTGCCACCCGAGAGGCGGTCGAGCGTCGCTGCGGCCTGGGCTACGACGGCGGGGTGATAGCGAAAGAGGGGTGTGGTCACGCCCGTCACGAATTCAATGGATGACGTGGCGGCTGCCATGGCTCCAATCGTCGAGAAAGCGAACCCGGATGCGCTGGCGTCGTCGACCCAAGGGTGAAAGTGCTCCGAGACGACAACTGCGTCGAACCCGGACTTCTCGGCGAGGACTGCGTGCTCCACGAGCTCTTCGGGTTGCCACTGCTCGTGGCCACAGAAATAGGCGAACTTCGTCATCGTCCCACCCTACTGGTAGCTCACGAACACCGGCACGGGCTGCTTTCCCATCGTGTGCTCGGGGGTCGGCGTGGGCGAGTCCTCGTCGAAGAAGTTCTTCCAACCCCATCTCCAATGGTTGTCCTCGGTGCCGGCGGTCAGCGCCGCCCACGTCGTGTCTTTGGTAGGGATCGGGCCTTGACCGTCCATTTGAATGACCATCTGAAGCTCGGGCCGAGACTCGAGCGTCTCGCGATCCTGGATCATGAACTCTCGGAACTGGTGAACGATGAGCATCTTCTGCGGAAGGCCGTTGTCCCGGACCAGGTCTGCAAGCCAGTGGACGACGGTGTTCACCTCGGCAGCGTCGACTCTGCCCACCTGCTCGAGGTGGACCTGATCGGGCTTCAGGCGCCACTCGGGGTCCAATGCCAGCCCGACATGGGGACGGAGGAGAAGCTCCTCGTACATCTTCGCCTGGGTCAGAAAGTCGTCACGACCCGGTTGGAGATCGAGGATCACGTAGGCGCCCTGTTCTTCGGCCAGGTCGATCCAGGGAAGGAGAGTGTCGATGGCGGTCTCGGAGCTGTAGTCACCGTCTCCCGCAACCGCTGATGCGACACTGGCCAGGATCTCGAACGTCGGGATCGTGCGGTGGCCGTCGGCCTGGTAGTCGGTGAGAAATGGCGCCATCCTGTCGAGGGTTGCTTGAGGGCCTTGCTCCCCGAGGACTCCTAGAGCTGCGGTGGACGGATGGCCGTAGAACGCCACGTACCGGTTAGGGGTGTCGTCGCCAAGGATCCGGTAGCCGCCGCCGGGCAGCTGCTTGCCGCTCAGGAGCAGTCTCATCTCCCAGCTATCCGTCGCGGCAGCAGTGCCGATGAATCGGACCTGCTCACCCGGTCTCCCTTCCAAGGCGCTGCCCACCGCAGGGAAACCCAAGATGTTGGTCGCGTCGAAGGCGAGGACCTGGGCGCCGACCACATGCCCGGAACCTGCTGCCATGAGGATTGTTGCCGGTTCGGCGGCGTCGACCAGCCAGACAGCTGGGGCCTCGGTAGGTGAGGCCAGACCTGCCACGACTTGTGACGGGTCGATCACGGCGTCGGCTGTCGTCGCGGTCGTGCTCGGTGAACCGGGGGTGACTACCCGGTCGGCCGCAGCGATGGCATCGACCGTCTCGATCACGGTTGAAGCATCCGGCACTGCGGGCAGTTGCACCACCTCCGTCACCCCGAGGGTGGTGCGGGCCAGCTCGACAGCACCCTCGAGATCATGCCGCGTGACATCAGTCTCAGGAGGAATCAGCACTTCCACGTCTCCAATGAGGTGCACGTGCAACGGCTTCAGCCTCCCGATCTCGGCGGCGAGTTGCGGGTGGGGGAGTAGGAGCGGACCGCCGAGAGCCGCCGCAAGCTGTGCTCCGACCGCGAGGCCATTCAGGTCATCGCCCGATGCCACTACGACATCGTCGGAGCATACGAAGAGCTCCCCGGAGAGAAACATGGCGTCGGTCGCCGGCTCTCCGGTGTCAATGGTGGACGAAGTTCCTGTGATACGGACGCAATCACGACCCAATGGGATCGTCGTCGTCGTCGGCCCTGACGTGGGTGTCGTTGTCGGGCTCGTGCTACCGGTGTTGACGACCGGCGTGCTCGTTGCGGGCGAGCACGCCGATGCGAGGAGGCACACCGCCAGGGCTTGCGCGAGGAATCTGATGGGTTTGAGGATGGGCGAAAGCGTAATGCAGAGCACGGGATCTGCGCCGTTTCTCGTCGACGCACCCGGACTGCCTAGAACAGCGTTTCTGGCTCAGCGGGGACGTTCAGGTCAGGCTCGTTGTTCTTCACCGAGTTCACTTTCTTGGAGACCTGGTGCTCCATGATGATGTCGGGGTCGATCGGCCGGATCAGCGACAGCGCAGTCTCTGCATCGTCCATGTCGCGGTCGAGCCACGCATCCCAAACATCGGGGATGAGGGATACCGGCATCCGATCGTGGATTCCGGCAACCGTTCCCTTTGCCTCGGTTGTGAGTATCGAGCAGGTTCGCTCCCACAGTCCTGTCTCTTCGTCCTTGCGGGTGGCCCAGATGCCGGCGAAGGCCATCGGGTGCCCGTCTGCCCTGTAAACCCAGTGTGGAGCGCGCCCTCGCTCGGGAGGCTCCCACTCGTAGAAGCCGTCCGCCGGGATCAAGCACCGCTTCCTCGCGAAAGAATCACGGAACATGGCCGTTGTCGCCACGCTCTCTGAGCGGGCGTTGATCTGAATCGACTTTCGGTCTTTGGCCCAATGGGGCACGAAACCCCACCTCATGGTCCCGATGTGGCGCGTGTCCTCGTGCTCTGCCACGACATAGACGGGGTCTGTCGGAGCGACATTCCAACTGGGCTCCAGTGGGTCTGTGCGCACTTCGTCGACCCCGAAGTACTCGGCGTAGAAGTCGAGATCGCCTGTGATCGAGAATCGCCCACACACGTCAGGTCTCCCGATTGCGGATATGCAAAGCGGACTCGTTCAGCTTGGCGTGGAGGAAGTCCCGCAGCGGGCTCGGCACGTCGCACGTCTCCATCGCTTTGTCCATGCAACGCATCCACTCGGCCGCTTCGGCGTCTCCTATGGCGAATGGGAAGTGGCGCATCCGCAGCCGCGGGTGCCCGTGCTTCTCCCAGTACAGCTGAGGCCCCCCCATCCAACCCGTGAGGAATTCGTACAGTTTCTGGCGCGACCCGGTTGTCTTCTTCGGAAGCATCGCTCGCAGGTGGGGTGACTCCTCCTCGATGATGTCGTAGAAGGTGTCGACGAGCCGACGAACTTGCTCGAGCCCCCCGATCTCTTCGAACGGGGTCGCAGCCTCACCCCAAGGGTGGGCGGCGTTGGTCACTGGCCCTGGCTCCATCGCCGGATTATCCCATCTCTGGCAGATTTCACTGGAGGGCTATCTTGAGCAGCCTGTGCATCCTGTTCCGAGTCCTATAGGCGGCAAGAGTTGTTAGCCGCCCTCAACATCAGGGCGGTGGCCATGGGCCTTGCGACAGCCGGTCTCACCGCCACGATCGTCGGCCTGGCGGTTGGTGGGGCCCTTGCCGTCATCGGGGTCGAAGCCGGGCCCGACATCGGGCTGCTCGTCGGCATCGTGGTCGGGATGGCGGGCGGTGGCTGGGTCGCCGGACGAACTTCTGTTCACTCACACCGCTTCCACGGTTCCGTTGCCGGTCTGCTGCTCAGCGGGATCCTCATTTTCCTGGCAAGTACTTCTTCCGCCGACGCCACGATATGGAATGTCCTTCTCCTCGCCCTTGTTGGCATCGCGACCGGTGGTTTTGGAGGATGGATGGGTGGTCGCAGACGGGCCCGTTCGGACCTAAAATGACTGGTAGCGAGCCCGTCGGACGACCGCGGATCCGCTTCGGCGGAGTCGAGGAAAGTCCGGACTCCACAGGGCGCGGTGCTGGGTAACACCCAGGCGGGGCAACCCGACGGAAAGTGCAGCAGAAAACACACCGCCGATGGTCTAACGACACAGGCAAGGGTGAAAAGGTGGTGTAAGAGACCACCAGTGGCCCGGGTGACCGGGCCAGCTTGTAAACCCCACCGGGAGCAAGGCCAAGCAGGGATCGACTGCCCGTCGTATATCCCGGGTAGGCCGCTCGAGACAGTTTGGCAACAAGCTGTCCAGATGGATGGTCGTCGCGTGCCGCCCACCGGCGGCAGGTACAGAATCCGGCTTACAGATGGGCTCGCCGGCGTGAAGAAGGCCCCCTTCGAAGGGGGCCTTCTTGCATTCCTCACCGTTCGATGACCTGGCTAAATCCGGGCAACTGCCGACGGGTCGAAATAGCCTGATGCCAACCCGAAACCATCGATCAACCCGACGGGTCGGAGTTCGTGTATCTCCAAGGAGGAGTGACCGTGGTCATTAACAGATATCTCGCCGAGTTCATGGGGACCCTGATTCTCGTCTTTGGCGGTTCGATGGGGATTCTCGCCGCCGGTGGGGCTGGCGGAGCAGCGGAGATAATCCTCATCGCATTCGCATTCGGTCTGGCGCTTTTGGCCGGGATCTGGGCGCTGGGACACGTGTCCGGGGCGCATTTCAACCCGGCGGTGACCCTTGGCTTGCTGCTGGACAGACGCATATCTCTCACCGATTCCATCGGCTATTGGGTGGCGCAGTTCGCAGGAGCCGCTGTGGCCTCGCTTCTGGTGGCCGGTGCTTCGAGCACCGACGTCGTAGCGGGAACGATGACCACTTACAGCGATCAGGGCACCGGGATCCTCATGGAAGTCGCTCTCACAGCGATATTCGTCTGGGTCGTCATGGCATCGACCGGCCGGAGCGCCGGGCATCACGCCCCGATGGCCATCTCGTTGACGTTGGTCGGAGTGCATCTCGCCGGCATCCCGTTCTCAGGGGCCTCGGTGAACCCGGCCCGCTCGTTCGGGCCCTCGGTGGTCTCAGGCACCTTCGAAGGTCTCTGGGTCTACCTGGTGTTCCCGCTCGTGGGAGCTCTCATCGCCTACGGGTTGTATCGACTGTTCCCGGCTGTCGACGAAGGCTGAAAATGCGGAGGCGTTCTCGCCTCAGCTGAACAACGGGTCTTCGACCAGGTCTTCCAGGCCAACCACCCAGCCTGCCGGGAGATCCCAGTGGCGGGCCCCCCGGATCATCGAGGCCACGTAGTCGGTCGGAGGGGCTTGGCGTTCGCCTTCTCCGCTGGATACGAAGGTGAGGCAGTCGTGTTTGTTGCCTGCCCTGTCTATCGCCTTTTGATCCCAACCCGGCGCGCGGCCTTCGGCGGCCTCGACCTCTGCCAGCTTGTCGATTTCGCCGCCGGGGACCTCGAACACTGCGCCCCAGACCGTTGACCCTTCCGACGGCACCAGAGTCGGGACGGGGCCGGACCCATTGGCCACAAACACGAGCAGTGTCTCCGGGTAATGGGCTGTGAAGAGGAATTTCGCTCCGGGTGTCGTCTCCGACATCCGGTCCGGGTCGAGCAACGATGTGTAAGCGAAGTAGAGCTGAGAGTCTGACACAGGGTCCTGATTGTAATCCGGCCGAAAGGACCGCTCATTTATTCGCAGTAAACACCGGACCGTCTACCGTCTCGCTCGTGAAAAGAACCGTCCTCCTCGCCGTGTTCGCCCTGATTGTCGCCGCCTGCTCGACAGGCGCGGACTCCGCGACCTCGACTTCGGAGTCCCAGTCGCCGTCGACTACCGGCGAATCGACGACGACGCTGGGTGGCGATGGGGAGACCACGACCACCACCGGTAGCGAAGAAACGACGACGACGGCCTCTGGGCGCGACGTGGCCCCCGACTTCACCCTGGCACTGGGCGATGGTGGCACCTACACGCTCTCGGAAGGAGCCAAGCCGGTCTATCTCGTTTTCTGGGCGGAGTGGTGACCCACCTGTCGACGGGAGTTGCCCGTCGTAGACCAAATTGCTGCTGAGTATGCCGACAGGGTCGATTTCGTAGCGCCGGCCTGGAAGTCGAGCTTCGAAGCCACGGCGGCGCGAGCGGCGGAGCTGTTCCAGTCAGGCGAGATCATGTGGGGCCTCGACGAAGACGAGCAGATCTTCGAGCTGTACGGCGTCCCATACCAGCCCGTAACGGTTCTGATCGCTGCCGACGACACGGTGGTGGAAGCATGGGCCGGGCTGCGTGATGAGGCTGAGATCCGGGCCGCGCTGGACGACTTGATCGGGCTGACCGGCTAAATCGGGTCTACGATCGCCCCCATGCCGATCGAGCTACCGACAGAACAGCTACTTCGAGACCTCGAGATGCGATTGTTGGACCCGGACTTTCGCAGGGACACCTCCGCGGTCCTGGAGCTTCTCACAGACGAGTTCTTGGAGATTGGCACGAGGGGACGTCACTACGACCTGGTCTCCATCGTCAAGGAGATGTCGCGAGGTAGGTCCCAGCCAGTTGTCGTGGAGGACTTCGAGGTGCGCGAGCTGTACCCGACAGTCATGCTCTGCACGTACCGGACGATCGGGGCTACGGGCCGGGCCGTGTACCGAAGCTCGGTTTGGGTGAAGCGGAGGGGCAGGTGGCAGATGAGTTTTCACCAGGGGACGCCGATTCCGGACCCGTGGTCGTCAACGAGCTGAAGGCCCGGCGGTGACGAACCGTCCGGTGCTTTCCTCAGGCAATTGAGACGGTTCGAGCTACTTCTGCTGTTTGCCGGTGTTTTCGCCGTCGCATGGCCGGCGCTCTTCGGGGTCAGGCCGAGGCGGGGCATCGCATCTGGTTTGATCTTCGCCGCCCTCATCGCTCATCTTCAGGTCGAGGGCTTCAGGTGGCAACTGATCCCTCTCTACTTTGCCTCGGCTGGCCTGATCATCGGCGACATCGTCTTCCTCGACCGGGCTCTCAGGTGGACCAACCGCATAGCCCGCGGTGTCTTCGGACTGGCCGGCCTGCTGGTCGTCTCGTCGCCGGCGTGGTTGTTCCCCGTGCCGGAACTGCCCACTCCGTCTGGCCCGGAGACGATCGGAACGGCTGTGTTCGAGGTGACGGATCGGACGCGGGACGAGCTCTACGGGCCCTCACCGGGAGGTCCTCGTGAGCTGATGGTGCAGGTGTGGTATCCGGCGATCCCCGAGGGCGATGCTGATCCGGAGGCAATTCACGCTCAGTGGGATCGCATTGCGCCTGAGCTTGCCAAATCGGTTGGTCTGCCGGGCTGGTTCCTGAACCACATCCGGTACGTCGACTCGAACACCTTCGCCGGTCTCGACGTGGCGCCGGGCACGTACCCGGTGGTCGTCTACAGCCACGGGTGGAAGTCGTATCGTTCCATCGCCCTCAACCAGATCGAGACGCTGGTGTCCAATGGCTACATAGTCCTGGCCCCGGACCACACGTATGGGGCGGTTGCGACGGTGTTGGAAGATGACGACCTGGTCACGTACGACATGAACGCCATTCCGGACGCCGAGACCGTGTCCGAAGACGTCTATGACGAGGCGGCAGCGACGCTGATCGAGACATACGCCGCAGACATCGTGACCGTCCTCGACACACTGGAGCGCGGCTCAGATGGTGCTTTCGGCGCGCTCGCCGACAGCGCCGACCTGACCCGCATCGGTATCTTTGGCCACAGCGCTGGAGGTGGAGCCGCCGTCAGTGTTTGCCTGACCGATGAGCGTTGCGACGCAGTTCTCGGGATGGATGCGTGGGTCGAGCCACTGCCGGACCGGACATTGGCGCTATCAGCTGTGAAACCGGCCATGTTCCTCAGGTCTGCGGAGTGGCAGGAGACACAGAACGACGCGATTCTGCGGGGGATAGCAGAACGCAGCGAGGCGACGGCGTACTGGATCGGCATCGACGGAACCGGTCACAACGACTTCTTGATGATCCCCCTGTTCTCACCGCTGGCCGACGAGATGGGGCTGAAGGGGCCGATTCCCGCCGGGCGGATCCTGCCGATTGTGCATCAATACCTTCTTGGCTTCTTTGACGTCTTCCTCCTTGGCACGGGCCCGGCTTCGATCGAGACCGTGAGATTCGACGAGGTCGCGCTGGAGGTCATCCGTCCTGACCTGCCCGAAGGCGAAGAGACCGGCTGATCAAGACCCGGGTTGCTGTTGAGTGTCACCGGTGATCTGCTGGCCCGGATCTTCGCCGGCGATGATCCCGTCGAGGGTGGCTCCGAGAATGAGGGCATCGGCCTCTCCGATGATCTTGCCGACCACCGTCCCGGATTCGTCGATGAAGAAAGTCTCCGGGATGCCAAACACACCAAAAGCTATGGCGGCCCGGCTGTTGGGATCCGCAAGATAGATGGTCGATTCGGAGCGCCCGGCCTCATCGAGGTATCGGCTCGAAACCGAGGAGTCCTCCTGATATGAGATCTGGACGAAACGGACACCTCTGTTGGCGAAGGCGTTTGCGGTGGCAACCAGGTCGTCGTGCTCGTTGCGGCACTCCAGACACCACGACGCGAAGAAGTTGACCACGGTGATTGTTCCTTCCAGCTGCTCGGTGTCGAAGGTCCCGGACCCGTCGAGAAGTGGGAGCTCGAGAGACGGCGCGGGCTCTCCGAGCAGGGGGGACTCGACCAGCCCAGGATCACTCCCGAATCTGCTGGCGAGCACCACGGAGAACACCACTGCAGCTGCAGCCACGGCCAAACCGGCCCACTTGATGAAGTTGCCTCTCATTGGCAAGGCTCCCCTGCAAGCACCGCCTCGAGGTCGGCCCCTACCGTTGCGGCGGTCGTCGGGTCGATTGCGTCATCTTCGAGAATCGCCTCGAGGCTCGCGGCTGCCGCGTCGTAGTCACCGGCCCCGCACCAGAGCACACGGCTTTTCAGATAGAGGGCAGCGTCCGAGCCCGGCGAGATTTGCAGGGCCTGGTCGAAGAGAGTCAGTGCGGCGTCTACTTCACCGTTCCCATCGAAAGCCATCCATCCCAGCCGGATGAGTGCAGTGGTGGCCTCAGCGTCGCTGGAGCCAGCGCTTTCAGCGACCGCCAGATAGTGAGGGAAAGCGGCCCGATAGTCCCCGGCTTCGTAGTACCTCTCGGCCAAAGCGAGGCGCATGCCGTTGATCTGAGGGTTGTCCGCGTTGGCGGCGATGACGGCTTCCATCGTCTCGTTGCTGGTTCCGGCGAGATCTATCTCACTGAGGGCAGCAGCTCCCCCTGCGGGAGAAGCAGGCTCCTGAAGCAAGACGGCTGCCAGCACCACGATGCCGGCGAACCCACCGACGATGATCAGGCCTCCAACGAGCTTTCGGCTCCGGGGGTCGGCCTTCTTCGCAGGTGCTGCGTCCTCGTCTTCGTCTCCAGGGTGGGCCCGCCACCAGGCGACGACGACGACTCCCAAAATCAGGGCACCAAGCGGGGCCAGCCAAAGGGCGAGAGTCAGACCTTCGGCTGGCGGGTCGAGCAGCACAGCCCCGCTGAACGAGCTGAGCAGCTCGTCGATTATCTCCTCATCGGTTGCACCCTGATCTACCCGCTCCTCGATCAGAGCCATCATGTCGGTCGCCATCGTGGCGGGGGAGTCGGCTATCGCCTCTCCCTGACAGACCGGGCACTTGATCGACGAGCCGATTCGCTCTACGCGATCTTCCGTGGTCTCTGAGGTCCCAACGAGCACCGCCAGGAAAGCCGCAAGTGCAACGAGCACCACAGCGATCACATAGTTCTTGGCCCTTTCAGACACTGACGACTTCCATTTCGTCGCGGTCCGCCCGGTCCCGCTGCCGGGCCCAGAGCGCCCAGAATCCGCCTGCTGCGGCAGTGATGCCGCCGAACCAGAGGAGCCAGATGAGAGGTGATGTGTCCAGGGTCAGGGTCACCCCGGTCGAGTCGAGATCTCTCAGGGTGAGATAGAGGTCGCCATCCGGGCGGGAGAGCACCGCCGGCGTGACGATTCCTGAGGCTTCTGAGCCACCGTAGAAGTTGGCGGTTGGCTCCATGCTCGCAACGAAGGCGCCGTCCCTTAGCACTGTCATCCGGGCTCCCTGCACTAGTCGCTGCGGCTCCTGATACTGGAAGGGGCTCTCGTAGATCAGCTCATAGCCGGCAAACTCCGTCGTGTCTCCGGGAGACAAGGTGACGGTGTCATGCATTGCCAGGTTGGAGGCGAACGCAATCCCGACGGCGACCAAGACCACGCCGATGTGGCTGAGCTGACCGGCCCAGAACGCCGTGTCGCCACCGACGATCTTCCGTACGGCTGCTGCTCGGTTTTCGCCGGTCTTGGTTGAGCGTCGAGCCACTTGCTCCACGAGAAGCCCCACGATGGAAGCGATCACGAATGTCGCAAGCACAACGGCAAGGACAACCCAGCCGACCCTCGTGACGCTCAAGGCAACCGCGACTCCTGCCGCAAGGGCGAGAACCGAAGGCAGGCGAGTCCGGCGCCAGATGAGAGCAGGGTCGGCGCTGCCCCACGGCGTGATAGGCCCGAATCCCATGATCAGCAGCAACCCGAAGGTGAGCGGCACGGCCAGCCGGTTGTAGAACGGGGCTCCCACACCGACCTGGGTTCCGGTGAAAGCCTCGACGAGCAGGGGATAGACGGTGCCGATGAGCACTACGAATGCGTAGAGAGTGAGAAGCAAGTTGTTGACCAGAAAGCTCCCCTCCCTGCTGACGAAAGATTCGATCCGGGGAGCCGAGCTGACCAAATGTGATCGTGCCGAAAACAGAATGAAGGACCCGATGACGATGAGAGCCAGGAACCCCAGCAGAGCGGGGCCGATGGCACTTTGAGTGAACGAGTGAACCGAGTTGATCGTCCCCGACCTGGTCAAGAATGTGCCCAGGATCGTCAATGAGAAGGCGGAGATGACAAGAACGAAGTTCCAGGCCTGCAGCATGTTGCGTCGCTGCTGGACGATGGCCGAATGGAGGAAAGCAGTCGCCACCAGCCATGGCATCAAGGAGGCGTTCTCCACGGGGTCCCAGGCCCAATAGCCACCCCACGAAAGCACCTCGTAGGCCCACCAGCCGCCAAGGACGATGCCGATTGTGAGAAAGCTCCACGCGACGAGCGTCGATCGGTGGGACCTCCTCAGCCACAGCGGTCCGGGGACCCGAAGGGCAAGCGCACTGATGGCGTAGGAGAAAGGCACGGAGAGCCCCACATAGCCCACATACAGCATCGGGGGGTGCACCGCCATGAGGATGTGGTTCTGGAGCAGTGGATTCGGCCCGGCCCCCTCGGCCGGAGCATCGATTGGGGACAACGGCCACGAGCTCGAGACGGCACACGATTGCTGAGCGGCTTCGATGCAGACTTCGAACGGGTTGGCAACAGTGATCATTAGCCCGAAGAAGAAGATGGCGATGACCCCCATCACCGCGAGGGCCCCGGCGCCGAGTCGGTCGGGCGTCTTCTCGTAGTGGGTCAGGACCATCCAGGTGAAACCAGCCAGCACCAGGCCCCAGAGGACGATCGAGCCTTCGAGTGCACCCCAAGCACTGGCGACGTTGAAGGGGAAGGGTGTCGTCGAGGCGTGATGGTTCGCCACATAGGAGATGGAGAAGTCATTCGTGAGCAGGGCGAGCTCGAGTGCGAACATGGCTACCACCGCGCCGCTCAGGAGCAATCGGGTAGCAGGCCGGAGTGCCACCGGAGTGGCGTCAGAACGGGCGGCCCCGGCAGACTGATACACGAGCAATATCGCTCCGGCTAGGCCTGCGGCGATCCCGGCAGTGCCGAGCAGAGAGAGGAGCATCAGTCCTCTACCGAAGTCCCCTCTTCGGGGACGACGTAGTTCTCGTCGTGCCGGATCAGCGCGTTGGTCGCTACGTAGACGCTGCCGTCCCACGAGCCGTCGAGCAGGACGGGGACGGTCTCATCGAACAAGGCCGGGGGCGTGTCGGTGAGCCTCACCGAGATCGTCGCTCCTCCGTCAGTCACATCGAAGAACAAGTCGCTTCCGTCGCCGACCTCGACGAGACTCCCTTCGACCACATTGCCGGCCAGGCGAAAGCGCTCCCCGTCAGGGAAGTCGTCTCTTTGTTCCACAGCCTCGGTGGGATACAGGTAGTACGTGAGGTTGTCATCGAGACCGATGATCGACATCGCCACCACGAGAGCGATGACTCCTCCGATTCCGAAGAGGACGAGGCTTCGATGCTCCATCAACGACCGGCGGGTTGCTCTGCCTTCTTCCTGCGTCTGTGCAGGTAGACGGCGTAGCCGATGGTCGCTCCGTAGACCACGACGTAGGTCCCGGCAACGATCAATGCGTCAGACATCTTCGATCTCCGATAGCCGTGGAGGTGACACGGTGTCTCCGGCCAGCTCGGTGTCCGCCCCAGCGACAAGCTCCAGGCGCGTCACCAGCATGCGCCCCATGAGGAGGGCGATGAAGGCCAGAGAGAACGCACCGACGTTCACCAGCAGCGCAACGAGCATCTCCGGGTCCATCGTCGTGCCATCCGGCCGGATCGACTGGGTCTGATGCAGCGTCCTCCATAGGTTCACCGAGAAGTAGACGAGGGGCACCTGAACCACGGCGATCGTGCCGAGGATGGCAGAGCGACGTGCTCTCTTCTCAGGATCGGCTGTTGCCTGCCGGAGGGCGAGGTACCCGATATAGACGAAGATCATGACGGCGGTGGTTGCCAGCCTGGCGTCGCTCCAGTCCCAGGCCTGCCCCCACACGGCTTGACCCCAGACCATCCCGGTGAAGACTCCAACTACCGAGAAGAGGACCCCGAGCTCGGCTGATCCGGCTGCGAGACGGTCCCAGCGCTCCTTCTTTCGGATCAGGTACATCACCGAGCCAAGGGCGGTGAGCCCAAAGGCGAGAAACGCGATCCAAAGTGTCGGGACGTGTACGTAGAGAAGACGGGTGAACTCTCCCTGTAGGCGGTCCAGCGGTGCTGAATAGGCGAGAAGAGCGCCAGCTGCCAGAGCCAGCGCGGCGATCAAGAGCATTATCTGGACACGCTTCATCGTGATGCTTCCTCTAGCGGTTTGGCGAGCCCGACTCCTACGGTCAGCAGTGCGAGATCGGCTGTGATCAGAAGCAGAATCCAGACAAGGATACCGTCCCCTCGGGCAATAGATTCGAGCACCTGAGATGCGCCGATAACCAGAGGCACCACCAACGGGGCAATGATCAGTGGCGCAAGAGTTGATCGATTCCGTAGCCCGGCCGAGACCTCGCCCGCCAGGACCGCGAGCATGGCGAGCCCCGCAGAGGCCAGCAGAATCGCTCCAAGCGTTGCAATCAACCAGCCGCGGGGGAGTTCAGGGCTGAACAGGAGGATCATGGCCACCAGGAGGATCCCCATAAAGGCCGATAGCAGCACAAAAGCGGCCATGGACCTCCCGGCGAACCTCGCCGCCGGATCGAGCCCGAGCAGCATGACGGTGTCGCGGCGCTGCTGTGTCTCGGTGAGCGATGTGCGAAGGGCGACCTGCATCCCGTAGAGAATCGCCACGGCCCAGAAGACTGCCACGCCCACATCCCCGATGTCTGTGACGCTCGACGGGAGCGCCAGTGAGAAGATCATCATGGCGACGACGGCAAATGGGAGGACGATTCTGTAGGTGTCGCCGAGCCTTCGTTCGACGAGGAGATCGACCCGACTCACTTCGAGCGATTGTCTCCATAGGCTCATCGCAACACCTCCAGTGAACCTGCACGAAGCTCGTGAACCTCGGAGACCCCAGTGCTCAGCCCATCTGTTTCGTGAGAAACCGATACGACCGCTCCGCCAGCGCTCAAGGTCCGATCACTCAAGACATCGATCAGCTGGCGGGCATCTCCGTCGAGACCCGAGCGCGCTTCGTCGAGAAGGAGCAGGACCGGTTTTGCGATGAGTAGCCAGGCGATCTCAGCTCGCCTCTTCATCCCGAAGCTGGAGGCAGAAACCGCTCGATCAGACGATCGCGTGAGGCCCACCACGTCGATTGCTTTGTCAACAACATGTTCCGGATGCCCAGTGAGACGAGCGAAGTGCACGAGATTCTCCCGCAGGGTCAGCTCTTCGAACAAGCCTGGGATGTGAGAGACCAGCCCGATTCGCGACCGCACCGAGCGGTCAGGGACCTTAGAAAGATCGGAGCCGAGGACCTGAGCCTCACCCCCCGTGGGTCGAACCAGGGTCGCCAGCGTTCGCAGAAGAGTCGTCTTGCCGCTCCCATTTGGGCCAACCACACCGATGCTTGCTCCGGGACGAAGGGCCAGATCTATGCCATCGAGCACGCGGCGGCCGTCCAGCGTGACTTCAAGTTCCTGGAGTCGGGCCAATTCATCCACGGTGGAAGTGTCCTCGGCGGAGGCCCGACACTCAAATCTCCCTTTGTCGCCAGACCAGGGCTGTCCCCGCCAGCAGGGCCAGCGAAAGCCCCACCACGTACCAGAAAACGGGCCCGCCGGTCACCGACAGCCTGAAAGGCTCGGTGACGAGGCGAACCAGTGCTGCGAGGCCCAGTGCTGCAGCGCTGCGCAGGCCGGGTTTGGGAGGGATCCTCGAGACGAGAAGGGAGGCGAGAACGAGCCCGACGGCCGCGTACAGCTCGACCGGGTGGCGTGTGATCGTGCTGCCTGGCTCGGCGAGTGCCCACGGAAGGTCGGAAACCGTGCCCAGGCAAGCCGAGCGCCACAGGCACCCGGCGTGCCAGCCGGCCAGTCCCACGAGAGCCGGAGCGCTGAAGCTGTCGACCACCGACAGGTCCCGGTTGCTGGTCCACCACAGCGTGCCGATGGCTGCGACCGTTGCGGCCGGAACGCTCACGCCACCCCTGATGATCAGAAGGTCGCTCAGGTTCGTGATCGGATTGATCCCCTGGCCGATCATCTCGGCGATGCGGCCCACCAGGAGGCCGGCGGCTGCAGAGCTGACGATTCGCTCGGTCGGCGAGTCGGGAAGTGATGCCCGCCACACTCTCGTCCCCAACCATGCGGCGGCGACCGCTGTGAGCGCCGCCCAGAGCAGAGTGAACTCCACGGTCAGCGCTTCGTTATCTCATCGATGCCAAGGGCGAGAGTGCGGTCGTCTATCACGCCGAGATGAGTGTCGACGAGATCTCCCGAGCGGTCGAAGAAGAACGTGATGGGGGTGCCGATACCGCCGAAATACTCGGGAACCACACGATCGCGGTCGAAGTAGTGGTCAAAGTCGAGACCGAAGCGCTCGATGAAGTCTTTGGCATCAGCCTGGTTGTCCTGAACGTCGATGCCTATGAATTGGACTTCGTCTCCATGCTGCGCAGCTGCGGAGGCCAGTAGCGGCGCCTCTGATCGGCAAGGGGCGCACCAAGCGGCCCACACATTGACCACGGCCGGCCGCCCGGACTCGGCCAGCTGCGCTTCGAGCTGCGGGCCGGTGATCGATGGTAGGTCGGGTCGGTCCTCGCCCACCAGCTGCGGTGATCCGCAGGCCGTTGCCAGGAGAACCAACGCGAGCAGTGCTTTCCTCACTTCGGGAATTGTCCCACCGTTGCGAGCTTGTCTGGCGCTAGGAGGGCAGTTTGGCTTGCTGGGTCTCGATCAATTGGGCGAAACGCGCCAGCTCATCGTCAAGGTGCCTGTTTCTCAGGCGGTCGCCCGTCGCAGGGTCGAGAAGACCCGCCGCTTCGGGCCCGAGGTGAGGCGATGATGCGACGAGATCGGTGAAGGAGGTTGTGCCACCGAGTGCTTCCTTGACCAGAGATCCGACGATGCGATGGGCTTCTCGGAAGGGGACGCCGCGCTCGACGAGCCAATCGGCCAGCGCCGTGGCCTGGAGGTATTCGTCGTTTGCGGCCTCGGCCATCCGTCTGATGTCGAACCGGAGCGTTTCGATCATCCCGGCTACCGCTCGGAGGAGGAGGCCGATGGTGTCGAAGGAATCGAAGAGAGGCTCCTTGTCTTCCTGCAGGTCCTTGTTGTATGCGAGGGGAAGGCCTTTGAGCGTGACGAGAAACCCGGTGAGATTGCCGATGAGGCGGCCGGCCTTGCCCCTTGCCAGCTCGGCGACGTCGGGATTGGCCTTCTGCGGCATCATCGATGACCCCGTCGCATAGTCCTCGCTCAGCCGGACATAGCCGAACTCGGTAGATGACCAGATGACGAGCTCTTCGCCGATCCGGCTGAGATGCACACCCAGGAGACTCAGTGCGAACATCGACTCGACGACGAAGTCACGGTCACTGACTGCATCGAGGGTGTTATCGAACACGGCGTCGAATCCGAGCTCGCTGGCGGTCACCTCGGGATCGAGAGGCAAGCCCGAGCCTGCGAGTGCACCGGCCCCGAGCGCCGACACGTCCGTCCTTCGTCGGGCGTCCAATAGACGATCGAAGTCCCGGGATAGCGCCCATCCGTGAGCGAGGAGGTGCCGGCCCAGCGTCACTGGCTGAGCACGCTGCAGGTGGGTGAAGCCGGGCAGGGAGGCATGGCCATCCGCCTCGGCTCGTCGCAAGATGATCTTTTCGAGCTCGATTATCAAGTGCAGTGTCGAGTCGATGGCCGACTTCACCCAAAGACGCAAGTCCGTTGCCACTTGGTCGTTTCTGCTCCTCCCTGTGTGGAGCTTCGCCCCTGCCGGGGTCAGTTCGGTGACCCGACGCTCGACGGCGGTGTGGATGTCTTCGTCCTCAGGTCGGAATTCGAAGGATCCCTCGCCAATCTCCGACTCGACCTGATCGAGGGCGTCGAGGATCGAAGTGACCTCCGAGGAGTCGAGGAGCCCCGACTTTCCCAGCATCCGGACATGGGCTCGGGAGCCGGCGATGTCTTCTCTGAACAGTCGCACGTCGAAGCCGAGGCTGTCGTTGAGTGCCTTGAGCTCGTCAGAGCGGTCGTCGCCGAACCGGCCTTGCCACAGGGTCATCGAATTCCTAGGGCCGCTTTCTCGCCAGGTTCCGAAGCCTGAGAGCGTTCAGTTTGATGAATCCGTCGGCATCGGCCTGGTCGTACACCCCTTCATCCTCGTCGAAGCTGGCGGTGCGTGCATCGAACAATGAGTCGTCCGACTTGCGGCCGATCACGTCCACGTTGCCCTTGAACAACTTGACGCGCACCTTTCCGTTCACGTTCTGCTGGCTGTGGTCGATCGCGACCTGGATCATCTCGCGCTCAGGGCTCCACCAGTAGCCGTTGTAGATCAACTCGGCGTACTTCGGCATGAGGCTGTCCTTGAGGTGTGCGACCTCACGGTCGAGCGTTATCGACTCGATGGCGCGGTGGGCCTTGAGCATGATGGTGCCGCCCGGGGTCTCGTAACAGCCACGGCTCTTCATGCCCACGTACCTGTTCTCGACGATGTCGATCCGACCCACGCCGTTCACAGCTCCGATCTCATTCAGGGTTCGCAATACGTCGGCGGGGGAGAGCCTTTGGCCATCGATGGCGACGATGTCGCCTTTCTCATAGGTCAGATCGACGTATGTTGGCCAGTTGGGAGCGACCGCGGGATCGGCAGTCCACTGCCACATATCGGCCGGAGCCTCGGCCCACGGGTCCTCCAACACGCCACCCTCGTAGGAGACGTGCAACAGGTTGGCATCTATCGAGAAGGGGGATTGCTGACCTCGCGCTTTCTCTATCGGGATCCCGTGAGCTCTCGCATACTTCATGAGCGACTCACGGGAGCTCAGGTCCCAGATTCGCCACGGAGCGATCACCTTGACGTCTGGGGAGAGCGCGTAGGCGGCGAGCTCGAACCGGACCTGATCGTTTCCCTTCCCTGTCGCACCGTGGGCGATGGCGTCCGCGCTGTTCTCCCTTGCCAACTCCACCAGCCTCTTTCCGATCAGGGGCCGGGCGATGGATGTCCCGAGCAGGTACTCGCCTTCGTAGATGGCGTTTGCCCGGAACATCGGGAAGACGAAATCACTGACGAACTCTTCCTGCAGGTCCTCGATGTGGATGTCGCTCTCGGGTATCCCCATGGCGAGAGCCTTGGCCTTGGCCGGTCCGGTCTCGTTCTTCTGCCCGAGATCCGCCGTGAAGCAGATCACCTCGCACTCGTATGTCTCCTGAAGCCAGCGGAGGATGATCGATGTGTCGAGGCCGCCCGAGTAGGCGAGCACCACCTTCTTGATGTCTTGTGTCGTTGTCTTCATAGGTCTGCGATCTCCCGAAATTGGTCAGCGAGTTTCTTGGCTGGTGTCCCTTCGAATGCCACAACAAAGAGAGTGTCGTCGCCTGCAACGGTGCCCAGGACATCCGGCATTCCAGCCCGATCGATCGCCGAGGCGACCACATGTGCGGAGCCGGGAGGCGTCCTGAGCACGACGATGTTGGCGGATGCCTGGATGTCGATCACCCAGTTGCCCAGCACCCGCTTGAGGAGGTCTTCGGGAACCACGCGATCGGCAGGATTCTCCGGTATGGCATATGCCGCTTCTCCTCCCGACATCCGTACCTTGATCGCTCCCAGCTCGTCGAGGTCCCTCGAGACCGTGGCCTGTGTGGCATGCACCCCCTCGGATTCGAGGATGTCCACCAATTGGCTCTGGCTCGTTATCGCCTGCTCTCGCAAGACCTCTGCTATTCGATGCTGTCGTCGTCGCTTGTTCATGAGTTCTCTTCGCATAGCCAGGCGAGCACTCCGCGAGCGCTATGCATCCTGTTCGCAGCCTGCGCCCACACTCGGCTCTGCGGGCCGTCGAGGACCGGGTTGGACACCTCCTGCCCCCGCTTCGCGGGAAGACAGTGAAGGAAGATCGCCTTTTCGCCTGCGGCAGCCATCACGGCCTCATCCACCTGGTAGCCGGCGAAGGCGACCGCACGTTGCTCCGCCTCGTGCTCATGTCCCATCGATGCCCAGGTGTCTGTGTACACGACGTCGGCCATATCGACAGCCTCGGTGGGAGACTCGAAGTGCTCCACGGCTCCTCCGGCCTTTTCGATTGTGTCGATGTCGGTCGGCGAGAATTCGAAGCCGGGAGGGCTAGCCAGCCGGAAACTCATGCCTGAGAGGGCGCAGGCGATCGCAAGCGACCGAGCCACGTTGTTGCCCTCCCCGACGAACGTCACCGTGCGCCCTTCCAATACCGAGAGCTCCTGTCTCATCGTCAGGAGATCGCCAATCGCCTGCATCGGATGGGCGAGATCGCTGAGGAGGTTGAGGATGGGAACGGCGTCCACCGAGGTCATCCGCTCCACTGTCTCGTGGGAGTAGACCCGGGCGCCCACCATGGCGTGGTAACAGGACAGAGTGCGGACGATGTCCTCAACGCTCTCGCGTTTGTCGAGCCCAACCTCTTCGGGTCGGATGTAGACGGGATGACCTCCGAGTTGGACGACTGCCATCTCCATTGCGTTTCGGGTCCGTGTCGAGGGCTTTTCGAAGAGAATCGCCATCCCTTTTCCGTCGAGGAGCCTGGGGAGGTCTTTCTTCTCCGACTTGTCGAGGATCACCTCGAGCTCTTCGGGGGTCAGCTCGTCTACTTCGAGGAAGTGCCGCATCACTTCTCCTTGTCTCTTGTAGTGATGGCGTCGTCGATGATCGAGATCGCCTCGTTGATGTTCTCTTTGGTGACGATGTAGGGGGGAGCGAGTCGCAGTGCAGTTGGCGTGACGCCGTTGACTATCAACCCGCGGTCCAGGCATGACTTCGCCAGCTGTGCCGCTTTCCGCCCGGCAAGCGCCCGCTCTGTTATCTCCAAACCGATGAGGAGCCCTGTGCCCCTCGCATGATCGAGCCATGACCGGGTCCCGGCTTCTTTCTCGAGGTAGGCGCCTAGCTCGGCCGTGACGGATGGAGCGTCCATCCCGATGTACTCGCCAAGCGCCGCTCTGGCAGCCGCAAGAGCCAGTGGCTGGCCGGCAAAGGTCGACCCGTGATCTCCGGGGGTGAAAGAGGCGGCGACTTCGGCCCGGGCCCACACTGCAGCAACAGGGAAACCATTGCCCAATGCCTTGGCCATGGTGACGATGTCCGGCCTGATGCCGGCGTGCTGGAAGCCGAACCACTCTCCGGTCCTGCCGAATCCGGTCTGTATCTCGTCGATGATCAACAGAGCACCTGCTTCATCGCAGATGGAGCGCACCGTCTCGAGGTATCCCGGCGCCGCCGGAAAGACCCCGCCTTCACCCTGGACCGACTCGAGGAGAACCGCCCCGACCTCTCCTGTCAGCGCTTCCGCAATTGCTGAGGCATCGTTGTACGGGACGTGGATGAATCCTTCAGGCATTGGCGCAAACGGCGCATGCTTGGAGGGCTGGCCCGTGGCGGCGAGGGCAGCCAATGTTCGCCCGTGGAAAGAGCCCAGCGCTGATATCACTTTGTGCCGCCCGCTGCCCTGATGCTTGCGGGCAAGCTTGATCGCGGCCTCCACGGCCTCCGTGCCTGAATTCTGGAAGAGGACCTGGCCCGGACCAGAGGCGATGAGACCGTCGATCAGACTCGCAACGGGAGCTTGGTGCTCGTTGGCGAAGAGATTCGAGACGTGAACCAGCTTCCTGGCCTGTGCCGTGACGGCCGCCTCTATGACCGGATGAGCGTGCCCCAGCGCGACGACGGCAAGACCACCGAGGAAGTCGAGATAGCGATTGCCTTCGCGGTCGCGCAATTCGATGCCTGAGCCTTCGACGAACAGCCGTGGTGGCGAGCCGTAGTTGTCCATGAGCGGGCTGTGCTCGCCGGTGGCGCCCCAGGCCGCTGCTTGCTCCGCCGTCATGGCTGCTCCCTGGTGATCATCGTCCCGATCCCGGCGTCGGTCAGCAGCTCGAGGAGGAGGACGTGGGGAATCGCACCGTCCAGCATGTGAGCCGAAGCCGTCCCGCCCCGGATCGCGGCTATGCATGCCTCGAGCTTCGGGACCATGCCACTGTCGATGACTGAGGTGAAGAGCATTGCTTCGACTTGCGGCAGAGTTGCCTTGGAGATCAGCGAACTCGGGTCCGTCACGTCGAGGAGCAGGCCGGGTACATCGGTGAGATAGATCACCTTCTCCGCTCCGAGAGCAGCCGCCAATGCGCCGGCAACGGTGTCGGCGTTGATGTTGTACGCCTGTCCCGAACTGTCCGATCCGATCGTGGAGATGACCGGGATCATGCTCTCGGCGAGGAGTCGCTCCACGATCCCCGGCTGGACCGAGACGATTTTTCCGACCAGTCCGAGACTCTCGTCGTGGGGCTCGGCAGTGATCATTCCGCCGTCCTCGCCGCTCAGCCCGACTGCGTAGGCGCCGTGGACATTGATGGCCCCGACGATGTCCCGGCCGACCTTGCCGACGAGGATCATCCGGACCACGTCGAGAGTCTCTTCGTCTGTCACCCGAAGGCCGTTCTGAAACCTCGACTCCTTGCCCAGCTTGCGAAGGTGCTCCCCGATTTGGGGGCCGCCGCCGTGGACCACCACCGGCTTGAGGCCGACGGACCTGAGTAGGACGATGTCTTCCGCGAATGTCTTCGCCAGCTCCGGGTCGGCCATCGCGCTGCCACCCAGCTTGACCACCACAACCGCGCCCTGGAAACGTTTGATGTAGGGGAGAGCTTCGACGAGGGCTTCCGCTCTCAGCTCCGGGGAGAACACTTCGGTCATCGTCATGTCCGATACCCGGCGTTTATCTCGATGTATCCATGCGTCAAGTCGCAGGTCCACATCGTGGCTTCGTGCTCACCCACGCCAACGTCAACCCTGATGTTGACTTCATCGCCTTTGAGATGGGCGCTTGCTGCCGCCTCGCTGTATCCCTCGGCGGCCCTCCCCGCCGAGGCCACGAGCTCGCGACCGATCCAGATGGCCAGCTGATCCCGATCGGCGGGCTCGCCCGCCTTACCGACGGCCATGACGATGCGCCCCCAATTGGCGTCTTCAGCCGCCAGAGCAGTCTTGACCAGTGGGGACTCTGCGATCGATCTGGCGATCTTGAGAGCGGAATGCTCGGAGACCGCGCCGGCCGCCGTCACCGAGACCAACTTCGTAGCTCCTTCCCCATCCCGAACTATCTGCTTCGCCAGCGAGAGGCAGACTTCGTCGAGAGCCTCCTGGAACGATTCGAGCCGGGGATCCGACCCGTCGGCGATCGGCTCGTCGCCCGACTGTCCGGTAGCGAACAGGAGCACAGCATCGTTGGTCGATGTGTCGGAGTCGACCGTGATCCGATTGAAGGTCGTACTGACGGCGCGGGCCAGAGAGGCCTGCAAGATAGACGGAGACACAGCCAGATCGGTGAAGAGGAACCCGAGCATCGTTGCCATGTCCGGGGCGATCATGCCGCTGCCCTTGGCGATGCCGACGATGTTCGCTCTCGTCCCGGCTACACCCACCCAGGCCGCTTTGGAGAACGTGTCTGTTGTGCGTATGGCTCCGGCCGCTGCCTCCCACGAATCGGGGCCCGAAGCGACAAGTCCAGATCCGGCGCGCCGGATCCCCTCGGCGATCCTGTCATCGGGCATCGGCTCACCGATCACACCGGTCGAGGCAACCATCACTTTTCTGGGAGACACACCCAGAAGCGAAGAAACGCCCTCAGCCATCTTCTCGGTGGAGACCATGCCGGATTTGCCCGTGAATGCGTTCGCATTGCCCGAATTGCAGACGAGCGCTTCGGCAGACCCATCTCCCTCTTCCAGCGTCTTGCGGCACCATTCGATCGGTGCGGCTGGGCAGGCACTGGAAGTCAAGGTCGCCGCCACCGCCGATCCGGGCGCCATGTGGGCGATCAGTAGGTCATCCCGGCCCCGTTTCCGGATGCCCGCAGCCACGGTGGCGAGCGAGACGCCGGAGACAGCCGGCAAACTGGGGAAGACGTCGGGGGCCAATGGTGATCTCGGATAGCTCATGGCGAAACCCCCGTCAGAGGCAACCCGGTTTGCTCCGGGAGCCCGAGGATGATGTTGGCGCACTGGATCGCCTGCCCCGCCGCACCCTTGACGAGGTTGTCGAGTGCTGCGATGACAATTGTCCATCCTGTCCTCGGATCGACGCGTGCGGTTATCTCGACGTTGTTCGAACCGAGCGTCGCTTTCGTTGCGGGTGGATGCTCAACTATCCGAACGAAGGGCTCGGCCGCGTAGGCATCCTCGAGGGCCGACAGGACTTCATCGGTTGTGGCCTCATTCGCAGTCCGTGCGTAGCAAGTGGCGAGAATCCCGCGGCTCATCGGTGCGAGATGGGGTGTGAACAGGATTTGGCAAGGGACGCCGGCGTGGCGCGTCAGCGCCATTTCCATCTCGGGCGTGTGCCGGTGGCCCACCAGCCCATAGGCGGCGAAGCTGGCATCGACCGTTGCGAAGGCCGTTTCGGCGGTGGCGTTCTTTCCGGCGCCTGACACCCCACTGGCGGCGTCGACGACGATCCCACCCCCGTCGACCGCTCCTGTGGCCACGAGCGGAGCGAGGGCTATTGATGCCGCGGTCACATAGCATCCGGCGACAGCGACAGCGGTCGCTCCGGCTATGTCCTCCCGGAAGAGCTCAGGAAGCCCGTATACGAAGTCGCCGAGCATGTCGGGCTGCGCATGGGCCTGCCCGTACCAGGTCTCGTAGACGGAGTCGTCGTGGAACCGGAAGTCCCCGGCAAGGTCGATCACTCGCTTCGAGTGCTCCAGTAGCTCGGGCACCAGCCTCTGTGAGGCTCCGTGAGGGAGTGCCAAGAACGTCACATCCACACCGTCGAACAGGTCGGGGGAGTAGTGGTCGAACGTGAGCTGGGGATACGCAGCGCCCAAGTGCGGATGGACAGCTGCGACCGCCTTGCCCGCCGACCTTTCGGCGGATGCCGCAACCACATCGAGATCGGGATGGGACGCGCAAAGCCGCAAGAGCTCTGCCCCTGCGTACCCGGACGCTCCAACGATCGCCACCTTGTGCATCAGGGAACACTAACCCTGTTGAATATCTATGCAAATCCATGAATAGAGATTCGATCAAGCTGCAGAGGAGCGTTTCGGCTTGAGCTGACTGGCTCTACGGCTCGGCATTGCTATGAAGCCGGTGGCATCGTCGATTCGGGCCCCGGCATCGTTGACCCACTTCCACACCAGGGCTGCCTCCTCGGCGACTTCGACGGACGCCGGAGTCTCGTGGACTGTTGGCTCGGCATCGGTCGGTCGCGTCGCAAGCAAAGGTCTCACATCACCCGAGTGCCAAGTTGCCACCAGGATCCCACCGTCGATGATGGCATGCGCTCCCGATTCGGATACGAGCTCGAAGACGCCGGCCGCCTGCAGGGCCTTCCACTCGTGCCTTCTCTGCAGCGCCCGGGCGAGAGCATTGTGGCGGTCTCGCAACCAACCCGCCTCTTCGAATCGCTGCTCCGAGGCGTAGCGGCGCATCTTTTCCCGCAGTGGGTCGAGCAGTATCGCCGGGTCGTTGTCGAGCCCGGCCACGATCGCGTCGACGACTTGCGCATACACTCGAGGGTCGAGTTGCCCGTCGCAGGGACAAGACGCGACCCCGAGTTGGGCGCCTGCGCAGGATCCGCTGCGCGTCCCGGGCCGGTTGCGACAGCGCCGAACCGGCACGGAGTCCCAAATGGCGTGCATGACCTGGTCGGCGGCCTTCTTGCTGCGAAACGGCCCGATGTGAGCGATTGCGTCGGGCTTCAGGGTGCGCACCACAGACAGGCGGGGAAACTCCTCCCGGGTGAGCCGGACGAAGTGTGAGGTCTTGGGAGGCCGACTCTTCCTGTTGTAGCGAGGTCGATGGGCGTGAATCAGCCTCAATTCGGTGATCTCTGCCTCCAAGGCCGTGGCACACACCTGATGCTCCACGGTGGTGAGCTCTCGCATCATGTTCCCAATGGTCTTTCTGGTGTCGCCGTAGAAGTACTGGCGGACTCGCTGTCGCAGGTTGGTTGCCTTCCCGACGTAGATCACGTTGTCGTCCCGATCCTTGAACAGGTAGACGCCGGGAGACCGGGGCAAGGCTTCGGTGAGCTTGATCTTCCGGTAATACCTCGATCCTCTCGCACGGGGAAGCGCCAGAAGATCGTCCAAATTGGTCACGCCCAGAGTGCCGGCCCGCTCCAGCAACCCGTGGAGCACATGGGCGGTGGCTCGAGCGTCCTCCAGGGCGCGATGGTTCGGCGTCACCGGGCTTCGGAAGTGCGCAGCGAGACTCTGCAGTCTGAGGTTTCTCACCTCCTCACGTACGAGCCGACGCGCCAGGGCGGCGGTGTCCACTGTGTCATTGCCCAGCCGCTCGTACCCGAGGCGCTGTGCGGCGGCATTCAGAAACGAAAGGTCGAACCGGACGTTGTGCCCGACGATCACGGAGTCGCCGATGAACTCTACGAACGATGGAAATGCCGTCTCGATCTTGGGAGCGTCGTAGACCATCGCGTGTGTGATCCCTGTCAGCATCGTGATCGAAGCGGGAATTGGTGAGCCCGGGTCCACCAACGTCTGGAAGGAACCGATCTGCTCCCCGTGCTTGTACTTCACGGCGCCGATCTCGGTGATCTCGCAGTCGCGCGGCGAGCCGCCTGTGGTTTCCAGGTCGAGCACACAGAAGACGACATCGAAGAGGGGAGTCGACAGGTCGTCGAAGCTCGGCTGAATCGGTCTCGACACGTTGGACAAGACCCTAATCGAACGTATGTTCGATATGTCAATACGATAACCTGAGGATCATGGAGCTCAGCCGGATCGGCATCTACTCGTCAAGCGCTGAAGCGAATCTGGTGAAAGCCCGTCTCGAGGCGAACGGCGTGGACGCAATCATTCAAGCCGACTCCGCCTCGGGAGCAGTGCCCCAATTGGAGGCCTACTCGGGGGTCAAGGTCTTCGTCCGTCCCGACGACCTCGAAGCCGCTCTGGAGATATTGGAGCGCATGCTGCCCTCCGGGGAGAGCTGAGGCTCGGAATTGGGGAACGTCGACATCTCATCTCCGTCGAACGAGCAGGTCAAGCGTTTGGTTCGGCTGCGGCGGCGCCGCCATCGGGACGAGGAGGGGATTTTTGTCGTCGAGGAGGAGCGGATCCTCCGGCGCGCACTCGACGCGGGGCATCGTCCCACTGAGGTCTACTTGTGTCCCGACCTTCGCGACCCGATCGAAGGTCTCACCCACAGAACGATGAGTCGAGAGGCGATCGACAAGGCCTCCTACCGGGGCACATCAACGGGGCTCATCGCCTTGTTCCCGTATTTTGACCGCAGCCTCGAGGCGCTCGAATGGAACGGGCAGAGCCTGTTCCTGGTTGCCGAGGGTGTGGAGAAGCCGGGGAACCTCGGGGCGATGCTCCGCGTGGCCGACGCAGCCGGCGTCGCCGGTTTGATCCTTGTCGACACCGCGACGGATGTTTTCAACCCGAACGCCGTCAGAGCATCGACGGGGGCGATCTTCACGGTGCCGGTGGCTCGCGCCGGGCTCGACGAGACTGTCGAGCTGCTCAGAGATCGTCGAATCATGTCTGTGGCCGCGCATCCTGGTGCGGGGCCAGACTATTGGGACCTGGACATGACGGGCCCTGTTGCCATCTGGGTCGGAGCGGAGGCAGATGGCCTCTCGACGGAGGCGCGATCGCAGGCCGACGCGCTTGTGTCGATCCCGATGCGGGGGGCCGCAGACTCTCTCAACACATCGATCGCTGCATCCCTGGTCCTTTACGAGAGCGTGCGACAGCGCTCTCAGGCAAAACTCTCGTAGTGGAGGGTCTCGGATAGGGGCTTGGGGCCGCGCGAGAGACTGCTGGATCGCCGGTCTTCTCCAGCTTCGCCGACGGTGATGACGCCGATCGGAGCGAAGTCGTCCGGAATGCCCAATAACTCACGAAGGCTCGGCATCGAGTGGACGCCGAGAAAGCCGGCGGCCAGTCCCTCGTCGACTGCCGCCAGCAGCACCGCCATCATGGCGGCCCCGGCGTCGACCCACCAGTACGGGACGGGCCAGTCTCGCTCCTGGCCGGTCTCGTCGAGCTTGTCGGGCTCCTGATACCGGTCGTGATATGCCTGCTCGGAAACCGATATCACCACATGAGCGGGGGCTCGTGAGATCCAGGGATCGAATCCAGCCGCCACGTAGTCAGGCTCATCGGCGAGATCGGCGATCGCCTTGCGCCGGGAGGCTTCCGTGACGACCACCACCGAGATGCCTTGGGAGTAGCCAGCGGACGGCGCGCGAAACGCGGCCCGGGCTATTCGGTCGAGCGCTTCCGGCTCGATCGGGTCCTCCCTGTAATTGCGAACCATCCGACGCCGGGCCAGGGCTTCTTTGAATTCCATGGAGACATTCTGTCACGGGCATCTACCATGATCTCGGGGAGTGAGCACCAATGGGGGTCCCTCACACTGCAGAGCTTCTGGCAGAATCGAGAGGAGAGATGGCTTCGACAACACGACCGGAGCAAAACGTCGTCTGGACTCGCGGGAAAGGATGCCTGGAACTGGCCGAGATCCTCGCCACGGGTGAGGTCAGCCGGATCCAGGGAGACCTGGCCCAAGGGTGTATCGAGAACCGAGCCGACTTCGTCGTCGCCAAGAAGATGCCGGGCTCGTTCGAGCTCGCCAATGTCGCCGTTCCGGTGGATTTCGAAGCTGACAAGGTGACCCGGGTCTCTGCGACGGTGGCCGGTGGCCCCCACTCCGAGCTGGCCGCCGCAACGGCCTCTCGCATCGCTTCAGCGCTGGGCGTCCCGTTCGAGATCGTGTCGGCTCACCAAGACTCCGACGGGCTTGGCGACGCCATGAAGATCGTCGCCCAGTTCGGTGAGAAGTTCCCATCCGCCGACAGAAGAGTCGTGCAGGCCCAGGACATGAACGAGCTGGCGGACACCGCCGAGGAAGGTTCGTTGATGGTGGTGGGAGCGCCAGGTGGCGCGTGGCTTCGTCGCTCCTTGTTCGGGTCAGGTACGCGCATCAGGGGGGTTGCGAAGGCCGGAGCTGTGATGGTTCGGTCCGCGCCAGATCGTGTGTACCGATTCATGGGCGATCCGGTGTATGTGGCGCCACTTCTCCACGCCCAGGACACGCTTCGGTTGCACAAGGAAGGAGTGCTGGCTGTGGCTGACGAAGGCGTGCTGGTTGGGGTGGTCAGACGGGATCTCCTCCAGGGTGCAGGAAGGGACGCAGTGGCCACTGTCATGGAAGATCCGATCTCCGCCAAGGTCGACGCAACCATCGAAGAGGCACGACCGCTCGAGGACACTTTTGGTCCCGACCCGATCCCTGTCACCGACCACGATGACCATTTGGTTGGCGGTTTGTCCTTGCCAGCGGCCTGACTTGGGGCAGAATCTAGGGCCGTGAATTCGAGAACCCTGTTCCGTGGCGCTTTTTGGACCCTTATCGCCCTATTGCTCGTCTTCCACGTCGTGGGTGGGTGGTATTTCTCCGGTGTGCTCATCGCCGACGCGTTCGAGGTCGATGGGGACCCGATCACGGTGACCAGTGGTGACTACGAGCTCGAGCTCGTGGAATACGAGACGGATCTGGGCCCGATGGACGCTTGGTACTTCCCGGCAGATGGGGACACCTGGGTCATACATGTTCACGGGAAGGGAGCGACCCCTGCGGAGGCCGAGCCCCTGTTCGGGCCACTCCAAGACGCCGGGTACCCGCAGCTGGCGATCACCTACCGCAACGACGATGGACAGCCCGAGGACCCATCCGGTTACTACCAGTACGGGACCACCGAGTATCGCGACATCAGTGACGCGGTGGACTATGCGCTCGACAACGGTGCCGAGCGAATCTTCTTCAACTCCTACTCCACCGGTGCGGCACACACGCTCGGGTTTGTGTTCCGCGAGGTGAGAGATCGGGTGATCGGGGCCCACTTCGATTCACCAAACATCGACTTCGGAGAGACTGTCAGCCACAACGCGTCGCAGAGAGAGCTCCCGTTGCTTCCCTTCAACGTTCCCGAGACGGTCAGTGCAGTCGCCAAGTTCTTCACCTCCCTTCGCATCGGCATCAGCTGGCAGTCGCTCGACTATGTCGAGACCTCCGAGACGAGTTTGAAGATCCCCGTCCTGGTGCATCACGGAACGTCGGATCTCTCGGTCCCTGTCGAGTCCAGCGTTGAGTTCGCGGAGCTCAACCCGCAGCTGGTGCAGCTGATCTACGTCGAAGGTGCCGATCACGTCGGTGCATTCGAGGCCCAGGGCGACGAGTACGTCGAAAACGTCCTGGCCTTTCTCGACAATCTCGAATAATCGCCCCGCCTCTAGGGTTGTCTGATCCAGAACGGAGGCTCGTGGCTGAAACCGACGTGATGATTCGACTCGAGTCGGTCACCAAACAATATGCCGGAACGGAGTTGCCTGCGGTCGGGGATCTGAGCCTCGACATCGAGCGCGGCGAGTTCGTCACTCTCGTGGGCCCTTCTGGATGTGGGAAGACCACGACACTCAAGATGATCAACCGGATCATCGAACCTACGTCGGGGAAGATCCTGATAGACGGTGTCGACGCACTGTCGATGCCCGCCCATGAGCTGCGTCGGTCGATTGGCTATGTGATCCAGCAGATTGGTCTCTTCCCTCACCGAACCATTGCCCAAAATGTCGGCACGGTTCCCTCGCTCCTCGGGTGGGAGGACTCTCGCATCGCCGAACGGACCGACGAGCTCATCGAGGTCGTAGGCCTGGAGCGGGAGATGCTGGATAGATATCCATCTGAGCTGTCCGGCGGCCAGCAACAGAGGGTTGGCGTGGCTCGGGCTCTCGCTGCCGATCCTCCGGTGTTGCTCATGGATGAGCCCTTTGGTGCTGTCGATCCGATTGTCAGGGGCCATTTGCAGCAAGAGTTTCTCGAGCTGCAGAGGAAACTCGGGAAGACCGTTGTATTCGTGACCCACGACATCGACGAGGCGATACGTCTCGGCACCCGCATCGCCATACTCAACATCGGCGGTGTCCTCGAGCAATACGACACTCCCACTGAGATTCTGAGCAATCCCGCGAACCAGTTCGTTGAGGACTTCCTGGGAGGGGAGCGAGGGCTCAAGCGCCTGGGGCTTCTTCCCATAAGTTCCGCCGACATAGTGCGCGGGCCGGTCGCAGATCGCACGTCGACAGCCGAAGACGCAAGAGCGGTGATGGCAGAGCACGAAGTGGATTGGGTCGGTGTGCTCGACGGAGATCGACTGCTCGGATGGGTCGAGGCATCCGCTTTGGATGGCGCCGATTTGTCCGAAGTCGAGCCGAGGCCGTTCGCGGTCTCACTCACGGCTGATGCTTCGCTGCGCGAAGCCCTCGATAGCGTGGTCACGGGACACGCCCGCACCGCCGTCGTCGTCGACCGTGAGGGGAAGTACAGAGGGATGCTCGATCTCGAGGCGATTTCCGAGGAGATCACGGAGTGAGTGTGGTGTTCGGCCAGGCCGACCAACTGCTCGACTGGTCGTGGGTCGAGCGCAACATCGGCCAAATCGTGGATCGCACTTGGGAGCACCTCACGCTCACCGGCATATCGGTGGCTCTTGGCTTGGTGATCTCGGTGCTCTTGGCCATCGTGGTGTTGCGATGGCGCTGGAGCTACCCGCCCATAACCGGGGCTGCAGGTCTTCTCTACACGATCCCGTCGCTCGCCCTCTTCGCGTTGCTTGTGCCATTCACCGGGTTGAGCCAGACCACTGCAGTCATCGCGCTCACGTCCTACACGCTGTTCATCCTCATTCGGAACATCGTGGCGGGGATCGACGGGGTGCCGGCGTATGTGAAAGAGGCTGCTGACGGGATGGGCTACACACCACGATCTCGATTCTGGCGAATCGAGGTTCCTCTCGCTCTGCCGGCAATCGTCGCCGGCGTGAGGATTGCGACAGTGACCACAGTGGGTCTCGTGACGGTCACTGCGGTCATAGGGCTTGGTGGGTACGGGTTCTTCATACTCCGGGGTCTCAACACCTTCTTCTGGACACAGCTAATCGTCGGGGTGCTCCTGTCGGTGGTTCTGGCGACGATCCTCGACCTGGCTTTCGTGGCTTTGCAGGCCTGGCTCAGCCCGTGGTCGAAGCGGCGTGCCGCATGAACGTCCTGGAGCAGCTCATCGACTTCATCATGGACCCCTCTACATGGACTGGTCCTGCGTCGTTCTGGACTCGGCTCTTCGAGCACCTCTGGGTCTCGGTGGCGGCGACACTCATAGGCATCGTCCTCGTCTTCCCCCTTGCCCTCTATCTCGGACACACCAAGCGCGGGTCGCAAGCCGCCACCGCCGTGGTGAACGTTGGGCGGGCGGTGCCCTCGTTTGGGATCCTCGCTGTCGCCTTCTTGATCCTCGTGGAGTTCGGCGCGGGTGTGGGCACTCCTTGGGCCGTCCTAGTTGCACTGATCGCCCTGGCGGCGCCGCCCGTGTTCACGAACACGATCGCCGGTATCCAGAGCGTCGATCCGGCGACGGTCGAAGCTGCCCGCGGGATGGGCCTCACTGGTTCACAAGTGCTGGCTCGAATCGAGCTCCCGATGGCGATGCCTCTCGTGATGGAGGGGATTCGCATCGCATTCGTCCAGGTCATCGCCACTGCGACACTTGGCGCGTTGGTCGCCTGGGGCGGTCTCGGGCGCTACATCATCGACGGTTTCGCGGTCAGGGACAACGGACAGATCCTGTTCGGCGCGCTGGCAGTCGGTCTGCTCGCAATCGCTGCCGAAGTCGGCTTCAGCCTCATCCAGCGAGCCGTCACACCGAGAGGGCTGAGAGTTGCGCGATGACCGGGAATCTCGAGACCTGGCATAAGGTTGTCAGAACGAGCATCGCTAGCCAGGTCGATTTCGCCCTGTCCGACGATGCAAGCATCAGCTAATCGAAAAGGAGAAACCCATGCGGAAACCAATCCGCAAACGCGCTGTTGGGGCGATCCTGGCAGTGGCACTCGTTGCCGCAGCTTGTGGATCGGGTGACGGCGCACGAGAAGGCGATCCGGTAACGGTTGCGTCCTTCGCATTCAACGAATCAGTGATCGTCGCAGAAATCTATGCCCAGGCCCTAGAAGCGGACGGCTATGAAGTCGAGCGCAAGTTGAATCTGGGCAACCGCGAGGTGGTCAAGCCGGCGCTCGAGTCGGGTGAAGTCGACCTCGTGCCTGAGTACGTCGGTACATTGGCCAGCTTCCTCGGTGAGACACCGACAGCCGATTCAGAGGCGACATGGGAGGCTGCGAAGGCCGCGTTCGAGGCCAATGGCGTGACACTGCTGCAATACAGTCCCGCACAGGACAAGAACGCATATGTGGTGACGTCCGAGACGGCCTCATCTCTCGGCGTGAGCACGGTCTCCGATCTGCAGCCGCATGCGGCCGACCTCGTCTTCGGAGGTCCACCGGAGTGCCCTGAGAGGGAATTCTGCCTGATAGGCCTGCGTGACGTCTACGGGCTCGAGTTCGCCGAGTTCGTTCCGCTCGATGTGGCCGGTCCCATAACGATTGCTGCACTCGAAGGCGGCGAGATCGACGTGGCGTTGCTCTTCTCCACACAAGGAATCATCGCCGACAAGGGCTGGGTTGTCTTGGAAGATGACCAGGGCCTCAACCCGGCGGAGAACCTGGTTCCGGCGATCAGGATGGACGTCGTCGACGAGTACGGAGATGACCTGGTTTCGCTCCTCGAAAGGGTCTCGGAGGCTCTCACCACCGAGGACCTGACCGAGCTGAACAAGCGTGCCGACATCGATCAGGAGGATCCGGCGGCGCTGGCCATGGAGTGGTTGCAGGACAACGGATTCATCGACGAAGGCTGATCGAGTCTCGCAGTCGATTGAAAGAGGGAGCCGTATCCCGGCTCCCTTTTTCTATTTGAGGCTTCTGCAATGGTCGTCGAGGTTCGCGGTGAGCGGACCGGTGCGGGAGCGATGCCGGAACTCCATTCTCTCGGCCTAGCCGAGAGACGAAGTCGGCCGGCAATCGATCGGGATTGCTTACCGTCTCTGGATTTGGGACCGGTGCGGGAGCCCAGGCCGACCGGCGTCTGTTCGGCGAACGGTGAGCCTCGCTCGGGGTCCGAGCTCGGAGAGGAATCGCCG
>ERZ869936.395-NODE-395-length-43053-cov-16.345853_pt1 | contig 43053 bp, 37 predicted proteins | sample MGYA00520876_ERZ869936 | MGnify/ENA primary metagenome ERZ869936 (study PRJEB32218, sample SAMN09650985) | biofilter metagenome | isolation source: enrty point of leading RO module | place: Saudi Arabia: Thuwal, RO plant located on Red Sea | collected 2016-02-17 ... | reverse complement strand
GAGGGCTAGATCTCTACCCAGATGCCCTTTTCCACTCCAATTCCTGAAGAGCCTCGGTGCGGTTGCCATTTGCATCGTAGTCGTAGCCGAGATCGCCGTCCTGGACCATGCGGCCGAGGTCGTCGTAGCCGTAGACGAGCGAGGCGCCGTTGCGGGTGATGCTCGACAGGCGGCCGAGGCCGTTGAGCCCTTGGTCGTAGGCGTAGGTGACGTCGAGGCTCGAGGTCGGATAGCTGACGCTGGTGACGCGGCCCGCGGCATCGGTGGTGCGATCGGTCTGCACCGCGCGCGCGTCGACGGTGCGCCGCAGGTCTCCGTGGTCGTCGTAGGCGTGGGTGGTGGTGCCGGCCACCGGCGACGTCTCGCTGGTCAGCAGGTCGCGGTCGCTGTAGACGTAGGTGGTCACGTTGCCCTCGGCGTCGGTCACCGAGGTCAGGTGGTCCTGCACGTCGTAGCCGTAGCTGGTGGTGATCAGGCTCGGGCCGCCGGCGCCGCCCCAGGGATTCATCACCGTCTCCAGCCGATCGAGCTCGTCGTAGGCGTAGATCGACGACGGCGTGCTGGTCTGCCCCTGCGAGGGGTTGTCGGGAGCCCACACGCTGTCGAGGCGCCCGCCGCAGTCGTAGGCGTACTCGGTGACGCTCGGCGAGGCGGAGCCGAAGCCCTGGATCATGCTCTCCAGGCGGCAGCCGTCGTACTCCCAGCGCGTGTGCGAGCGGTCCTCGTACTGACTGCCGGTCCACTCCTGGTGGATCTCGTCGGTGCGCTGCCCCGCCACGTCGTACTCGTAGTGCACCCGCTCCGTTTCCGTGGCAACGTCCGGCTGCGTGTCCATCGTCTCCACCCTGCCCACGGCGTCGTAGGCGTACTCGCGCACGTTGCCGGCGGGAAGGGTGACGACCTCGACGTCGCCGTAGAGGTTGCGTGCCTGCACCGTCATGAGCACCGCCGAAATCGCCGACGAGCAGTCGTCGCTTTGGGGATCGCCCACCTTGCACACCCGCGTCTCGATCACGCGGTCGAGCGCGTCGTAGTCGGTCTCGCGGCGCAGCCCGTTGGGGTCGGTGGTCGCGGTGACGCCCCAGGCCCTTGCCCCTCCAGGTCCCTGACCCCTTAGTACTCCCTCAGCGGGCTCTGAGCTCCGCTACGGCGCAACGCTCAGGGTCGATTGGGCCAAGCATCTTCGATGCTCCGTTTTTCTTGGTCCCTCGCTTCTCGAAGTGGAGTCTCTGTCGACAAGTCCGGATACCTTCGCCAAGCACCAAGAGATCACCTCTCGTGGCGACTCTCCCACAGCCTCGTTCACCGGTAGTGTCGTAATGGCTCACCACCGAGAAAGTGCCGTCTGCTCGAGGTACCGAAAAATCCTGTTCTCCCTCTTGTGGGGGGTAGGCGCTAGCGTATGGGGAGCCGTCCAGCAGAAGTACGATGTGGATGCTCTCGCTGGTGACCCCGGTCGGCAGGAGAATGGTGCCGTCCACCTGGTACCTAAGAAAGCCGCACTTCGTTGCCGAAGTGCTGCTCGCGAACGCGGCCAAAATGAGGAAATGGACTAGGGATCTTCGCACGGGTTGCCACACTCCTGAAACTTGGGAGGAATGGTGAAGCGACAGACATCACCATAGAACCGCTGCTCGCATCCGAAGGCCATTGCTTCGTCTTTTGTCTTGTCGTCGCACTTGTGGATGAATTCGTGAAAAGTGGTAGAGCCAAGGCAGTCCCCTTGGCCACAATCGCCTCGCTGGTTCTTCGCGACGTTGATGCAAACACGTCCTGGCAGGCCCGCAAAGCCGCAATTACCAAAGCAATCACCGCACTTTACCGTAATCTTCTTGCTCGGGCCAGGGTTGCTCTTGCAGGGCGGAGCGTTCCGGGCTGTCTCTGCAGCCTTCTCGACCTCTCGCACGAATTGCTTGTAGCTGGTCTCGTCGGGAAACTGCTTGCGACACTTCGGAGAAACCGTCGGTACTATGTCACGCTGGCCGAACTCGTCGATTCGTCGAATCGGGATTTGAGAGGCGTAGCCATACGCTGCGACAGTCGATCCCGGCTCCTGAAAGCGCACATTCTCAGCCAGCAACGGATCCACCCTCCCGTACCTCCCCGTTCCCATCTCATACCAGCGGTGCACGTTGTAGTACACATCCGCACCGAGCGTGGCCGACTGCCAGACCTCGTCCTCCCACTGCCCCGGTAGCCGCAAGCGCAGCCCAGATTCGAGAGCACCCTCCGGCCCGTCCCGCAGCGCATCGGCGCCGAAGGGCTCGAGGGGTCCGCTCCACCGCTCGACGCCGCTCTCGGTCGTCGCGAGTAGCGGCGTGCCGAGATGGTCGGTGGTCAGGTAGGTCCACTCCGACGACCCACCCGCCACCTCCGAGTACTGCGCCACCGGCCTGCCGGCGAAGTAGAGGTAGGAGACGTCCTCGATGTCCCCCGCTGCACTGTCGCGGCGCTCGAGGTGGTGCACCACGCCCTCGCTGGAGTAGGTGGGGCGGCTGTAGCCACCGGTGAGGGCCTCGTCGGCGCTGCTCAGGAAGCTGCGGCCGTCGTAGACGAAGCTGGTGGATTCACCGGTGCTGCGAGCCACCGTCCCGAGCCGCAGGTCGTCGAGCACGCTGAGCGTGAAGCCGACGCTGGGCTTGCTGATGGCGGTCAGCGATCCTGCCGCGTCGTAGGTGTAGGCGGTGGTGACGTCGATCGTCGCCAGCTCGGCGGTGTTGCCGCCGCCGGGGCCGGTGCCGGATGCGTTCTGGTGGTAGGCGTAGCTCTGCGTGCCCACGGCGGTTCGGGTCTCCGTGAGGCGGTTGCCGATGCCGTCGTACGTCCAGCCCAGCGTACCCCAGGCGCCGCCTGAGGCCGAGGTCAGGAAGTGCTGGTGGGGCTGGTAGCCGTAGACCAGGCTGCGCAGCAGCGTGCTGCCGCCAGGAGCGATCGCGGCCCGGAACAGCCCACCCTGGGCCACGGAGAAGCCAGGCAAGAACGAGATACTCGTTCCGGCCTCGACGCTCACGTCGGCGGTGGCGGTGAGCTCGAGATCGGGACCGAGCTGGGCGGTGTCGCAGGCGTGCAGGTCGATCGCGGAGTCGATCGTGGCGCTCTCGAGCACCAGGTCCTCGACGCAGCCTTCCGACTCGTCGATCTGGGTGATGTTGCCGACGGGGTCGGTGGTGTAGTCCCAGGTGCGCTCGAAGGCGCCCGAGGCGGTGATCGCGTCGGGGAAGTAGCGCTCGTCGAAGTCGCGCGTCTCGAGCAGGCCGTTGCCGAGAGTGAGGCTGCGCAGCGGGCCGGAGGGCTCGTACTCGGCGGCGGAGGCGACGAGCAGGGGCGAGCCGCCGGGGGGCGTCACCGTCAGCGTCTCCTCGCGATCGGCGAAGTCGAAGCCGTAGTCGGCGACCAGGCCGGTGGGATAGGTGATCTCGGTGCGGTTGCCATTTGCATCGTAGTCGTAGCCGAGATCGCCGTCCTGGACCATGCGGCCGAGGTCGTCGTAGCCGTAGACGAGCGAGGCGCCGTTGCGGGTGATGCTCGACAGGCGGCCGAGGCCGTTGAGCCCTTGGTCGTAGGCGTAGGTGACGTCGAGGCTCGAGGTCGGATAGCTGACGCTGGTGACGCGGCCCGCGGCATCGGTGGTGCGATCGGTCTGCACCGCGCGCGCGTCGACGGTGCGCCGCAGGTCTCCGTGGTCGTCGTAGGCGTGGGTGGTGGTGCCGGCCACCGGCGACGTCTCGCTGGTCAGCAGGTCGCGGTCGCTGTAGACGTAGGTGGTCACGTTGCCCTCGGCGTCGGTCACCGAGGTCAGGTGGTCCTGCACGTCGTAGCCGTAGCTGGTGGTGATCAGGCTCGGGCCGCCGGCGCCGCCCCAGGGATTCATCACCGTCTCCAGCCGATCGAGCTCGTCGTAAGCGTAGATCGACGACGGCGTCGTGGTCTGGCCCTGCGAAGGGTTGTCGGGAGCCCACACGCTGTCGAGGCGCCCGCCGCAGTCGACGGTGCCTGCGGTTGGGCGCGCCGTCGCGCAAGGCGCAAAAAAGACGCAAATCTGTCAGGATGGGCCGTGATGTCGGGACGAGCCATGTCGGGCGGAGCGGCGAGAGGGTCGCATCCCAAGGTGCGTGGTCGCGGCAGCTCGGCGAATCCCCGCAGCCGATTCGAGACCCTCGAGGTCGAGGCGGAAGAGCCGAATCCGGATCGGGTGCCGACCGAGCTGATCGCCGATCACTCGCGCACCATCCTGTCGCGCAACGTGAGCCCCGACGTGCCCTTCGACCGCTCGATCAACCCCTACCGGGGGTGCGAGCACGGCTGTGCCTACTGCTACGCCCGGCCCACCCACGAGTACCTGGGCTACTCGGCGGGCCTCGACTTCGAGACTCGTATCCTGGTCAAGCACGACGCGGCGTCGCTGCTGCGACGGGAGCTGTCGCGGCCCGGCTACGAGCCGCGGGTGGTCGCGATGTCGGGGGTGACCGATCCCTACCAGCCGCTCGAGCGCCGCCTGCGGATCACCCGCCAGGTGCTCGAGGTGCTCGCCGAGCACCGGCACCCGGTGCAGATCGTCACCAAGAACCACCTGGTGACGCGCGATCTCGACCTGCTCGCCGAGCTGGCGGAGCACGACGCCGTCTCGGTGCACCTGTCGATCAACTCGCTCGACGTCGAGCTGGTGCGGCGGATGGAGCCGCGCACGTCGAGCCCACGGCTCAGGCTGCAGGCGCTCGAGGCGCTGCACGGCGCGGGAGTGCCGTGCGGCGTGCTGGTGGCGCCGATCGTGCCCGCCATCAACGACCACGAGATCCCGGCGGTGGTCGCCGCTGCCGCGGACGCCGGGGCGCGCTCGGCCGGCTACGTGATGCTGCGTCTGCCTCTCGGCGTCGCGCCGCTGTTCGAGCAGTGGCTCGAGGAGCATTACCCGGATCGCCGGCAGCGGGTGCTGCACCGGATCGAGGAGCTGCGCGGCGGCGAGCGCGACGGCGGCCGCCGCAACAGCTCCCGCTTCGGCGAGCGCATGCGCGGAGTCGGCGCCTTCGCCGAGCAGACCCGGCAGCTGTTCGAGGTGTCGTGCCGGCGCGCCGGCCTGGCGACTGGCCAGCGAGGGCGCTTCGAGCTCTCGACCGCGGCGTTCCGGCGGCCTGGCGAGCAGCTCAGCCTGCTCGGCTGAGGCGCGAACCGCTCTGGTGTCAGCCGGTGGTGCCAGCTGGTGGTGCCACCCGTCGAACCGGGCCCCGCAGACGGCTGCAGCGGAAACAGGCTGGATCCGGTTCCGCCGCCCGGTGCTACGGTGCGCTGCGTGAAGCAGAGCATGGAGACCGAGCCGCGCGCCTACTGGGACGAAGAGGCCGGCCCACGCTGGGCCGAAGCCCAGCGGATGATCGATCGGGTGCTCGAGCCGGTCAGCTCGACTCTGGTCGAGCGGGCGGTGCCGGCGTCGGGGGAGCTCGTGCTCGACATCGGGTGCGGATCCGGCGCGCTGAGCCTCGAGGTCGCCGGCAGGGTCGGTGAGGCGGGCCTGGTCGTCGGCGTCGACGTCGCCTCGTCGCTCGTAGAGCAGGCGCGTTCGCGGTCCGTCGGCAGGCCGAACGTCGAGTTCCTGCTCGCCGACGCCGAGGAAGACCCGTTACCGCCCTCCGACCTCGTGCTGTCGCGCTTCGGGGTCATGTTCTTCCGCGACAGCCGCCGCGCGTTCGCCAACCTGCGGCGGGCCCTCGACGAGCGGGCCGGACGCCTGGCGGTGGCCTGCTGGCAGAGCGTCGAGCTCAATCCATGGATCACCTGGCCGATGGCGGCGCTGGGCGACCTCGCCGATCGGCTCGAGCGACCGGTCGACCCGCACGCCGACGTGCCGGGCCCGTTTCGCTTCGCGGACCGGGACCGCCTCGAACAGGTCCTGCGCGACGCCGGCTTCGTCGACGTCGTCGTCGAGGCCGTGGCGCGGCCGCTCGTGCTCGCCGGTTCAGCGGAGGAGATACTCGGCTTCACCCGTCGCATCGGACCTCTCTCGCGAGCGCTCGGCCAGCTCGACGAGACCGCCTCGGGTATCGCGCTGCAGCGGGTCGCGGCCCGGTTGGCCGAGTTGCACGATGGCCGCGAGATGCGACTCGATGCGGCCTGGTGGGTGGCCTCCGCCCAGGCGGGTTGAGCGGGCTCGGGCCGGTGGTCTGAGCGGTAGCCCTGCCAGCGTCTGCTCGGCGGTGCAGGAGCCGGACGTTCCTGAGCGAGGCGATCCGGATGCTGCGCGGCGCCGTAGAGGAACTGTTGTGATGGACGAAGAAACCGCCGAAGGAAACGCCGGAGCCACGGGCGCGACGCGACGGCGCGAGAGTGCCGCCTCGCAGCGACGCGCAGCCGACTCACGACGTCGTAGCCGCCCCGGTCCGGGCCTCCTCGCGCTCTGTGCACTCTGGACCTGGACCTCGGCTGGTCCGGTGGCGGCCGACGGGGCGCCACCTTTGATCGTCGTCGAGCTCTTCACCTCGCAGGGGTGCTCGAGCTGCCCGCCGGCCGACCGGCTGCTCGGCGAGCTCGCCGAGGAGGGCGACGTGCTGGCGCTCTCCTTCCACGTCGACTACTGGAACCGGCTCGGCTGGACCGATCCGTTCTCCGCCCCGCAGTGGTCGCAGCGCCAGGAGGAATACGCCCGGCGCCAGGCGAGCGACTCGGTCTACACACCGCAGATGGTGATCGACGGCCGCCACGGCTTCGTCGGCTCGGACCGCGCCGAGGCGAGCCGCCTGCTGGAGCGGCAGCGCCGTGATCCTCGCCCACTCGAACTGGCGCTCACTGCCGAGGTCGCGGGTCCCTCACGCGTCGACGTCACCGTCGAAGGCACGGCGGCGGGCGACGCCGAGCGCCCAGCGGCCGCTGGAGCGGATGTCGCCGACCTCCTCGTGCTGGTGGTCGAGCGGGAGCTGGTGACACCGGTGCGGCGCGGTGAGAACGGCGGCCGCACGCTGCGCAACCACCGCGTGGTCCGCAGCCTGACACGGCTGCCCTGGCCGGGAGTCGGCGAGCCGGTCTCGACCTCGGTCGCCGTGGATCCGGCGTGGGGCGACGATCTCGACGTCGCCGTCGTGGTCCAGCACCGTGAGACGCTCGAGATCCTCGCCGCGGCGCACGTCTCGCCTCGAGGCTCCCGCCCCTGACGGGGTATCGGTGACGGGCTCAACGCTCCCACAAAAGGCGAGACCCGGACGCGCAGTCGCCCGGGTCTCAGTGGAGCATCGCGTCGATGAAAGACCTCCGACAGATCTTCGGGTCGCCGCTGTGTTCTCCAACGACGTATACGATGCAACCGGACACGATGTTGTTGCGAAGCGTCTCGTCCTGCTGCTGCCGCGCCCTGCCTCCGACCGCCGTCGTTTCGTCACTGGCCCTGGGCCCGTGGACGAGGACGGCGCGCACTCCCATAGCTCCCAGACAAACTCCCGAGGAGTTCTCGAGATGACCCTGAACCGCACTTCCTCCAACCGTTTCAACGGAGCTCGCTGGCTGGCGAGCTGGATCTCCGTCGTGCTGCTCGCTCTCGCGGCGCCGACCCTGGCGGCCGACTGGCCCGAATGGCGCGGCCCCACCGGCAACGGAGTCGCCGCCGGCAAGCCGCCGATCGAGTGGTCGGAGAGCGAGAACATCAAGTTCCGCACCGAGCTCCCCGGTCTCGGCATCTCGACCCCGGTGGTCTGGGGCGACCGGATCTTCCTCACCACCGCGATCGACACCGGAGCCGGCCCCGACGGCAAGCCGGGTGAGAAGGACCGCTCGGGCCGGGTGCCGGGGAACATCCACCAGTTCACGGTGCTGGCCTACGACCGCAACAGCGGTGAGGAGGTGTGGCGCACGGTGGTCAACGAAGAGGTGCCGCACGAGGGCAGCCACATGACCTCGACCTGGGCGTCGAACTCTCCGGCCACCGACGGCAGTGTGCTCATCGCCCACTTCGGCTCGCACGGGATCTACGGCATGGACCTCGACGGCAAGGTGCTGTGGAAGCAGGACTTCGGCAAGATGAACACCCGCAACGAGTTCGGTGAGGGCAGCTCGCCGGCGCTGCACGGCGACTACGCCGTGATGCTGTGGGACCACGAAGGCGACTCCTTCATCGTCGCGCTCGACAAGAAGACCGGCGCCGAGAAGTGGCGTCAGCAGCGCGAGGAGCGCTCCAGCTGGTCGACCCCGCTGCTGGTCGAGCACGACGGTCGGGTCCAGGTGATCACCAACGCGACGACGAACGTGCGCAGCTACGACCTGGAGACCGGCGAGCTGATCTGGAAGACCACCGGCATGACCGAGAACGTCATTCCCTCCCCGGTGTACGAGGACGGTGTGGTCTACGTGATGAGTGGATTCCGCGGCAACAGCCTGCTGGCGATCGGGCTCGAGGGCGCTCAGGGCGACATCACCGGCAGCGAGCAGATTCGCTGGAGCTACGATCGCGACACCCCCTACGTCAGCTCGCCGCTGCTCTACGAGGGTCGGCTGTACTTCTTCAAGGTGCTCACCCCGATCCTCACCGTCTTCGACGCACGCAAGGGCGAGAAGCTCTACGGGCCGGAGCGCATCGAGGAGCTGGGCAACATCTACGCCTCGCCGCTCGGCGCCAACGGCCACGTCTACCTGGTGGATCGCGCCGGCAAGACCGTGGTGCTCAAGGCCGGCGACGAGTTCGAGATCGCCGCCGTCAACGAGCTCCCCGACGAGTTCGACGCCTCCCCTGTGGTGGTGGGAGACGTGCTCTACCTGCGCGGCCGCGAGGCCCTCTGGGCGATCGCTGCGCCCGGCAGCTGAGCCCCTGCGCAGGCCGTTCGAGGGACCACGACGGAGCGGATCGATGCGTGTCGAGCTGCAGTGGGACGGGGGTGAGCGGTTCAGCGGCCGTGCCGACGGCGTCGAGGTGGTGCTCGACGGCGCCGGGCCGGCCGCCGGTGCGCTGTCGCCGATGCAGGCGTTGCTCGCAGCTCTCGCCGGCTGCATGGCGATCGACGTCGCCAGCATCCTGGAGAAGGGCAGGCAGCCTCTGGAGGGTCTGTCGATCGAGCTGACCGGCGACCGCGCCGAGGACCCACCGCGGCGCTTCGTGCGCTTCTCGCTGCGCTTCGTCGTGCGAGGCGACGTCGACCGCGGTCGCCTCGATCGCGCCATCGCGCTGTCGCGGGAGAGGTACTGCTCGGTGTGGCACACGTTGCGCCCGGAGACGCCGTTCGAGATCGAGGCTGTGATCGAGGCGTGAGCGCACCGGTGGAGAGGGTGAGGGAGAGGGTGAGGGAGAGGGAGAGGGAGAGGGCCCCGCGGCGCGGTCGCCGGCGGGTGATGCGACTCTCGTCGCTGCTGGTGGCATGTGCGATCGGGCTGCTCGTCGTCGAGCTCGGGCTGCGGTGGCTCGGCCTGCCAGGCGGAGGCGATCGGCTCTCGGCGCAACGACTGGAGCAGCGTCTCGCCGAGTCGGCCGCTGCCGACCTCGAGCAGGCGCAGCAGCAGGCCGGCGGCGCCTTCAGCCTCTACGGCCTGGTCGAGCCCAGCCCGAGCCGCGACGTGGTCTACGAGCTGAAGCCACACCTCCACGGCGGCTTCCGGGGGGAGCCGTTGCGCACCAACCGGTGGGGCCACCGACAGGACGACGAACCGGAGATCGACAAACCGTCCGGCGTCTGGCGTCTCGTCGGTCTCGGTGACTCGCACATGTTCGGCTGGGGGGTGGCGCAGGGGGAGAGCTACCTCGATCGGGTACGCCTGACCCTGGCGGAGGAGGTCGCGGCGCGTGCGGATCTCGCGGCGGTCGAGGTGATCAACTGCGCCGCCCCCGGCTACAACACGCACATGGAGGTCGCCCTGTTCGAGGCAGAGTGCCGCGCCTTCTCCCCCGACCTCGTGCTGCTGCACTGGATCGGCAACGACTCCGATTTTCCCCACTTCCTACGCCCGGTCGTCGAGGCGACGCAGGGAGAGGTGGAGGCCACCGCTGCCGGCGCGGCCGAGATCGCCACTGCCCGGCGAGGACCTCTGTCGCGGCTGCGCACCTACCGGGTGATCGCGGAGCTGCTGGCGGGCCGGGAGCACCAGCCGGAGTCGGTCGGCGACGCTGCCGACGAGATGGACCCCGAGCAGATCCCCGACCTGCTCCCGCACAGTCAGCGGACCGCCTCAAAGGAGGTGCGTCAGGCGGCCCGGCGCCAGTATCGCGACAGCGTCGGCATCTCCGGGGTCCTGCGCGCCCTCGATCGGCTGCGTGAGCTGGTCGAGCCGACCGGCACGCCCGTGGTGGTGCTGATGCTCGGCACCGGCAACGACGACCGCCAGGCGGTGGCCGAGCACGCCGCCCGGCTCGGCTTCGAGGTGGTCGACGCGTCGGGGCACTTCGCCCGCTCGCTGGAACGTGAGCTCGGTGGCGCAGCCACGCGCCAGCAGTGGCAGGCGAGCTACCAGATCCCGGAAGACGGTCACCCCTCGGCGAAGGCGCACGAGCGCTACGCCGAGGTGGTGCTCGAGGTGGTGCGACGAAGACTCGCCGCCGCCACACCGGCGCAGGCTCCGGGCGCGGCGACTGGAGCCCGGTAGGCCTAGTCCTCAGAGGATGCCGGCGGCTGCTCGTCGTCGCCGCTCTTCGCCTGCCGTCGTTCGGGCAGGCGGCCCGCACGGCGCAGGGCGTCGCGCAGGATCCAGTCGAGCTGGGCGTTGGCGCTGCGCAGGTCGTCGCTCGCCCAGCGTCGCAGGGCATCGAGCACCAGGGGATCGGTGCGCAGCAGGAAGGCCTCTCGATCGCTCATCGCGTCGTGGGGGAGTCGCCGTGCCGGATGCAGCGGCGACTCTCGGCGAAGTGCCTCAGGTGTAGAGCGAACCGGTGTTGACCACCGGCTGGGTGTGGCGATCGGAGCACAGCACCACCAGGAGGTTCGAGACCATCGCGGCCCGACGCTCGTCGTCGAGCTCGACGATGTTGTCGCGCTTGAGGTGGTCGAGAGCCATCTCGACCATGCCGACCGCTCCCTCGACGATCTTGGTGCGTGCCGCCACCACCGCCTGGGCCTGCTGACGCTGCAGCATCGCCGCTGCGATCTCGGGCGCGTAGGCGAGGTGGCTGATGCGCGCCTCGATGACGTCGACGCCGGCCTTGTCGAGCCGCTCCTGGATGTCCTCCTTGAGCTGCTCGCCGATCTCCGACGTGCTGCCGCGCAGGCTCATCACGTGGTCTTCGCTGTCGTAGGGGTGGCGGCTCGCCAGGTTGCGCAGCGCCGCTTCGCTCTGCACGGTGACGAAGTCCTCGAAGTCGTCGACCTCGAAGAGCGCCTCGGCGGTGTTGACGACGCGCCAGACGACCACCGCCGAGATCTCGATCGGGTTGCCGTCGCGGTCGTTCACCTTGGCGGGGCGGCCCGACGTGCGGCCCGCCTTGTGGGTGACCCGTCCGCTGCTGTCCTTGGTCTCGGGCACCGCGGACGACCCGGTCTCGAAGTTGCGCACCCGCAGCGAGATCTTCTTCTTCGAGAAGAAGGGATTGACCCAGTAGAAGCCGGAGGTGCGCACGCTGCCCTTGTAGGTGCCGAACAGCAACAGCACCCGGGCCTGGTTGGGCTGGATGGCCATGAAGCCGAACAGCATCAGCACTGACAGGGCCATCGCGCCGCAGGAGGCGAGGACGAGCGGCACGTTCTCGCTGCGCGCGGCGAACACCAGCAGCGCGATGCCGCCGAAGAAGAGCAGCAGGCAGACGAAGAGTGGGAGCCAGCCTGAGGCGGGACGGTAGGGCTTCTCGGCGTGCACGGTGAGTCTCCTGTGAGGTTCGAGGAAGATGATATCACCTAGATATCGATCTGACATCGTTCTCTACGGAACACGTCGGACGTCTATTCCACCCTCCAGCCCCCCTTTCGGCGATCGAGCGAAGAGTCTCCTCTGCTTCCCCCAAGAACCACCCACCGTCGCCTCGAGCGCGTAGGCGATCGAGCGGAGGGCTTCGCGAGTGGAGGTGGAGCGGAGGCCATCTGGAGGCGCGTCGCTCGTGGACGCCGCCGTTGCCAGGGCCTCGCACAGCGCCCGGAAGGAGGCGCGACCAAAGGCTCCCGTTGCCAGTGGAGTCGCGCCGTGCCGAGCTCCCCTGCACTCGCGTAGCCGGAGCGAGCGCCGGACCCGCTCGCGACCTCTTTCAGTGCCCGCCGTAGATCTGCTCCAGCAGCCCGGCGAGACGGCGTCCGGCACGGTAGAGCTGACGGTCCACCAGCGGTCGCATGTCGTGCACGTACTGCCAGCCCAGGTCGGGCAGTCGGTTGTCGCGCGAGGTCCGATCCCAGATGCGGTAGACGCGGCTGCGCACCTGCTTGGCCTCGCGCGCCCAGGCGGCCGCGTCGCCCTGCTCGACCGGCTCGTCGCCGAGCGCGGCGAGCAGGCCGTCGCTCATCTCGGTGAAGCTGAGCTGCTCGTGGTCGATCAGCCCGGAGTCCCACACCGAGTGCAGGTTGCTCACCTCGCCGAACCAGTTGACCGCGATCTGGTTGCCGCCCTGGTCGTCGCCGCGGCCGACGTGCAGCGGCTGGTGGATGTCGCCGACGAAGTGCACCAGGAGTGCCAGGGCGCTCAGCTCGAGCGAGCCGTCGTAGTGCTGCGCCCCCACCTCCTGGGTGCGCGCCGCGAAGCGCTGACGCTGCGGACCGTCGTCGCGGAGCACCGCGGCGAAGAACTCGATGGCGGCGATCACGCCGCACGGAGGCTCGGCACAGGTCCTCGACAACGCCTCGTCGACCTGACTCTCGTCCTCCACCGTCACGTAGTGCCAGGTGTTGGCGATCCGCCAGGGATCCTCGGAGCGCACGAAGTCGGCCCAGGTGCTGGTCTGCCAGAGCGCCAGGCCGCCGGTGACCTGGCGCACGGCGTCGCGCGCCTCGTCGCTGAGGTGCCGTTCGGCGATCTCGGCGGTGACCCGGTGTCCGTTCTTGCCCCAGGCGTGAGCCGACGAGGCGCCGAGGAGGGCGAGTGCGACGAGCAGCAGGAGGGTGAGGCGGCCGGTCGCGGTGAGAGGACGGGTCGGTCGGGCCGGGACTGTCGCGACTGCGGTGGAGAGGCTCATGCACTGATCCTACGCCTCGGGCGGCTGGTTAAGATCGCGGGCCCCGGTCTCCCACTCCGTCAACGCCTGCAGTCGCGTCTCGCGGCCCTCCCAGCCCGAGGCGTCGGAGGAGTCCGCAATGCCTTCGCCGAGCCCGGCACGACCGCTGCCACGGGGCGCGTCCGCCGACCTGATCAACGACGATCTGGCGCCGACTTCGCCGGCCGAACGCACTTGGCGGGTGCGTGACATGGCCTCGCTGTGGATCGGCATGGTCGCCTGCGTGCCGACCTACATGCTCGCCGGCGGCCTGGTCGAGCTCGGCATGGCCTGGTGGCAGGCGGTGGCGACGGTGGCGCTGGGCAACGTCGTCGTGCTGGTGCCGATGGTCCTGTGCGGTCACGCCGGCACCCGCTACGGCATTCCCTTCCCTGTCCTCGCCCGCGCCAGCTTCGGCACCGCGGGCGCGCACGTGCCGGCGCTGCTGCGCGGCCTCGTCGCGTGCGGCTGGTTCGGCATCCAGACCTGGATCGGCGGTGCGGCGATCTACCAGCTGCTCGGCGCGCTGCGCGGCGCTCCGCTCGGCGGCGCCGACCTGCCGCTGCTCGGCATCAACCTGGCGGAGCTGGTCTGCTTCCTGGCCTTCTGGGCGCTCCAGGTCGCCATCCTGGTGCGCGGCATGGAGTCGATCCGCTGGCTCGAGAACCTGGCGGCGCCGGTCCTGGTGCTGCTCGGGGGAGTGCTCTTCGTCTGGGCGGTGGTGCGCGCCGGCGGTCTCGGCCCGATGCTCTCGCAGCCGTCACAGTTCGGGGCGGGGGCGGCCCAGGAAGGTCGATTCTGGACGGTCTTCCTGCCCGGGCTGACCGGCATGGTCGGTTTCTGGGCGACGCTGTCGCTGAACATCCCGGACTTCACCCGCTACGCCCGCAGCCAGCGCGACCAGATCCTCGGCCAGGCGATCGGACTGCCCACCTTCATGACCCTCTTCTCGTTCCTCGGCGTCGCGGTGACCTCGGCGACGGTGGTGATCTTCGGCGAGCCGATCCCCGATCCGACGGTGCTGCTCGGTCGACTCGGCGGGGGCCTGACGGTGGTGCTCTCGCTGCTCGCCCTGAGCCTGGCGACGCTGTCGACCAACCTGGCGGCGAACGTGGTGTCGCCGGCGAATGCCCTGGTCAACCTGCGGCCGCGCCGGATCTCGTTCCGGCTCGGGGCGCTGTTGGCGGCCGGTCTCGGCGCGGCGATCTTCCCCTGGAAGCTGATTGAGTCGAGCCAGGGCTACATCTTCACCTGGCTGGTGGGCTACTCGGCGCTGCTCGGCCCGGTGGGCGGCATCGTGCTCTGCGACTACTACCTGGTGCGCCGCACCGTGCTCGACGCCGAGGGGCTCTACCGCAGCGACGGTCCCTACTCCTACCGGCGCGGCGTCAATCCGGTGGCGCTGCTGGCCCTGGCGGTCGGCGTCGCCCCCAACGTCCCGGGCTTTCTCGCCGAGGCGGGCCTGGTCGAGAGCGTCCCGGCTCTCTTCGCCAGCTTCTACACCTACGCCTGGTTCCTGGGCTTCGGCCTCTCGGCGCTGGTCTACTGGCTCGGCATGCGGGCCGCGGGCTCCCGTTCCCCGGCGTGAGCGAACCCACCGGGCCGGCCACGCCGGCAGACGGCGGCGTGCTCTACGGAGTCGAGGAGCGGCCTCGTCGCCTCTGGGAGAGCCTGCTCTACGGCTGGCAGCACACGCTGGTCGACGTCTCACCGTTCATCCTGCCGCTGGCGGTGGCCTCGGGGCTCGGCTTCGACGCGGCGCAGACGGCGCAGCTGATCAGCTTTGGCCTGATCGCCATGGGCCTCGCGACGCTGCTGCAGACGACTCTGGGCAACCGCCTGCCGATCGTGCAGGGTCCTTCGGCGACGGGAGGGGCTTGCTGAAGAAGTCCTGCGGAGCCTCGCGCGGGGATCTGCGTCGTCTGGTCGTGGCGCGGCCGACGAGCTCGATGCGGTGCCATCGTGGAGGAGGCCCAACGCGGCCAGGCGGCGCAAACCCCCGCGCCTTGAGGGTTTCGGCGGCGTTGGCCCATCTCCTGCGTTGCGCTCACTCTACAATGGCACCGCATTGCCATCGCTCGCGCGCCACAGGATCTGAGGCCAACGGCGCTCGAAACGAGGCCCACAGGACTTTTTCAGCAAGCCCCTAGTCGGGGTGTTGGCGCCGCTCGCGACGCAGGTGGGCGCCGGCGCGATGTGGGGCGCGGTCTTCGTCGGCGGCCTCGCCGAGGCGTCGCTGGGAGGGCTCCGGCTGGTCGGCCGGGTGCGGCGCTTCTTCCCGCCGGTGGTCTGCGGCACCGTGATCGTGGTGATCGGCCTGGCGCTCGGCCAGGTCGCGGTGCGACTCTCGATCGGCGCCGGCCGGGTGATCGATCTGGCGTTCGCCCTGGGAGTGGTGGCCACTGTGCTGACGCTCCAGCTCGGCGCCCGCGAGGTGCTGGGTGGGATCCTGGCGCGCGGCGCGATCTTCGTCTCGATCTGGGTGGTCGGGCTCGGGCTGGGCAGCGTCGCCGGTGAGGTCGAGTGGAGCCTCGTCGCGTCGCGACCCTGGCTCGCCTGGCCGCAACTCTTCCCGTACGGTGGTCCTGGCTTCGGCTGGGAGTTCCCGCTCGCCGCGGTGCTCGTGGTGCTGGCCGCCTACCTCGGCTCGATGGTCGAGTCGCTGGGCGACTACGCCGCCACCTGCGAGGTGGCGGGCGTCGCCTACCGCGAGCGGCACATGAACCGCGGCATCCTCGCCGAAGGGCTGGGCTCCGCCTTCGCCTCGGTCCTGGGAGCGCTGCCGTGCACCAGCTACACCCAGAACATCGGCATCATCGCGACCACCCGCGTGGCCAGCCGTTTCGTCGTCCAGATCGCGGCGGGCGTGCTGCTGCTCTACGGCCTGTGCCCGAAGTTCGGCGCCCTCCTGGTGGCGATGCCGCGGCCGGTGCTCGGCGGGGTCTTCGTGCTGATCTGCGGCTCGATCGTGGTCGCCGGGCTGCGGCTTCTCGGCCAAGGAGCCGACGGCGGGCTCGGCGAGCGCCAGGCACTGATCGCCGGGACGACCCTGGTGCTGGCCCTCGCAGCGCCGGTGGTGGTCGAGCGCGTTCTGGGACCCGAGTGGCTCGCCGCGCGACCGGCGGCGCTGTCGTTGGTGCTCGGCAACTCGGTGGTGCTCGCGGTGCTCGTCGGGGTGACGCTGCAGGTACTGCTCGGCCCCGATCGTCCGCTGGATCGGCGCGGCTGAGCCGCCGCTGCTCCGGCCCGGTCAGAGCTGCGGTAGGCCGATCGGGCAGCGCGCCTGGATGCCGGCCGCGGCGGCGAGCACCTCCTCCTCGGCGGCGCGTCTTCCGACGACCTGCAGGCCGACCGGAAGCCCGGCGGCGTCGAGGCCGCAGGGCACCGAGGCGACGGGCAGGCCGCTGAGGCTGAGGATGAACGTCGGCGCGATCCAGTCGACGTAGGTCTGCATCGGCTGGCCGCCGACCTCGGTGGGGTAGTTCTCGCTCACCGGGAACGGCGGCACCGCCATGCTCGGAGTGATCAGGTGATCGAAGCTCTCCAGGAGCTCGCCGAGCTCGGCGCAGAGACGGGCGCGGCCGTGCTCCGCCGCGGCGAGCTCGAGCGTGGTGCGCGCGAGACCGGCATCGACGTTGCCGCGCAGGTTGTCGCCGAACTCCGCCTTGCGCTCGAGGCGATCGAGCTGCTGCACCACCATCCAGTGGCCGCGCAGCGCCAGGAACGCCTCCTTGGCGTAGCGCACGTCGAGCTCGATCTCCTCGACCTCGGCGTCGGCGTCACGCAGGGCGAAGGCGGCCTCGCGCGCCACCTGTTCGATGCCGGCGTCGACGCCGATGCCGGCGATGTCGGGGCAGTAGGCGAAGCGCCGCGCTCGCAGCGGTGCCTCGCGACCGGCCGCGGCGACGAAGTCGCGCCCGCCGGGCTGCGCCAGCGGCCAGCGGGGATCGTTGCCCGCCATCGCCTGCAGCGCCAGCGCCACGTCGGCGGCGGTGCGCGCCATCGGTCCGGTCACCTGCAGCGTGTCCCAGATGTAGTCGCTCGGCCAGGTCGGCACCAGGCCGGGGGAGGGGCGCAGGCCGACGATGCCGCAGAACGACGCCGGGATGCGCAGCGAGCCGCCCAGGTCGGTGCCTTCGGCGATCGAGATCATGCCGCTGGCCAGTGCCGCGGCGCCGCCGCCGGTCGAGCCACCGGCCGAGAGCTCCGGATTCCACGGGTTGTGGGTGCGGCCGAACACCTCGTTGAAGGTGTTGCCGCCGGTGGCGAACTCGGGAGTGTTCGTCTTGCCGACGATCACCGCGCCCGCGGCACGCAGACGTCGCACGACCAGCGCGTCCTCGCCGGCGACGTGGTCGCGGTAGAGCGGCGAGCCGTAAGTGCAGCGCAGCCCCGCCACCGGGGTCACGTCCTTGATCCCCACCGGCAGACCGCACAGCGGCAGGCTCTCGCCTTCGCCGCGCTCGAGCCGCCGGTCGAGCGCCCGCGCCTCGTCGAGCGCGCTCGGCGACAGCGTCACCACCGCGTTGAGCCGCGGGTTCAGGCGCTCGATGCGCTGGAGGGTGCGCTCGATCAGCTCGCTCGGCAGCAGCTCGCGGCGGGCGATCAGCGCCCGCTGCGCGCAGGCGCCGAGCAGGGTGGGATCGGCGGTGTCTTCAGGCATCGAAGGGAAGGATGCGGAACGGACGATCGTCGGGCCCCTTCAGTACTCGGAAGTGCCGTTGATCGAGACTCAGCAGGTCGATGGTGCCCGATCGGCGGGCCAGGACGACGATGGAGGCGTCGGCGAGCCCGACATCGAGATCCTCATACTGGCTGCCGATGCTGGCTGCTTCCGCGACATCCGTGGCGTCGTAGGGCGCAAGGTCGTACGCGCCGGCAACGACCTCCTCCAGTAGCGCCTGGCGGGCATCGAATCCGGCGAAACAACCGACCAGATGGTCGAGCTCGGCGAGCACGAACGGGGAGAGGACGAAGGGACCGTCGCCAGCGAGCACTGTCGCGCATTCCTGGTGGTGCGTCTGATCCGGAAAGAGGGCCGCCAGGAGCCCGCTCGTATCGACCAGGATCACCCCTGTCCGAACCCTGCCAGCAGTTCGTCGGTTCGCTCGGCGATCGATGCATCTCCCAAGCCCCTGCCGGTCAGGGGGACGCGGGGCCGGGGTCGCTGCCGTTCCGCGAGCAGGCGTTGCAGCGCCTCACGCACGATCGTCGCCTCGGAGCTGCCCCTCTCCGCCGCCAGCCGTTCGAGCGCGGCCTTGAGATCGTCGGGGAGGTAGAGGGTCGTCTTCTTCACCACCCCAAAGTACCATACGTTGTGCCATACCTCGTCGAGTGCTGGCCGATCACCGGCAGGTCTCGCTGACCACCTCGCCTTCGATCACCACCCCGCAGACCTGGCTGGTGTACTCGAAGGGATCGCCGGAGAAGAGCACCAGGTCGCCGTCCTTGCCGACCTCGAGGGTGCCGACGCGCTCGTCGATGCCGAGCAGGCGCGCCGCATCGCGGGTCACCGCGGCCAGCGCCTCCTGGGCAGAGAGTCCCCAGGCGGCGTAGTGGGCGACCTCGAAGAGCAGCACCCGGGTCTTGGGCACGTAGGCCTCGTGGCCGGTCTGCACCGCGAAGGGGATGCCGGCGTCGCGCAGGATGCTGGCGATCTCGATGTTCTTGTTGCGGATGCGGGCCCTCGGCGGGTGCAGGAACACCGGCACGCCGGACTCGCGCAGGGCGTCGAGCACCAGGTAGGCCTCGGCGCCGCCGTCGATCGCCATCTCGAAGCCGAACTCCTTGCGCAGCCGCAGGGCGGAGGCGATCTCGACCGCGGTGTTGGCTCCGACCATGAGGCCGATCTCGCCATCGAGCACCCGGGCCAGGGTCTCCTTGCGCAGGTCGCGCGGCAGACTCTTCTTCTCCTCGTCGCCCGAGCCGGCCTCGTCGCCTCGTGCGGCTTCGGCGCGCTTGTCGCGGTACTCGCGCGCCTCGAGCAGGGCGCCACGCAGCATCGCGATGCCCTTGGCGCGCGTGCCGGGGCTCTTGAAGTCCGAGTCGAGGTCGCCGAGGGTCACCGAGAGCATGCGCACCGGCTCGATCACCGCCTCCTCGACGCTGTCGCCACGGGTCTTGGCGATCAGCGTCTGGCCCGAGACGAGCGCCCCGGGGCCGTGTCCGGTGTGGATGGTGGTGACGCCGAAGCCACGGGCGTACTCGATCAGCTCCTCGCGTGCGTTGTAGGCGTCGATGGCGCGCAGCTCGGGCTGGATCGGGCTCGACGTCTCGAGCTGGTCCTGATCGCGCACCGGACCGACGTTGCTGTTGTAGGCGCCGGAGAGCCCCAGCGTCGAACGCACGTCGACCAGGCCGGGGGTGACGACGGCGGCTTCGAGCTGCCTGGCGCCGGCCGGGATCACGATCTCGGCGGCCGGCCCGACCGCCGTGATGCGGCCGTCCTCGACGACGACCACGGCGTCGCGCAGCGGCTGGTCGGCCGCCAGGGTGTAGACCAACTCGCCGCGCACCGCGACCTGGGCGCCGAGCGGAGCGGCCAGGAGCGCGGCGCCGATCGCCGAGAGGAGGCCGGCGATCGTGGCTGCCGCGAGTCTCGAGTGACGGATGACGGAAGGGGCCCGGTCGTCGCTTCGCACGGGTGTCATCATCGCCGGGGTCATCGCCACTCTCCAGCTTCGATCGCCGCGGCGCTGTCGTGCACGTGCACGTCGGCCAGGTTCCTGTACACGTCGTAGCCGCCGGTGGCGTACCTGCGGTGCTCGGGATCGTCGAGATCGAACACCCGCTCGCCCTCGACCCAGGTCTCCTCGACCCGCGTGTAGACGCTCAGCGGATCGCCGGAGAGGATCACCAGATCGGCGTCCTTGCCGACCTCGAGCGAGCCGACGCGATCGGCGAGCCCGAGCTGGCGCGCCGGCGCCAGGGTGACCCCCTCGAGCGCCTTCTGGCGCGACATGCCGTAGCGCACCGAGATCGCCGGCGCACGCAGCAGGAAGCGCGAGTCGGTGATGCCGTCGTCGGTGTTGAAGCTGACGTCGACGCCGGCCTCCTCGAGCAGGCGTCCCGATTCCATGGTCCAGCCGAGCGCCTCCTCCTTGCCGCCGAAGGCGTCGATGAAGGTGAGCGAGACGCCGACCCCAGCCTCGGCGATCTGGTCGGCGACCTTCCACGCCTCGCTGCCGTGCTGGATCACCGGAGTGAAGCCGAACTCACGACCCAGGCGCAGCAGGGTGGAGATGTCGTTGTGGCGGTGGCTGTGGAACTGCACGATGCGCTCGCCGTCGAGCACCTCGACCAGCGCCTCCATCTCGAGGTCGCGCGCCGGCGGCGTCGCTCCCGCGCGGTCGTCACGCAGCTTGTCGCGGTACTCCTGCGCCTGCACGTACTTCTGGCGCACCAGCGCGGCGCTCTTGCCGCGGGTGCCGGGCGCCGGCGGCTGACGGATCGAGTTGGTGCCGTTGGCCATCTTCATCGAGCCGCAGACCTCGGCGATCGGGTCGTCGCAGAGCAGCCAGTCCTCGATCGTGCGCGGGTCCTTGCGCAGCTTGAGGTGCACCGTCTGGCCGCTCATCAGCAGGCCCGAGCCGGGCATGACGTTGAGCGTCGTCAGGCCGCCGGCACGGGCACGCCAGAAGCCGTCGCTGCGCACGTCGACGGCGTCGAGCGCCCGCGTCTCGGGGTGGATCGCCGACGAGCTGTCGCCGCCGGACGGGCCGCCGATGTGTGAGTGGGTGTCGACCAGCCCCGGCATCAGCACTTTGCCGGCGACGTCGATGGTGGTGGCGCCGGCCGGCACCGCGGTCGCGGCGCCACCGACGGCGACGATGCGTCCGTCCTGGACGACGACCACACCGTTCGGGATCGGGTCGCCGGCGATCGGCAGCACCTCGGCGCCGACGAAGGCGATCGGGGAGTCCTGGGCGATCAGGGCTCCTGAGAACAGCAGCAGGCAGCAGCCGAGCCGTTGGGCCGCGACGCGGCGTGAGTCGGGGTGATTCGAGGGCGAGCGCATGAAGTCTCCGTGGCGGAAGAGGGGGAAGGAACCGTCGTCGGAAGGTGGTGCGATGTCCCGACGCACGCTACCCGTTGTCGGTGGCCTGCGTCCAAGACGGTCGACGATACCGGTACCTACAGGGAACGGTCGTTCAGAGATCGGGGAACGCCACCACGCGGCAGAAGGCTGCTTCGCCACCGCGGAACTTCCAAGGGAAGCAACCGATCTTCATGCGGCGGTTCTGCAGGTCCTGGCGGTCGATGTCGCCGCCGAGATTCTCGATGTGCATGCAGTTGTCGGGGAAGAGGGCATTGTGGGTGAGCTGGTACGCCTCCTCGGGGAAGAGCTCTTCGAGCTGGTCCTCGCCGAACTTCTCGATCGCCAGGGCGCGCACGCGGTCGCAGTGACCGTGCATGCCCTTGCCGAGGAAACGGCCGATCGGCAGGTTCATCGGGTGGTCGGTGGAGATGCAGTCGACGCCCCAGATGTGGATCTTCTTCTCCAGCAACCAGGGGACCATGTCGGGATGCGCGCCCGGATGCAGGTGGATGTAGCGCTCCTCGTCGGGCTCGGCGCCGAACTGCGCATAGCGGTGCCAGCCGGTGTGCAGGATGAGCAGATCGCCTTCGCGGACCTCGACGCGCTCTTCGATCATCTCGGGCGTGTACACGCCGAGGTCGTCCATCGCGTCACTCAGGTCGACGATCACACCGTCGCCGCAGAGCCACTCGAGAGGGATCTCGTCGATGGTCATGCCGTTGGTGACGAAGTGCCTCGGCGCATCGAGGTGCGTGCCCATGTGGTTCGAGGTCTGGATGTACTGGGCGTTGACGCCGTGCTCGGCCTTGCGCTTGATGTACTTGACCTCGAAGGGCGGGTAGTAGGGCCAGAAGGAGCACTCCTGGTTCAGCGGCTGCGACAGGTCGACGAGCTTCATGGGGTCTCCGGTTCTCGAGTGTGGTCGTGGAGTCTCTGGATCAGGAGCTTGCGCCTCCGTGGTCCGTGGCGCCGTGCGCAGCGGTGGCGCGGCTCACCGCGGTGGCCAGAGTGCGCCGGGCCAGCCCGGCTGCGAGATGGCGCCGGAAGGCGCTACTGGCGTGGATGTCGCTGCCGGGATCGATCTCCCGTCGGGCTGCGTGCTCCGCGACGGCGCGCAGGAGCTCGTCGTGCGGACGCTCGCCGAGCAGCATCTGCTCCGCCTCGAGGGCGCGGACGGGGAGATCGGCGACGCTGAGGAAGGTCAGCCGGGCGAAACGGCACGTCCCGTCGGCGTCGAGTCGCACTCGCGCCGCGGCGCCGGCCAGGGCGTAGTCGCCGCGGCGGCGCGACACCTCCTCGAAACAGCTGCCCTCGACGGCGGACGCAGCGTCGATCTCGATCGCCGTCAACATCTCGTCCGGCTCGAGGGCGGTCTCGAACAGGCCGAGGAAGAAGTCACCCGCGTCGACGGCGCGCTCGCCGCGCACGCTGCGCAGGTGCATGCGGGCATCGAGGGCCAGCATCACCGCCGGGAGCTCGGCAGCGGGATCGGCGTGGGCGAGGCTGCCGCCGACGGTGCCGCGATTGCGGATCTGGGTGTGGGCGACGGAGGGGAGCGCCTCGCCCATCAGGGGGGCCAGGCGCGCCACGTCGGGGCTGTGCTCGGCGGCGCTCTGCCGCACCATGGCGCCGAGGCGCAGGATCGACCCCTCGGCGTCGTCTCGGGTGGCGATCGAGGCGAGCTCGGCGATCCGGTTGAGATCGATCAGCAGGCCCGGTCGGGCGAGGCGGAAGTTCATCGCCGGCACCAGGCTCTGGCCCCCCGCCAGCAGCTTCACCTCGTCCTCCGGATCGCCCGTTGCGAGCAGCTCGAGTGCTTCGTCGACGGTCTCCGGAGCGCAGTAGCGGAACGGCGCCGGCTTCACCGAGCGTCTCCTTCGTGGCCCTCGTTCTCTGCCGTGTGCTCGCTGTCGGGGTGCAGGAGGCGGTAGACCCGCTCGGGCGACAGCGGGATCGAGTCGATGCGCGTGCCCGGCTCGAGCCGGCCGCTCAACGCGTCCTCGACCACCGCGGCGTAGAGCGCTCCGACCGGGATCGCGCCGGCCTCGCCGGCACCCTTGACGCCGAGCGGGTTGAGCGGCGACGGCGTCTCGAGATGGTGGCTCTCGATCGCCGGAACGTCGGTGGCGGTCGGCAGCAGGTAGTCCATGAAGGAGCCGCTCTGCAGTTGCTGCTGGTCGTCGAACACCAGCTCCTCGAAGAAGGCGTTGCCGATGCCCTGGGCGATGCCGCCGTGCATCTGTCCCTCGAGGATCATCGGGTTCAGCACCGTCCCGCAGTCGTGCACGACGACGTAGCGCAGCGGCGTGACCTTGCAGGTCTCGGGGTCGACCTCGGCGATCATCGCGTGGGCTCCGGCCGCGGTGGTGCCGGTGGCGGGTCCGAAGTACGACGTCGCCTCGAGGCCCGGCTCGGTGCCCGGCTCGACCGCGCCACGCAGCGGGTTGGCGCGCTGCGCCAGCTCGCCGAGCGGAATCGCGCTCTGCGGCGCTCCGCGCACCTGCACCACGCCGCCGGTGAGCTCCAGGTCCTCTTCCGGAGCCTCGAGCTCCTGGCTGGCCAGCCGCAGGATCTTGCGCCGCACCTCGAGCGCTGCCGCGTGGCAGGCGTTGCCGGCGACCACCGCGCCGCGGCTGGCGAAGGTCCCGGTGCCCCAGTGGAACTCCTGAGTGTCGCCGGTGACCAGGCGCACGTCGCCAGGGTGCACCCCGAGCTGGTCGGCGACCACCTGGGCGAAGCTGGTGAAGTGTCCCTGGCCCTGGGTGCCGACACCGGTTGCGACCGCGACCCTGCCGCTGGCCTCGACCCGCACCCTGGCGCCCTCGTAGGGGCCGATGCCGGTGCCCTCGACGTAGGTGACGAGGGCGATGCCGACCAGGCGGCCGGCGGCGCGCAGCTCGGGCTGCTCTTCGGCCCGGAAGCGCTCGTAGCCGATCTCCTCGGCAGCCCGCTCGAGCAGGGCCGGGTAGTCGCCGCTGTCGTAGGTGAGCTCGGTGAAGTCCTGGTAGATCAGCCCCTGGCGGACCGGGAAACGGTCGGGGTGCAGCAGGTTGCGGCGGCGGATCTCGACCCGGTCGATGCCGAGCTCGTCGGCGGCGTGATCGAGCAGCCGCTCGATGACGAACACGCCGTGCTGGCGACCGGCGCCGCGGTACGGGGTGACGATGGGCCGATGGGTGAAGACGCAGGTGAACTCGCTGTCGTACGCCGGCACGTCGTAGCAGCCGAGCAGGGTGCACTGGCTGTTGATCGGCACGGTGAGGCCGTAGGGGTCGTAGGCGCCGGTGTCGTGCAGGAAGCGGTCGCGCACCCCCAGGATCCTGCCGTCGCGGCGCAGCGCCATCTCGGCGTGGTGGATCTGGCTACGCTCCTGGGTGGTGGAGAAGAAGCTCTCCTCGCGATCCTCGATCCACTTCACCGGCCGGCCGAGCCGCATCGCCAGCCACGGCACCAGCAGCTCGTCGCCGTAGAACATGATCTTGGGGCCGAAGCCGCCGCCGATGAAGGGCGCGATGACCCGCACCTGGGATTCCGAGAGACCCAGGGTCGCGGCGATCGCGCCGCGCACCGGGATCGGCGCCTGGGTGGTGTCCCACACGGTGAGCTGCTCCGCGCGCTCGTCCCAGACAGCGGCGACACCGCGGTTCTCCATCGGTGCACTGGCGCCGTGGTCGTAGACCAGTCGGCGCTCGATGACCAGATCGGCGGCGCGACGCGCCTCCTCCCAGTCGCCCCGGCTCTGGCGGGTCCGTGCGGCGAGGTTGGAGGGCAGATCCTGGTGGACCCGCGGTGCGTCCTCGGCGAGGGCCGCCTCCAGATCGCCCACCGCCGGCATCGGCTCGATGTCGACGAAGACCTCGTCGCGCGCGTCCTCGGCGAGATAGCGGCTGTCGGCGACCACCAGCGCGACCGCCTCGCCGACGTGCCGCACGACCTCGCGCGCCAAGGGCGCCGGGGTGCGGGCGTGGAACTCGATACCGTCGATCGGTGGCGGCGGCACCAGCACCGGGCCGGGCGCGTCGAGCCTTCCGAGGTCCTCGGCGGTGAGGACGGCGTGCACTCCGGGCATCCGCGCGGCGGCGGAGGTGTCTATCGAACGGATCCGCCCGTGGGCGAACGGGCTGCGCACGAAGGCGACGTGCAGGGCGCCGTGCAGCGCGACGTCGTCGACGAACTGTGCCCGACCGCGCAGCAGGCGCTCGTCCTCGAGGCGGGGCAGGGACCTGCCGATCCAGCGCGTTTCCATCGCTGCGCCCTCAGCTCGCGGCGTCGGGCTCGCCGGGCTCGGCGCGCAACCGCCGGGCCGCGCTGCGCACCGCGGCGACGAGGTTCTGGTAGCCGGTGCAGCGGCACAGGTTGCCCGACAGGGCCTCGCGGATCTCCTCGTCACTGGGATCGGGGTGACGCTCGAGGAAGGGCACCAGCGACATCAGGAAGCCCGGGGTGCAGAAACCGCACTGCAGAGCGTGCTCCTCGCGGAAGGCCTCCTGCAGGGGATGCAGCGGATCCTCCGTGGCGGCGCCTTCGCCGGCACGCTGACCGGCCAGCGACTCGACGGTCCTGACGTCGCAGCCGGAGCACTGCACCGCGAAGAGCAGACAGGAGCGCACCGCGTCGCCGTCCAGCAGCAGGGTGCAGGCGCCGCACACGCCGTGCTCGCAGCCGACGTGGGTCCCGGTGAGGCCGAGCTCGTGGCGCAGGAAGTCGGAGAGCAACAGGCGAGGTTCGACGCGGCGCGTCACCCGCTCGCCGTTGACCTTCAGCGAGACTTCGACCGGGGCAGATCGTTGCGGAGGATCGGACAAGCGTTCATTGTTGCCAATGCCGACCGCTCCTGTCGAGGCGGCATGGGTAGAAGGACCGATCGGCCGAGCCGCCCTGCGGATCGGCAGATCTACCGGAGGAGAGCCGTGGCGAGATCGAAGGCGCAGCGTCTGGTCGAGTCGCTCTGCAAGGTCTGTCGGGCCCTGCCGGGAACCACCGAGGACGTCAAGTGGGAGCATCATCTCGTGTTCTCGGTCGGCGGCCGCATGTACGCGATCTTCGAGACCTCCGGCGAGCTGCCGCTGTCGATGAAGGCCTCGCCCGGGGCCTTCGAGCAGCTCTCGGCACAGGAGGGGGTCATCCCGGCGCCCTACCTGGCCAGGGCGCAGTGGATCCAGGTGCGCGAGGCAGACGCGCTGCCGCGCCAGATGCTGGTCGAGCTGATCGAGGAGTCGCACGCCCTGATCGCGGCCAAGCTGTCGAAGCGCAGACGAGAGCAGCTGGGGATCGAGTGAGCCACGGGGCGAGATCCGGTCAGGGGTGGGCGCTGGTGGCGGGATCGACGGTCCGGTGGGGGCCGAGCGCCGGAACGGAGAGCGACGCGCCGACGGGTCGACCCGTCACGAACGCCACCCGCAGCTGGCCTTCACGGATCGTTCCGACATCGAAGGCGTAGGCGTCGAGTCCGGGTGGCAGCAGCCGGTGCAGCTCCTCCGGCCGATAGGCGCGCAGCTGCGACACCAGGCCGTCCCAGGTGCACAGCAGAGGCACCAGCGGTACAGGGTAGGTGAGGACGAGGCGCGACCAGCGGTGTGGCCGCAGCCGGGGCGTGATCAGCCAGACGATCAACGGCACCAGAAGCATCGACAGCACGCCCCGCGCAGACCTCTCGACGACGTCGAAGGCGACGATCGGCTGCGCTTTGGCGGCGGCGTCGGCGAACATCGCGCGCACCTGCTCGGGGCGCAGGTGGTGCAGCGCGTTGACCAGGGTGCGGGTTCCCACGAGATCCTCCGGCACCGCGGTGGCGTCGACCGGCTGGGAGAGGTAGCGAACGCCCGGTTCGCGCGACAGGCGTTCGAGCGTCTCGGCCTCGGGGTGCAGGTCGGTGAGCACGACGTCGAGCTCGATGCCGTCCGTCGCCAGGTGGCGACGCAGGCCGACGATCGGTCCGCCGGCTCCGGAACCGAGATCGACGATCTGGTGCGACTCGCCGGATCCGCCACAGGAGGTGAGGAAGTCGCCGAGCTTGCGCGCCATCAGGCGGTCGAAGCCGAAGCGGTTCTGGACGTGGGCGAGGTAGTCGCTGGCGTAGCGACGCAGCCGGGCAGGCAGCCAGGGCTGGTCCAGGAACTCGAAGAGGTGAAGGCGCGGGAGCATCGCCGGATCGCGCCACACACCACCCGAGGGGCTGCGTGGATCGCCGCCAGTTCTGTCTCAGCTGGTCGAACGGGGGGAGGGAGCGTTGCGGTTCCAGATGCTGCGCGAGATCCTCCAGCGGCCGCCCTGGCGCTCCAGCACGTTGAGCCACTTGCCGACCTCGTCGAAGCTGGCGCCGCCCGCCACCGGCGTGAGGCTGAGCGCCCAGGTGCCACGGGCGAGCCCGAAGTCGCCGCTGAAACGGGTCTCGTCGACGTTGAGCTGTACCGTGCCTTCGTAGGTCGCGAAGATGGTCGCGAACCGGTTGCGGATCAGCAGGCGTCCGTCGACCGAGGTCTCGTCCGGAGGCATCAGGATCGCGTCCTCGGTGAAGAGGTTCGCCATCATCTCCTCGTCGCCCGTGTTGTACGCCTCGCCGTAGTCGGCCACGAGACCACGGATCGCGGCGAGGTTCTCCTCCGACGTGTCGCGCACCGGCAGCTCGCTCTCCGCCGACTCCGGCTGCGGAGCGCAAGCCAGCCCGGTCATGACGAGGGCCGCGGCGACGAGGGCGAGAGCGGATCGACGAAGCATGGGTCCTCCTCGGATCGTCGGGGACGCCGCTTCGAGTTCGGTCGCCGTGGACTGTTTCCCGAGTCGAGAACTCGAAGGGCGACGCGCAGGACAGGGATTCGTTGATTTACAGGTTACTCCCGCAGCGGCAATTTGACAACTCAGCCAGCGCCCACTCACCCGTGACGGGGGCCTTCGGGTCGCGAGGCGACGAGGGCGAAGGCCAGCGGCAGGCGGGGGTGCTCGGCGGGCTGCTCCCAGCTCCCGTCGTCGCGCCGCTCCATCCACGGGTACATCGGCCAGGCGCAGTAGGAGAGCTCTTCGAAACGCTCGATGCGCAGCCCGCCACGGAGGAGGGCCGAGAAGATCTCGGCCAGGGAATGCTGCCACTCGTAGGTGACGCTGCGCACCTCGAGATCGGGCTCCGAGTAGACCCGGTCCGACTCCAGCCGCAGCGGTTCGCCGCCGAAGTACGGATAGCGCAGGGCGTAGCGGGCGACCCGCCCGCTGGCGGCTCCGCACGCACCGCTCGTCGTCGCCGTCCCGCCGGAGGCGCCGTCCGCCTCGATCTGGCCGTCGCCCGGCCGGTCCCCGAAGACCAACGCGAAGGGGTGGCCCTCGATCAACACGAAGCGGCCTCCCGGTGCCAGGTGGCGCGCCACGACGGCGGCCCACCGGTCGAGATCCGCCAGCCAGCCGAGCACTCCCCAGGAGGAGAACACCAGGTCGAAGGTGCGGCCGAGATCGAGCTCCAGCACGTCGCTCTCGACGAACTCGCAACGGTCGTCGAGCTCGACGCGCCGCGCCAGCTCGCGGGCGCGGCCGATCGCCTCGGGCGAGAAGTCGACGCCGACGGCTCGCGCCCCGCGCCGGACCTGTTGCAGGGTGTCGAGGCCGAAGTGGCACTGCAGGTGGAGCAGGCTGCGTCCAGCGACGTCACCGAGCAGCCGCGCGTCGAGCTCCTCGAGTCGGCGGCCTCGCGTCGAGCGCCCTGCCACGAAGCCCTCGACGTCGTAGAAGTCGGAGTCGTAGTTGACCCTCGTCCAGGCGTCCCAGGTCTGGCGGTTGGTCCTGGCTCTCTCGTCCACTGCCTCGGCTCGCGGCGGCCTTGCGGCTCCTCCCGGCCCTCGTTCGATGCCGGGTTGGCGGGTGATACCTTCCCAGTCCTCACAGACCTCGAAGACGGGTGCGCGTAGGCTACGACGAAGCGACGCGCGGGCGAAGGAGGGAGGCCGGAGATGAAGTCACGAGCCGCGGTGGCGCGAGCCGCCGGTGAACCGCTGACCATCGAAGAGATCGACGTCGAAGGCCCCGGGCAGGGCGAGGCCCTGGTGCGCATCGTCGCCACCGGCGTGTGCCACACCGACGCCTACACTCTGTCGGGCGACGATCCCGAGGGGCTGTTCCCGGCGGTGCTGGGCCACGAAGGTGGTGGCATCGTCGAGGAGATCGGGGCCGGCGTCACCTCGGTCGCGGTCGGCGACCACGTGATCCCCCTCTACACGCCCGAGTGCCGTGAGTGCTCCTTCTGCACCTCGGGCAAGACCAACCTCTGCCAGAAGATCCGCGCCACCCAGGGGCGGGGGGTGATGCCCGACGGCACCTCCCGCTTCTCGCTCGGTGGCTCGAAGGTGCACCACTACATGGGCACCTCGACCTTCTCCGAGTACACGGTGCTGCCCGAGATCTCGCTGGCGAAGATCTCACCCGAGGCCCCGCTCGACAAGGTCTGCCTGCTCGGCTGCGGCATCACCACCGGAATCGGCGCCGTGCTCAACACGGCGAAGGTCGAGCCCGGAGCGACGGTCGCAGTGTTCGGGCTCGGCGGCATCGGACTGAGCGTCATCCAGGGCGCCGTGATGGCGAAGGCGAGTCGTATCGTCGCGATCGACGTCAACCCAGACAAGTTCGAGATGGCCGGGCAGCTGGGTGCCACCGAGTTCGTCAATCCGAAGGACTACGACCGGCCGATCCAGGAGGTGATCGTCGAGCTCACCGGCGGTGGTGTCGACTACTCCTTCGAATGTGTCGGCAACGTGCAGCTGATGCGCTCGGCGCTCGAGTGCTGTCACAAGGGCTGGGGGGAGTCGGTGATCATCGGAGTCGCCGGCGCCGGGCAGGAGATCTCGACGCGTCCCTTCCAGCTGGTCACCGGCCGGGTCTGGCGCGGTACCGCATTCGGCGGCGTCAAGGGTCGCAGCGAGCTCCCCGGCATGGTGCAGCAGTACCTCGACGGCGAGATCGAGATCGACAAGATGGTGACCCACACCATGCCGCTCGAGGAGATCAACCGGGCCTTCGATCTGATGCACGAGGGCAAGAGCATCCGCTCGGTGGTGCACTTCTGAGCAGAGCAGCGGCCGCAGCGAGGCCGGCTCGGGCCGCGTCGCGGTAACGTGCCGATGCTGCTGCGGCGCGGTGGAGCGCCGAAGCCTGCGGCGCGGTGGCGCGCCGATCCCGCCGCGGCTCAGAAGCCGATGCGGCGCATGACGAAGCGCGGCAGCAGGCGGATCGCCAGCATCACCCAGCGCCAGATCCAGGGCGTGTAGACCACCGGCGTGCGCCGGCGCAGGGCGCGCACGACGTCGCGTGCGACGGGCCCGGGCTCGCCCGCGAACGGCGGCGGTCGCAGGCCGTCGGTCATCGAGGTGCGCACGAATCCGGGCCGCACGTCGACCACCCCCAGGCCCTCGAGCCGGTGGCGGTGGTCGAGGCCCTCGAGGTAGGCGCTGAGCCCTGCCTTGGAGGCGCCATAGATCACCACCGGCTTGCGTCCGCGGTCTCCTGCCACCGAGGTCAGCACGCAGAGCACGCCGCGCCGCTCGAGCAGCCTGGGTCGCGCGTGCTCGCAGAGCGCGACCGTGTTGGCGTAGTTGACGGTGGAGACGCGCAGCGCCTCCTCGGGGTCCGCCTCGAGGGCCTGCTGGGTGGCGAAGCGGGCCGCGGTGATCACCAGGGCGTCGAAGCCGTCCAGGGCCTCGTCGGCGGCGTCGAGCGCGGCGCCGAAGCCGCCCGGCTCGGCGAGATCGCAGCGTGCGTGACCGACCTCGAGGGTGTGACCGGCGGCGACGGCGCGTTGCTCGAGGTCGCGCGCACTGCGCGCCAGCTCGTCGTCGTCGCGCCCGAGCAGGAAGAGGCGATCGCCCTCTTCGGCGAGGCGCCGCGCCACCGCCCGGCCGATGCCTCGGGTGCCCCCGAGCAGCGCGACCTTCATGGCGAAGAGGCCCCGGCGAGCGCCGGCGGCGGCGCGACTGCCGGCTCGGCGGCACCCGAAGCGCGTGGCGCGGCCTGCGCGGTGAGACCGAGGCGGTCGCTCTGGGCGCTGCGCAGCGCCCCGCTCGGATCCCAGCGTCGCTTCGCTTCGAGGAACCGCTCCAGCCGGGGCTCCATGTGGCGGAAGTCCTCCGCCCGAGTGAAGCCGTCCTTGGTGAGGTAGATACGCCCCTGGTGGCGGATGACGCAGGCGTTCAGGCGGTCGATCACCTGGCGGGTGGCGTCGGCGTCGCGCTGGATCGGGATGTCGAGCGCCAACGACATGCCGGGACGTGGGAACGACAGCATCCCGTCGCCCTGCTCACCGCAGTCCTTGACCACGGTGAGCAGAGAACAGGCGCCCGCGTCGGCGAGCACCTCGAGCAGCTCGCGGATGCCCTGGTTGGCGCTCTGCCGCGGCAGCACGCTCTGGTGCTGGGTGACCCCGCGACGGCCGTAGGCGAGGTTCCAACGCCGCACCCGATCGAGCGGATAGAAGAAGCGCAGCGCCGGCACCACGTCGCGTCGGTGGGCGCGCCAGTGGGAGGCGTAGACCAGTCGGTTGAACCATCGCAGGGTGGCACGGTTGAGCAGGCCCGAAGGCAGCTCGAACGGGAGCGGCAACGGTCTCGGTGCCCGGGCCGGGCGACTGGGCGCTTCGTCGCCCTCGGCCCAGCGCCCGACGTAGAGGATGCCGCGGCCGAGCGTGCCCTGCTCACCGCGCCGCCGCGTGATGGTGTCCATCCACGCCGCGGTGAGCGGCCAGCGGCGGCTCTCCTCCTCCAGCCTCGCCAGCAGCCGGTCGAGATCGGGCAGCCGGAACGATTCGCGCACGATCCAGGCGCTCGGGACGCGCTCGAGCTGCAGCTCCACCTCGAGGATGTGGCCGGTGAGTCCCATACCGCCGAGAGTGGCGAGGAAGAGGTCCGGATGCTGCTCGCGGCTGCAGTCGACGATCTGGCCGTCGGCCAGCGCGATGCGCAGTTCGCGCACCCAGCGACCGATGGTGCCGGCGACGTGGTGGTTCTTGCCGTGCACATCGGAGGCGACCATGCCTCCGAGGGTCACGTGTTGTGTTCCCGGGCTCACCGGAGTGAACCACCCCTGGTGCAGCATCAGCCGGGACATCTCCGCAAGACCGAGACCGGCCTCGGCGCGCAGTCGGCCTGACTCCGGGTCGAAGGAGAGAACGCGGTCGGCCAGCGCCGAGCCGGCGACGCGGGTGCTGCCGGGAGGCGGCAGCGACGAGTCGCCGTAGGAGCGCCCGAGCCCTCGGGTCAGCGGCAACCCGGCGGCGGCGCGCTGCAGGGCCTCGTCGCGCACCTCGATGCCGCGCACCGCGGTGCGCCCCCAACCGCAGAGGAGGGTCTCGGGCACGGGTGCCGCAGCGGCAGGGCCCGCCGCCGGCTGCTCGCTCCGGCTCATACCGGTTCCCGTCCCCGGCTCACTGCTCGATCCATCTCGCGGCCTCCACGACCCCGATTCTCGCATCGTCGGCCCGCGCCTGGCTCGGCACGGCCCGCTGGTAGAGTGCGCAGCAGAGAGGAGATGCCGCGATGCGCCGATCCGCAGATCCCCGAGACCGCCGGGTGACGCCGCCAGAGGTCTTCTGGGACCGTCGGCGGATCGTCCGTGGCCTGAGCCTCGGGATCGGTCTCGCCGCGCTCCCCCTGCCCGCCGCGGCACGTTCGGCTGCGGGCCGGTCCGGCCGCGGGGCGCAGGAGAGTGCCGGTGCCGCCGAGGAGAAGGAGCGCACGCCGCTCGACGTGCCGCTGCGGCGCCCCGAGATCTTCCCGGCGCAGCGCAACCCGGCGTTCACCATTCCCACCGGGATCGCGCCGCAGCAGACCGAGCGTCTGCTGGCGGCGACCCACAACAACTTCTACGAGTTCCTGCCCGGCAGGGGCGGCCCGGTGTGGGAGCACACCGCCGACTTCGAGGTCGAGCCGTGGTCGGTCGAAGTCGTCGGGGAGTGCGCCAAGCCCCGCACCTTCGACCTCGACGCGCTGTTCTCCTTCGCCCAGGAGGAGAGGCTCTACCACTTCCGCTGTGTCGAGCGCTGGGCGATGAACGTGCCGTGGAGCGGCTTCCCGTTGCGCAAGCTGCTCGAGGCGGTGGAGCCGAGCTCCAAGGCGAAGCACGTGCGCTTCGTCACCGCGCGGCGTGACGAGCAGATGCCGGGAGTGCGCGAGGCGAGCTACTACGACTGGCCCTACTACGAGGGCCTACGCATCGACGAGGCCACCCATCCGCTCACCTTCGCGGTGATGGGCGCCTACGGCGAGCCGCTGCTCAAGCAGCACGGGGCTCCGATCCGTATCGCGGTGCCGTGGAAGTACGGCTACAAGAGCCCGAAGTCGATCGTGCGCATCGAGCTGGTGGAGGAGCAGCCGCGGACCTTCTGGCAGCGTCAGCCGCACGAATACGGCTTCCTGTCGAACGTCAACCCCTACATCCCGCATCCCAGGTGGCCCCAGACGACGTCCTACTGGCTGGGCAGCGAGGAGCCTTTCGAGACCCAGCTGTTCAACGGCTACGCCGAGCAGGTCGCGGGCCTGTATCCCGACGAGCCGCGCACGCCGCAGCAACCGCTGACGCAGGGACAGATCGCTCGCTGAGTCGACTGCGTCGATCGAGCTCCCAACCTGTGCCGACTGACGTGCGATCCGCGAGGCAGCCGAGATGAAGACCGAGAAGAGCCTGCACCAGCGTCACCTCGCCGTCCTGCCGCGCTGGGTGGCGCTCTATTACGACCAGCCCCTGGCGCTGGAGCGTGGCTCGGGCCGCACGGTGTGGGACCAGCGTGGCCGCGAGTACCTCGATTTCTTCGGCGGCATCCTCACCACCTCGACCGGACATGCGGTGCCGGAGGTGGTCGACGCGATCCGCGATCAGGCGGGTCGGCTGCTGCACTCCTCGACCCTCTACCTGATCGAGTCGCAGATCGAGCTCGCCGAGCGCATCGCCGAGCTCTCCGGCATCCCGGACGCCAAGGTCTTCTTCACCACCTCCGGTACCGAGGCGAACGACGCGGCGTTGTTGTTGTGCACCGCCTATCGACGTTCGAACCAGGTGCTGGCGCTGCGCGGCAGCTACCACGGCCGTTCGTTCTCCGCCCTCGGCGTGACCGGCAACCGAGGCTGGTCGCCGACCGGGCTGTCGCCGCTGCAGGTGGCCTTCGTGCACGGCGGCTACCGGCTGCGCAGCCCGTTCGGCGCCCTCGACGACTCCGGACTGATCGCGGCCTGCGTCGCCGACCTCGAGAACCTGCTCGAGGTGGCGACGTCCGGTGACGTGGCCTGCATGATCGCCGAACCGATCCAGGGGGTGGGCGGTTTCGTGGTACCGCCGGACGGCCTGCTCGGCGCCTTCGGCGAGGTGCTCCGGCGCGAGGGGATCCCGCTCGTCGTCGACGAGGTGCAGACCGGCTGGGGCCGCACCGGTGACCACTTCTGGGGCTACCAGGCCCACGGGGTGCAGCCCGACCTCCTGACCTTCGCCAAGGGGATCGGCAACGGTCTGGCGCTCGGTGGCGTGGTCGGTCGCGCCGAGATCATGGACTGTCTGCCGGGTGGCTCGATCTCGACCTTCGGCGGCAATCCTCTCGCCACGCGCGCCGCGCTGGCCAATCTGGAGTACCTGCTGCGCCACGATCTGCAGGGCAACGCCCTCGCTCGTGGTCTGCAGCTCCGGCGCCGGCTGGAGGAGGGACTGCGCGGCGCGGCGTCGGTCGCCGAGGTGCGCGGCAAGGGGCTGATGTACGGCGTCGAGCTGGTGCGGCCGGGCACGCTCGAGCCGGACGCCGATGCCGCCCGCCGGGCCCTCGAATCGACCCGCGAGGCGGGCGTGCTGATCGGCCGCGGCGGCCTCTACGGCAACGTCCTGCGGCTGGCTCCGCCCCTCTCGGTGACCGAGCAGGAGGTCGACCGCGCCGCCGACGCGGTGATCGCGGCACTGTGCGAGCCGGTGGCCGCCACGGTGGGCGCCGGACCGGCCGCGGTGCCGACTGCGGTCCGCTGAGCCGGCGATCCGAAGAGGGGGACGCAGTGTCGACGCGACAGGATCCCGACGACGTCGTCGGAGGCCGGGAGGAGCTCGGCGACTCGGCCGCGGCGCCCGCGCCGGCGAGCTGGGGGCGGCAGGCGAGGCGCCAGATCGAGGCGCTCTTCGAGCCGGTGCCGATCGATTCACTGGCCTTCGCGCGCGGCTACTTCGGCCTGGTGATGGCGGTCGACTGCGTGATCTACCTCGGCATGCTGCTCGAGATGCGCTTCGCCGATCCGGTGTTCCACTTCAAGTTCCCCTACTTCGAGTGGGTCGCCACGGCGCCGTACGAGGTGATGAGGATCATCTTCTGGGTGCTGCTGCCCTGCGCGCTGCTGATCGCGATCGGCCGTTGGGTGCGGCCGGCGGCGGCCGTCTTCGCGCTGCTGTGGACCTACGTGCTCCTCGCCGACCGCGCCTTCTTCAACAACCACGACTACCTGATCTCGCTGATCGCCTTGCTCTTCGCGGTGGTCCCGAGCAGCCGCCGCACCGGGGGTGGATTCCGCTCGACGGTGCCGGCCTGGGCGCTCCGGCTGCTGCAGTTCCAGCTCGCGATCCCGTACGTCTACGGCGCCATCGCGAAGATCAACTACGACTGGTTGGTTCGCTTCGAGCCGATGAAGTCGTGGCTGCAGTCCGGACGCGCCGAGGGAGGCCTGTTCTTCTCGTGGTACGGCACCGCCTGGGCCCCGGCGATGTTCAGCTGGGGTGGCTTCCTGCTCGACCTGCTGGTCGTGCCGGCGCTGCTCTACAGGAGGACGCGGATCGCCGCGTTCCTCGTCGTGGTCGGCTTCCACCTCTTCAACTCGCAGCTGTTCAGCATCGGCATCTTCCCCTGGCTGATGATCGGTGCTACGACGATCTTCTTCGATCCCACCTGGCCGCGGCGCATCGGTTGGCGTCCGGACGCGGTGGGGCCGGCAGCGCGCACCGCGAAGAAGAAGGCATCGCGACGAGTCGCTGCGCGCCAGGTGATCGGCGACGAGCCGTCCCAGCCGCAGCGTGCCGGCACCCGCCTCACCCTGCGGCAGCGCTGGATCGCGACGGCGCTGGCGGTCTGGTGCGCGGTGCAGCTGCTGGTGCCGCTGCGTCACTTCCTCTACCCGGGCTGGGTCGACTGGACCGAAGGCGGCGCGCTCTTCGCCTGGCGGATGAAGATCCACGACAAGGTCGGGCGACTCGACTTCGTGCTCGTCGATCCGGTGTCCGGCGACTTCCAGCCGGTGCGCGACATCGACGCCCTGCTGACCCCACTGCAGCGTCGGGTGATGCTGCACGACCCGGAGATGGCCCGCCAGTTCGCCGTCTACCTCCGCCAGCGGCTCGCGCAGGCGGGGATCACCGACCGCGAGGTCCGGGTCGTCTCCTCGATCTCATTGAACGGGCGCCCGCAGCAGCAGATGATCTCGCCGACGGTCGATCTGGCCCGGCTCGCGCCACGCACGCCGAGGCTGCAGTGGATGGTGCCGCTGCAGCCGCTGCCGCTCGACTGAACCGCCCTACTGGGCCGCTCTGCTGAGCCTCGCTGTCGACCGCGTCGGTCAGGCCGGCGCAGCGGGGGCGTCGTCGGAGTCGGCTCGCTGGACGAAGGAGCGCGGCTTGCGACGCTTCTCCTCGGGGACGTCGAAGTCGAGCTCGATGAGCGGCGGGATCGTGTTGATGCCGAGCTTCTCGCCGGCCCGCACCACCAGGTAGTGCACTGCCGGCACCATGATCAGGGTGAAGGCGGTCGAGAAGAGCAGGCCTCCGACCACCGCGACGCCGATCGGGCGGCGGCTCTCGGCGCCGGCGCCGAAAGCCAGGGCGAGCGGCAGGGCGCCGAGGATCGAGGTCAGGCTGGTCATCAGGATCGGCCGGAAGCGGGTGCGGCCGGCGGCGTAGAGCGCGTCGAGCAGGGCGGTGCCACGGGCTCGTTCCTGGTTGGCGAAGTCGACCAGGAGGATCGAGTTCTTGGTCACCAGGCCGACCAGCAGGATGATGCCGATGCCGCTGTAGATGTTGAGCGTGTGGCCGGTGAGGCGCAGCGAGATCAGAGCGCCCAGGCACGCCAGCGGCACGCTGAGCATCACGGTGAAGGGGTGCAGGAAGCTCTCGAACTGGGCGGCCAGGACGAGGAAGATGATCAGCAGCGCGATGCCGAAGGTGAAGTAGATGGCGCCGGCGGACTCGACGAACTCGCGCGAGACACCGCCCAGCGCGGTGCTGAAGCCGGAGGGCAGGCGCTCCTCGAAGCCGGCGAGCACCCGCGGCAGCACGTCGCCCATGTTCGTCCCCGGCGCCAGATTCGCGGTCAGGGTCATCGACCGCTCGAGGTTGTAGCGGTTCAGCGTCGCCGGCGCGGTGGTGGTCTCGGCAGTCACGATGCTCGACATCGGCACCATCTCACCGCTGCCGCCGCGCAGGTGCACCTCGCGCAGCTGCTCGGGGAAGGAGCGGTAGCGCGGCGCCAGCGCCATGATCACGTCGTACTGCTTGTTGCGCAGCACGAACTCGTCGGCCGGGCCCTCCGAGACCAGCAGCCGGAGCGAGTCGGCGACCGAGGATGCGCTGAGGCCGAGGTCCGCCGCCTGCTCGCGGTCGATCTGCACGTCGACCTGAGGGTTGTCGAAGAGCAGGTTGCTGTCGGCGTTGAGCAGGCCCGCCTCCTCCTGCAGCACCGTCAGGAGCTCCTCACCGACCTGCCGGAACTCGTCCAGCGAGGCGGACGAGCTCTTCACCGTGATCTCGATGTCGGCGCTGCGGCCGCTGGTGCCGAGCGAGGGGGGGTTGATCGGAAAGGCCAGGGCCTCGGGAATCGCCTGGAACTTGCCGAACAGCTCGCCGACGATCTCCTGCTGCGAACGCTCGCGCTCGTTCCACGGTTTGAGTCGGGCGAAGACGATCCCGTTGGCGGTCTCCGCCGGGCCGCCGAAGCCGAGCGCCACCGCGGCGAAGCTGCCGTGCAGCTCGGGCAGGGCGAGCACGTGCTCCTCGACCTTGCGCAGGGCGCGATCGGTGTAGGCGGCGGTCGATCCCTGCGGAGCCTTGAGCACGGTGAGGAAGGTGCCACGGTCCTCGGTCGGCACCAGGGTGGAGGGCGTCGAGCGGAAGAGCAGGAACATCGCCACCAGGGTGAGCAGGAGCATCCCCGCCATCAGGCCGCGATGGTGGAGCGCGAAGTCGAGTCCGCGGCGGTAGCCACGATCCAGAGCCCTGAAGCCGCTCTCGATCGCCTCGTAGAGGCGGCCGTGCTTGCCGCGGATGCGCAGGAAGACCGCGCACGCCATCGGCACCGCGGTCAGCGCCACGAAGGTCGAGAGGATGACCGCCGCCGCCATGGTCCAGGCGAACTCGCGGAACAGACGACCGGTGTTGCCCGAGACCAGGGCCAGCGGCACCAGCACCGCCACCACGGCCGAGCTGGTGGCGATGACCGGGAAGAAGACCTCGCGGGCGCCGTGGAAGGCCGCCACCCGCGGCGACTCGCCGAGCTCCTGCCGGCGGTAGATGTTCTCGAGCACCACGATCGAATCGTCGACCAGCATGCCGATCGCGAGGATCAGACCGAGCACGGTGAGCACGTTGATCGAGAAGCCGAGCAGGACCATCGCGGCCATGGTGCCGACGAGGGAGATCGGGATCGCGACGCTGGTGATCACGGTGGTGGTCACCGAGCGCAGGAAGAGCAGGTTGACCAGGACGACGATGACGAAGACGATCGCCAGCGTCCGGTACGCCTCCTCGAGCGACGCCTCGACGAACATCGTGTTGTCGGGGCCGATGAAAAGCTCGGTGTCCGGGGGCAGCGACTTCTCGATCTCGGGCAGCATCTGGCGCACCGCCCGCGAGACCTCGAGCTCGTTGGCGGTGGACTGCGGGATGATGCCGACGCCGATCGTCGGTCGGCCCTGCGAGCGGGTGATCGCGTTGTAGTTCGAGGAGCCCAGCTCGACGTTGCCGATGTCGCGGATGCGCACCGTCTGGTCGCCGTCGCGCCGGATGACCAAGTTCTCGTACAGCGATGGGTCGGCCAGCTGCGCCTCGACGTTGAGGGTGAACTTCCGGCCTTCGCCCTGGATCTCGCCGGCGGGGACCTGCAGGTTGTTGGAGCGGATCGCCGCCCGCACGTCGCTGGCGTCGACGCCGCGGGCGGTCATCTTGGCGGGATCGAGCCAGATGCGCATGGCGAAGCGCTGCTCGCCGCTGATCATCACCCGGGCGACACCGGGCAGCAGCTGCAGCGGAGTGCGCACCAGGCGCTCGGCCATGTCGGTCTTCTCCTGGGCCGAGTAGGAGTCGCCGAACAGGGTGATCCACATGATGGCGCCAGAGCCGCCGGCCGAGGCCTTGGAGACGATCGGTGTCTCGGCCTCGCTGGGCAGCTCGCCGAAGGCTCGCTGGATCGAGTTGCTGACGTCGGTGGCGGCGTTGTCGATGTCGCGCCCGGCGTTGAACTCGACGTTGATCTGGCTCACCGAGTAGGCGCTCGTCGAGCGGATCGAACGCACGTCCTCGATACCGCCGAGAGCCTGCTCCAGGGGCTCGGTCACGGTGTTCTCGACGGTCTCCGGGCTGGCGCCGAAGTAGGTCGTGGTGATCGAGACGACCGGCACGTCGATGTCGGGATACTCGCGCACCGGCAGCACCCCGAAGGCCGCCACCCCGAGCACCGCGATCAGGAGGTTGACGACGGTGGCGAAGACCGGCCGGCGGATCGAGACGTCGGAGAGGCTCAAGAGGCCGCCTCCGGCTCGCGCACCGTGCTCTGCTCGCCGAAGCAGTCGTCCTCCTCGCTGGCGCCGCGCGCCAGGTTGGGATTCATGGTGGCCTGCCACGGCTCGGGCGCCACCGGAGCACCGGGCTGCAGCTTCTGATGTCCCGCCGCCACCACCCGGGTGCCGGCGGCGATCCCCTCCACCTCGACCACGTCGGGCAGGAAGCGGACCGGGGTGACCGGCTGCGGCGCCGCGGTGTCGTCGTCGGCCACGACCCAGGCGACGTAGCCGGTCCCCTGCGCCACCAGCGCCTCACGGGGGATGACCAGAGCCTCCGACTGCTCGCCGACGCGCAGGCGCACGCGCACCGACATGCCGGGCAGCAGCTCGCGCTCCGGGTTGGGTACCGCGGCCTGCACGGTGAGGGTGCGGGTGCTGGCGTCGAGCGCCGGGTTGCGCGCTTCGACGACCGCCTCGAAGGGCATGCCGCAGCGGCCGACGCGTCCATCGATGACCTGTCCGATGCGGACCTGAGACGCCTGCTCCTCGGGCACGGTGAAGAGGAGCTCGAGGGGATCGAGCTGGGTGAGCTCGATCAGCGGGTCGCCGGAGCCGACGTACTGCCCCAGCTGAGCGGTCTGGATGCCGACGAGGCCGGCGAACGGCGCCCGCACGACCGTCTTGCCGAGGCGGGTACGGGCCTCCTCGAGCAGTCCTTCGGCGGTGGCCAGCTCGGCCTCGGCGTCGTCGAGCACCTGCTGCGCCACGACGCCACCGTCGACCAGTGGCCGCGCCCGCTGCACCGCCAGCTCGGCGTTGCGATGCCGCGCCTCGGCGACCTTGACGGCGGCACGGTCCTCGGCGTCGTCGAGGCGCGCGATGACGTGTCCGCGCCCGATCTCGCGACCCTCGGGGGCGTCCAGCGCCTGCACGATCCCGGCGACGTCGGGCGAGACCACGGTCGTGCGGGGCGAGCGCAGCGAACCGACGGTGACCACGTCACTGCTCGTGGTGTGGGTCGACACCTCGGTGACGAACACCCGGGTCGGCGGGCGCTCTCGGTCGTTCGCAGCTGCCGGCGCCGGGTCCGAGGTGCAGGCTAGGGCGGTCGCCACGAGCGTGGCGACCAGGAGGAGAGCCGCCAGAGGGGCGGCGGGGGCGACGGAGCGAGTGAGTTTGGACAATGGAGTCACCGTATGGCAGCGAGGCCTCGGGGCCCCGAAGGATGCGTCTGCGGCCGAGGCGCCGGGGACGAGACGCTCGCCCCGGTGCGTTCGCGGTCGGGAACTCGGTCGGATGTTCGCCTCTGACTGGAGGTCCGTGCGTGTTGGCGCTGGAGTACGCGAAGCGGCGGGCAGGGTGCGAAGGGCGGTCGCGGACCCGGCAGAGGACTGCTGGGAGACGGCCCGGCCTCCTGCGCTGTTTCGGCCTGCGGGCCGTCGCCGTCGGGACTCGAGCCGCCGCTCAGCCGAGATCGCCGCCGACCTTGCTGGCGCGGAAGCGGCGCACGGCGCGGATCATCTCGAACATCGACTGGAATCGGTTCGCGGGGTCCTTCTCCAGCGCCCGGAAGCAGATCGCGTCGAGCTCGCGATCGACCTGCCACTGGGTGGCGATCTCGCTCGGCGGAGTCGGCTTCGCGTTGCGGATGTTGTCGAAGGTCTCCTCGAGATCGCGGCCACGGAAGGGCTCGCGGGCGGCCAGGGCCTCGTAGAGCACCACACCCATGCTGAAGATGTCCGTGCGCTCGTCGACCTCCTCTCCGGCGACCTGCTCCGGCGACATGTAGAGGGGTGTGCCGGGACGCTTGCCGGTGATCGTCAGGCGCTCGAAGAGGGCGGCGTCGTCGATCTCCTCGCTGTCGCCTTCGGCGGCCATGCCGCGCACCTTCGCCACGCCCCAGTCCATCAGGTAGACCTCGCCGTAGGTCCCGATGATGATGTTCTCGGGCTTGACGTCGCGGTGGATGACGCCATGGGTGTGCGCGTAGGCGAGTGCCAGCGACGCCTGGATCAGGGTCCCCAGCATGCGCTCGACGTTGAACTCGGCGCGAGTCGCCTCGTCGCCGCGAGCGATCCGGCGGATGATCTCGAACAGGTTCTCGCCCTCGATCCGCTTCATCGCGAAGTAGACGTCGCCGTAGTGGTCGAGGCCCATCTCGTAGACCGGAACCGTGTTCGGATGTTGCAGCTGCGCGGTGACCCGGGCCTCGCGCATCAGGCGCCGCCGGTCCTTGGGCTGCTTGGCCAGCTTCTCCGGCAGAGTCTTGAGCAGCACCCAGCGCCCCAGGTTGCCGTCGAAGCACGAGCGCAGGATGCCGTTGCCGCCGGTGTACAGCGGCGAGAACTGCGAGTAGCGCCCGAAGTCGTTCTTGAACGCCGGGCCGACCTCCTGGTCGGTGCCGGCGGCGCTGATCTGGGGGTAGTGGTCGCGGGGCTCTTCCATGTCGAATCGTCCTTCCGGGAGAAAGGGGCTTTGCCCGGAGGTTGTCGTTGCGTTTCCTTGCCCGGCCGGACGCTGAGTCCAGCGTGCGGTGCGAGCGGCCGGCGCGCCGCCTCAGAACTCTTCCGGCTCGGTGGGCACTCGCGACTTGATCTCGCTCAGCACCACGACGACGATGAGGTTCAGCACGCTGAGGGTGATGGCGATCGACCAGCTGCCGAGCCCCACCGCCACACCGACCGCGCCGGTGATCCAGATGCTCGCTGCCGAGGCGGTGCCGGCGACCTTGTCGTCGTTCTTCAGGATCGCTCCGCCGCCGATGAAGCCGATGCCGGAGAGGAGCCCCTGCAGGATGCGCGCCGTCGCGCCGGGGTTCTCGGCCGGGTTGGCGATGAAAACCTCACCGACCAGGACGTAGGCGCAGGCGCCCATCGAGACCAGGGGATAGGTGCGCAGCCCGGCGCTGCGGGTGCGCCTCTCCCGGTCCCAGGCGATCGGCAGGCCGAGCGCCGCCGCCAGGCAGAGGCGGAAGACCAGCTCGGGGATCTCGGGCCATTCCATCGGATCGAGCATAAAGGATGGGGCTTCGTGAAGTCGGTATGGTTCCGTGGGCGGATGCAGCGGACGATCCGCACGCGGCTCGCCGCTGATCCGCACTACCGGAGCTCCTGGCGAGGAGGCGGGATCTTGCTGGCGCAGGTCGCAGGGCGGCAGGCGGGGAGCCCTGAAGGAGTGTTCGCTTGACGGGACACCCCCACCTCGATCCTCCCCCTGAAGGGGGAGGAGGCGGAGGGTCGCGTTGGGCTGAGTGCTCGCTC
>ERZ869936.394-NODE-394-length-43064-cov-7.888767_pt1 | contig 43064 bp, 30 predicted proteins | sample MGYA00520876_ERZ869936 | MGnify/ENA primary metagenome ERZ869936 (study PRJEB32218, sample SAMN09650985) | biofilter metagenome | isolation source: enrty point of leading RO module | place: Saudi Arabia: Thuwal, RO plant located on Red Sea | collected 2016-02-17 ... | reverse complement strand
GTCGGCAGCATCGCGATCCGGCGATGGAGCAAATCCGCGCCTATCGGGCGAGCAGCGCGGCGGACGAAGCGGAGTGATTCGTAGCGCCGCGCACCGCCGGCTGTCGCCAACAGTCCGGCCGAAATGGCGTGCATTCGTGGCAGTGCTATCGGGGCGGCAAGTTTTCGGACGCCACGTGCAGTTCGATTCCTTCCAGCACTTGGTCCGGTTCAAGCTCGACCACGACCGACGTTTGATCTGGCGCCCCGGACGCGCGAAGCCAGAACGGAGCTACTTGAATGTAGTGCTTGCCCGGCCGGATGAATTTCAGCTCGAACGAACCATCTTCGCGAACCTTGACGGTAGGATCGTAGTAGCGGTTACCGCGTAAATCCGCAGCGTGTGCGCGAACTTTGCGACGGTTGCCCACCGGATCGTCGTCGCCGACGATGCGTCCGCGCACGGTCGCGCCGCGGTTGAGCGTGATGTCGAGATCTTCGACGCGTTGTCCCGGTTGCGTCTTCATCGGCGCGGTGACGGCATTGGCCCATCTGCGCCATTTGGAATAACCGCCGTCATGCGCGATGAGATTGTATGCGAATTGGTTTCCTGCCGGCATGACCACGCGATAGCTGCCGTCGCTGTTCGTTTTGACACTGTATCGCGTGTCGCCGGTCAGCGAGTTGCCGCTGCCGGTCTTGGCTGGTGCAACCGTGGCTCCTTCGACCGCATTGCCTTCGGGATCGTAGACGTGACCGGAAAAGACGACGCCTCGCTCCACCTCGATCGTGACGGGCTGCATGCCCAGCGATAAATCGAACGTCAGGCGGTCGAAGTTGCGTTGCCAGCCACTGTTTTCGATTGTCTTGTGCTGCCACGGCTGGATGGCGTCGGCCGACCACCAGCGACCTAGCTTGCCGTGTTTCCAAACGGTTTGCCCCCGGATCCTTTTTGGTTTTCCGGATCCGACAGAAAACTTGTACTCACCTGGCAACATGCCTTCAATCACGATCTTGCCCTCTTCGTCCGACACGCCGTGCACATTTTCGTCGCGCCAGTCGAATAAAACGAACTCTTCCACGGGTGTGCGAGAGTTGGCATTGACGACTCTCGCCTCGAAGCGAACACCAGGCTCAAGTTGGATATCAAGCGGCTGCGCTTGGCCCGCTGTTACGATAACGTCCGAAATCCGCGCCACCCCGGTTCCGGGCTGGGCGACGTGTATGTCGTAGGTCTGCGGGAACACGTAAAGTCGGTAGTGGCCGTCGGCACCGGTCGTCGTCGACGCGGCCGGGCGGTCTCGCACGTTCGGCCATCTCCAGTGGCCTCGCATCGCCTTGATCGTGGCGCCGGCCACCGATTTTCCGTCGGGCCCTCGCAGTGTACCTTCGATGTACGTCTTGTCATCGAGGGTAACTACGAGCCCCTTCTCGCCCCTTGGCTGCTGTGCGACGTAGTGTGGAGAGTAACCCTCTTTGCTGAATCGCACCTCCACGTACGGCTCGTCATCGTCTTCCGGCGTGAGCCGAAACACTCCGTTGTCATCGGTCTTTGTCTCGTCGCCGGTGAACCAGGTCCAAGCATCGACGAGTACTCCAGCCAACGGCTTGCCCTGAGCGTCGACCACAACGCCGGCAATTTCATTAGGGCCCACACCCTGGGGCCGCTCTGGCTGTTCGCCGCTCGGTGGCGGATTCTCTGCCCTAGTAGACTTCTTGAAAAGGTCGGATTCCGTCGCAGAAGCCGCTGGCTTCGGTCGTTCCTGAGCACGTGTTGGAAACGAACAAAGCAAAACGGCTGCGCAAGCGAGCGTCGTCCAACCCGTCTTCGATACTTGCGACTTCACGTTGCCGTTGGCCACCATCGCAATTCTGCGCTTCAGAGAAGCGGATGCACCGAATTCGATCGCCGTCGCCGGTCGCAGCATCGGTACTTTCGTTGCACGGTCTGCCATGGAAAGAAGCGTGCGCGCGTACGTCTTCCGCAATCGGGGAAGCCGTTCCAGCACGAGCGCATCGCAACACTCTTCGGCTGCCGTGCGCAACTCGCGACGAGCCAACCACGCGCACGGGTTCCACCATTGAAGTCCCGCTACGAACAGCGCAAATATCTGTGTCCAGCCGTCGCGCCGAGTCAAGTGTGCCAACTCGTGGCCAATGATGCTGCGCAGCTCATCGTCATCTGCCGAATCGGCAACGCACCGCGGCAACACGATCGTCGCGTGCCGCGGCGCTGCCCAAAGCATGGGCATGATCGGTTTGTCGATGACGACCAGTGCAGGCTTCCAGCGGTTCCCGAAGACCGGCAATAACTCGTCCACTATCGCAGCAGCGCGTTTGGACTCTCCGGCCATACTCCGGACGAGCCGACCGAGGTATCGGGACTGTCGAAACACCGCCAACGAAATGATCGCCGATATCAACAGGCTAGACACCAGCAAAGCAAGCAGCAGCGTGTCGCGTCGCCCCGTACTGGGCCTGAAGTGAGGATTGCCCGCGATCCATGATGTCGGGCGATGTCGCTTCGCGACCGGAAATGCGGGACCCGCCGCGTGGGACAATGACCCATCGGGAGTCGCGTCGTGCGCGAGTTGTTGTGCGTGGTCGTCCGACTTATCGGCCGGTGCACTTGCCGTCGGCTCGTATCGGTCCGCAACTGCCGCTGACGATGCAGGCAGTACGGGGATCGGAACCAGCGGCGGTGTCACGAGACTCAGTAACACCAAGATCCACAGTCCATGACAGAGTGCCGGTCGCGTACGAAGGGCGCGAGTGTGGGATAGCAGCCAGGCAACGACGGTCATCAAGGCCGTGACAATTAGGTTCCAACCAACCAAAATGAAGAAGTCTCTCATGGCACGGTCCCTTAATCCCTGATGTTCTCGATCAACTTTTCTATCGCGGCACGATCCTTCTTCGAAAGAACCGCTTGATCCACCAGCGACAACAGCATCGGAGCCAGCGAGCCGCCGAAGTGGCTCTCTGCGAGCCGCTTGAGCTGGCCTCCGACGAATTGCTGACGACTGACGGTTGGAAAAAAGCTGTGTGCAAATGCCGATTTGTCGACTCTCACATACCCCTTTTCCAGCAATCGATCGAGAAAGCTCTTCACACCGCCGTGCAGGGAATGTTCGTGCCGGCCGTAAATGGCTAACACGATTTCGCGAACCGTAGCGCCGCTATCGCGGTTCCACAGAACTTCCATCACTGATAGTTCCGCCTCGGTGATCTCGTCAGTCGGTTTTTGCATGAACTTCGATTCGCTTTCGGGTTAAGTTAAGCCATTGAGTCAGCCACCTGCGACTTTCATGCAATTTACCTGAGATTATAATGCAATCTGCATTACAGTCAACCTCGTTAACCGACATCCGCACGATTCCAGACATCCGACCGGAAACGGCCGCCTACTGGGGCGCGGCACCCTGAATCGCTAAAATGCCCGTTGGACTTGCCTCTCTGACGGACGATTCGAGCATGGAGAGCTGCGATGAGCGCGCCCCCGTTTGTGCATTTGCACTGCCATAGTCACTTCAGCCTGCTGGACGGCGCCAGCCGCATCGACGGCCTGGTCGAGCGGGCCAAAGCGCTGGGCATGAACGCCCTGGCCCTGACCGATCACGGCAACCTGCACGGCGCGCTCGAATTCTATCGCGCGGCACGCGACGCGGGCATCAACCCGATCATCGGCTACGAGGCTTACATCGCCCCGGAAAGCCGTTTCCAGCGTGACGCGCGGGGGATGAAGGAAGCCAGCTACCACCTGACGCTGTTGGCGCAGAACAAGACCGGCTTCGATAACCTGCTCAAACTGGCCAGCAAGGCCTTTCTCGAGGGCTTCTATTTCAAACCGCGGATCGACAAGGAACTGCTCGAAGCGCATAGCGAAGGCATTGTTTGCTTGAGCGGCTGCGTCTCCGGCGAGTTCAGTCGCGCGATCCTCCGAGGCCACGGCGACCAGCCGGACCTGGCTGCCGCCCGGGAAACGGCCGCCTGGTTCCACAAGGTGTTCGGCGATCGCTACTTCATCGAGATCCAAGACAACGGGCTGGAGATTCAGCAGCTTGCCATGCAGGGAGCCGTCGAAGTGGCCAACAGCATGGGCCTGCCGTTGGTTGCCACCAGCGACGCGCACTACGTGCATCGCGAAGATGCCGAAGCGCAAGACGTGCTGCTTTGCATCAACACAGGCAAGTACCGGACCGACACGGATCGAATGCGGATGGAAGGCGATCAGTTCTTCCTGCGCAGCGCCGAAGAAATGCACGCCGCCATGCCGAACTACGAGGAGGCGCTGCGGCAAAGCCAGGCGATCGCCGATTCGGTCGACATCCAATTGGACTTAGGCCAGCGCCACTTTCCCACCTATACGCTGCCCGTCGGCAAGTCGGCCGAAACGCTGCTGCGCGAGCTGTGCATCACGGGCTTGCAGGAGCGCTACGTTGACGATCCCGAGCGACTACGTGACGGCCAGCTATCGGAAGACGTGCTTCAGCGGCTGGAGTTCGAACTGTCGGTCATCAGCAAGTTGGGCTTTCCGAACTACTTCTTGATCGTTTGGGATTTTGTGCGTTATGCACGCGAGTGCAACATTCCGGCCACGGCCCGGGGCAGCGGCGTCGGTTCCTTGGTTGCGTATGCGTTGTACCTGAGCCACGTCTGCCCGCTGAAGTACGATCTGCTATTCGAGCGGTTCTTGGACGAGAGCCGCAAGGAAGCACCCGACATCGACATCGATTTTTGCAAAGATCGCCGGGGCGAAGTGATCGCATACGTCAAGCAGAAGTACGGCGAGGCCAACGTCGCACAGATCGGCACGTTCGGCACGCTGGCGGCTCGGGCGGCGATCCGAGACGTGGGCCGAGCGCTGGGTTGGCCAATTCCGCGCGTCGACGCCCTGGTGGCGATGGTGCCCGAGGAGCTGCACATCACGCTCAAGAAGGCGATCGATCAAAGTCCGGAGTTGAAGCAGGCTTATGCCGACGACTCGGAGGCGCGCGAGTTGCTCGACCTGGCAATGAAAATCGAAGGCCTCGCCCGAAATCTGGGCACACACGCCGCGGCCGTCGTCATTGCCGACAAGCCGCTCGACGAGTACGTACCGCTGTGCCGCGTGCAGGGCAAGGAAGAAATCATCACGCAATGGGCCATGGGCGACGTCGAGGCAGCCGGCCTGTTGAAAATGGATCTGCTCGGTCTGCGCAACTTGACCGTGCTGGCCAAGGCCGTCGATCTGATCGAGCAGTCGCGCGGGCAGCGCGTCGATCCGCATAAGTTTTCGCTGGACGACCGCGACACGTTCGCCCTGCTCTGCCGCGGCGAGACGAAAGGCATCTTCCAGCTTGAAAGCGGCGGCATCCGCGACCTGTTGCAGCGCATGAAGCCGGACGACTTTCGCGACATTATTGCGACCAACGCCCTGTATCGCCCCGGGCCGCTCGAAGGCGGCATGGTCGACGACTACGTCCAGGTCAAACACGGTCGCAAACGGGCCGACTACCCGCACCCAGTGATGAAGGACGTGCTAGAAGAGACCCATGGCGTGATGGTCTACCAGGAACAGGTGATGCGGATTCTCAATCGTTTGGGTGGCATCCCGCTGCCCAACGCCTATACCTGCATCAAGGCCATCAGCAAGAAGAAGCTGCCATTGATCGCGAAATATCGCGAGGAGTTTATCGAAGGCGCGGTCGCACAGGGTCTGAGCCGCGAGAAAGCCGTGAATCTTTTCGGCATGATCGAAAAGTTCGCCGGCTATGGATTCAACAAGAGCCACTCCACGGCCTACGCGCTGATTGCGTACATGACCGCTTATCTAAAGGCGCACTACTCCGTCGAGTTCATGGCTGCCCTGCTCTCCGGCGATATCGACGCGCGGAATTTCAAGAAGAAGGATTCGCTGGTCGAACACTTGGAAGACTCGCGCCGCATGAACATCGAGGTCGTGCCGCCGGACGTGAATTGCTCGTTCGCCGATTTTGCCGTGGCCGACGACAAGATCTTAATCGGCCTGTGCGCGATCAAGGGCTGTGGCCGTTCGGCGGTCGAGGCGATTGTCACCGCTCGAAGCCAAGGGGGCCCATTCTCCGATTTGTTCGACTTTTGCGAACGGGTCGACCCCACGCAGGCCACCCGAGCCACGATCGAGGCGCTCATCAAGGCCGGGGCCTTCGACTCGATGGGCGCTCGGCGGTCGCAGTTGATGCGCGTCGTCGAACGTGCCATGCAGTCCGGGGCTTCGCTGCACGCGGATCGACGTAGCGGCCAGAAGGGCCTGTTCGACGCCCTGGACGATGCCGATGATCTGGCAGCCGGCAGCAACGCGGCCCTGCCCGACATTGAGGAGTGGCCCGAACGCGAAAAGCTGTCGCTCGAAAAAGAAGTGCTCGGGTTTTACCTGTCGAGCCATCCGCTGTCCGAACACGAGCAATCGTTGGCCACGTATTGCTCGCACTCGATCCCCGATTTGGCCGGACTAACGCACCGCACCGAGGTTGTGTTGGGCGGCATGCTGGCGTCGATCAAACATTCGCAGACCAAGCAACCGCGTGCCGGCAGCACGAACACGAAGTACGCCATGTTCGACTTGGAGGACATGCGCGGCGCCGTGCGATGTATCTTGTGGCCCGAGCAGTTCGCCCAGTTCGGGCATTTGGTCGAGCAGGATGCCGTGCTGCTTGTGCGCGGCGCGATCGATCGGCGACCTGGTTCGGAGGACGCCAACATCATCGTCAACGAGTTGATTCCGTTTGGCGAACTCGACAGTCGTTTCACGCGCGGTCTGCGCATCCGCATCGACGAACAACAGCACAGTGAGCGAAGCGTGGAAGACCTTTATGAAATCTTGCGCGGCTATCCCGGCAACTGCGAGTTGCAGTTCGTCTTGTGCCTTGCCGACGGAAGCCGCGCGCACTTAAACGGCGATTCGATGCGGGTCGATCTCACCGCCGAGATGCGTTCCCGCGTCGATGCCCTGTTGGGGCCGGGCAACGTGCAACTGCTGGTGTCTCGGCCCAAGCCGGCAAAGTCACCGCGCGGCAACGGCTCTCGCCCGCGCGCCTTGGCGCGGCGTTAAGCTTGCGTCGGCGGAAACCGGCCGTTTTTCTCGGGTTTTTCTCGTGCGAGCGCTGGCGAGGCAACGTCCCGGCACCGACCCGAATTGGTTGCGTTGGCGGATCCGCCGAATTACTATCAAGAATGCCTTCGCCGTCGTGCGAGGGCGTTTTTCACTTGTCTCTATGTAGCGCTTCCACCCCTTGTTTCTGTCCAGATTCACGGGGTGGGAGCGTCTCCGGAACACGTCGGCCGATTGGGGAGAGTACGGGCATGTCTTGCCGCTACCGTTTGCACCTGCCGATTGCGATTTTTTGTGTCCTGGTCGTCTTGTCGGGCACCGTCCACCAGACAATGGCCCAAACCACGGGCGGCGGCAACGTCAGCGGTGCCAACGGTGTGCTGATCGACGCCCAGGGCGTGCTGCGCCTGCAACACTTCCCCGATCCGGGCGGACGGCTCGTTAAAGAGCGGATCGCACAGGCGCGGGCTTCGCTGAACCCTGACGTGGCCAAATCGAGCGACATGCGCAAAGTGTCGCTCAACCGGCTTGAGGCCGCGTTGGCCGATCGGCTAGCCAACGGACAAAGCTCGACCGGCGAGATGGACTTTCTAGCCGGGCTGACCCGTGTCCGTTACGTGTTCTTCTATCCGGAAACTCGCGACATCGTTCTGGCCGGTCCGGCCGAGGGCTGGGCACCTGACGCCTCCGGCAGGATCCTGGGCATCGAATCCGGACAGCCGACCTTGCAGCTCCAGGACTTGCTCGTGGCAATGCGGGCGTTTCCGCCAGGCAAACGAAACGGCAACACCATTAGCTGCTCGATCGATCCGACGCCAGAAGGGCTGGCACGGATGAAGCAGTTCTGGCAGAGCATCGGCCGCAACATTTCGCCGCGAGATACGCAGACGATCGTCACCGGCATGCGGACCAGCCTCGGGATGCAAAATGTCCGCATTGGGGGAGTTCCCCCCAGTACGCACTTCGCCCAGGTGCTGCTCGAATGCGACTATCGCATGAAACTCATCGGGATCGGCTTGGAGCAGCCACCTGTGCGGATGGCCAGCTACGTCGATCGGGCCCGACCGACGAAGAGCACCAGCGCATTGCAACGCTGGTACTTTGTTCCTGACGAAAAGTGCGCTCGAATCGCCGCCGATGGCATGGGGCTGGAACTGGTCGGCGACGGCGTAAAGCTCGTTTCCGAAGCTCAGGCAGTCGCCACCGACGGAACACGCGCCGCCAGCCGCAAGAAGGACAAGGCCAGCGAATTGTTCTGTCAGGCCTTCACCGCGAAATATTCCGAGATCGCCGATCGGCTGCCCGTCTTCGCCGAGATGCGAAACATGATCGATCTGGCCATCGCCGCCGCGTTCATCAACGAACAGGATTTCTACGCCCAGTCCGATTGGCGGGCGGAGACCTTCCGCAATGAGCAGGTTACATCGGTCGAGAACGAGACGACGCCGCTGCACGTCGAAAGCGTTTGCACGGCGGTCTTCAAGGGCAATCGGCTGTACACGCCTGTCGGCGGCGGCGTGACGATACGGGCACGCGACGCCTTGCGATACCAAAACGCGCTGCCCGACGAGGACGGCCAGGTCACGCAACTTCGCCAGTCGATTGATCTGAAGGACTTGCCGGCCGACCGCTGGTGGTGGGACTAGTCGCGTCGTAGTCGCCAAGTCGCTCTGCGGCGCCGCATTACTTCTCTGGGGTCCTGTCCACGGCCTCCGCGCGTTCGACCAGCACGACGCGCACGTCGCAAACGTTGGTGTGCGTCGGTCCGGTCTTGACCAGCGCGTCGACCTGCTCGAAAAACCGATACGCATCATTGCGCGCCAGGTAATCGCGGGGGTCGAGTTGCAGCTTCTTGGCCGCCTCGATGATTGAGCGATCGGCCCAAGCGCCCGCCGCGTCGGTGGGTCCGTCTTCGCCGTCGGTGCCGCCCGAGAGCAGCATCCACGCGTCGTCCGGCTCGTCCCAGAGCCGTTCGATTGCCGCCAGCACCAATTGTTGGTTGCGCCCGCCGCGTCCTCGCCGAGCTTCGTCAACGAGCCGCACGGTCGGCTCGCCGCCGCTGATCGTGCAGTCGGTGACGTGGTCGCGGCGCATCGCAAGGGCCGTTTCGGCCAGCCGCATTCCGACGTGCTCGGCCAGGCCTTCCGACTGCGCGGCTAACTCGCTGACCACGGTGTAGCCCAGTTTCTGTGCGCGGTACGCGGCGGATTCGACCGCCAGCCGATTGTTGCCGATGACCAGGTTGGTCACGTTGCACCGGGCCCGCTCCGACGACTGCCCTTCGCGCTGTGCCAACGCGTCGAAGATTCGGTCGGAGATCCCGGCCTCGCGAGCACCATACTGCTCGAGCACAGCCAACGCCGCCGCCGAGTTGTGCGGTCCTTGGACGGTCGGTCCCGAGGCGATCAGGTCGAGTGGGTCGCCCAACACGTCGGAGATGACCAGCGCGAACAGTTTGCCTGCGCCGCACGCGCGGGCCAGCCCTCCGCCTTTGATCGCGCTGAGCGCCCTGCGCACCGTGTTCAAGGCATCGATCGGCGCGCCAGCCGCACTGAGAAATCGGGTGACGGCCAGCTTGTCTGCCAACGTAACTCCGTCGATCGGCAGCGGGAGCAGCGCGGAGCCGCCGCCTGAAATCAGGGCGATACAAACGTCGTCCGGCTCGAGGGCGGCTACCATCCGCATCATCGACTGCGAACCTTCGACTCCTGCTTCCGTTGGTTCGTTGACGCCAGCGGGCCGGGCGGCGTGCAGGTGAATCCGTTCCAGCGGAACCACGCAATCCTCTGGTACGTGGACCCAGCCTTCGAGTTGCTTGTCGGCCATCAGACTTGGGCCGAGCGCCGCTTCCAGGCCCGCGGCCATGCCGGCGCCGGCCTTACCAGCCCCGACAACGGCGATCCGCCCGATCGTGTCCAATCGAATCGTCGCGTCGCCAATTCGCAGGCATTGCTTCGTCACTTCAACGTTCTCGCGCACCAATCGGTCCGACCGCACGGCGTCGACCGCCGCGGTCCAGATTGCCAGTGCATCGCGGTGTCGTTGTTCGCTGGTTCGGGGCACCGGCCATCTCACGAAACAGTAAGGTGCATTGCGGATCGTTTCCTGATGCTATCCCATTGAGCGGCGGCTGGAAACGCCTTGCCAACGCCACGCGGCTCCGCACCGATGCGCAATCCCGCGTGGCATGTGGTACGCTATCGACAAAGTTCCGGCGCTGAGACATCAGCCGGCGGAATCTCCTCCACAGGACAGACCATGGCGCGTTACGCAATCACAATCTTTCTCAGCGCGTTTCTGCTGTTTCAAGTGCAACCGATGATCGGCAAGTACATCTTGCCGTGGTACGGCGGTGGTCCAGCCGTGTGGACCGCGTGCATGCTGTTCTTTCAAGTGTTTCTACTGGCCGGATACGCCTACGCACACGGGGTGGCCAGCCGGTTTTCGGCGTCCGTCGGGCAGTTTGTTCATTGGGGGCTGCTGGGCGTTTCCTTGATCTTCCTGCCGATCGCGCCCGATGCGCCGTTTTGGAAGCAGTTCACCGGGGAGATGCCCGTATTGCAGATCCTGGGCCTGCTGGCTGCAACGATCGGCTTGCCGTACTTCCTGCTTGCTTCGACCGGTCCGCTGTTGCAGGAGAGCTTTCGTCGCGAAACGGGACACCCACCCTATCGGCTCTACGCGCTATCGAACGTCGGATCGTTGTTGGCGCTGTTGAGCTATCCGTTTGTTTTCGAGCCTCAACTGGCGCTGCGAACGCAGATTGTCAGTTGGTCGGCGGCGTATGGGCTGTTCGCAGCGCTGTCGGCCTGGTGCGTGATGGGGTTGGCTCGCGGCGCCGGCACGCCGGCTGCCGACGCGGAACCCGCGCAACCGGCCGCGGATGTTGCCGTGCCAGCCCCGGTGCAACCGCGGCTGCGCGACGTAACGCTTTGGTTGGCTTTGGCCGCGTGTGGGTCGGTGTTGCTGCTGGCCACTACGAATCAACTGTGCCAGGAAGTGACCACGGTGCCGTTCCTGTGGGTCGTGCCACTGGCGCTGTATCTCACGACGTTTATTATTTGTTTCGATCACGACCGTTGGTACCAGCGCAGTATATTCTTGCTCTTGTTGATCTTCGCGATCCTGGGCGCGTCGTACGCTCTGTTCGAAGGCACGCGACTGAATCTGTGGAAGCAATTGGTCCTGTATTGCGGCGCGATGTGGGTTTGCTGCATGGTGTGCCACGGAGAAATGGTGCGCGCGCGGCCGTCACCGCAGCACGCGACGCTGTTTTACTTGATGGTCGCGGCCGGCGGAGCGTTGGGCGGCGTGCTCGTGGCCGTTGTGGCGCCGCTTGTGTTGTCCGATTTCTTGGAATACCAGATCGCGCTGTTTGCCACGGTGTTGCTGGCGTTTCTGGCGGCGTACCGCGACGCGGCCGGCGATGCGATCAAGCCGACGTCTGTTTGGATCGCCGGCGGGGCCGTGACGACGGCTGTCGGCCTGGCGATCATCGGCGTGGTGACTGGCAATCAATCGGCCGACGATCTTGGCGAAACCAATCTCGAAACCACGCGCAACTTTTACGGAGTGTTGCGCGTGAAGAAATCGAACAACTTTGACGGCGAACTCGGCCCGTACGTTGAACTCGTCCATGGTCGCATCCGGCACGGCCTGCAGTATCGCGATCCGCCGTTCGACAAGCTGCCTACGACCTACTACGGCGAGCCGAGCGGCATCGGCCTGGCGATCAAGCATCACCCGCGCCGGGCTGGCGCGGAGGCATCGGGGGAGACGACCGATCCTGAGGAACGTTCCGAAACCACCGACGCCTCGCAAGCTAATGAGCAACCTGGCGGAACCCTGCGGATCGGCGTGGTCGGGCTGGGTTGCGGCACGATCGCCAGTTTCGGACGGCCCGGCGACCTGATTCGATTCTATGAGATCAATCCCGCCGTGGCCCGAATCGCCAATCAGTACTTCACGTACTGCAAGGACTCGAAGGCCGACGTGGAGATCGTCTTGGGCGATGCGCGGATCAACCTCGAGCGCGAGTTGGCCGCCGACGGGTCGCAGCGCTTCGACGTGCTGGCTGTCGACGCCTTCAGCAGCGACTCGATTCCGATGCATTTACTGACGCGCGAGTGCGCCGAGTTGTATTGGAAGAGCCTGAAGCCAGACGGGCTGCTCTGCCTACACGTGTCGAATCGGTTCCTGAACCTGGAGGGCGTGGCACGCGGACTGGCCGAAGTGCTGGGCTGTGAGTGCGTGCGGATCTATTCCGAAGGAGACGCTGCCGAGGGGATTTACGACACGACGTGGCTCATCCTCACGAACAACAGCGCCTTTTTGGAGACGCCGGCGATCCGCGATGCGATCGCTCCCTGGACCGAAAGCGATCCGCCTCCACTGGTTTGGACCGACGACTACGGTAGCCTTTGGCAGACGCTGCGAGAGTTGCCGTGATGCGTTCGTGGGCCGTTATCCGCGTTCGGTGTATTACGGGCTGCCCTGACGAAATCCCGAGACCTGAGCGGGCGCCTGTCCAGCTTGCTGGGGCGGCGGCTGTTGGATGACCGGCCGTTGCGGCGGCGGTTGGCGGATGGCGGGTTGGTGTGCGGCCTGTGGCTGGTTGGCCGTGCCGCCCAGACTTACCGTGCGTACCGACACGTCGTCGATCCAGGCTTCGCCCAAGCCGGTCAACGCGAAGGTCACCGTGATCGTGCCGTCGCGTGGCGCCGCGCGATAGATGGCGATCTCTTGCCAGTCACCGCTGGGTCCGACGCGTTGGGCCAGCGCTTCGCCAGCGAGGTTGTCGACAATCATCAGGCCGTCGACGGATCCGCCCAACGGATTGGGCATCCGCACCCAGGCTCGAATTTCGACGATCTGGCCCTGTCGAGTCGGCACGGGCGGCGTGGTGACCCACATCGGCGCGGTTTCCACCGCCGAGGGCGGGTTATTGCGCTCCGCCGCTGCGGCCCGCAGCAGCAAGCCTCCTTGGCCCGAGTGTGCCGCCTGCGGCGCCAGGTCAACGGCCGTCGCTACGTTGGGCTGCGGATGGCGATAGTGTTTCCATCCGGCGTCGATCATTCGATTTAGATCTTCGCACAATCCGTTTGGAACCAGCTCCGGTCCGCGTGGAGCCGATTCGAGTTGCGCGGCGAACCGAACATGTTCGTCCAAGGTCGAGGCGCTCGCGGTCCACGGATCGCCCAGCGGCCAGGTCTCGCCGCCAATAATGTTTTCGAAATGGGCCCGTTGAATGACGCGCACCAGCGCCAGCGCGTGCCGCGCTCGATAGAAAGCTCGCGGAAGGTCACCTGAGGCGGCCGACGACTGATACTCACGCAGATCGTTCTGTGCCACGATGCGCAGGGAACGTGTTTCGGGCAATCGACGCCCCAGCGCGGCCAACCGCTGATCAACGATTTCCACGGCCACCTGATCTTCGGCTGCGATCTGGTAGGTTAACTCTGCGGCGCGGCGGCCGTATCGGTTGAGTCGTTGGTGCAGCGCCTGCACCAGGCGCTGATCCTGCGTGAAGACGATCAACGAGTCGCGTTCCAACTCGCCCAGCAGCACGCGCGTGCCGCCGGCGACGCGCTTCGAGTCGAGCGGGCGAAAGCTAACGAGCGAGAGCTCGTTGGCGCGAGCTTCTTCCGGCACGCCAGGCACAGTAAAGTTGACGATCGCTCCGGACGCCGCCCCCATCACCATCTGGCTGTTGGGTGGAGTGTACATCGGCAGCAAAAGCCGACTGCGGTCCGTGTCGATCACCGCGCCGTTGGCGTGCGGATCGCTCGAATCGGCCGTTGTCGCGAAGTTGCCGGTCGCCGGCCAGCGCTCGATTAACTCGAGTTCCATGTTGACCAATTGCAGGATGGCCGCCCGACGCTTCGTCTGCTGATCGTTGGCATCGAGTCGGGTGTGCGAGCGAAAACACAGCCCACGCACCCCGCCGGCCAGCGCCGCGTGGACCATCGTTCGAACTTGTGACTCTTGCAGCGGCGCACTGCGGATGCGCCCGCCGGAGAGTAAGGCCATCTGCTGGTCGAGCTGCACAGGTGGCTGCGTCTGGATCGTGGCCCAGAAGATCGTGCCAGGCAGCGTCAGTTTTGATCGTTGGCGAAGCCATCGGGTGTAGTCGGCAAACTCCAGGCTCGAGCTCAATACGTTTCGATCCGCCAGCAGCATGTGGATCGGCGGACGGGCGTAGGCCTTTAGTTCGGAGTCGGCAGCGCAGATCATCGGACGGCCGCGCTGGTCCGCCGCTTGGACGGCCCTCGCCCAATCGCGCGTTTCGTCGAGTTGACTTGCCGCCAGATGACGTCCCAGGTTCCAGGCCAGCACGCCGTCGAGCCGGTTGTCGATTGGCCCGGCCCCGGCACCGGGCTCGGGAGCCTCGAGCATCGACCGCGGCGGAGGTGGCGCGATCACCCACAGGCCCGCCGCGGCGGCATCCTGCAAGAACTGTTGGGTCGGACCCCGCGTAAGCCACACGGCATTGAAGCCGAGCGACTTGAGCAGGCGCGGCGACTCTCCTCGATACTCGACGGCGCGGGCGAAGAAGGGTTGTCCGTCGACCAACAATAGCGGTCCGCTGCGCTGGACTTTCGGCACGCTCCGGCCACCGGCCCAAGCCGGCGGAAGATCGCGCGGGGTAACGTTGGCAGCGGCCGGCTCCGCCGTGTGCGCCACAGGCGAGACCACGGCTTGCGGCGACACGACACCTTCGACTTCCAAATCGTCGACCAGCACCGTGGTCGTGCCGGGCCCACCGTACACGTTGAGCAGGATTCGATCGACGTAGGCTTCACGATCGTCCACGTCACGCCCAAATTGTACCCGCATGACCCGTACGTGCCGCTGCAGCAACGGGCCGAGACCTTCCAAGCGCAACTGCTGCCAGACGCCGACCCGTTCGTACGACGTGCCGCGAAGCAACGCGGTGCGTGGTTGACCGGTTTGGAGATCAATCGACCGTGGCAGCACGACGCGCACCAGCAGTTGCACGCCCGGACGATCCGCCTTGACCCAGATGCTGGGTACCAGTTCGCTGATGACGCGTGCCGGCGCCAGCGGATGTTCGACGTAGACAAACGTTCCGTTGTTGCCGCGCACGGTTAGCTGTTCGGCCCACTGGCCGGAGTGGGCTTCTTGCGAGGTTCGCGCGTGGTTGATGATTTCGTGGTGGGCGTCACCACCTGCATCGCGGAGACTCGCCCTTGGACCCTCGAAGCCGTCGCGAATCACGCCCTGGCCCCATGCAGCCGTTACGGCAAAGACCATCCACCAGGCGAGAAGCGATACGCTTGTAACCCGCGCTACGATTCGGCTGCCGTCGGGCTGAATTCCGGCGGTCGCCAATGGGTCGACACTCGGGGCCGGAGGCCAGATCGGATTGGTGGCGGGCTGCACGCGCATCGGGTCGGTCGGAGGCGTCCGGTCGGAAATACTGCGGGAAACGGATCGTGAATCGAGAGCCGCGGGGCGAAAATGCAACACCCGCGCACCATTCCCCGATTTTTGTAAGTCGGGCTTGTATCAGCATTTGCGATGCGTGGCCAGAGCAAGTGGTGCGTTTCCTCGTCGTGCGACTCAAGCGAAGCGATTCGGGCTTACGCGCAGAACTTGTTATATTCAAAGATCTTAAGGCCAGCGGGACACGCACGGTGCTGCTGTGGCACGCGGTCTGCTTGGTGTACTGCGTGTCGCAATCCAACCAAGAGGAAGCCCCGATGAGCCACACACCGAGCACCAAGACGACGCAGCTTGAGCAGTTGCCCACCGACATCCAGAAATTGGCTGCCGCGATCCAACAGTTGCCCCAGCCCCAGCGAGAGCAGGTCGAACCGGCCTTTCGTCGCGTTCTGGAGAGCACCAACCGGCGGCGCCGCATATTGGGGCTGGTGCAAGATGCTCTGTCTCAGTTGCGGCTGGACATGAAGTACATGATGTTCGACTTGGAAGCCACCCGCCGCGAGCGCGACGAGTACCGGCGTCGCGTCGAGGAAGCGTAGCATCGGGCGAGGTTTGCGTCGATTGGGCGGACGCGCGGCTCCGGGGATGCGTTGCGAGTCGGCCGGCTGTGGAATACCATAAGACGTACGAGACGAATCCCTTGCAACCTCCTCCCGGCGGCAGTTTCGCGCCACGGCCCACCAACGATCCTCGGCGGGTCCGATCTGCGGGACCAACGTGGCCGAGTCGGACGGCTCTCTCTCAGGTCGGCGGCTAGGACGCGAGCCGTGAGGACGGCTCGGGGGTCCTTCAGGGGCGGAAGAGATGGAGAACGGCATGCCATGGTCGAGTTGTCTGCTGAACAAATTGCTCAGCGCGCTTTCGACCTGGATCTGATCAGCGAGCGCCAGCTTCAGGAAATTTGGCGCGAGATCGGCAGCCGTCAGGTTTCCGCCGAAGAGATCCAACAGCTCCTTCTACGCCGCGAGCTGTTGACCAATTTCCAAATCGAGAAACTGCTGCACGGCGATCGCGGCGGCTTCTTCTACGGCGACTACAAGGTCCTGTATCTGGTCGGCACCGGCACCTTCGCGCGCGTCTATCGTGCGTGTCACAGAACCACCGGCGAGATCGTGGCCGTCAAAGTGCTCCGTCGCCGATTCTCCGAAGACGCCGAGCAGGCCGATCGCTTCTACCGTGAAGGCAAGATGGGGGCTACGCTCCAGCACCCCAACATCGTGCCGATCCAACAGGTCGTTTCGCGCGGCGATCTTCATTTTCTCGTAATGGATTTCGTCGAGGGGCGCAACCTGCGCGAGTTCATCAAAATCCGCAAAAAGTTCGACGTGGTACAGGCAACACGCCTGTTGGCCGACGTCACCGCCGGACTCGCCTATGCGTTCGAGCGCGGGATTTGCCATCGCGATCTGAAGATGTCGAACATCCTCGTCTCGAGCAAAGGCGAGGCGATGCTCGTCGACTTCGGCCTGGCGGCCGAGGGACATACGGCCGACGACGACGACGCCACGGCCAATCCGCGCACAATCGACTACGCCGGGCTCGAACGGGCCACCGGCGTGCGCAAGGATGATCAACGCAGCGACATCTATTTCATCGGCTGCATCTATTACCACATGCTCACCGGCAAGCCGCCCCTGTACGAGACCAAGGACCGGATTCAGCGGCTTAGCAAGACCCGCTACCAAGAAGTCGAGCCGATTCAGCGTGTCGATTCGGAGCTGCCCGCGTTCATCACGTCGGTGGTGAATCGGGCGATGGAGCTGAACGTCGACGAGCGGTACCAGTCGCCTGGCGAGATGCTCACCGATCTGAAAGTGGCGATGCAGAAGCTTAACGAGCCGTACACGCCGCCAGCCGAAGCTCCGCCGGCCAAGGCTGCGGCCCCGGCACCGGTGCAGCCGAAGCATACGCTGATGTTCGTCGAGTCGAACGTGCCGCTCCAGGACGTGCTCCGTGCCCGGCTGAAGACCAAGGGTTATCGCGTGCTGGTCACCCAGGATCCGCAGCGGGCCCTGAGTCGATTCGCCGACGGGGCCAAAGCCGCCGATTGCGTCATCTTCTCGACCGGCGAACTTGGCGAGCCGGCGCTTGAGGCGTTCAACCGGTTTGCCGAGAACGAGCACACCGGACCGATTCCGGCCGTGCTCCTGTTGGGCGAACATCAGCAGGACTGGAGCAAGCGGGCCAAGCTCGACAAACATCGAGTCGTGATTTCGATGCCGATCAAGCTGCGGCAATTGCGCGAGGTGCTCGCACGGCTCGTCCCAACCGAGACCGACGGCGAAAATGCCGCGGCACCGGCGTAAGCGGACGGCCTGAGATTCTCTCGCGCGTCTGTGTCACCGATCCGCGCTGCCCGCTACAGCTCGACGCCCATCTCGCGCATCAGCATCTTCATGTCGTCCCAACAGTCTTTCTTGGCGGCCGGATTGCGCAGCAGGTACGCCGGATGATACGTGCACACCACGCGGATTCCTCGGTAGTCGAGGATCTTGCCGCGCAGTCGGCCGATGGTTGTGTCGGTTTCGAGCAGCGTTTGCGCCGCGACTGCGCCCAAGCAACAGAGAAACTCCGGCTGGATCAGGGCCAGTTGCCGGTTAAGGAACCCACGGCAATTTGCCACCTCGTGCGGCAGCGGATTGCGGTTTTTCGGCGGGCGGCACTTGAGCACGTTCAAGATGTAAACGTCCGACCGCGTCAGCGTGCAGGCTTCGATGATTTTGGTCAGCAGTTGCCCGGCACGGCCCACGAACGGCTCGCCGCGGCGATCTTCGTCGGCTCCCGGCGCTTCGCCCAAGAAACAGAGCCGGGCGTTCGGATTGCCCACGCCAAAGACGGTTTGTGTGCGCGTCGCGGCTAGCTCGTCGCACAACCGGCAGGCGGCCACTTCTTGGGCGATGGTGGCGAGCGACTCCGTGGCTCCCGATGCCGCGGTTGGCCGGGGAGCCGACGCGACCTCCGGCCGGGGAATATCGCCAGGTGGGGCACTCTGTGCGCCAGACGCGCCGCCGGAGCGTTGCGCCTCTTGTACACCGCGCCCGCTGGGACGTGGCAACTGACGCACGCCGGCACGGTGCAGGCTTTCCAGTTGTTGAATCGCGGCGTTGACGGGCGATTTACCACTCGACGACGGCCGTTTCATTCACCTTCTCCCCAGAATCGCGCGCCACGTTGACCGCCGGCGCGCGGCAACGATCGCGCCGGTCCGTTCGCCAGCAAGTATGACGCGCGACCGGCAACGCGCGAAGTGTCCCGGCTGCTGGCCGGTGAAAACCCGATGCGCGGCCGCCAGCGTGCCGCGGAACGTTTGCCGCCCGTGCCGGCTGGACCTATGATGAAGCCTGCTCTGTGTGCGGCCCGTCCGGGCCGAGCCCGCAACCATCGATCCCCTTCACCGCGCGACACGATCATGGGCGTGCCTCAAGTTGTCATCGTCGGTCGACCGAACGTAGGCAAGTCGAGCCTGCTGAATTGGCTTGCGCGCAAGCGCCTGGCCATCGTCGACAAGACGGCCGGCGTGACGCGCGATCGGGTCAGCTACCTGATGTGTGAGAAAGACCGGTATTTCGAACTGGTCGACACCGGCGGCATCGGCTTCGACGATCCGGACAACCTGACGCCAAAGATCGACGAACAGATCAACGTGGCGATGGAACTGGCCGACGTCGTCTTGTTTGTCGTCGATACGCGCGCCGGACTGGTCCCGCTGGATCAGGAAGTCGCCCGCCGGCTGCACTACGTCGACGCGCCGGTGATCTGCGTAGCGAACAAGGCCGACGAGCCAGCCATGGACAGCCAGGCCGGCGAGTTCTACAAGTTGGGCCGCGGCAAGTTGATCTGCGTCAGCACGCTGCAAAACCGGGGACGTCAGCGACTGCTCGATTTGATCCTGGAACGGCTGCCCAGGCCGGGCGCGCAGCCGCGGCACGATGCAGCCGAGCCGATCATGAAGGTGGCCATCGTCGGCAAGCGCAACGTCGGCAAGAGCACGTTTGTCAACACGTTGGCCCAGGCCGATCGGATGATTACCAGCGAAGTGGCCGGTACGACACGCGACAGCGTCGACGTGCGCTACGAACTCGACGGCAAGCCTTTTCTGGCCATCGACACGCCCGGCCTGAAGCGCTCCAAGAGCATCTCGACCGATCTGGACTTCTATAGCACCCACCGGGCGCAGCGCAGCATCCGCCGGGCCGACGTGGTCCTGATGTTCTTCGATCCTACCCAGCGGATCAGCAAGGCCGACAAGCAGCTTTGCGAATACATCGCCGAGCAATACAAGCCGTGTGTGTTCGTGGTGAACAAGTGGGATCTACACGTCGGCAACATGCCCACCGAAAAATGGGTGAAATATCTCCACGACGCGTTTCGCACGATGTGGTACGTGCCGATCGCGTTCATCACGGGCCAGACCGGAAAGAACGTCAAGGCACTCTTGAACCACGCCCAAATGCTCTACAGTCAGGCTCGTCAACGCGTGACGACGGCCGAGTTGAATCGCGTAATGCGCCACGCGCTGGATGCCAACCCGCCGCCCCTGTATCGCAATCGCCGGCCCAAGATCTACTACGCGACGCAGGTCAGCGCCGAGCCGCCGACCATTGTGCTGTTTTGCAACAACCCGAAGGCGTTTGCCGAGCCATACCGGCGCTACCTGCTCGGCGTTTTGCGCGACAACCTTTCGTTCGCCGAGGTGCCGATCAAGCTTTACCTGCGCAAACGCACCAGCGGTGACCTGCGTTCCGATCTCGACACCGACGAAGAGGACGGTGCCGACGAGGCGATCGCTGACGAAACGCATGCTGACGAAGCGGCGGCCACCGAGTTGCGTGCCGACGAAACAGCTGCCGTCGACGCGGCTGATGCCGTCGACGCCCCGCCGGACGACGATTCGGCGACGAGCGCTCTGGCCGACCCCGAGTCGATCCACGATTCGGACGTCCGCCGACAAGGGCCGGAAGTCTTCGACACGACCGCCACCGACGGCGAGTAGTCCGCCGCAAGTGTCCCCGGGTCGGCGCGGCACGATCATGGTGCGGCGACGCGATCCCTATGCGCGGCGCTATCCCACCGGGATGCTGCTGGGCGCCGTGCCTTCGGCGCCGATGTTCCGCATAGCGGCCGAATGGCGCCGGGCACTGGTCCACAGTTCGCGCGCCGCGGCCCAAAAGCCGGGCACCACCGTGCGGTGATACAACGAATCGGCTGGCAACCGCGCCATCAAGCGCCAGTGGGCTTCGCCCAGGTTGTGATAGGGAATGCCCGGAAACAAGTGGTGCAGCGCGTGATAGCGCAGGCTGAGCGGAAAGAACAGCTCGGTCAGAAATCCGCGACTGCCAATCGTGATCGAATCGGTCAATTGCTCGGCCCGGTTCATCGGTTGGCCGTCGTTGGCGTAGCGATGCGCCACAAGATTGCGGATATAGTTCAGGCCGAGCACGAACATGGCCAGCACGTACATCGCCACGAGTCGCGACCAGGGGAACATGCCGACCAGCACCACGCCGAACATCACGCCCAGTCGCAAGCAGCAGGCGATTTCCAACGCGGCCCAAGCCCGGCGTGGGGCGTTCGGCCGAATCGTCAGCCGGTGGCGGTAGTTGATCACGTAGCTCGAGGCATGAACCAGCGTCCAGTTGCGCAGCCTCGGGTGCAAGAACGAAATGGGGCTCAACAGCAGCCGCAGCGCGATATAGGCCGGCAACAACGGCACCTGGGCAAAAAACAGCAAAATCTTGCTGATCGGTCCCAGGGCCAACGGCAGGTATTCGCCGTCGAGCTGGGTTCCGTAGTGTTGGCTCTTGTGGTGATCGATGTGGTTCTCGTAGAAGTGCGAGGGCATCACCATCGGAATGCCGCACAGCAGGTTCCAGCCCACGCGAAAACCGAGCATCTCGCCGTTATTCATGTGCGTGATTTCATGCACGTAGCTGCCGGCCCGAAACAGCGCGAACCCGCTGACCAACAGCGCGGTCACTTGCAACAGCGAGAAGGGCGCTGCGCTCAGATAGACGGCGGCGGCCGTGTAGCCGATCGCCAGGGTCAATAGCAGGTCGGTCCAGTAGATGATCGGCCGATGGGTGAACAAGTCGCCGATCAGCGCGCGAGCTTGGGCCAGTGTGCGGTCGGCCGATGGGATGGTGCCGTCGGCGGCGGATGATGTGCCGCGAAGGGTGTCCGCGGCGCGCGGGGCACCCGGCGACCCCTTGAGGGCAACGGGATTCACGGGATTCACCAATCGATGCGGGAGCGGGAAACGTCAGGATGGAAGTGATATCGGCCGCGCCTGTTCCAAGGTTTAAGCCACGGCGATCGGGTAGTTTGATGGCGGTTCGCGCGACTTCGCGGCCCGGCGCCGGCCGTCCCTTGTGGACCCCCGCGGGCCCAGATATGATCGAAGGTTTGTTAATCGTCAGAAAGCGAACGATGCACACCTTCGTACCGTCTGTACGCTCCAGGCAAGGTCACCGTGGGGCGTGCATCTGGCACCGGCGGCGCAGCTTGCGAAATGTTCATCGTCGGTTGCTCGCCTAGGGTTCTTTGCGTTCAATCGGTCGCCCGAGCGGCCCCACGATCACACCATGCGTCACGTTCTTTCGGCAGTTGTGCAAAACGTTCCCGGCGTGTTGGCGCATATCTCCGGGATGCTCGCGTCGCGCGGCTACAACATCGACAGCCTGGCCGTCGGCGAGACCGAGGATCCGGGCCTGTCGCGGATGACGTTTGTCGTCGTCGGCGACGACGCCGTGCTCGAACAGGTCCGCAAGCAACTCGAAAAGGTCGTCACGGTCGTTCGCGTCGTCGACATCAGCTCCCAGGACTTCGTCGAGCGGGATCTGATGCTGATCAAGGTCGGCGCCCCGCAGGGCGGCCGGCGGAGCGAGATCCGCGAGCTGGCCGAGATCTTTCGCGGGCGGATCGTCGACGTGGCCACCGATCAGGTGATCGTCGAAATCTCTGGCCAAGAGCAGAAGATCGAATCGTTCATCGACTTGATGCGCCCCTTCGGCATTGTCGAGCTGGTGCGCACCGGACGGATCGCCATGGTGCGCGGCCCCAAACACTCCGAGGCGCACGCCCCGTCGGCATGACGCAACAACCCTGACCGATCAATCGAACCGCGGCCGGTGGGCACTCCCCGCCCGCCCGCGGCTCGCTTTTCGAAACAATCACGACCGCGAGGAATCCTTTCCATGGCCAAGATGTACTACGAGAAAGACGCCGACTTGTCGCTGCTGAAGGACAAGACGATCGCGATCATCGGCTACGGCTCCCAGGGCCACGCCCATGCCCAGAACCTGCGCGACAGCGGCTGCAATGTGGTCGTCGGCCAGCGGTCCGGTAGCGCCAACTACGACTTGGCCAAGAGCCACGGCTTCGAGCCGGTGTCGGCCGAAGAGGCCGCCAAGCAGGGCGACCTGGTCAACATCCTGCTGCCCGACGAAGTGCAGGGCGACATCTATCGCCAACTGATCAAGCCGCAGCTCAGCCCGGGCAACATCCTGATGTGTTCCCACGGCTTCAACGTCCACTTCGGCCAGGTCGAAGCGCCAGAGGGCGTCGATACGGTGCTGGTCGCGCCCAAGGGACCGGGCCATTTGGTCCGCAGCGAGTTCGAGGGCGGAGGCGGCGTGCCCTGCCTGATCGCGCTCAATCCCGGCGCCAGCGAAACGTCGCGGGCCCTGGGCCTGGCCTATGCCAAGGGAATCGGCGGTTGCCGTGCCGGCGTCATCGAAACCACCTTCGCAGAAGAGACCGAAACCGATTTGTTCGGCGAGCAGGTCGTGCTCTGCGGCGGCGTCAGCGCGCTGGTGAAGGCGGGCTTCGAGACGCTTGTCGACGCTGGCTATCAACCGGAGATGGCCTTCTTCGAGTGCATGCACGAACTGAAGCTGATCGTCGACCTGTTCTACCAGGGCGGACTGAACTACATGCGATACAGCGTTTCGAACACGGCCGAGTACGGCGACTACACACGCGGCCCGCGCGTCGTCACCGACGAGACCCGCCAGGAAATGAAGCGGATTCTCGAAGAGATTCAAAGCGGCCAGTTTGCCCGGGAGTGGATCCTGGAGAACAGGGCCAACGCCCCGGCGTTCAAGGCCACGCGTCGCCGCGAGCGCGAGCATCCGATCGAAGAGGTCGGCCGGAAGCTCCGCCGGCTGATGCCCTGGATCGGTGCCAAGGAGGTTTAGTGTTCCGGCGGGGGACCGTCCTCACACCGTGTCCACCCGAGTGCAAGTGCAAGTCAATCGACAGGACGACCATCGCATGCCCACCGAACTCGAATCCCGCCGGCTGTTCACCGAACTCAAGTCGGGCGACCGCATCGAAGTGGTCCACGAGGTCAAGGTCGGCTCCTCGAAGACGTGGAGCACCAAGACCGTCGGCACGGTGATGCACACGGAGCGCCGCCGGCAGGGCCTTCACTTCCGCCGCCACGGCGACGACAAGGTCTTTGCCGACATGATCGTCATGAAGCTCGACGACGGCTCGGAAACCACCGTCACGATGGACGAGTTCACCGAGCTGCGCCGGGTTGGGTAACGGAATCTGCTTCGACACGCGATTCCGATGATTCGTCGTTGCGAACAACCGGCGGCAGGTTTCCCCAATATGCCACGGCGGGACGTACCGGCGCCGCAGGCGCGACGTTGACAAAGATTGCGTTTCTCAGTGTATTGTCAGCGGCGGTCTTCGTTATCTGGGTATTGTAGAACTCGGCGTACTCAATCTCTTTCATATACTGCAACGATCTGTCTGTAATTGGCGCGTCCTCGATTGTGAGTTCGGTTAGCCGTGGCATGTCCAAGAGAATGGACAATCCGCGATCGCTGACCTGCGTGCCCCACAATCCCAACTGGACCAACGCTTTATTGCCGTTTAGCTTTGAAATTCCGGCGTCAGTGACTTTCGGTGCCCGAATATGGAGAACCCTAAGCTCCGTCATTTCTGCTAAGTGCGCGAGGCTTGTGTCTGTGATCAACGGGCATGCGATCCAAAGTTCGCGGAGCGAGTGGAGGGCTTTTAGGTGCGCAATCCCCGCGTCGGTAATGCCATGCGAGTGAAGCGCAAGTGACCCGAGGCGCGGCATCTGCGTCAGATGACTTAGTCCTTCATCGGAGATTCTCGACGAAGAAACGTCCAGTGCTTCAATTGACCTGACCGCTGCAATGCGCTGTAGCGTTTCATCTGTGGCTGGTTGGCCGAAATTCCCGTACGTGTAGATGTTGACGACGGAGATCGTTCCGAAATAGTCATTTTCGAGATTCGGGACTCGTGGAGTGGCGACCAAGTAGCTTGTCCCCCATGGTCGCGCTCCGTGCGTGGAGGGTCGTTCGTGCCGGTACATCCACTCGGCATCCATCTTGGACAACTCTTTGGTCAGCCGCGTCTGGCGGTGCCCCCGATTGCCGATCCAGGCAATGGGCACCAAGCAGACGGCGATCAGGATCAGCATCGTCCGCAAGCGAAAGCGAGGGACCGGCGGCGGAGGTATTTCCGGCGTTTGGCTCATACCCGTCATCCTACCCGGTATGGAAGATTGGTGCTCACTGGCCGACTGGCGTGACCGCGAGCCTTGCGGTTCTTTTCCAGATGCCGTGGAAACCAGAACGCGCGAGTCGCGTGGCTTTTCCGACGGACCACGCGCGCGGTCGCTTACCACACCAAACTGGCGAGTTCGGTTAGAATGACAAAGGAGGCGACTTCTCCCGCGCGAGTGCAACGCAGAGGGCGCTGTCGTGGCGGCAACAAACCAATCAGCGCGCTATTCGTTTTGGTCGCTGTTCAAGTTCACGGGTATCGTCGGGATTGGCCTTGCGCTGTTCAGAGTCCTTGGACTCCCGTGCGCATTGTACTACGGGCTATTGATCGCATTGGGCTACGCGTCTGCTTTTTTGCCTCGGCGTGTTCAGGTTGTTGTCGTTGCGATCTCCGTGACAATCGCCGTCTCTCCGTTTCTTGGTGTCGCAGGGTACACGTTTATCATTCCCGGAACTGAGATCTTGCTTCCCACAATAGAATTCCCGCCACTCCAGGTAGTAGCGTACCCATTCTACGCCGTCGGCGAATTCGTTCTGAGTCTAGTTGCTAACCTCGGCGGTTGGGGATTTCGAGAACTCGTCTTTTTTCACAGGTCGCATGCAGTTCGTCCCTTCATGGTCGTCGTATTGTGGACCGGTATTACAGTAACAATGGCGACGCCACTCGTGATTTCGTGGATTCGAGGGCACTGGGAGCGCCGCAGTGAACGGGCCGTGCCCTCGGAAGGGACGGCGGATGGAAAAGTGCGCGCTTAAATGCATCGCATCGACGGCGTATGAGCGGAACGGCTTACCCCGCGCGGAAATCGGCCGACGGAGCTATCGACGACATCCAGAACCGCACGTAGCGGAGGCGACGGGAGAACTCGAGATACCAAGAACGTGGGATCGTGTGATGCGGTACAGTGTCGCAGGTTTGCTGATCGTGACCACAGTTGTGGCCGTACTGGTTGCGCTTGGCGTGCATCTCGGTTTTGGGCCAGCCGCGCATGGTTGTTTCTATATCCTTTTGAGTGTTGCGATCCGACACTTGACACTCACTTTCCGGTACACCGTAGCCGGCGTGGCATTGGCGATCGGTGTTCTTCTGTTATTCACAACTCTGTTCGTCGGGTATCCTCGGTACCATCTTGGAATGGTGTACGATCTCGCATCGGTGCCCGCCATTGTTGAGGGGTTCGTGTTGTTTCCAATAAGCACCTGGTTCTATCCACCGGGTGAGGGCGTGACACGAATTCGCCCGCTTGCAGTCACTTTCTTCTGGCTCGGGCTGGGGGCCGCGTTTGGTTTGTCGGCGCTTTTCACCACCTTGAGTAACGCCACGCGTCGCAGTTCGCCCGCCCAATCGGACCCATGGCAGTTGCAACGACCTCCGCATCCGGGCAAGTAGCCGGCCCGGCGTTGCTGGTCCCAGTAGCAGGTCAGGCACTCCGTGCCTGACAACCACATCGCGATCAAGCGCATGTCAGGCACGGAGTGCCTGACTTACTTCTTCAATATGCTGGCTCAAGAATCAATGGGTCGCTAAGCGGAAGATAGTTCCGACGACCATGCGATATGACTGCCTCGACGAGAGGCGTGCTGATCAACTGCTTGTGGCCCGGTACGGCATCTGGTGAGCGGTCAGAAATCAGTTGCCGAGCCTCATCGAGCGAAACGCCACAGGCAACCAGGACAGCCAAGCAGAGCGTCGGTGACCGATTCTGCCCAGCAATGCAATGAACGTAAGCACGCGATTTAGTCACGGACAACATCGCATGCAACGTGTCCAATGCGGAGATGACGATGGGCTCGGGGATTGCCTCAAGATCAACTATGGGGCAATCGCGAACCGCGACGAAGCCGAACTTCTCTGCAGAAATGACGCTTCCGGCCTCGCTAACGTTCAAGACATGCGTAACGTCTTGCTCTCGGAGCACCGAAGCACGCTGGGGCGTGGCGAATTGACCCAGGGCAATTCGCTTGGTGATCCAGAAGACGCCGTGTGCCAGGCTAGACTTCAGTCGATGTGGGTGATTCCAAGAATGTTCCATGTTTGCATGATGAACTATTATAACAACTAGACAGCCCGGACACTCCGCACCACACACCACGACGCACTCATGAACCACGACTCGGCCCAAAAGCTGCACACAAGACACGAACGGCGGTTCCGCGCCGGGCGGTTTGTCTACCCGGTGCTCAGCCGAAGGTCCGGCGGCATTTCGGTCGGCGTGAATCTTAACCCGGACAAGGTCTGCAACTTCGACTGCATCTATTGCCAGGTCGATCGCACAAGCCAAAGCGAGACGCGCTTCGTCGAGACCGACGCCCTGCTGGCTGAGTTGGAATCCGTGTTGCGGCTGGTCACTTCGGGCGAGCTGTACGAGTCGCCCCAGTTCGCCGCCACGCCCGCGCCCCTGCGGCGGCTGAACGACATTGCCTTTAGCGGCGACGGCGAGCCGACCACGTATCGCAACTTCGACGAGCTGATCGGCGCCTGCGCGGCGGTCAAAAACCGCCTCGGCCTGGACGACGTCAAGATGGTGTTGATCACCAACGCGAGCATGTTTCATCGCCCGCACGTCGTGCGCGGGTTGGAGATCCTCGACGCGCACCAGGGCGAAATCTGGGCCAAGCTCGAAGCCGGCACCGACGCCTACTACCAGTTGATCGAGCGGACGCCGATCCCGTTTCGCCAGGTGCTGGACAACATCACCCAAGCCGCCCGGGTGCGGCCGCTGGTGATTCAGGCGCTGTTCATGCGCGTCGACGGCCAGCCGCCATCGGCCGACGAGTTGAACGCTTTCTGCGATCGACTCAACGAGATTACGGCCGCCGGCGGAAAGCTGAAGCTTGTGCAGGTCTATACGGTCGCCCGCCGCCCGGCGGAAAGCTTCGTCACGCCGCTGGCCGACGCCGAAGTCGACGCGATCGTTTCGCTGGTCGAGCAGCACACCGGCCTGCCTTCGGCGGCGTACTACGGCGTGCAGGCATAGCGAACGAGTGACGTTCTCGTCTGCCGCTTCACGAACTCCGACACGCCGCATTGCGTGGCACAACCAGCCAAGCCGGCAACCCGATCACTCAGGCAGCGGCCGGCCCTTGGTTTCCGGCGCGAAGGGAAGCACGGCCAGACCTAACAGGAAGATGCCGCACATCGTGACGCCCGCGTAACGCAGCGGCTCGTCGTAGTCGCGATAGACCTGCGAGGTGAGCACGGCCAGCACGGCGGGCCCGGCGGCGGCCACGAACCGTCCGACGTTGTAGCAGAACGACGTGCCGGTGCTGCGCAGCCGCGTCGGGAACAACTCGGGAAAGTAGATCGCGTATCCGCCGAACAGCGACAACTGGCAAAAGCCCATGATCGGGATCATCCAGAAGATCTGGCTGAACTCGTTGAGGTATCCGAATACGAGCCCGGTGCTGACCATCGCCAGAACAAACGCCAGTGCAAACGCCGGCTTGCGGCCGGTGTAGGGCGTAACCAGGCTGAACGCGAAGATGCCGAGGAACCCGCCCACATTTTGCAGGATCGACGTGATGCTTTTCCAGTACGCGACGTTGGAGATCACCTCGGGCGGCGCCATGCCTTCGGCCTCGAAGCGCTTCGTCATGATCGAGCCGATCAGGTCGTAGCTGAAAAACCCGATGCCCCACAGACCGACCACGCCCGAGAAGGCAAGCAGCATGCCCACGATGGCGTTGCGGCGCCAACGCGGATCGCTGAATAGATCGCCATAGGAGCCCAGCCGTTCTTGCACTCCGCCCGTGGCGATCGCCTGCCAGCGCTCCGGCTCCTTCAATCTGCGGCGGATAAACAGCGCCAACAGCGCCGGAACCGTGCCGACGACAAACATCATTCGCCACGTGGTTCCCAGCGTACCGGCGGCGACCAGGTAGCCCATGCCCATGTTGATGAACGCGGCCGAGACGTTGCCCACTGCGGACAGAGCTTGCAGCAGCCCCAGCGCGTAGGGCCGGACGCGATCGCTCATCACTTCGGCCACGAGCGACACGCCGACGGCGAACTCGCCGCCGACACCCAAGCCGGTCAAGAATCGGTAGAACGCGAAGTCCCAAAAACTGACCGACAGCGCGCTAAGCCCGGTGCAGATTGAGTAGACCAAAATGGTCAACAGCATGGTCTTGGCCCGGCCGATCCGGTCGCCCATCACGCCAAAGACCAGTCCGCCGCTGGCCCAGCCGATCAAGAAGATCGACGTGGCGTAGCCGCCGTAAGCATTAACCAGGGCCGCGTCGTCGGCCTTCTGCTCATCGGTCAGTTCTTCGCCGGGGCTTCGCTCGGGCACGACCAACTCGAGCATCGCCGGCCGTCGTGCCAGCGTGAAGAGCTGTTGGTCCATGGTGTCGAACAGCCACCCCAACGCGGCCACGATCAGCACGAACCACTGATACCGATTAATCTCTTGAAACCACCAGGTCGACCGCTCGTTCATGCGCGTAGGACTCCCCCAGATCGTACTGGTTTTGAAGTTGGCGTCCGACACGTCCTCGGCCCGGCCGCCGCGTGGAGACGGCCATCGTACACGAGGCGCACGGTGAATGCGACCAGGCTGCGGTCGGTCGGCCGCCGGCGATTGCCAGGCGCTGCCCGGTGGAATCTGGCGGAAAACGCTTGACAGGTACTCGGCGGCGGCAGTATCGTAGCGTTGTCTGAGTTTACCTGCTTTATCGCGGTCCCGATTTCAACTCGTTCGGGCTAATGATCTAAGTGAGCCATCGCCGGACCTTGCCTACCGTGCAGGCCCGGCTTCTTTTTTGGCTCCCGCCAATTCGGCCGCGCAGCGTCTGCCTGCCTCTTGTTGCCCGTGATTGCGCGCATTGTCGTGCGCTGCGGAGCTTGTCGGGCGCGGGCTGTGTCGACTTGCCCGTCGAAGGGGCGACTCCAACCCATGAATTTCCCCATGATTGAACTACTGCGTAACTACAGATTGTTCCGCCATCCGCGCGGCATCGGGCGGTTGTGCGCGCTCGCTTTGGTCGCATTGTGTGCGCTACTCGGGGCTGCGCGCGTGGCGCTGGCGGTGGACATCGAGGGCGTGCAAAACGGTTCTATCGACGCGCCGAAAGTGGTCGCGGTGATTCAGCGGCCAGGTGCCGAAGGTCCGATCGAGGTGGAGGGCGACGTGGCGGCGATTCCGGCGTTTCTGGACACCGGCTCGAGCGGCATGATCATTCGGCCGTCGTTTGCCGATGCGCTGGGCGTGGATGAACTGCCCGGCGTCACGTTCTCGGACGTTGGGCTGGGCGGCACGGTGGACTTTGACGTTTCTGAAGAGCTCATCGTGCGGGTAGCACCGAATCCGTTCGCCGAGCCGACGGAAGTCTCGTCGTACAACCACAACGTGGGTCCCCTGCGCACCCAAATCGGCCCGCCGGGTCCGCAGGATCCGCTGCTGAGCGATACGAACATTTTCGGCATGCCGGCGATGGTCAATAAGGTAACCGTGATCGACCCCAAGCCGCTCAACCTGTTGCTGACCAGCGGTTTCCTGGAAGGCGACTTCATCAGCACGTACATCTACGATCCGGGCACGCCGTTCAACCCGGGCACGGCCGACACCGATCCGGGCATTCCAACGACCAGTCACCACGTGCAACTCAGCTACGGCGATTTCGAACGGTTCACCGAGACGACGCCTCCCGGTTCGCCCACAGTGCAATTGGAACACAACCCGTTTATCGGACCCAATCCCGTCGCCCAGCTCGAAGATGACGTTCCGCCCGGCCCTCCGCCGGTAGTCATCGGCTTCAACGGATTGCAAACCAGCGGCAGCTTTTTGTTGGATACCGGCGCTCAAGCCTCGTTCATTTCCAGCATTTTGGCCGAACAGCTCAACGTGCGCCAGGTGCCGTCGACCATCGGATTGGGCGATCCGGTGTTGGAAGTGTTCGATCCGCTCAATCCGGAACTGCCCGGCGTGGAGATCGAATCGCAGTTCGACCTGCTGATTGGCGGGATCGGCGGAATCACGACCGTGCCAGGCTTCTTTCTCGACTTCATGACGCTTCCGACGATCGAGGGCAGCGCAGCGGCGGACGATCCGAACAACATTCGCTACATCGGTGCACCGGTTCTGGTGGCGGATATCGGGCTTGAGGATCCGGACACCGGCGACTTCCTCGTTCTGGATGGCATCTTCGGAATGAACTTCCTGGTTGCCAGCCAGTTTATCGATGGGTTCGAGCTCGGTAGTGCGGCCCTTGGACCGTTCAACTGGGTGACGTTCGACGAACCGAACGGGATCCTGGGTCTCGACTTAATCCAACCAGTGCCCGAGCCGGGCTCGCTGGTTTTGTCAGCCTTAGGCGCGGCGATGTTGATCGCCATCGGGCTGCGACGCAAGTATCGGCGGCGTTAGGATACCACGGCACCGCCGGCCAGTTCCGCAACCACGCGATCGGCGGCCGTCTCGCCGCTGTGAATGCAGTTCGGAATGCCCACGCCGTGATACGCATTGCCGGCCAGCGCGAAATTTGACCAGCCGGCTGCGGCTTTCTCGATGCGACCCACCAGCTCGCAATGGCCCAAATGATATTGGGGCATGGCGCCGCTCCAGCGCGTCACGTTGCAGAATAGCGGTTCGCCGCTTGCGCCGATCAGCGGCCGCAACTCCTCGACGGCCAACGACTGCAACTGGTCGTCCGGCAGGTCGAGCAGCTCGCTTTGGCACGCTCCTCCGACGAACACACGCACGAGCACGGCGTTGTCCGGCGCGCGCCCGGCAAATTTCACGCTCGCAAAGCTGCCGGCCAGGATCCTGCGCTTTTCGACGGCCGGCACGACGAATCCGAAACCGTCCAGCGCGTGGGCGATCTGCTCCCGCCGGAAGGCCAGCGTAACGATCGCCGTGCCGGCGTACTGGATCCGACAGAGCTCCATTGCCAGCGCCGCATCGAAGTCCTGGCAAAGTCGCGATGCCACGGGCGCCGGCGTTGCGACGATCAACGCCGCGAACTCTTGGGACGCACCCGACGCGGCTCCTCCAAGTTCGACGTGCCACGAGCCACCGTCAAGGGGCTTGATGTGCCGTACCGGACTGTTGAGGCGGATCGTGCCGGTCGGCAGGCGCGCGGCAATCGTGTCGACGAGGCTCGACAACCCATCGCGCGGCGCGACGAACATGCCGTATCGCGCACCGCCAGCCGCGTTGGCCGGCTCGTTCGACTCGGCCGAGCCGTTTTGCCGCCGTGCGCCGCGCACGAGGCTGCCGAATCGCTGCTCCATGTCCAAGAAGCGCGGCAGGGTGGCCCGCAGGCTCAGCTTCTCGGGATCGGCCGTGTAAATACCGCCGACCAAAGGCTGCACGATCCGCTCGAAGACCTCGCGCCCTAATCGCCGACGCGCAAACGAACCCAGGCTTTCGTCGTCGCCCTCCAGTCGGCGCGGCACGAAGGCTTCGCCCAGGAGCCGGAGTTTGCCCCAGGGGCTGAGCACGGGCGTGGTCAGCAGGGGCCAAAGTCGAGCGGGAGCCATCAGCATGAATCCCGCCGGAACGCGCTCCAAACGACCCCGATGCACGACCAGGGCGCCCCGTTGCTGGGTTGTTGTGGGAATCAGTTGATCGTCGAATCCGATGCGCCGACACAGTTCGACGCCCCAAGCCGGATCCGTGATGAAATTGTCGGCGCTCTGCTCGATGAGAAATCCGTCGCGGTGGATGGTTTGCAGTACGCCGCCGAGGCGCTCACCGCCTTCGAACAACGTGACCCGCAGTCCCGCATCGCGCTCGACCAGTCGATGCGCAGCCGCCAGCCCGGTGATCCCGCCGCCGATGACGGCGACCGATCTGTCTTCCGATGGCGATGCGTTCACGAAACAGGCTCTCCGCGGGCACAACATCCATTGGGCGGGTAAGAACCGCGAACCCCAAATTCAATCGTACCATGCCCGCGACCTGCACGAGCTACTTCGCCCGCTCAAGGATCCAATCGGCAATTTGACCGAGCGCTTCAGGCGCGAACGTCTCGTCGATTTTTCCGTATTCCACGGGCGACCCGGTTTGACAGTGCTGAAAGAGATGGTTCAGACCGGGAAGTTCCCGGATGGTGACGTCTCGATTGCCGGCCTGCTCGAGCGCGGCGGCGATCGGTGGCAGGTTCTGCTTCGGCGCGGCCTGGAGATCTTTTTCTCCGGTGAGTGCAAGCACTGGACAGTGGACTTCGCGCAGCGCGGTGGCCGGATCGAACGTCAGGAAGAAGCGAAACCAGGGCGACAGCATGACCTTTGCCTGGGCATTGATCTGCGACTCGATCGCTTCCTTCGACTTTTCGTCCGGTGCCGCCCGGTAGGCGTCGCTTTCCACCGTGATTGCTCGAATCTGTTGCACGGCCTTCGCGTCGTCGGGCTCGCGCCGGATGATGTCGAACAATTGTCGCTGCAGGACTTTCGCGGCGGCGATTCGGGCCTCGCCGGCTTTCTGCGCGCGGGCGATCAGCTCTCCTTGATGCAGCACGATCTGATCGCCTGGCACGCCGGTGCCGGCCAACATGACCACGAACGCGACATCGGGCGAACGGGCCGCGGCCAGTGCCGCGATCATCGCCCCTTCGCTGTGCCCGATGAGTCCGATGCGGCGCGGATTGATTCCAGGCTGTTGCTTGAGGGCTTCGACGCCGGCCAGCACGTCTCCGGCCAGATCGGCGCTGGTGGATTGGGTGACGCTTCCGGTCGATCCGCCGACGCCCCGATCGTCGACCCGTAGCACGGCGATGCCGCGTCGGGTGAGGTAGTCGGCCAGGATCAAGAATGGCCTATGACCCAGGACCGTCTCGTCGCGATCCTGCGCCCCGGAACCGCTGATCAAGATCACGGCTGCCGCCGGCGGAACGCCCTTTGGCCGCGTGAGCGTTCCGGCCAACGTGACCCCGTCGGCAGCGTTTTCGAAAGTCAGTTCCTGCTCATCATACGGGTAGGGCTTCTTGGGTTCTTGCGGACGGCTCAGGTCGGGTTCCTTTTCGAGCCGTGCCAAGTCAAGTGGAAAGGATTGCCCGGCTTGTTGCCAGGTGCCAGCGATGCGTTGGCCGTCGTCGCTTAGCGTGCCGTCGTATCGTCCAGCGATTCGGCGAGCCACCAGTGTGAGCTTGTTTCCCTCGCGCGTCGCCGAGTCGATCGGGATTCCTTTCGCGCCTTGATCCGGGCTGTCCATCGTGGCTTTGAGCGTTCCATCGTCGGCCGCGACAATGCGGAACACGACGCGCAGCTCGACCGCGCCGGCCTTCAACGTTCCCTGCCATGGACCGGCGAGCGACGGTTCGGCGGCCTGCCCGGCCGATGGCCAGGCGAAGAACCCCAGCGTCGCGATCCACAGCAGCACGCCGATCACTGCAGTGCGGCGCCGTGGGGAATGGCGTCTTGCGAATTCGGCAGGCATGGTCACCTCGCGGGTTGTAGCGTTGGCTTCGCGTGGTGCGGCACGCGGCGCGTTGTGCCGCGAAAGCTACTCGATCATAGGCGCCGTTACGGTATCCGGTCCATATCGGGCGTGCCGAAGCGTCTCTTGCGGGGGCCGGTCTGCGCCATTTGACGCGCCCGGTCCCGGCGACCCATAATAGTTCGTTGATCGGACTTATCCACGCTGGGTTCTAAATTTTGGAGAATCGATTGATGCGTCAACGACGAAGCCTGATTTTCGCCGTTTGTGTTGCCACTGTCGTACTCGTGAGCAATCTCCCCGTCGCCCAGGCCATTCCTGCCTTCTATAAGGGATTCCAGGAAAAGTACCTCAAGACCGACTCCACGGAGGAGAGCGACAAGACGTTTGCCGACCTGGTGACAAAGAAGGCCAAGTGCAACGTCTGCCACGAAGGTCGCAGCAAGAAGATGCACAATGCTTACGGCCTGAAGCTAAAAGACCTGCTAAAGAAAGATGACTTCAAGGCGGCCCGAGTCAAGGCCGAGCCGGAGAAATGTAACGAGGAAATCAACGCGGCGCTCGACAAGGTTGCCGCGATGAAGTCAGGCGGCGACGACTCGCCCACGTACGGAGAGTTGATTGCCCAGGGTAAGCTGCCGGGAGAAAAATCCGCTGCGGATGACTCAGCCCAGGCGTCGGCGCCCACACCGGAACCCACTCCACAGCCGGAGCCCGACAAACCGGCGCCAGAACCAGCCGCTTCACCCGCCCCGGCCAACCAAGAAGCCGTTGCGGCGATTCAAGAAATCGGCGGTACCGTAATGCCGCTGGCCATGACCGACGATTCGCTGGTCGTCGATTTCCACCTTGGCGGCACGGCACTGACCGACGACGGGCTGGTCCACGTCAAAGCGCTACCAAAGGTGTATGAGTTGCACCTGAAAGACACGCAGATCACCGATGCAGGTCTGGCGCACCTGGCCGAGATGACAACGCTCGCCCGGCTACACCTGGAAAAAACCAAAGTGACCGACGCCGGATTGGAGCACCTCAAGGGCCTGGGCAATCTTGAGTATTTGAACCTCTACGGCACGGCTGTGACCGACGCCGGGTTGGATCACCTGAAAGGCTTGAACAACCTCAAGAAGCTTTACCTCTGGCAATCGCAAGCAACCGACGAAGGCATTGCCAAGCTCAAAGAATCCTTGCCCGACGTGACCATCGTCAAATAGCTGTCCGCCACGTCCGGTACCTCCGCCACGCCGACCCTGCCCCCTGCCTGTGCTACCAGTACCGCCGCGGCTGCGTGCCGTGGGCGACGCATCCAAGAATGTTGATTTCAGCCGGGAAATCGCCTACATTGGATGTCGGTCAGCACTCCCCGCCAAAGCACCTTCCCTCCCAGCCTGCCTATGCTGTGCGCGTTGCGTCACTCGACGATTGCGTGTCTTGCCGCCAGTGCGGTATGCGGCATGGTTGCACGCGTTTCGGCCGAGGATAGTCCGCCGCGGCCGGATGTCGACTCGAATCAGGTCGCCGTTGCGCCCGAGGTGCCGACGCTACGTGCCGGCGCGGTGAACTTCGAATTGGACGTGTTGCCGATTCTGACGGCCAAGGGCTGCAACGCCGGCGCGTGTCATGGCAAGGCCCGAGGACAAAACGGCTTCCAGCTTTCGCTTTTGGGTTTCGACGCCGAGTTCGACTACGCCGCCATTGTGAAGCAGGCCCAGGGCCGGCGCGTTTTTCCCGCGGCGCCGGACAACAGCCTGCTATTGCGCAAAGCGGCATTGGCGGTGCCGCATGGCGGCGGCCTTCGGCTGCCCGCGAAGAGTGACGAGTATGAAATGGTTCGCCGCTGGATCGCCGGCGGTCTGCCGCGCAATACGCCCGACGCACCGACGCTGACGGGAATCACGATCGAGCCGCCCGAACACATCATGGAGGCCGGGACGAGCGAGCAGTTGCAGGTGCAGGCCCACTACTCGGATGATTCGGTTCGCGACGTAACGCATCTGAGCGACTTTCAATCGAGCGAGGCGGGCGTCGTCACGATCGAGGCCGGACGAGTCAACGCGGGGCAACTGCCGGGCGAGTCGACCATCATGGCTCGCTACATGAACCACCTGGCCACCTGGAACACGGCGATTCCCATTTCGAGCACGGTCGATCCCGAGTTCTACACCAGTTTGCCGCGCCACAATTTCATCGACGGGTTGGTTTGGAACAAGCTCGAGCGATTGGGGATCGCCCCCAGCGAGCCGGCATCCGAGGCGACCTTTCTGCGCCGCGCGTATTTGGACGTCATCGGCCGGTTGCCAACTCCCGAAGAAGCCCGTGCCTTCTTGACGAGTGACGCGCCGTCGAAGCGCGAGGAACTGCTCGACGATTTGTTGGAGCGGCCGGAGTACGCCGACTTTTGGGCCAACAAGTGGGCCGACCTGCTGCGGCCAAATCCCTATCGAGTTGGGATCAAACCGACCATGGCGTTCGACGCCTGGATTCGGGATCAGTTCCGCAGGGACGTGCCATACGATCAGTTCGTGCGCGAGTTGCTCACGGCGCAAGGCAGCACCTGGCGCAACGGCGCGGCCACGTTGTTCCGCGATCGACGCACGCCGGACGAAATCACGCCGGTCGTCAGCCAGTTGTTCTTGGGAATTCGGCTCGAGTGTGCGAAGTGTCATCATCATCCCTTCGAGGTCTGGGGGCAGGACGACTTCTACAGCCTGGCAGCTTACTTCTCGCGCGTGGCGCACAAGGGCCAGGGCATTTCGCCGCCGATCTCCGGTGGTGAGGAAGTCGTATTCGTGAAGCCCAGCGGTTCGGTCGCGCATCCGCTCACCGGCGAAGTGCTACAGCCGCGCCCGTTGTTCGGCGAAGCGCGGCCCATTGCCGAGGGCGAAGATCCGCGGGCCGCACTGGCCGATTGGATCGCCTCGAAAGACAACCCGTATTTTTCCCAGGTGGCCGTGAACCGCGTGTGGGCCGATCTGATGGGGCGAGGTTTGGTGGATCCGGTTGACGATCTGCGCGCGACCAACCCGCCCAGCAATCCGGAGCTGCTCGCGGCGCTCGGCGATGATTTTCGCGACAGCGGGTTCAAGCTAAAGCATCTGTTGCGCCGCATCATGACCTCGTACGTCTACGGGCTGTCGAGCGTGCCCAACGAGCAAAACGTCGCCGACACGCGCAACTACTCGCGTCACTATCGCAGGCGGCTGCGGGCCGAAGTGCTGCTCGACGCGGTATGCGACGTGACGGGCGTGCCGGAAGAATTCTCCGCGATGCCCAAATCGGCCCGTTCAACGGAGATTTGGACGCATCGAGTCGGTTCGCTGTTCTTAGACGCGTTTGGGCGGCCTGACGCCAACCAGGATCCGCCGTACGAACGCACCAGCGATACGACCGTCGTGCAGGCGTTGCACCTGATGAATGCGCCGGCGCTGCACAAGAAAGTGACCGCCGATTCCGGTCGCGCCGCGCAACTCGCGGCTAGCGAGCGCGCGCCGGCCGAAATCGTCGAAGAGCTGTACTTGGCCACGTACAATCGGTTCCCGGAGCCTGACGAGTTGGCGTCGGTAACCGCGGCGATCGAACAACATTCCGACCGGCGGCAAGCCACCGAGGACTTGCTGTGGGCGTTGATCAATACACCCGAGTTCATCTTTAAGGACTGAAAGCCGATGGCCATCCACCGAAACTGTGCAGGAATGACACGTCGCGATTGCCTCCAGCTTGGGCTGGGCGCGATTGCCGGCAGTGGTTTGGTCGACCTGTTGCGGATGCAAGCGCTCGCGGCACCGGCGCAGGCTGCGTCAAGTTCAACGAAGCCGCCGGCTCGGTGCATTCTGATTTGGATGGACGGCGGGCCGACGCACTTCGAAACGTTTGACCCAAAGCCGGACGCTCCGGCGGAAATCCGCGGCGAGTTCACGCCGATTCGTACGAAGATTCCGGGCGTTTACTTTTCGCAGCACATGACCCGATTGGCCTCGATCGCCGACAAGATCGCGGTGGTCCGCTCAGTGTGCCACAACCAGGGCAATCACGGGGCCGGGAACCACTACATGATGACCGGCTCGCCGCCGCGAATTCCGGTCGGCTGCGGGGCGTTTGTGAGCTTTCATCCCAGCCTCGGATCGGTGACGGCTTTCGAGCGTTCGGCGCCCGAGGGTTTGCCGGCCTACTTCTCGATGCCTTCGATGTCGCGATCCGGCGGGCCGAACTTCCTAGGAGCCAAGTACGCGCCGTTCGTCGTCAGCGACGATCCGAACAAGGAGAATTTCCGGGTCCGCGACGTGGCTCTGCCCGAGGGCATCACAGCGGATCGCTTCGACCGCCGTGGCGACTTGCGGCAGTTGGTCGATCGGTTTCGGCGGACTGCCGACGAAACGGCTGCCGACCCGGTCGTGGCGCTGGACGAGTACTACCGTCAGGGGCACAACCTGATGACCAGTCCCGCGGCGCAGAAGGCCTTCGACGTACACAGCGAGCCGGATAAGGTTCGCGATGCGTACGGTCGGGATTCTTTCGGTCAGCGTGCCCTGTTGGCACGGCGATTGATCGAAGCCGGCGTACCGTTCGTGACGCTCTACCATGGCGGCTGGGACCATCATTCGGACATTTTCACCGGATTGCCGAAGAAGCTGGCGCCCTTCGAACACACGATCGCCGCGCTCATCGAGGACCTCGAAGCGCGCGGAATGCTCGACTCGACGTTGGTGGTGGCACTGGGCGAGTTCGGCCGTACGCCGAAGATCTCGCAATTGGCCGGCCGCAGCAGCCCAGGGCGCGACCATTGGGCCAACGCCATGTCGATCATGTTTGCCGGCGCCGGCACGCCCGGTGGACAAGTCGTCGGGGCGACCGATCGCAACGGGCATTCGGCGGTCGAACGGATTCTCTCACCAGAAAACTTCGTGTCGACCGTTTATCGCAAGCTTGGAATCGATCCCGGCAAAATCTATCACGCCCCCAACGGGCGACCGGTCCATTTGGTGAGCGATCCGGAACCGATCGCCGAACTGATGGGCTAGGGCCGCCTTCGTCACCACCATCTTGACCACCGGAGCGTCGTCTTCCCGGAGACGCCGGCACGTCGAACAGGTTCTCTCCATGCATCGTCCTGCGCAGCTCATCGCCCTGCGGCCGAACGCGATCGCGCCAATCGCGCTGGCGATGGTCGTGGCGCTGGCGATCTTCGCGGCCGCTGCGACGCCGGCGGTGGCTGCCGGGCCGGAGCCAAAGCATTGGTTTCCGGCCGGGGTGCAGCGCGGGGCTACCGCGGACGTGACCGTCGGCGGCAACTTCCCCAAGTGGCCCGTCGGGGTTTGGGTGGACCGATCGGGCTTGACGGTCACGCCCGGCGAAAAGGGCAAGCTGTCGATCGCAGCCGCAGCCGATGCGCAGCCCGGCGTGTACTGGATCCGGCTCTACGACGCTGACGCCGCGGCGCCGCCGCGACCGTTTGTGGTGGGCACGTTGACCGACGTTTCGGAGAAGGAGCCGAACAACGCTCCGACCGAGGCCCATAGCGTGGATGCGTCGGTCGTCGTCAATGGCCGCCTTTCATCGGGCGGCGAGGTGGATACGTTTGCCGTAGCGCTGACCAAGGGGCAGACGCTGGTCGCCTCACTGATGGGCCACGAAACGCTTGGCTCGCCGTTCGACGCCGTGTTGCAGATCGTCGCCCCGCAAGGCAACGTGCTGGCGTACAACCACGACCACGGTGGCCTCGATCCGCAGATCGTCTTCGTGGCTCCAACTGACGGCAACTACCTGGTGCGCACTTTTGCGTTTCCGTCGAATCCCAACAGCACGATTGGCTTTGCCGGCGCGGATACGTTTGTCTATCGACTGACGCTGACCACGGGACCGTTTGTCGATTATGTCTGGCCGATGGCGATTCGCGCGGACGAGGAGTCGAGCGTCGCGTTGCATGGGTGGAACCTGTCCGAAGCGCTCGGCGCCAAGACGCTGGTAGGGGCGATTCCCAGCGTGGCCGTGTTCGATCCGCGATTGGCCAATACGATCGCTCTGGCGGTGGAACCTCACGCGGCGATCGCGGAAAGCGACTCGGAGGAAGCACCGCTGGCAATCCAGTTGCCCATCACGGTGACCGGGCGGATTGCTGCGCGGGGCGATCAAGACACGTACACGTTCGACGCGACCAAAGGCGAGGCATTCTCGTTCGAGTTGGCCAGCCGCTCGTTGGGCTATCCGCTGGACGGGGTCTTGGAAGTGACCGACGGCGACGGCAAGTCGTTGGCCCGGGTGGACGACGTCGGCAGCACCCGTGATCCCGTGCTGGCGTTTACCGCGCCGGCCGACGGCACGTTTCGTGTCAAGGTCAGCGACCTGTACGGCCACGGCAGCGATCGCCATGTTTACCGCCTGCGGGCGACCAAGGTCGTGCCCGATTTTTCCGTCACCACCGACCAGCACGCCTATGTCCTGGTAGCCGGCAAGCCGACCGAGATCACGCTTTCGATCGCACGCCAGGGTGGCTTTGCCGAACCGATTAGTTTTCGCGTGACAGGCCTGCCCGATTTTGTTACCGCAGCGGAGGCCACGTCGGCCGCGACTGGCGATTCGGCCAAGGCCGTGAAGCTGGCTCTCACTTCTAACGGTGGCGCATTCTCTGGTCCGATTCGGATCGTGGGCGAAGCAACCGGTGACTCGAAGCAGGTCCACGAAGCCTCCGCGGCGATCCCGGACCATGAGGCGCGCACCAGCGACGTGTGGCTCACCACGATCGGTGGAGACAGTCAATAGCGGCGCGCCGGAGGCCAAACGCGCCACGCGGCTCCGACCTGCGATCGCACGACTTGCCACGCGCCCGGCAAGCGTTATCTTAAGCCGCATGAAGCTTGAACAGGTTGGCAATCAGTGCTACGCCGTGATCAGCGAGCGCAATCAACTGTGCGACGCGAATTCCGGGTTGCTCAACGCAGGCGGCGGCGTCGTGATCGACACCCAGTGCGACTTGGGCCATGCGCGGCGAATGATCGAGCTGTTCGGCACGGTTTGGCCAGCCATGCCCGAGCGGGTCGTCCTGACGCACGAAGACGCCGATCACGTCTGGGGCAACCAGCTCTTTGCCGATGCGCAGATTATTGCCCAACGCAGGATCCACGAGCGGATGCAACACACGGCCGATCCGCGCAATCTGCAGCGTGTGCAACATGCGGCGCGCAACTGGCTGACGCGGATCATCCTGCGGTTCTCGAATCCGGCCATCCTGGCGCTGGCCGACCAGTTGGCCGAGGAGTTCGACTTTGACGGGATCGAGTTGACGTTGCCGACCACGCTATTCGACGAGCGGTACGAGCTGAACCTGGACGGCACTGAAGTCCACTTGATTCACGTGGGCCCCGGCCACCAATGGGGCGACACGCTGATCCACGTGCCCAGCCAGCGCGTGCTCTACAGCGGCGACGTCCTGTTTCATGCCTGCACGCCGATCGGTTGGGCCGGCACGTTCGCCGATTGGCAGCGAAGCCTCGACCTGGTGATCTCGCTCGATCCCGATGTGATCGTGCCCGGGCATGGACCCATCTGCGGGTTGGAGGGCCCTCGCGAGCTCAAGCAATACTTGCAATACGTCTACGATCAATCGCGGTCCTGCTTCGACGAGGGCTTGTCGGAACTCGACGCGGCCAAGCGGATCGACTTTGGTCCCTATGCCGCCTGGAGCGCACCGGCGCGGCTCTACTTCAACGTGGCCCGCGCTTATCGCGAATTTCGCGGAGAGCCGCACGATGCTCCGTGGGACACTCAAAAGGTATTCGCCTCGATCTACAAAGTGGCCGAAGCGCGCGGGATCGAACGGGTGTTTTAGCGCGAGATCCATTTCGACGCCACTGGTGCCGCCGTGGCGTGTATGTGGTGGACGGCGGCGTACCACATCCGGGAAGCGGCAGGCGGAACCGGTGCTCGATTGGAAATCGGCCCGGGAAACAGGTTACATTGAGGGCGGATTCAGCGAACCGCCCGAACGAGGAGCAAAGCCGTGTCACTTCCTGTCGCGAAAAACAAGACGATCGAATTCGGTTCCGGCGAGGCCATCGGCACCAGTTATCGGTGGCCCGGCGGGCAGTACTGCGCGATCCATACCTCGAAGGGACTCGTCGGTTGTGGAATCTACGACATCCGCTCGGCTAATGAGTTCAACCTGGCGGTCGCGATCGCCCGCGGAACTCCGGCAAAGCCGCTGTGCGAGCCGGAAGATCTGTTCGACGCCAAGATCCTTGAAGCCAGCCAAGCGGCCGAGCGGCTGGGCGTCAAGGTGGGCATGACCGGGCGCGAGGCGGTCGAAGCGATGTTGGGCTCGGGCGCGGACTGACGATCGGGGCAGTCGCGGCCAGGTGCCTGCACCTGACGGAATGCGTGGCTATTTGGCGGGCGACTACTTGGCGGCAGCGTGTGGCGGGGGCGGCAGGTCGACGTGCAGCATGTGGCCGGGCAGCGGCTCGGTGACGTGCACGTAGGCGAGCCCGCGCGTGTCCAGCTCCTTCGCGGCGTGCGAGAACGTCGCCGCCGGATCGCGGTCGCGCATGTCGTTGTAGGCGCCGGTCGGCGACAGGCGCCGCCGCCCGGCGAGAGCGCAGATCGGAAGAGCGACGGGTAGGGAAAGAGTGTAGAT
>ERZ869936.393-NODE-393-length-43220-cov-18.703811_pt1 | contig 43220 bp, 32 predicted proteins | sample MGYA00520876_ERZ869936 | MGnify/ENA primary metagenome ERZ869936 (study PRJEB32218, sample SAMN09650985) | biofilter metagenome | isolation source: enrty point of leading RO module | place: Saudi Arabia: Thuwal, RO plant located on Red Sea | collected 2016-02-17 ... | reverse complement strand
TCGATCGGCTCAATACGAGTCACGTGGAATGGATCGACATGGATTGCCCGATACGGAATCCCCTCTTCCGAGGGCAAGACGCCGATCACGAGCACCGTCTGACTGACCCACGCCATGTCCGGATGTCGGACTTCGTAGGCCGTACCATCCCCCAGATGAATCCGGATCGGCTGCTTGGAAGCATTGCGAAGGTGTTCGCGGATCTCAATGGGCTGCATCGCGCCACTCTCATTCAGTGAAGCGGCCGGCTGTGTCGGCCGCCGGACTCAAGACTACTCAGTATACCGAAACTCGATCGTCCCGATCACCGCCTGGCAGAGGGAAACCCAGGCCTGTTGCAGATCCCCTGAGTCGGTTTCACTCAGGAAATCGAGCGCGATCTCGACCTCGTCTCCCGTCGGCGGTCGGCCCAGCGCTCGGCGATAGAGCAAGTCGATCCGTTCCTCGTCGGTCTCCGCATCATGGAGAACACGCTGTGCGGCGGCTTCGGACTGCGAGACGACCAGCGGGCTGTTCATGAAGAACAGCGCCTGCGTCGAAAGCGTGCTCGTCGCCCTGCGGCCTTGCGAGAGATTCGGGTCGGGAAAGTCGAACGCCTCGAACAGTTCGTGGAGTTGATTCCTCAGGACAGGCTGATAGACGCCGCGACGGCCGACGTCGAATTCGTAACCGTACTCGCTCGTCGTCCCGGGCCGTACGCTATCACCGCCGGCGGTCAAATCGAGACGCCCGCTCAGCGACAGGAGCGAATCGTAGATCTCTTCTGCGTCGAGTCGACGACGGTTCTGATGCGACAGCAACCGGTTCTCCGGATCGGCCGCACGCTGGGTCTCATTGAACGCGCCCGAGAGACGGTAGGTCCGGGACAGCATGATCTCGCGAATCATCGCCTTGACCGACCAGCCCTGCTCGACAAACCGCGCCGCCAGGTGATCGAGCAGTTCGGGATGCGACGGTCGTTCGCCCGGCAGGCCGAAGTTGTCGACCGTGCGTACAATGCCCGCGCCGAACAGGTGATGCCAGATGCGATTCACCATCACCCGCGCTGTCAGCGGGTTCTCGGGACTGGCGATCCAGCGGGCCAACTCCAGCCGTCCGCTGACGCCGTCGGGGATCTCCGGCGAATCGCCCTGCGTCGCCACCGTCAGGACACCCCGCGGCGCGGGCTCTCCCAGGTTCTTCACGTTGCCCCGGATGCAGACGAAGTAGTCGCCGGTGTCCGCCTCCTCCTGGACGGAGAGCACCATCGGCGGTTGCGGCGGCGCATTCTCTTTGAGCGCCTTCAACTGCTCATCCATTGAGGATAATTCGGTCTCAAGGGCCGTAATCCGCTCAAGCAGGGCCATCGCATCGGCGGTCTCCGACTTCGCGGAGGATTCGCCAACGCGAGTATCTCCGTCAGCAACGGCTGCCTTCGTCGTCGGGACAAACTGCACGGCGTCGACAATGACATAGCCGTCGTCCACACCTTCATTCGAAACCGTCACGACGGCCGTCTGATCGTTATTGAATTGAAACCGGCCGACGGAGCTGAACAGTCCGTCGACATTCGGTTCTTCTCTCTGGTTGACGAACACCGTCTCTTCACCGCCCGGATAGGCAATCTTCACCGGCACGCGGCTGGCGCGCGAGTCGGCATGGTTGTAGGAGAGCCGCACGTCGTACTCCCCGGAAGCGGGCAGATCTGTCCGGAACACCACCTGCTTGGCGCCTTGCCCCATCCGTTCGTCGTGGATGTAGCCTGCGCCGACATACGACTTCAGGTAGGTCGAGTCCTTCCATTCGCCCACCAGTTCCGCCGCAGTGTCGTCCACCACCACGCCAGACAGATCCTCCGGGTCGGCGACGATCCGAGCGCCAGTCGATTCCGAGTCGACTCGAAACAGAGGCACAAGTTGCACGGCGTCGGCAATGACTGTTCCCTCGGTTTCCTCGGTCAAAATCGACACGCGTGCCGTGCTGGAGAATTCGTAACGCCCCAGCGCAAGGTAAAGCTGCTCGATGGGCGGCGGTTCCTGTTGATTGACGCGGTGTTCGGACTGACCGTCGAGATGCTCGACAACGATGCGCGCATTCGTGCTGCGATTCCCATGCGGACTGTAGGAAACACGAACTTCGTATTGTCCCGGATGCTTGAGGTTGAACGCGTAACTCGCGACTGCGCTTCCTCCGGACGCATACCGGTATCCCTCTCCCACAAACTCTTTCACTCCACCGCTTGAACTCCAGTTCCCAGTGAAGTCGGCCTCGGTGTCATCGAGCGTGACGATCGGAAGCTGCGCCCGCCGGCTCTGCAGTTCCGATCGTCGCTGCGCAATTTCCGCAGTGAGCGCTGCGACCTCTGCGGTGTGCGCATCGAGAATCGCGCGCGTCTCGGGGTCGACCGGCAGCGGCTGCTTCACCCAGGTGGAGACGTTGTCGTGAATCAGCGTGTGTGTGCTGCGAAAAATGCCTGCGAGCGCGTAGTAATCGGACGTCGGGATCGGGTCGAACTTGTGATCGTGGCAGCGGGCGCAGCCGATCGTCATCCCCAGAAATGCGCGGCCCATCGTGTCGATCTGCTCGTCCACCACGTCCATCCGCAGTTGTTCCTTGTCCTGGTTTTCGTAATTGGACGGGCCGAGCACAAGAAACCCCGTCGCCACCAGTTGTTCCTGCCCCCGCCGGTAATCGTTGTACGGCAGCAGGTCTCCGGCGAGTTGCTCGATGATGAACTGATCGTAAGGCTTGTCTTTGTTAAACGATTCGATGACGTAGTCCCGATAGCGCCACGCCTGGCCGTACATGAGCGACCGCCCGCCGCCGGTCGTGTCGGCGTATCGCGCGATATCCAGCCAATGCCGGCCCCATCGCTCTCCGAAATGAGGGGAGTGGAGCAACCGGTCAATCAGTTGCTCGTATGCATCGGGCGCAGGGTCATTGACGAACCGGTCAATCTCCTCCGGTGACGGCGGCAGCCCCGTCAGGTGAAAGGAAGCCCGGCGGATCAGTGTCCTCCGCTCGGCGTCCGGCGACGGTGTCAGTCCCTCCGATTCCCAGCCCGCCGCGATGAACCGGTCGATTTCGCTCAGACACCAGGACTCGAATCGCGATGTCGGCGGTATTTGCTTTTCAAACGGCCGAAACGACCAGAACTCTCTGCCTGCCTCAATATCGACGCCCTTCTCCACGGCCGCTGCCGCGTCCCCGTCTCGCGGATCGGGCGCCCCCATGCTGATCCACTTCTCAAAGTCGGCGATCACTTCCGCAGAAAGCTTCCCATCGGGAGGCATCTCGAAACTTTCGTACTTCATCGCCTCCAGCAGCAGACTGCCGCCCGGATCGTCCGGAACGACCGCCGGCCCCGAGTCTCCTCCTTCGCGAATGAGATTCCGCGTGTCGACGCGCAGCCCTCCGCGCAACTGTTTCGAATCGCCGGAGTGACATTCGTAACAATGTTCCACCAGCACCGGCCGAATCTTCGATTCGAAGAAGTCGATCGCCGCCGCGTCCGGTTCCTCCGCGAAAACCGTCGAATTCGCGCACAGGCAGATCAGTCCCAAGACCGATTGCACGAATCGCTTGCGCTGCCTTCGCACCTGGTTCCCCCCTGTTGGTCGATCGTGTGCTTCTTCAGCGGCTGCGCCCGCCGGCGGATGCGGCTCGCCTCCCACGTATCTATGCTACCGGCTGCACCGTCACAAAAACCACCCCCGTTCACACCCTCTGCGAGTCGAATCGAATGCTGCCGCGAATGACGACCGCACACCGGCTTTACTCCCTGGTCCTGGTCAGCCTGGCGCTGCTCGGCTGCAACAGGGGCGACCAGGATCGCGATTCCCCGGCCGCGCGGCCCGTTCCGTCGGCGCCCGCCTCCAACGAACCGCAGCCGATGACCGTGGCGGAACTCCGCAAGCGGCTCGGAGCGAATGACGGGGGGGCATTCCAGAAAGTGGGAGGTCAGATCCGGGAGGTGGATCTGTCCGGCACGGGAGTCACCGACCTCGCACCGCTCAAGGGCCTGCCATTGCAGATTCTCTATGCTCCGGAACTCGCTATCTCCGACCTCACTCCGCTCGCCGGGATGCCGCTCGATACCCTGGTGCTCACGGCAACTGAGGTCACTGATCTCTCGCCTCTCGCGAACTCGTCGCTGAAGCGGTTGTCGATCGCGGAAACGAATGTGAACGATCTCTCGCCGCTGGCCGGTCTGCCGCTCGAACAACTCGACGCCCGCCAGACAAAAGTGGCAGACATCTCCCCGCTCTCTGAGGCGCAGCTCCAGCAACTGGTCCTCATGGAGACAGAAGTCGCTGACCTCTCTCCCCTGGCCGGCCTCCCGCTCAAGCTGCTGGACGTCTCAAAGACGAACGTCAGCGATCTTACGCCGCTGGCCGGGACGCCGCTCACCGGGCTCTATCTGGAAGAAACCGATGTGAGCGACATCACCCCCCTCTTCGGAATGCCACTCGACAAACTCTGGCTCAAGGGCACGCGCGTGACCGATCTTTCGCCCCTCGCCGGGATGCGGTTTTCGGAACTCAGCCTGACCGACACTCCCGTCGACGACATCGAAACCTGCTCCACCATGCCCTCGATCGGCATCCTCTGGCTGCGCGGAACCAGGGTCTCGAACCTGGCTCCACTCGCCGGTGTCGAAATCACCAGCCTCGACGTCCAGGACGCTCCCGTATCCGACCTCGGGCCCCTCGCAGGAAAGCAGTCCCTGGAACGGCTCAACATCGCCGGTTCCCACGTCACCGACCTGCGACCGCTGGAGGGGCTCAGTTTGCGACGGTTGATCTTTACGCCGGCGAATATCGAGCATGGACTCGACATCGTCCGCAGGATGACAACGCTCGAGGCGCTCGACGTCCAGTTTGAAGACCCGGAGACGGTGCTGAGACCGGACGAATTCTGGTCAAAGTACGATGCCGGCGATTTCGACCGCGAGCCGACTCCGAGCGGCGAGGAGGACGGCCAGTCTTCCGCTGATTAAGCCACCTTGACCGTTCGGCAGGTCGCGCGTAGCATGCCTGTCGCGCGGAAATGCACAAAGCTTGACAGTTGCGAGGCTTCGACCGAATCATCCTGGAAAGTGGTTCAGGCGCTCTGGTTCGATATTGTCGATGTTTCAGTGATGTTCGAGCCGCTTTCCGACCGATGTTGGCAGTGTGCGGCGCCGTAGCCAAGTGGCCTAAGGCAACGGATTGCAAATCCGTCATTCCCCGGTTCGAATCCGGGCGGCGCCTTACGGAAGTCGCCCAGCCACAGCGACTTCCGTTTTTTTACTGCGCCGCAGCCCAACACGACACGCGCTGTCGGAGTGGTCCGTCAGTTCAGATTATTGGGGTTGAGGGGTTCTTCACGGGAGCACGAATCCGGCAGGGTTTCGTGCGGATCCGCAGTCCAGCCGACCCCCAGGAACAGCCCTGACAGGGCACTGAGGCAGACTTTCCCGATTGAGCACGTCGAGTCGCCTGCGAAGAGTCGATTTCCTCTGCCGGTTGAGGGATCACCCACGCCTAACACAAAGCGGCCCGCTCTCTCTTGCCGACAAAGGAACTGGATAGGACAGGACCTTCCGTCAACGGCCGCCAACCCGCCGATCCCCACACAGGATAAGGATGAATTCTATGTTCGACATGTCGACCCGAAACACAAACCGCCGGCAGTTTCTGCGGGCCTCCACCCTCATGGCTGTCGCCTTCGCCGGCGGCGTCACGGGCAACAACTCGCTCTTCGCGGAAACAAAAATCGCCGCCCGCATCGCCGAGGCGGACCAGTCGCACGCCCTCATGCCCGCCATCAAGCTCGCCGCCAAGAGCCTCGAGGCGATGGAACAGGTCAAGGACTACCAGGCCGTCGTCGTCAAGCGCGAAATGATCGGCGGGAAGTTCGAAACCACGCAGATGCAGATCAAGTTCCGCGAGCAGCCGATGAGCGTTTATCTCAAGTTCATCGAGCCGCACGCCGGCCGCGAAATCCTCTTCCAGCCCGGAAAGCACAACGACAACATGCTCGTCCATGAGACCGGCATCGCCTCGCTCGTCGGATCCCTCGAAATCGAGCCCGACAGCAGCCTCGCCATGGAGCACAACCGCTACCCGATCAATCGCATCGGGCTCAAGAATCTCCTCACGCTCAACATCGACCGCTGGATTCGTGAAACCCAGATGGACGGCGTCGACGTGAAATACTATCCGTCGGCCAAGATCGGCGACCTGAGCTGCAAGGTCCTCCAGATCACCTACGCCAAAAAGACCGACAAGACCCGCTACCAGTCCTCGCGTCTGTTCATCGACAACGAGACGAACCTCCCCGTCCGCATGCAGAACTGGGACTTCCCCACCCGCGCCGGCGGCGATCCCGTCCTGGTCGAGGACTACTACTACTCCAATCTGAAGACCAACGTGGGACTCAAGGACATCGATTTCGATCCCGAGAACCCCAACTACGACTTCTAACGAGGCAGGGCCTCGGCTCATACGAGCTGCCGCTCGACGCCGGGAACCCGCTCCCGTTGGTTGCTGAAACCTGACTCAACGGCGACTTCCGGGAAGAAAGCAACCTGACGCACTGTCGAGACAGATCGCAAACAGCCCGGCTGGTGACCAGCCGGGCTGTTTGCATTGGGCCTCTCAATTTCGACGGCAGCGCCGCCGCGCAGACTGGTCTGCGGCCGGTGTCCGACACGCCTCACCGGCGAATCGCTCGCGGCGCGGCGACCGCTACTCTACGTGCTTGGCCTCGTCGGCGGTCTCGCTTTCGTCCGATTCCGCGTCCCGCACCCCCTTCTTGAACTCGGTCACCGACTTCCCCATGTTCCGCATCACGCTCGGCAACCGGTTCCCGAAGAGCAGCAGGACCACAATCAGCAGAAAAATCAACTGCCAGGTCGATACTCCGAACATCTCACGTCTCCAATCACGATGGGCGGGGGTTTTCCGTTGCAGGTGCGGCTTCGCGACAAGCCGATCGAGTGCAACCCCACTGGCGTCGCCGAGATTGACGGGTCGGCCGCTGTCAAACGCCTCACCCTCGTGGACCGCCAACGCCGATTATACGCAGCCCCGCGCCGCTTCTCAATTGGCCTCCGCCGGATCGGACTCCGGTTCCGGCGCCTCCGCCTCCTCCGGAGCGAACTCCGGCAACAGCGGCCGGCGGTCCGGGAACATGTGATACAACGGGAATTCCTGCCCCTTCTCGCGGAGACACACCACCACCCCGTCAGGCGTCGCCAGATAACACCGATCCGTCCGATCGTTGTGCAGACGGACCTTGTATCCCCGCAACGGCAGCACTCCCAGAATCGCCCCGTCCTCGTGCGCCATCAGCAGCACGTTGTCCAGAGCATCCGAAGCGATCAGATAGTCGGTCGTCGACGCCAGAAACTCGCTCGCCCGCGGCTGGTGCCATTTCGTCAGACCGCTTGACGTATTCAGGCAATACATGCCGTCGTTTTGCGGGGTGACGTACACGTTTCCTTCCACGACGCGCGGTTGCCGGCGAATGGGAACCCCCGCCGTGAACGCCCACCGGCGAACGCCGTTCTCCTTGTTCAGACAGAACATCCGCGAGTCTTCCGACGTCACGAAGATCGAGTCTTCCCCGCGCCCGAGCGGCGTCACAATCCGGGTCCGGTTCGCGGTCTCGAACTGGTAATACAGCCTCCGCTCCGACGCCCCCACGCTGTAGACCGATCCGTTCGCGCTGGCGAACGTGACCGAACGTCCGTCCGGAATCGGGGGCGACGAAATCCGTTGCGGAGCCTGATATCGCCACACGAACGCCAGATTGCTCCACTTCGGAAGTCGATTCTCCTCCCACAGGTCGCGGATCTTCCGCAGGTCATAGGCAAAGCTGCTCCCGTCCACCATCCCCAGGTAGACGCGGTCGTCGTCCATCGCCGGCGCCGTCGAGGGGTGATGCGGCAACGACAGTTCCCACAAGACTTCACCGGTGAACTTGTTCAAGGCGTGCACATTCATGCCGACCGCCACCAGCAGGATCTCCGCATTGCTGCTCGCCGGCAGAGCCTGCTGACTCTCCGATCCGACAAGCGACGACCACAGCCGGTGACCCGACTCTGCGTCGAAGGCCGTCACAATCCCGGAACGGCTCTGGATGTACACGTTTTCTTCGTCGCCGGTGAAATGAGCGACTTCATCCAGCCCGGGATTCAACGTCGCCTGGTTCCACCACGCCCGTGTCAGCCCGTATCGAGAGAGCATCCGTTCGCGCGGCAACGGGCTGCTCACCTGGGCGTAAAGTGCAGGACCGCTCGCTGCAATTGAACCGAATGCCACAAGTGCAACCAGTCTGAGGGTTTGGGTCGAGAATCTCATGCTGTCCGGCTTCCGTCGTTGTGGTTCTGTTCCCGGTCGTCAAGCAGCGTTCAGATCCGACGTGCGACCACTCCGGGAACTCGACAATAGATGCAGTCACGCCCGCGGACGGCCGCGCCGCTTCACGCCGCGTCCGTCGGCACAGCCATGCGGTCCCCTCCCCACGAACTCGCGATGATCCGCCCGACAACATTATACCCGTCCGGCGGACCCGACGCCCGCGCGGAATCGGCCCGCGAGTCAGAATCGGCCGACTCGTTCGCGCTTCCGCGTAAGAAAAATACGCAAAACCCGGACGCGGCCGAGTTTCTCGGCGAGCACGCGTCCGGGAACGATTTTGCGCAGTTTACCGGCGCTCACTGACCGGCAGGGAGCGCCAATTCGGTGCAACCGGAGTGTTGCCCCGATTTCAGCGGTGCGGCGAGACTTCCGCCGAGACCGTCTGCACGCCGCCCAGAGTGATGTCTCGACGAGCGATCTCCTTGCCGTCGTAGCGCAGCACCCAGGAGTACCGGCCGGCCGGCAGGCTTTCGTCATAGCGATACGTGACACTCGGCCGGATATATCCGCGGGCGACAATCTGCCCTTCCCGTTCGATCAGACGACCCTGGTCGTCGTGAAGATTGAACTCCACCCACATGTCTTCATGCGGCGGGACCAGGGAGCATTGCACGATCGAGGTATCGCCGTAGTTGAACTCGCTGGCGCGGTCCGCCAGGATTCCGCCGACCAGATACGTGCCAACGCCGAAATCAAACAACTTGTCCTCGGACTTGACCTTGGTGTCGTTGCGCAGCAGTTCGGCGACCCGCTCCGGCTCGATCCGCTTTAAGGCGTACGGACCTTCTGGACGTCGCTCCCCGAACGGATCGCTGCGATACTCAATCTCCACGGCCGCGACCGACGTGCACGCGGCGAGCAGCGCGAACGCAGCCGCCGATTGGGCCGGACCGATCCACCGGGTCCGGGCCGGCATCGCCTGCAGCCGTTTCCAGCGCGCCGACCAGACCGACGACCCGCCCGCGCGGGCCAGCCACAAACGCACGCGATCGACGTCCCGCTCGTTCACGAACGACCAGTACATTGACAACACCACCATCGGGAAGACAAACAGCCCCAGGACCGCCCAACTCATAAAGTGGAAACCGACGCCGGCCGCCAGCATGATCGGCCGGCCGTATCCCCGCCAGGCGATAAACAGGAACAGAATCTCCCACGTCAGCGTGAGATAAGCCGCAATCGGACCCCATGCCGGGTACGCAGCCAGATGGTCACCCAGCGGATTGTAGAAATTCGTCTCCTCGAGCATCCAGAAAATCGTCTGGTCCCCGCTGAAGAACGCCGGCGTGTGGATCTTCGTGACTGCCGCACCGATGTAGATGACCCCGATCAGAAGTTGAACAAGCCGCCTCGGCCAGGCCGCAAAACGCGGCGGTCCCGATTCGGCGCCATCAGGCGACCGCGACGATCGGATCCAGGCGTCAACCGACCACACCGAGCCGCATTGGGAGAGACTGAGCAGCAGGAGCGCATGCGTGCCGATCACCGTGTACTTTGTAATCGTCCCCACGGCGTCGAGCATGGTGAAGTACGGATAGAGAATCAGCGATGCAATCAGCGACAGACGCGTCATCCAGCCGATCGAACTCGAGATCAGAAAGAAGACCATCGCCGCGTACAGCGCCACGGCCACCGGCGCCGACGGAATCGGCAAACCCGCTTCGAGCCCAAACGAATTCCACAACGGAGCGGGAGCGCCGTCGATTGAGTACAGCTCACGCACATGCGGCCAGCGGCGAAGAACCGCCAGCAGCAGCGCAGCCGGCAACGCCATACGGACCAAGGCCAGGCCATACACCGGCTCTTCCGCATAGAAGAAATCGTGGATACGGCCGGACAGGCCCGTGCGACGAAGGGGTGTGGTGGATTGGGTCATCCCTGACCTCCCGGGTTGGCTGAAGTCAGAACCGAGGCCGGTTCTGGTGGGGTCGACGTCGGAACGTATTGAGGAACTGTTTTCGGGCTTCGGCGGCCGGTGGATTGAGACGATCGCGGACTGTCTCAACGGCCGATCGTCGCTTGCGGAACATTCGGAGACGAGTACGAGGTGGGAACGATCGACGAGCGGTTCCGGTCGTCCGGATCGATGGCGAAGAACGTCCGATCGACCGTCGCTTCCCGCATCAGACGTGGGTTGTTCGCCACGGCCTGTTGCGAGAGCATGGCGCCCCATTGCGGCTGGCGCCGGGTGTAATCTCCCTCAGGCGTCGCCATGACCCGCACGAAGTAATACGACTGCCGCTCTTTCGGCTCCCCGTATCGTTCCAGGTACACTTCGTCCCGAAAGTTGTATTTCTTCGGCCACGCTTCCTCGACGACGATGATCTGTCGAATCGGTTCATGCCGGGTGTGACGCAGCGTCGCCGCCGCCATCTTCACCACGTGATTCGCAGGCATGTCGTATTGACGCCGGCCGACGCTCCCGTGCGGGTAAACGTCTCCCCACGGTCCGGGCAGCAATTCGTAATAGTCCCCGCTCTCCCCTTCGCCGATCACGTGCAACCGGCTCTCGAACGCCGACCAGCCGCAGTACATGTCCCACACGATATAGTACATCGCCGGGTGGCAGTTGGTGTTCAGCCCGACGGCGTGACTGAACAGTCCGAAAGAGAGCGCGCCGAGATAAGAGCAGATCAGCAGATGCGTGAGCCAGCGTTTCATGAGGCTCCATCCTCTCTTGGCAAGCGGTGGGAAAGACATCCTTGTCTCGTCGCGCGGGATCATGCGTCAATCCATCCAACCGGTCAAGATCAGCATGCGGCATTCCGCTTCATGACAATCGCATTTCCCACGCTGCGCGACCATTCGCGCGCCCTCCTCACCCGGGCGTGAGCCCGTCGATCTCCTGCGCGGCGTCGATCCTCACCGCCGCACCGCCGTCCTGAGCCAAATCGGTGTTGACCTGATTTCCTCCCGCTCGTAGAGTCCCGCCCCCGTATTGATAAGGCGGAGACCGAAGGGGCGTCGCAGCCGAAGCGAGCCGCCGCCATCCGCCGGGTCCCCTCCCGACCGCAATCAGATCCCAGCGGCGGTCACCTCTCAAAGTCCCATGAACGGAGCCCGCAGTCATGAGTGAACGGACGCACTCGAACCCGATTGGCGCTGCCGCGCCGCGCAAGAGCAAACTCTTCCCGATTCTGGCGGGCACGGTCGCAGCCGTGCTGATCGCCGGCGTCGCGTTCCAGGTGTACCGCGCCGAGACCGCAGACGCGCAAACCAGACGCACCGCAGAAGCGGCCGGCGCAGCCCGCGTCGAGAACACCGCCCCGTCCCAGTCGTCGGCAAGCAGCCAGGTTGACGCCCGCGTCAACGGCCAGATCATCTCCCGCGAACTCGTCGAAAACGAATGCTACGAGCGCTACAAGGGCGATGTGATCGAAAATCTCATCAATCGACTGATTATCCAGCAGGAATGTGAACGCCGCGGCGTCACCATCACCAAAGCGGAAATCAAGCAGGAAGTGCACAACATCGCCGCCGGCTTCAAGCTCGACAGCGAAACCTGGTACAAGATGCTCCAGGCCGAGCGCGGCATCAACCCCGAACAATACCAGCTCGACGTCATCTGGCCGATGTTGGCGCTCAAGAAACTCGCTGGCGCAGACGTCCAGATCACTGAAGAAGAGTTGCAGAAAGCCTTTATTCGCGACTACGGCCCCCGCGTCGAAGCCCGCATGATCGTGATGGATGGAAACGTCAAACGGGCCATCGATGTTCAGCAACAGGCTGTCGCCGATCCGGACAGCTTCCAGAAACTCGCCCAAGAGCACTCCTCAGACACCACCAGCCGGGCGCTCGGGGGAGCCATCCCGCCGATTCGTCGCTACGGAACCAAACCGGGCACGCCGCAGGAGAAGATTGAGAAGCAGGCCTTCGAAATGCAGCCCGGTGAGATCTCGCCCGTCATGCAGATGGAGGGGCAGCGCTGGGCCATCCTCAAGTGCGAAGGTCACACCAAGGCCATCGTCCCCAATATGACCGAGGAAGTGCGGGTCGAACTCATCGAACAGTTGAAAGATGAGAAGACCCAGGAGGCGGTCGCCACCGTGTTCCAGCAACTGAAGGAAAACGCCCGCGTCGACAATCTCATCACCGGTGAGTCAACCGCACCGGTGCGGCAGACCGGCGCCACGCAGCCCGCCGCCAGGGACTCGGTGCAGACCGCCGACGCCACGCAGTTCAACCCGCAGTAAACACGCTCCGGACGAGTGCGGGCGACATGATTCCAAAGGCCCGCCTCATCGCATCAGCGATGAGGCGGGCCTTTTTTTGCGCGCCGCGCTCCGTGACGGCCTTGCGCAGCACCTCACTCGCCGGCAGCAAGCCGACTTGAGCGTTGTCCAGAGGCCGTCCTGTACGCCCTGAGACTCGAAAAACCGCTGAAAATCAGGGCTTTGCGGAAGTCAAGGGAATTGACAACCTCTCGACGGGCCGCTCTACTATCCCTCGAATTGCAGTCGTTTCCCCGCAAAAAACACATTTCGTCCCAGGAAAGGAGCCACGATGGCGAAAAAATCCGCCAAGAGTATGACGAAGACGGAGGTGCTCAACGAAATCGCCGAGAAGACCGACCTGTCCAAAAAACAGGTGGCGAGCGTCTTCGACGAGTTGGCCGACCTCATCGGCGGCCAACTGGGGAAGAAAGGTCCGGGCGTTTTCACAATTCCCGGCCTGGTGAAGCTTCGCACCCGCATCAAGCCGGCCGTACCGGCCGGGATGCGCCGCAATCCGTTCACCGGCGAAGAGAAGATGATGCCCGCCAAGCCGGCCAGCCGCACCGTCCGGGCGACCCCGCTCAAGAAACTGAAAGACATGGTCTGAGACATCCGGCCGCTCGCAGCGGATTCCGCGGCGACGCGACAGACCGCAAACGCCAGTCAACGCTCCCGATCATTCGCTTGAATGGTCGGGGGTTTGGTTGGCAGACCGCGAGCCGGCCTGATTTTCTGCCGTTTCCTTGCGCTTCGCCCGCTGATAGTGCGTCTCCATCTCCGCGAGAGTCGCCTCCTCCAGCGTTCGGCCTTCTTCCGCCAATCCCGCTTCAATCGCCTGAAAGCGACGGCTGAACTTCCGGTTCGCGCGACGCAGCGCTTCTTCAGGATTCACGCCCCAGCGGCGGGCGATGTTCGCCACCACGAACAGGACGTCCCCCAACTCTCCCTCAATCCGCGACTGACGGTCGGCTTCCTTCACCCGCTCATCGGGGACAACCGGACCCTCCACGCTCGCGGCCATCTCGGGAAGCATTCCATCCGGAGCGAGTTCCGCCCGGAGTTCGTCCACCTCTTCACGCAGCTTGTCGAACAGCATCGCCCGGTGAGGAAAGTCATATCCCGCCCGCGCCGCTTTCTTCGTCAGACGCGCCGCCCGCGCCAGCGACGGCAGGTCCGCCGGGATGCCGTCCAGCAGTGAATCCCGGCGTTTTTCCTTTTGCTTGGCCCGCTCCCAGTGCGTCCGCACGTCATCCGCAGTCTCCGCCGAGGCGTCACCGAACACGTGCGGATGCCGGTCGATCATCTTCCGCGTGATCTGTTCGACCACAGCGACCACGTCGAAACGCCCCTCGTCCGCGGCGATCTGCGCATCCAACACCACTTGCAGCAGCACATCCCCCAGTTCCTCCTGGATCGCCGCATCGTCGTCCGCATCGATCGCTTCCAGCAACTCGTACGTCTCCTCCAGCGTGTAAGGCTTGATCGTCGCCATCGTCTGCGCCCGGTCCCAGGGGCAACCCTCCGGCGAACGCAGCCGCGCAATCACTTCGCACAACCGGACAAACGCCGTCCCGGCCCGCAAGGGATCCGGCGGCACTCCGGTCGGTCCTTGAACCTGCGCTGTCTCAGACATGAAACCCTGTCGACTGGAGCGATCTATGGAAGCGGGACAAGCGTAGGCGATCTACCAATCCCGAAGCAAACATTCGCGCAGTGACCACCACAGTCACCTCCGACGGCATCTTTGAATGAAGCGAGTCGCACGTGCCCTCCACCCTCAACTCTCTCCCACCATTGTCATCGCCGCCTGAGTGACGGAAAATCACAACGCGGCGCAATGCTCCGCCCTGACACAGAAATCAACCCGATCCGGAGAGACCCTGATGTTCCGCTCGATCGCAACCGCCAGTACGCTACTGATCGTCGGCTTCGCCGACTCCCCACCGGCCGTCGCGCAACAAGCGGCCGATGCAGAAAAGAAGACCGAAAACACCGCCGAACTCAACGAACAGGAACAGGCCTTCGCCGACGACATGGCTGGTTGCGTCCTCGTGGGGACATTCAGTGTCGACGGAAAGGACGACGCGGCCCCCAAATCGGAACGTTACGAGATCAAAGGGGCCACCAAGGTCGAAGGCGAAAACTGGCTCATTCACGCCCGCATTGTCTTTGGCGACATCGACGCCGTCGTTCCGGTTCCCGTGCAAATGCACTGGGCCGGCGACACACCGGTCCTCTCGGTCAACGATCTCGAGTTGCCGCTCGTCGGGTCCGAGTTCTCCGCACGAGTCCTCTTCGACGGAGACCGCTACGCCGGCACCTGGGGGCACGGAAAAGTCGGCGGCCACATGTGGGGCATGATCGAAAAGTCCGACGCGGCGAAGAAACAATGACCGTACAGCCCGCTCCTTGCCGGCCATCCGTCCGTATCGCACGCGTGCTGCTACTCCTCGCCGCGACCGTCGCGCCGCGCGCGATCGTTCGGGCTGCCGACGTCCTGCCCGAACTCAGAGAGATCGAGATCGAAAGCTCCCAGGACGGCTCATTGCAGCCCTCGCGCATCTGGGCCCCCGACACAGCCGATGCGACTCCCACGCCCCTCCTGATTTCTCTCCATTCCTGGAGCGGCGACTACCTGCAGGACCGTTCCCGCTGGCTCGCCGAAGCGGCGGACCGGGGTTGGGTCTACATCCAGCCGAATTTTCGGGGACGCAACGATCATCCCGAGGCCTGCGGCTCAAAACTCGCCCGGCACGACGTCCTCGACGCTCTCGACTGGTGTCTCTCGAAATACAGTGTCGACGAGGAACGAATCTACCTCGCCGGCGCGTCCGGCGGCGGACACATGACCATGCTGATGGCGGCCCGCCACCCGGACCGCTTTTCCGCCGTCTCCGCCTGGGTCGGCATCAGCGATCTCGCGGCCTGGTATCAATTCCACCTGCAGGACGGAGAACCCCAGCGGTACGCGCAAATGATCGCCCTCTGCTGCGGCGGCCCACCCGGCGCGTCGCCGGAGGTCGACCGCGAGTACCGGGAACGGTCCCCCATTTTCTGGCTGCACGACGTGGGCGACCTGCACATCGATCTCAACGCCGGCGTCACCGACGGAAAGACCGGTTCGGTTCCGATTCGGCACACGATCGACGCGTTTAACGTCATCGCCGCCGCCGGTTCCCACCCCACCGTCACCGAATCCGAAATCGAGCAACTCGTCGCGGATGAGCGATTGACCAACCCCCGTCCCTCCGACGTCGCCGTCGACGACGACTATGACCGAGAGATCTATCTCCGCCGCACCGCCGGCCCGGCCCGCGTCACCATCTTCGACGGGGGACACGAAGCCCTCCCCGCCGCTGCCTGCGCCTGGCTCGACCGGCAATCGCGGCCCACCATCCACCGGCGCGATGAATAGTCACACTCGAGGAGCCGAACAACGGGCCGAACCATCGTGAGCGACGACGAACTGCTCGATCTGCTGCGGCTGAACATGGTCTCCGGACTCGGCCCGCGGACCATGTCGCTTCTGCTCGGTCGCTTCGGAAGCGCCTCCGGAATCCTGCACGCCTCGGGGGAGGAACTGCTCGCCGTCTCTGGTGTCGGCCCGAAACTCTCCGCCGCAATCACCAAGGCCCGTAGCGACGACTCCGCTCAGACCGAACTCGCCCGCTGCCGGGAATCAGGCGTCCGGCTCCTCACCCGCGACGCCGCCGATTATCCCGGCCTGCTCGCGGAGATCTGCGACGCACCGCCCCTTCTCTACTGCCGGGGAACCCTCACCGAAGCAGACGGTCTCGCGATCGGCATCGTCGGGTCGCGGCAGTGCACGCTCTACGGCCGGCAACAGTCCGAACGCCTCGCCAGCGCTCTGGCCAGGGCCGGATTGACGGTCGTCAGCGGACTGGCTCGCGGAATCGACGAAGCCGCCCATCGCGGCGCGCTGCTGGCTGACGGCCGCACCATCGCCGTCAGCGCCACCGGCCTGGCCAACATCTATCCCCCCGAACACAAGACGCTTGCTGACGAAATCGCCGCGCAGGGCGCCCTTGTCTCGGAATCTCCGCTCGACCGCGGACCCTCGCGCGGCATCTTCCCCCAGCGAAACCGCATCATCTCCGGCCTTTCGCTGGGCGTGATCATCATCGAAGCCAATCGCAAAAGCGGCGCACTGCATACAGCGCGTCACGCAATGGAGCAGGGCCGGGAAGTCTTCGCCCTGCCCGGCCGCATCGACAGCCTCGCCAGCCAGGGCTGCCACGACCTCATCCGCGACGGCGCAACGCTCATCCGCGGGCCCGACGACGTCCTCGAAGCCCTCGGTCCCTTGATGCAGCCCGTCACAACACAGGATGACCAGGTCATCCACACCCCGCGCGAACTCTCGCTCACCGACCAGGAACGCAGTGTTCTCAATCTGGTCACCGCCGACCCGCAGCATGTCGACCAGCTATTGCAAGCCGTCGAAATCGAAACCTCCCGCGTCCTCGCCACGCTCACCATGCTCGAAATGAAACGCCTCATCCGCCGCCTCCCCGGCGGTTTCATCGTCCGCGCGAGCTGAGCAGCCGACGTTTGACTTCGTTTCCACCGCCGATCTTCCAACCGGTCGGCGTTTCGCTGAGTGCATCTGTTGGAGCGTTTTGCAGAACTGTGCTTGTGCTGAGGGGGCAGGTTGGCTGAAGTTCGTTATCTCCGGAGAAGTGGCGGGTCGAGAGTCGAGAGCCGAGAGCCGAGAGTCCCGGGGCCCAAATCGTTGACGCATCGTTGGTTAAGTCTCTGGGCTCTTGACTCTCAGCCCTCCACAATTTTTCGGTGATGCATCCGCGAATCAAGAGCCGGTCTTTCTCGGGGCCACATGCCGAACTGCAAAGCGATCCAGCCACAGCCCCCGTGCTCTTGCCCCAATCCTCCTTGTTCTCCCCAGCACTGCGAAGTATAGATTTCATTATCCAATCTGCCTCGCGTTTCTCGCACCGTCTCAGTCCGATCGCATGGGCGTGTCGCTCGAACAATTCCGGCAGCGCGTCAAGCAAAGCGGACTGATGTCCGGCGCCGACCTCACCGCCTTCGAGACCGCTCTCGACGCCCCGCCCGAAACCGCCGAAGAACTCGCCCGAGCGCTCGTCCGCAAAGAGCAACTCACCAGCTATCAGGTGAAAAAGGTCTACGCAGGAAAAGGCGACAACCTCGTGCTGGGGAACTACATCCTGCAGGACAAAATCGGCGCAGGCGGAATGGGACAGGTCTACCGCGCCGAGCACCGCAGGATGAAGCGCACCGTCGCCCTCAAAGTCCTCCCGCCCGACGCCGTCCAGGATCAAACCGCCGTCCAACGCTTCCATCGCGAAGTCGAGGCCGTCGCCCGGCTCAGCCACCCCAACATCGTCACCGCCTACGACGCCGACGAAAACAGGGGCGTGCATTACTACGTCATGGAGTTCGTCGACGGCGTCGATCTCTCCACGCTCGTCAAACGCGACGGCGTCTGCACCTGCCGGCAGGCGGTCGGCTATCTCATTCAGGCGGCCCGCGGGCTCCAGTACGCGCACCAGCAGGGCGTCATCCACCGAGACATCAAACCCTCAAACCTCCTGGTCGACCGCCACGGAACAGTCAAACTGCTCGACCTCGGCCTGGCAAGATTCGACGACGGCGACGTCGCCCACTCCGCCGCACTCACCGGCACCGGCGCGGTCATGGGGACCATCGACTACATGTCCCCCGAGCAGGCCCTCGACACCAAGCACGCCGACGCCCGCAGCGACATCTACTCCCTCGGCTGCACACTCTGGTATCTGCTCACCGGAACCCCCCTCTTCGGCGGCGACACCGTCGTCAAACGCATCATCGCCCACCGCGAAGAGGAGACGCCGTCCCTGAGCAAGATCGTCGCCCGCCTCGGAAGCCACGAACCGCCGCCTCAGCTTCTCACCGCAGTCGAATCCGTCTTCCGCAAGATGGTCGCCAAAGACCCGGACGACCGCTACCAGACCGCCGCCGAGGTCATCGACGCCCTGCAAGCATGCACCGCCTCTTCCAGCGCCCACACCGTCGCCGTCACTCCGGACCGCACGAAATCCGATTCCGATTCACACAGCGACGACAACGCACTGCAGAAACTCTTCAACCATGTGCAATCCGCAGACACTCCCACCATCGCCGCACCGTCGGCCGAGGCCCTCGCTGACGACGCTGAAGCGGTTTTCCCCGACACCGCACCCTCCGGCGTCCTCGACCAGACCATGACCTCCGGCCTCAGCCGCTTCCGGGACAAACGGCAGGGAGGCAGCATCGTCTCCGAGGTCCGCAATCTCGTCGCCCGGCACAAGAAACTGAGCCTCGGCATCGCCGGCAGCGTCCTCATCCTGCTCGTCCTCGGCGCAATCGCGAACCGCCCCCCGGCCACGTTCGATTCCATCGATCCTGCTCCCCCACGCCCCGTCAATCCTCCCCCACCCGAGGATGCCGCGAACATCCCCTCAATGGCCGCGAGTCCCCCCGCAACCGAACATCAACCCGCCGCCGGCCTCGTCTTCGACGGCGTCGACGACTACATCGAAGTCCCCGACTGGACCTACAACGCCTCCCAACCGGTCACCATCGAAGCCTGGGTCACGCCGGCAGGCGATCGTCACGAGCCGGCCAACCTCGTCTCCTGGCTCGGCCCCCGCTGGATCACCCTCTGGCGAAACAGCGAGCAATGGGGAATCGGTTCCGTCACCAGCGGAAACAACCGCATCATATTCGCTCTCTCAACTCTTGTGCCGGGAGAGCGAATCCACATCGCCGGCACGTGGGACGGGCAAGACATCGACCTCTTTCTCAACGGTCGCCGGCAGCAAACCAGGGAACCGCTGGCCTTCAACTACGGCGACGGAACCACCGGCCTTTACATCGGCGGTGTCCCGGTCGAGAAGCTCCCCTCCGGCCATGACGGCGAAGACCGCTTCTTCAGCGGCATCCTCCACTCCCTCCGCATCACCCGCGGCACTCTCTACAACACCGACAACTTCTCGCCCCCCGAAGTTCTCACCCCCCACAACGACACCCAGGCCCTCTACCTCTTCAACACCCCCGTGACCGACCAGGCCGTCGATCACTCCGGCCAGAATCACCACGGCACAATCCACGGCGCAACCTGGGACGCCGGAGATTAGAGCCGTGTCGCGCCGCCGACCTGTCCCGATTCCCTTCCCCCCTCGGCCGCGTCCGTTTCACCCAGCTCAACCACAAAGTGCCCCACCAGGCTGTGCCGCTCGTACGAAAGCAGATAAACGTGCAGCAGCGAAGGGTCGTCTGCGTCCCGGTGCATCACCGGCCCGTCGACGCCGACCGCGTGATGGTCGATCCATCCGTCTTCCCCGTCCAGCAGGACGCTGACATACGGACTCTCATCCGGCGGATTGTCCTGCAACTCCTCGTACGCCTGGTAAAACGGCGGCGTCCCGATTCCCATCGGCAGGTAGAGCCCCTTCGGATAATCGTCGATCGGCAACGCCGGCACAGCGTCCATATCGAATCCACTCACGATAAACCGGCACACGCCCGGTTGCGTCCGGCTCGAAAATACGAACTCCAGCTCCGCCAGAGGAACATCCGACCCCGGCGACTCAATCGCCCGCAACACGACCTGCTCGAAACGGTCCATCAGTCCGTATTCCGTGTCCCGCGGCACGTCCACGCTGTACCTCCCGGGCGGAACGAACGAGGCAAACGCGACCGCACGTCCGTCGTAAAAATCGCCCCACTCACGGATGTTTTGTGTGAGGTTCGTCCGCCGCTTGGTGATCTGCTCCCCCCGCGCGATCAGCTTCTCAGACGGATCGAACGTCACCGGAGCGTCCCGTTCGTCGACCACCCGCCGCAACTTGTCCAACGGCACAATCGTGCCCGTCGGGTCCACCCAATGCTCCAGGTAGTGCCAGTGCTCGACATACGGCAATCCGGTGTTCCGCTCGAAGATCTCCTTGTAGTGCCCCATGGGAAACGTGAACCAGCCCTGATAGTACAACGACTTCCCGCCGTTCTCTTTCACGAACAGCAGCACTTCCCACAAGCCCGCGTTCAGACAGTTCTTCGCCAGTTCCACGCTGTAGAGATTCTCCCGCTCGAAGCCGTCGCCCCCCGTAATCTCCACCTGCGGCGAGTTCGGATCGAAGCGGACCTGCTGCCGATTCCACTGCCGGTCGGTCAGCGCGATTCGTGTCAAGCCGGCGTCTTCCTTGGCCCACTCCGGCAGGCTCGGCGTCATCAGGCTGACATCCACGTCACGCACCACCACGCGGGCTATGTCGTCATTCAGCGGCTCCAGCACGAAATCAAAGTGCGCGGCGTCCTTGTGCACCAGCGTCAACTCCCGGCCGTCGTACCGCCCGTGCTGAACGCTGCGCGTCGAAGGATTCTCCGGATACTCTTTGCTCGTGAACTCAACCAACTGCGGCTGCATCGTCTCCGCGACGCGATACTTCTGCGACACGTACGCCGCTCCGGCGGCAGCCAGCAGCAGCAACACCCCCGCCGCAGCCGCCAGCTTCGCGCCCCACCCGGCCCGCCACCGCACCCACATGCCAATCACCAGCAGGACGGCCCCCGCGCCCGCCGCCAGGTACAGCGGCAATGGTTGCACAAACCCCTGCGCGCAGACCCCGCCCAGCCCGAGCGCCACCACCAGGCCGAACAACCACCGCAGCCACCCCGCCGATCCGGAGTTCGACTCCCGCGACGAATCCCCTGGCGCCGCCTCCCGCTCCGCGACCTTCGATTCCGCAACTGTCACAATCCACTGCTCCTGACGAATCGTGCAAAAAAACGCATTCCTCCAACCGTCCCGCACTGTACAGCAGCGAACGCCGCACCGTCAAAAGCCTCCGGTGTCACACGTCCTGTTGAGCCGCGATCCACAGGGGAGCGCTCTGCTTCGAGTTCGTTAGAGCGGGCGGCGGCGCCGACCGCGTCTTCCGACGAAAACGTGAGAACCCGCCGGACGGCACAGCCGGTCCTGTTCTCAATGCCTTGCCGCACTTTTCGGTTCCGAGACGCGATGAACGAATACTGTCATTGCAAGAGAGCATGAATCACAGCGACGGCGACGAGAGTCAGAATGAGAAGCGGAATCAGTATCGCGAGTCCGACGAACGCCACGCCCACTCCGGAGCCGCGACCGTCTCGAGAATATCGCTCGATGTAGTAACCGCCGGCCGCTGTTGTGAACAGACCTGCGAAGACCGACGTGACGAAGTAGAAATTCGTCTCCGGGGGAGGAGGCTCGCCGAACATGTCCTTGAGAGACAAATGCATCGCACACGCGAACGTCCAGAAGCAAGCTACGGATGCCGCGCAGATCGAAACGGCGAACCAATCAATGCGGAATTCGGGAAAGTCGTCGAACCCGTCTTCAACGTCAGGTTGTCTGTGAGCGCCTATTGTCACCAGGTGTATCCGCTGAATGGGTCCATCGAAGAGTGACCGCGCACATCCGGCCTCATTGAGGCCGGCTACAGCCTGTTATGCGGTGCCCTCCAGCGCGCGGAGGTGGTTGTTGTAGAAGAGGTCTGCGAGCGTCTCTTCGTCGGAGACGATGCGTTTGAGGAAATCCTGAAGCTGCGTGCTGTAGCATTGGCCTTTGAAGTTCTCCCCCCTGCCGTCGTAGCAGGGGCAGTCGCTGCCGAAGAGGAGTTGGCGGGAGTTGCGTTCAATGAAGCCGGCGGTGAAGTCTTCGTCGCGGGAGAGGGCGTTGAAGCCGCTGCCGGCTGACATGTCGCCGTAAAGGTTGGGGTATTCGCCGAGCAGCCGGTCGAGGAGGCCGCCCGGTTTGACGGGGCCGGTGGGGTAGAGGGTTTCCTCGGCGGGAGGGACGTCGGCGCTGATGTGGGACCACCACGACTGCGCGTGCCCGATGATGCGGACTGTCTGGTAGCGCTTGAGGTAGGTCTCCAGGTCGTCGGCGATTCCCTGGTTGTAGCCGTTCGGGCCGTCCTGGAAGTGGATGGTGATCGGCCAGTTGAGTTCGTCGCACAGCGCGATGACGGCTTCGACGCGGCGATCTTTGAGGGGGAGGTGTTCCTTCTGTTCGCCGATTCCCCGGCAGCCGAGCAGGTGGAAAGCGCGGATGCGTTCGATGACGTCGGGCTGGCGGATGTCGGTCTGGCAGAAAGGGATGATGCGGTCGGGGTACCGGTGGTAGGCGTGGAGGACCGTTTCTGTTCGCAGCGTGACGCCCCCTTCGCCCGTTTCGAGCGGCAGGATGAACGCCTTGCCGGTGCCGGTGGCGTCCATGTGCACGATTGTGTCCTCGATGGTGCGGTCGTAATGGTTGATGTGCAGGTGGCAGTCGATGAGTTTGCGGTCGGCGGGGTTGTCGGCCGTTTCCTTTGCGTCATCGCCCGGATCGTCTGCTGCGGCGGGGCCGGCGTTGTTCATCGCCAGGAGCCCGGCGGCTCCGGTGGCGGTGGCGGAGAGGAAGTTGCGGCGGGTGAGGTTGGGGCGTTGGTTGCTCATTGTGGTTGTCTCGCTTTGCTGTTAAGCCTCACTAGGACGTCTCAGCATTCGACGACCGCTTCCTGACGGGCACGGCTAGTTGGGCTGTGTGTCGTTCTGTCGCACCGAACAGTTGCACTCCGCGTCCTGAGGTTGGACCATGGGGCGCGCGAACCGTCCCGTTCACTGATTTTCGGAGAGACACTGATGTTTCACGTACTGCGATCGTTGATCGTAACCCGCCTGCCGGCGGCTGTCACATGCATCGGTCTCTTCGGAGCGTGGGGCGTTGCGATCGACGCCGGGGATGTCGCGTACTTCCGGCATGACCAGGGGGTACAGGACGAGAAGCCGCTGCCCAATCTCGACAGCGAGTCGTCGCTGGTGTGGAGAACGGAACTGTTGCCGGGGCATTCGACGCCTTGCGTGTGCGGCGACCTGCTGGTGCTGACGACCTATGACGAAGAGGCGGAGGCGCTCGCCACCGTGGCGCTCGACCGGAAGACGGGGGAAGTCCGCTGGACCAGGCCGGTTCCGTCGGAGTCGATCGAAGAGACGCATCGCACGGGGAGTCCGGCGGCGAGCAGCCCGGCGTTCAACGGGGAGCATGTGTTCGTATTCTTCGGCAGCTACGGGCTGATGTGCTACGACCTGGAGGGGGAACTGGTCTGGTCGCGCGAGATGGGGCCGTTCCAGGACGAATTCGGCGCGTCGAGTTCGCCGATCCTTGTCGACGGCAAGGTGATCCTCAATGAGGACCACGATGTCGACAGCTTCATCATTGCACTCGATCAGCAGACGGGAGAGACGGTGTGGTCGACCCCGCGCGAGGAGGCGACGCGGAGCTATTCGACGCCGGTCGTGTGGGAGGTGGACGGCGAGCCGCAGATTGTGGTGGCCGGGGCACTGAAGCTGACGGCGTACGACGTGTCGACGGGCAAGGAGATCTGGTGGGTCAACGGACTCTCGCGGATCGTCGATACGACGCCGGTCATCACCGATCGCGGGCTGTTTCTGGCGACCTGGACGCCGGGAGGCGATACGACCAATCGGATCGCCATGGAGCCGTTTGAGGAAGCGGTCGGCCAGTATGACAAGAACGGCGACGGGGAGATCGGCAAAGACGAACTGGACGAAGGCCCGGTGCTGCAGCGGTTCTTCCGGATCGACCTGAATCAGAACGGCGCGCTCGACGCGGAGGAGTGGGCGCGGCATGCATCGGTCTTCGAGCGGGCGCAGAACGTGGCGATGCTGGTGAAGCCGGGCGGCGAGGGAGATGTGACCGAAACGCACGTGGAATGGATCGCCCGGGAAGGCCTGCCGGTGGTGCCGAGTCCGGTCGTCTATCAAGACGTGATGTACATGGTGCGGGACGGCGGCGTGATTACGACGCTCGATGTGGACACGGGAGAGATCATCAAGCAGGGCCGGGCGGTCGGCGGGGGGAACTTCTACGCCTCGGCCGTGGCCGGCGACGGAAAGGTGTATCTGGCGAGCGAACTGGGGATCGTGACGGTGCTCTCGGCCGGTCGCGACTGGGAAGTGATCAGTTCGCGGGACTTCGAAGAGCGGATCATGGCGACGCCGCTGATCGACGGCGGCCGGCTGTACGTGCGGACCGATGAAGCGCTCTATTGTTTCGAGGGGCCGTGAGAGCGCTCGAACGGGCAACGCCCGCCGGCTGCGACCGGCGGGTCTCGCACGCTGTCAGTGTGCGTCCGCCGGGCGGCGCACGCACTCTGCGTGCGCCTACGATGCTACTCGCGGTCGAAGACCAGTTCGGCGTTGCCGGTCTTGAAGTCGGTTTTGAAGACGAATTGATCGTCGCCTCTTGGCTCGACGGTCCAGTCGGCGGAACGGGATTGGCCGTCGGGGGTGGCGGTGTCGCTGTGGCCGATGATGGTCTCATTCTCGAGGGAGGCGTAACCGACGCCGTGGCTGCCGTCCTTATGGAAGCTGACGATCTTCATGTTGTTGGTCGCGGGGTTCCAGCCGTGGATGATCGTGACGTTCTCGGCTTCGAAGATGAAACAGGATTTGGCTTCGGACTCGCGGACCTTGAGTTCAATCTGCAGGCCCTGGTCGTTGCTGATGGTCCAGGTTCCGACGAGGAACCGCCAGAACTCCAGGGTTTCTTCGCGCTCTGCCGCCTGGGCAGGGGAGGCGATGAGGAGAGCGGCGAGCAGTGCGGCGAGTGAGAAAGTGCGGGACATCGATGGTCTCCTTGTCGGTGGCGCCGGTTGATTGAACGGCGTTGGATTGAGGGTTACTTGTCGTCGAACCAGTCGGCCGGGATGTCGAGCGACCAGACTTCGCTGCTGAGGGGTTGGGCATGGCCGCCGGCGACCCAGAGTTTGTCCTGGAAGACGAAGACGGAGTGTTCGTGACGTTCCTTCCAGGTTGTTTCGGATTCGAGCTGTTTCCATTCCTTGCCGTCGGCGGAGTACCAGACGTCGCCCCAGTTAGTGGATGGGTTATTGGACCAGCCTCCGACAACCCACATGCGGTCGCGGTAGGTTGTGGCCGAGAACCAGAGGCGAGCGTGCCAGGGAGCGGCATCGGTTTCCTGCCGCCAGGTCTTGCCGTCGGCGGATGACCAGACGTCGTTATAGGCCTGGTACTCGGGCACGTAGTTGCCGCCGCCCATCACGTAGATGCGGTCATTCAAGACGACGGCCTGATGATAGGCCCGCGGCGACCAGTCGGCGGACTCGGTGACCTGTTCCCAGTGCTCACCGTCGGCTGAGCGCCAGACGTCATTGGTGAGGCTCGATTCGTCTCCGAAGTAGTAGTTTTCGGTTCCGCCGAGAATCCACATTTTGTCGTCGAAGACGACGGCCCCCGCCGCGATGCGGGGTGACCAGCCGGCGTCGTCGGTGGCCTGCTCCCACTCGTCGCCGTCGGTGGAGGACCAGACCTGATTGCTGGCGGAGTGGCCTTCGAGGCGGCCGTTGTACCAGCCGCCCATGAACCACATGCGGTTCTTGAAGGTCAGCGCCATGGAAAGGTCGCTATGAATCCAGGGGGCCTCTCTGGTGACGAGCGTCCATTCCTTGCCGTCGGGCGACGACCAGACGTCGCGGGGCGGCGCTTCGTAGGAACCGAACCAGCCGCCGAAAATCCAGAGGCGGTCGTCGTAGACGAGTTCTCCCTGCGAGTCCCGGGCCTGCCACCCGGCGTCATCGGTCACCTTGACCCAATCGGGGGCTTTTTTCTGAGCGATCGCGACGGTCTGCAGGGCGAGCAGGATGATTGAAGAGAGGAAAATTCGCATCGGCCGGTGGTTGAGTTCGAAGAATGGATTCGCGCAAAGACGCCAGGTCGCGGAGGGTTTTTTACTGGTGCTGTCGTTCGGTCGAGTTCTCTTGTCTCCATCGTACCGGCAGGGCGCTTTGATCGGTACTGGAGGCGCTCTATCGGCCCGTTGACCGAACTCCGGCTCCTTGCGGACTGGAGAGGTCGTAGCGGCGGGCTGTTGATTCGTGCAGTGTGGCGGACTGCGAGGTCGATGTCGGTTTGACGACCCTGCGGCGGCGCTCGCGCGTCGCAGTTCCCGCCCTGCAGCAGAATGAACTTCCATGATCGCGTCCGGTGTTTCCGCAAATGAGAATCTTGCAAGCGGCTTGAAGCAGGAGGGGCGGTCGGGCAAACTTCGTCGCATGCTTGACGTTCGCACCTATGCCGGCGATGCGGCGACCCTGAGCGAGTTTGTGGGTCGTGTGTGGCGGGCCACCTATGCCGACCGGATGCCGCTGCCTGTCTGGGACGAGCGCTTTTTCGATTGGCAGTTGACCTGGCGTACTGCGGAGGAGCGGCCGCATTGCGTTGCAGTGTATGACGGCGACCGTTTGGTGGGGACGCTGCTGGGCGAGGAATTCCGGTTTCGCTGGTTCGACTCGGAGCATCTCGGCACGCAGGGAAGCTGGCTGACGGTGGAACCGGAGTATCGCCGGCAGGGGGTCGGCAAGCTGCTGCTTGAAGAACTCAAGCGCCGACATCGTGAGCGGGGCGCGGATTTTCAGATCGGTTACGGGTATCACGGGTCGCGCTTGTCCCTGGGGCCGAAGTTCTGGAAGACGCACCCGGAGGGCACGGTGGTTCCGCGCAGCCTCGGGTTTTCGGTGCGGGTGCTCAACCCGCGCGCGGTGGCGGCGTGGGAGTTAAGCCGCCTGGAGGGATGGGGCGCGCGGGGTCTGGAGTGGTGGCAGCCGCGTCCGGAGAAGTGGCAGCCCGACTCGCACGTGCGGGAGTATCGCAGCGAGGATCTGGCGTCGTGTCTGGAACTCTCCCACGGGCTGCTCGATCACGTCGAAGTGGGGATCATGTGGGAGCAGGACCGTCTGGCGCATCAACTGGACTACAAGGACTATCCGCAGACACTGGTGTATGAGACGGACGGACAGGTCGCCGGTTTCATCAACTACCACCGGATGGAATACCTCGGCCGGGGAACGATCCGGATGGCGATGATCGATCTGTTTGCGGTCGGCGATCTGCCGTTGCCGGCGCAGGTGGCGCTGATGAAGACGGCCTTGTCCCGGATGCACAAGGAGGGTGTCGACGTGGCGATGTTGCTGCGTACGCCCTGTTTTCCGGGTGGCGTGCTGTGGCGAACCGGTTTCATTCCGCGATTGGCCGATCAGGCGATTCTGCTCACGAAGATGACCCCGGACTTCGATCCGGGGCGGGCGAAGCGGTTTCACGTGCTGTGGCGGTGACGGCGGGAACGCCGGCGACCGGTCAGCGAGACTTCTCCGTTTTTTGAGATTCGGCGGATTGCGCCGGGTCTGTGCGGATGTGGTGGATAGAATGCATTGGCCCGCCCGGCGGCGATCGATTCGGCGGCGCAGGCGACAATACAATTGCATCCCTTGACGCGATATGACAGCATCAATGGTTGCGCCGGTTGAGTTCAGCGGGTTCACAATACGGCGGAATTCAAGAAAGTTTCACAAATCTCGACGACTTGCGACCGGCTTGGCGCCGGTCGGGTCGGGCTGCCGCGAGACGTTTTCCCTCCGTCCGCACGTCGGACTGGCATCGAGCAAGGACATCAATGAAGTTCGCATTTCTCATTCATCCGATCAGCACGGAGGTGAGTGATCTGACCCGCCTGGATGCGGACACCGGCGTTCTCAAGACCTGGGGGACGGACCCGCTCGGTCTGCTGGCCCGGATCCACGGCCCCGAAGCCGCGCGTCAGTACGCTTCGACGCAGCGTGAGACCGGTCCGGTGGTGATCGATGAAATCTGCGGTCCGACCTCCCACGACGGCAAGGAGGTTCGGGGCCGTCTGATCGAGATTCCGATGAAGGCGTCGGAGATTCTGGAGTTTCCCGACGCGGCGGTGGAGCAGATTGAACGTGCCGTGAAAATGGCGGCCGATTGGGGCGCGCGGGTCGTCGGCCTGGGCGCCATGACGGCGGTTGTCGGAGGGCGCGGAACATACATCGCCGAGCACAGCCCGATCGCCATCACCACAGGCAACAGCCTGACGGTGTACGCGGCGATCCAGGGTCTGTTCCATGCCGCGGACGAGCTGAATTTCGACCTGCGGCGGGAAACGATCGCGGTTGTCGGCGTTCCGGGCAGCATTGCCTCGGCTGCGGCGACGCTCTTGGCGCCTCATTGCGGGGAGTTGCTGATCGTCGGGAGACGCGCTTCAGCGCCGGCCCAGCGCCTGGCGGACAAACTCGGCGTCGAGTTGTTGCTGGACATCGACGAAGCGTGCAGCCGGGCGCGAATCGTGTTCTCAGCGACGTCGTCGGGAAGCTGCATCGACCAGACGAAGTTGCAGCCGGGGACGATTGTGGTCGACGTGGGCGTTCCGGCCGACGTGATGGGAGACGGACCGCTGCGTTCGGACGTGCTGGTGCTGACCGGTGGACTGGCCGCGGTGCCGGAGGACGGACGATGGCATTCGCCGCGCGTGATCCGGTTCCAGCGGGGGATGATCCCGAGTTGCATGGGCGAGACGATGATCCTGGCGCTGGAGGATCGGCAGGAATGCTACTCGCTGGGCCGCGTGCTGGACGTGGAAAAGATCGCCGAGATCGGCGCAATCGCCACGGCGAACGGTTTCCGGTTTTCCCGGCTGTGCTCCTTCGGCCAGGTGCTGGACGACTCGGTGCTGGCGGAGTTCCGCAAGCATGTGCGGCGCGATCCGGCCCGGCAGCCGCTGCGGAGGACCGAGAAGAGCGGCGCGGCGGAGTTGGCGAAGCGCGCACCGCGATGTTTCAGCCGGCACATCAATCCGCCGCTGGCGGCGTTCATGGAACGCGCGGGCATCGCGCGGACGTTCGTGCGCGGCGAAGGCGCCTGGCTTTACGACGCGGACGGAGCGCGGTATCTGGACCTGGTCTCCGGTTACGGCGCGGTGAACCTGGGACACAACCACCCGGCGGTTGTTGATGCGGTGAAGAGTGCGATCAACTCGTACTCGCCGGGATTCGCTCCGTCGGCGATCAATCCGTACGCGGCGGCGCTGGCGGAGGAACTGGTTTCGCTCTCACCGGCCGGCCTCGAGATGGCCTTCTTTACGAACAGCGGAACCGAAGCGACCGAGGCCGCGCTCAAACTCGCGCGGGCCTCGACCGGCCGAGCGGGACTTCTGCATTGTTTCCGCTCTTTCCACGGGAAGTCGATGGGCTCGCTGTCGGTGACCGGCAAGACGGAGTTGCAGCAGCCGTTTCAACCGCTGGTCGCTGCGGCCGAGGGTGTCCCGTATGGGGACGTCGACGCATTGCGCCGCGAACTGCGGAAGCAGAAGTATGCGGCATTTCTCGTCGAGCCGGTGCAGGGCGAGGCCGGCGTGTATGTGCCGCCGACCGGGTATCTCAAGCAAGCGGAAGAGATCTGCCGTGAGAACGGGACGCTGCTGGTGGTCGACGAGGTGCAGACCGGTCTCGGCCGGACCGGCGCGCTGTTCGCCTGCGAGCACGAAGGCGTGACGCCCGACATCCTGACGCTCGCGAAGTCGCTGGGCGGAGGGATGATGCCGATCGGGGCGATGCTGGCCCGCGGGGATGTGTGGCATCGCGCGTATGGAACGGTCCAGACCTGCCTGCTGCACACGAGTACGTTCAGCGGGGGCAGCCTGGCATGCGCCGCGGCGCTGGCAGGAGTGCGTGCGGTTGTCGAAGAAGAACTTTCGGAGCGGGCCCGGGATCTGGGCCAGCGGTTGCAGGACGGGTTGCGGGAACTGACAACGCGATACCGCTGCGTCAAAGAGGTGCGCGGCAAGGGACTGATGGTCGGCGTGGAGTTCCGCGCCTGGCCCAGGACGGCCGTGAACCACTGGAAGTCCCTCGACGAAACGGGACTGACCGCGTACCTCGTGAAAGGGTACGACGGGATGGTTTCGGCCCTGCATACCCTGCAGGCAATGTTCATCCTGCTGAACCGCTTCGGGATCTACACGCAGAACACCCGGTCGAATCCGCTGGTGCTCAGGATTCAGCCGCCGCTGATGATCGCCGAAGCCGAGATCGACCGTTTCCTCGATGCGATGCACCAGACGTGCCGCGAAGTGGACCACATCTGCAGCGCGCTGACCGGCGGCGTGAGCAAGTCGTCGCTGGGCAAGCACGACGCGCGGTCGGAAGCGGAGGCGCCCAAGCCGGCGAGCGACGTGTTTCTCTCGGCGCCAAGCAGGGATGCGTAATCAGGCCGTGGTCACTCGCCTCGACCTGCCGATCGCAGTCGGCGGGTTTTTCGGGAGCGCGGAGCGTCACGCGTGGGGCTCGGTCATGCTCATGGGATCGAGGGCGTCGTTGAGCACGTCCTCGGGGAGCACTCTCTGTTCGAGGCAGAGTTCGCGAATCGTTTTTCCGGTCTTGAACGCCTCTTTCGCAAGCTGGGCGGCCTTCTCGTAGCCGATGTGCGGATTGAGGCTGGTGACCATCGAGAGGCTCTTTTCGACGGCGGCGTTGCAGGCCTCTTCGTTCGGCTCCAGGTCGGCGGCGCACAGGTCGACGAACGCGTTGGTCGCCGAAGAAAGAAGCGAGATGCTCTCAAGTGCGGTCTGGCCCATGACCGGCATCATGATGTTGAGTTGAAAGTTGCCTCCGGCGGCGCCGCTGACGGCCAGGCAGCCGTCGTTGCCCATCACGCGGGCGGCCACCTGCATCAGGCTCTCGCACATCACCGGGTTGACCTTGCCCGGCATGATCGAACTGCCCGGCTGGAGGTCGGGAATCTGCACCTCGTAGAACCCGCACCGCGGGCCGGAACCGAGCCAGCGGATGTTGTTGGCGACGTTGAACAGCGTGACGGCGATCGCCCGCAACTGGCCGTGACACTCCACGAGCCCGTCCCGCTGGGCGTTGCCTTCGAAGTGATCGGCGGCTTCGACGAACGAGATTCCGGTTTCAGACGCCAGCACGGCGGCGACGCGGGCGCCGAAATCGGGATGGGTGTTGATGCCGGTGCCGACGGCCGTGCCCCCCACCGGAAGTTCATAGACCGCCTCGACGGCGCGCTGCGCGCGGAGCACCGAGAGCGCGAGTTGCCGTGCGAATCCGCCGAACTCCTGCCCCAGGCGGAGCGGCGTCGCGTCGGCCAGATGGGTGCGGCCGATCTTGATGATCCGGTCCCACTGGCGGGCCTTCTCGGCAAGGGTATCGGCGAAACGCTGCAGGGCGGGAATGAGCTGTTCCTGGACCGAACGGGCCACGGCGACGTGGATTGCGGTCGGGAAGGTGTCGTTCGTGCTTTGCCCCATGTTGACGTGATCGTTGGGATGGATCGGTTTCTCGGCGGCGAAGCGGTCGCCGCCGGCCAGTTCGATCGCGCGGTTCGAGATCACCTCGTTGGCGTTCATGTTGCTCGAGGTGCCGGAGCCGGTCTGGAAAACGTCGATGGGGAACTGATCGTCGAGTTTCCCCTCGGCCACTTCCCGTGTCGCCTGCAGGAGGGCCTCGACCTGATCGCCTTTCAGCGGGTTCTTGCCGGTGCCGGTCAGCTTCTCGAGATCGCGATTCGCGACCGCGCAGGCGTATTTGACCAGGCCGATGGCGTGAATCAGGTCGACGTGCAGCGGCCAGCCGGAGATGGGAAAGTTCTCGACGGCCCGCTGGGTCTGTGCGCCGTAGTAGGCCTGGGCCGGGACTTTGACGTCCCCCATCGAATCGTGTTCTACCCGGTAGTCGCTCATGTCTCTTCGTTTCTGATAGGAGTTCGTCGATCGATTCCGCGCGACATCATAGCGATCGTCGGCGCGTCGTGTTAGACGCGCGGAAGGCCGATGGGGGAGGGACTCGCACCAACGCGCAAAGGGAACGCCCTCGGGCTGCAACCCGAGGGCGCTGCGTTGCGGTGATCTGGTGGAGGTCGCTCAGTCGAGAGGAATCGTATATCCGAGCATCCCGATCGGCGCGCCCTCTTCGACGTCGCGGTAGTTTTCGTGGCACATGATGCACTTTTCGAGGACGACCGGAATCGGCGTGGCGGCGCGGAGCACTCGCTTGCCGTCCTGCGTCTGGACTTCGTCGTAGTAGTCGGCTCCGTCCTTGAGCTTCTCGGCGGCCGCTTTCTCGAAGTCGTCGGTGGGGACGTTCTCATCGTTGTAGGGCTCGCCGGAAACGTCGAGCAGCCGGACTTCGTGCCAGCCTTTTTCCTTGATGGCGTCGAAGAGCGCCTTGGCGGCCGCTCCGGCCGGCAGGTCCGATTCCTCGGTCACGTAGTTGTCCGTGATGAGGACGACGGCCGTCTTGTAGACGTCGTCGAGCATCTTGACGTCCTCGCGGGCTTCGTCCAGCGCGGGGTCGGACTTCTTCTCGGCGAGGCCGGGACTGCTGAAGATCGCGCCGAGCAGGGCGAGGACGGTTGCGGCGGCGGTCAACGAGAAGGCGAGACGAGGTTGGAATCTCATGGGAGCGCTTTCCAGGTTGAGATTGAAGGGGGGGGTGAAACTCTGTGATTCGGCCTGCGGGCGAACGATCGTCAGGCTGTGTCGGTCAGTTGCACGAGGCTCGCGCCAGGCTTGACGACGTCGGCAATCGTGAACTTTGCAAAGTAATCGCGCTGCAGTTGTTCGGCTTCGGAGAGAATGGTCTTCAGCCGGCATCCCGGCTGGATGACGCAGACGTCGTCGATGGCGACGCAGTCGAGCAGGTGCAGGCTGCCTTCGATCGGCTCGATGACGTCGAGGAGGCTGATGGAGTCCGCCGGGCGGGCCAGTTCGAGTCCGCCCCCCACGCCGCGGATGCTGCGAATCAGCCCCACTTGCGCCAGCCGCTGGACGACCTTGGCGAGGTGGTCCTTCGAGATCCGGAAGAACTCCGCGATCTCCGCGATCTGGACGCGTCGCTGCTCTGCCGCGAGGAACATCAGCGTGCGGAGGGCGTAATCGGTATGGAGTGAGAGTCGCACGGAAAACAGTCTAAACAGGTACGTTATTTACCTGTTTAGGATAGCCACGTGTCGGGCGTCCGTCAAACGAGTCGGCATCGGACGAGAGTGGTGAAAGCTGTCGTTTACACACATCTTTCGATCCCCGATTGAGTGACTCTTCGAGAGATTCGAATGGGACGCGGCAGATCACGGATGGGACGGATTCCCGTCGATCGCTTTCTGCGGAGTGCAGAGTATTCTCGCCTGGGTCGATGCGGTCTCGGCGCTGCCGCCTCTCGAGGAATCTCCCCAAAATCCGTGCTGATCCACCGAATCCGCGTGAATCCGCGTTCTATTCGCGAATCCCTTTGGCCCGTTCACTCGCCGAACCAGTCGGGGCGGAGTTCCAGGACGACGCCGGCCAGCCAGCGGGCTTCGCCTTCGGTCAGGTTCGGGATCTCGCAGAGGTCGGTGTTGGCCTGCGCGACGAACGCCAGCCCGAACGGAGACTTGTCCCCAAGGGAAGAGTTCGAGTCGCTCTTGCTGCGGCGGAGTTCGAGCCGGTCGAGTTCGGCGACGTTCCACGACTTCGTGTGTGTGTAGAGCGGCCAGAAGGTGCGCTGGACGATCCGGTCCTGTTCAAAGCACCACTTCGTGTGACGGAACGGTTCGAGCATCACAGCGATGAGTCCCGCGAACATGGCCAGCCCGATTGCCTCGAAGGGAATCAGGAACACGAACATGCCCCACCACTCCCAGCCTTCCGGTCCCTCGTCCATCGGCATGAAACCGAAGAGCGCCAGCACAAACACCAGCACGATTCCGTTCCAGAAGGCGTTTATGAACAACAGTGTGCCCAGCGCCCCCGGATGCAGCCGGCCCTGTTCGGAAAACGTAAAGCCGTCGACCTCTTCGGTCAGTTGCCAGGCGGTCTCAGAGGGCGGACCCGGCAAAGTGTCGTCCAAGTCGATCACTTCATTCCCGGCGGATGTAGACGAAAGCAGTGATCGATGCGCTCCGGAAGCGGAGAGTCTCAGTCCGGGATCGATGTCTGGCCCCGTTGATTCGAGGAAGCCGTTGAGTGCGTGAACGAGCCACGCCCGTTCCCGGTCCGGAAGACGAAAGGCAAACCTCACCGGCTTGCCGAGCGTGACCATCTCGATGCCCCACAGATGCTCGTCGTTCTCCGTATGCTTGCTGCGGCATTCGCGGAAGCCCTGGATTTCGTCTCGTGGGATGCGTCGGGACGAAAGCTTTACCAAGGCCGTTCGCAGAAAGAGCGCCTCGTCCGGTTTGAGCACGAGCGTTTCCTGCCCGAAGATCATCCAGACCAGCAGGCCCGCCACGAACAACCAGGACGCCCAGAACGGGACGGCGAATGCAATCATCCCCAGTTCCGGTTCCGTGATGACCTGTCCGACCAGAAAGACGCAACCGACGGTCCAGCCGATCAGCCACAGCAGGAGAAACACCCACGGCCCGCCGGCCCGCTTGTTGCGGAGGGCGATTGAATCGGGCTGTTCGAACAGTTCGACCGTCAATCGCTGCGGCCGCGCGGGGACCGGATTTGAGTCAGACGAACGATCATACGCCGTCAAGTTGCCAGAAGACATCACGTTCACTCCCGGTGTGACATCGCATACGGGCCGGTCGATGCAGCTCATCGAACGATGACTCAAGGCCTCAATTTGTACGTCAATGTTGGCTGCGTCGCGATCTCAGAGCGGGGCGGATGAGACTCGGAAATCGGCACCTGATCCGGCCCGGCTATCGATACGATCGATCCGGCATCGGGGATCAAGGCACTCCTGAATGAAAACCGGGAAACTCATGATTCGAATCGATTATGCAGGATGCGACGGGTCGCCCCAGTGGCAATCCGGACAGCCTCACCGGGTTGCGGCGCAGTGTCGACTGCCACACAATTGGTTGCCGCCGCTTCGATTTCCTTTTCAGGTTAACGAGGTCCAGTCGTGACAACCCACCTCAGTGAAGTTGACGCCCCGGTTGCACCGCCTCGGTGTGAGTCGCCGCCGGCGGCGGAAACCGTTCTTGTTGATCGCTTCACCGACGGCGTGCTCGATCCTGCACTGCCGATGATGGGGCCCGTGCGGAACGGCGGACACATTGTGGCCAACACCGCGCCCGGTTGCTGGGGCCCGATGCTTACGCCCTGTCTGCGGGGCGGTCACGAAGTGACGATCCCGGTTGCGGTGGAAGATGCGGAGATCGGCGATGCGATCGCGATTCGCATCCGGGAGATCACTGTCACGTCGATCGCGACCGCCTCCGGAACGGACGCTCCGCAAGCGGGCCGCTTCAGCGGCGACCCATTCGTCGCCGGCCGTTGCGCAGAATGCGGCACACGGAATCCGGTGACGCGCGTCGAAGGCATCGGACCGGAGGCCGTTCGCTGCGCGAACTGCGGCGCCGAGGCCGCGCCGTTCAAAATCGGCCACGGTTATACGATCGCCTTCGACGATCAGCGCCGCGTGGGAGTGACGGTCGATCAGCAGACGGCCGAGACAATTGCCCGCGACGCCCGGCATTTCGCTGCCATGCCTGCGAACTCGGTCCAGAACTCGGTGCTCACTTCAGCGCCGCACGACCTGGTCGGCATGATGGCCCGGCTGAGGCCCTTCATGGGACAGCTCGGAACCACACCGGCGATCGCCATGCCCGACAGCCACAATGCGGGAGACTTCGGTCAGTTTCTCATCGGCGCAGAACACGACCTGGCGATCACCGAGGAGCAACTGGAACTCCGCACCGACGGGCACATGGATATCGACGCGGTCCGCGCCGGGGCGGTCGTCGTCTGTCCGGTGAAAGTTCCGGGCGGCGGCATCTATCTCGGCGACATGCACGCTCTGCAGGGGGACGGCGAGATCGCCGGTCACACCTGCGACGTCGCGGGCACGGTCACACTGCAGGTGCAGGTGCTCAAGGGCCTGAACATCGACGGCCCGCTGCTGTTTCCCGTTTCGGAGGATCTGCCGTATCTGGCCCAGCCGTTCTCTCAGAGTGAACGAGCGACGGCCGCGGCACTGGCTCGCCAATACGGTGTGGACGACGTTGAGCAGACGGCGCCGCTCTCGGTTGTCGGGACGGGACGCGATCTCAACGCCGCCACCGACAACGGACTGGACCGCGCCGCCGCGCTGCTTGACATGAGTGTTCCCGAAGTGCGAAACCGGGCCACCATCAATGGCGGCATTCAGATCGGCCGACACCCCGGCGTCGTGCGGGTGACGTTCCTGGTCCCCATCGATCGCCTGCAGCGCCGCGGCCTGTTGGAACTGGCGCAGCGCCAGTATGGTCTCAATCTCGCTTGAGTGGACAACAAGTTTCTCCCCAACCTCGGTGGTCTATGCACAACAAGATTCATCGTTTCGCAGCACCTGTATTCACGATATTCACGTGCGGACTTTTCGGACTCACGGTCCACCCGTCAGACGTCCTCGCCCAGAACCCGAGTTTCGCGAAAGAGCCGGTCATCGTTGAGTACGACGTCGATCCCGACTGGCCGCATTATCCGGACGACGTCAGCCGGAAGGGGTGGGTTTCGGGGCTCGCCATCGACGAGGAGGACCAGGTCTGGTTCTTCAAGAAAGGGCCCGATCCCGTCCAGGTCTACACGGCCGACGGCGAATTCGTCCGCACCTGGGGGAAGGACATGTTCGTCAACCCGCACCACCTTCGCATCGACCATGAAGGGAACATCTGGGTGGCCGATTTCGGCCTCCACGTCGTCCAGAAGTTTACGCCCGAGGGGGAGTTGCTGCAGACGCTCGGCGTCAAAGGGGAAGCCGGTGAGGACGAGACACATTTCAACATGCCGACCGACATGGCGATCACCAAATCGGGCGACATCTTCATCACCGACGGTTACGGCAACCGGCGGATTGTTCATCTCGACAGCGAAGGCAACTTCATCAAGGCGTGGGGAGAGTACGGCTCAGCCCCCGGCCAGTTCGTGCTGCCGCATGCGATTGTTCTCGACGAAGACGGCAATCTGTACGTCGCCGACCGCAACAGCGGCCGCATCCAGGTCTTCGATCAGGAGGGGCAGTTTCTCGACCAGTGGAGCGGCGTCCTGATGCCGTGGGGCCTGTCGATCAGCGACGACGGCGACCTGTGGGTCTGCGGGTCGTCGCCGCACTGGTGGAAGCGGAACGAGGCATATCCGGAGTACAAGGACCAGTTGTTCCTGCGGTTCACGCCAAAGGGCCGGGTCGACCGCATGTGGACGATTCCGCTGGGCGACATCGGCGAGGATAAGGACAACCCCGACACGTCAGGGCTCAAACCGGGCGAAGCGGTCGGCGTCCATTGCATCGCTGAAGATTCGCAAGGCAACGTCTACATCGGCGACATCTACGGCGAACGGGCGCAGAAGTTCGTGCCGGTTGTCAGTCGGGGCGAGTAGCGAGTAGTAGGGCCGGCTGTGCCGGCCGACGTGTGTTATGCCTGACAGGATTCCGTGCCGGCTGCAATATGAAAACGCAATTTCGACGACTCGACCGCCGCCTGGCAATTTCCACTTTTCTCACACTCGCCACGGCGTTGCCGGCCATTGCCGCCGATGAACCGGAGGTCGGTCTCCACGCCCGCAACCTCGAAGCCCCGTTCTGCTACCGGGCCGGAGGTGAGCGGTCGTGGCCGATCTGTGACCGGCCGTTGACCGAGGATCAATCAGTCTCTCTCGCCGCGCGGCGGGACGGGGAGGTTGTCGCACAGGGCAGTCCGATTGAACTCGGCGGCCTGACGGTCACCGTTTCGCGCGACGGCTGGCTGCACGTCGATTCCAAGTCGGACGACGACGATGCTTCATTTGAACTGGAAGTCACACTCGGAAGCGAGTCGCAAAAGCTCACTGTCCGACCTGCGCCGCCCGACCGCCCCCTCACGTACATCGCCGATTTCGGCGACGACATCATTCGGATTTTCGGTGAGTCGAGCAACCGCTACCAGCCGATCGAGAAGAGCGGTTTCGACCAGTACTTCCGCCGGCTGCAGGCGCAGGGAATCACCCGCCTGATCGTGTGGCAGAGTCCGTTCCCCTACATCGTCGATCCCGACAACTACCGGCCCGAAGACTGGCAGCGGTACGAACAGCAGGCGCGGGCGATCCTCGATTCCCAGGAGTTGACGGCGGGCATCGAAGGTCGCAATGGTTTTTCCGCCTGGGGGTGGGTCCGGCAGTTGATGGCGCTACGCCTCATGCCGGAGTTCGGAGAGATGCTTTCACAGAGCGCGGTCGACCACGGCATCAAGTTGACCGCCAGTTTCCGTCCGTTTGAAGCCGCCCTTACCAAGTACTACGTCGTCCCGGCCTTCGATCACGAAGGCCGGCATCTTTGGGACTTTCAACCGCTCTGCTCGCCGGTGGTGAATTATCACCCGGATGAAGTCTGCTTTGCGCATTACCGCAAGATTCTGGAGCGGATGGGGAAGCCGGAGGCCGGCACGCTGGCAGCGATTGAACTGCCCGGCATCGAGAACGCGGATGAACTCGTGAAGCGGATGGAGAGCGGCGAGCGCGTGCTGGAACTTCGCGCGTCGCCCTTCCCGCCGCAGGCGGACGAGGCGCTCGTCCTCGTTCGGCAGGAGTCCGGCGGATTCGAACTCCGGCCGTATGCCGAGATTCGGGACCGCACGCTCTCCCACCTCGCTGTCCTGGAAGACGTTGTGTGGGAGGCCGCGGACGACGGGCTGCGGGCGCGCAACATCTCGCTGCCCGAAGGGCACCGATTCCTGCTGCTCTCGCAGCCTGAAGGCTCTGACGTCACAATCGAACTCTCGACCGAACGCCCAGTCGTTCTGAGATCCCAGGCCGGAAATCGGCTGGGTGGGGAGAACGTCTATTTCGCTTTCGACGAGACCGGTTCCGAACCAGAGCCGACGCGCCTCAGCGGCATCGTGCCGAACGGGCACTTCCACGCCGAGTTTCAGGCGACCGAAGCCAGCATCGAGCGCGTCCTGCCCGGGCCACTTCGCATTCCGCTGGCTGGTAAGCAACTCGTTATCAGCCTCGGTGCCGACTGGTCGGTCGAGATGATGGACTTCACGCAGCCGGCTGCGCGGGAGTTCGCCGTCAAACAACTGCGGACTGTCCTCGGCTATCCGGCGTTCGATGAGATCATCCTCAACACCCGCTCGCACACCCAACTGGCCGGGTATCTCGGCGACGATCAGGGAACTGCCGTACGGCCGATTGTTGCATTGAGGCGAAACGGCATCGGCGATTACTACCAGTTGGGCCTGGATGAGGCCTACGCGCCGCGCCTGGCGGCCGAAGACCGGCGGTTGCTCGCACTCGCCGGCGACGTCGAAAGCGTCGAACGGATCACCACTCTCCAGCCCGGCGAATGGCGGGCCGTCACCTGTCAGACCCCCGAGCCCTTCGCCTGGCGCTACACCCGCAACCGTCTCGTCGCCGAAGGCGTGCGCGACCTGTTGCTCGACCTCGAGCGTGAGTTCCCGGAGACACGCATCCGCGCCGTCATCCCCCCGAGTGCCGCGGCGATCAATCGCATCCTCGAAAACCTCGACTCCCTTCCCGACGAAAACGGCACTCCCTACGGCCGCGAGTTCTACCGCCGGCTGTGGTGCTCCAACAACCACATCCCCAACATCGGCGAGGGAATGGCGATGGTCGACCTCACCGGCACCCGCGTCGAACCGGTGTTCCTCGGCAGCGGCGGCTATCTCAACCCGCCCGCGCCGTTCGAGATGTATGTCCGCGAGTGCATCGCCGATCTGGCCGACAATCGCGGCTCCTCCTTTCGCGGTCCGCGCAGCTATTTCTACGAAGGCCAGAACACCCTCCGCGCGAGCGACCAGGAATCGGCCCGCCGCGGCCGCGAACAGATGATCCTGCACCTCCTCTCCCACACCGACGACATCGGCGAAGTCATCCTCTACGAAGCCGCCGACTGGACCTACTTCCTCCCGCTCTCCGATCCGGACCTGAGTGGGTATGGGTTTCTGGACGAGCCGTAGGGCCGGCTGTGCCGGCCATAGCGCTGTCTCATGAATGCGATCGGCCGGGACAGCCGGCTCTACTCCTCTGCGAACACAGAATTGGGTGGACCAATGAACTCTTCGGAATCTGTGATACAACGAACCGGCGCCCCCGACCTCCTCCTCCCCGACGAACTCCGCGAACCGCTCAAGCAGCATCTGGCCGACCTGAGGGAGCGGTACATCGCCCGCAACTGGGCCGGGCGCGTCGGGTTCGGTGAGCGGCCGGCGCTGCTGGTGATCGACCTGGCCCTGTTCTGGACGCGGCCCGATACGCAGATGGGGGCTTCGGTCGATTCGGTGGTCGAGGCGACCTGCCGCGTTCTGCAGGCGGCGCGGGGTGCGAAGATCCCGATCTTCTTCTCCAGCTACAACTACGATCCCGCCACGCCCCCCTCGCCCCACGACCGCAAACTGCAAATGCAGGTCGGACCGGGCGACGAGGGGCTGTTCGAACTCGACCCTCGCCTCGAGCGTCGGCCGGAAGAGAAGCTGTTTCTCAAGAACTACGCCTCCTGCTTCAAGGGGACCAACCTCAACGAAATGCTCACCGGCCTCGGCGTCGACACGCTCATCGTCACCGGCCTCAGCACGAGCCACTGCGTCTACGCCAGTTGTCGCGACGCGACCGACAGCTTCCGGGTGATCGTCCCCGAGAACGCCGTCGGCGAACGCTGCGAGATCATGCACCTGGTCAACCTGCTCGACATCGACATCGACCTCGGCGACGTGATGCCGGATGACGAGGTGATCGCCTGGCTTGAAGGGCTTCAAGAATAGGGCCGGCATAGCAGACCCACCCTGATCCCGCGTGTGCAATTTTCGTCGATTTCGCTATCTTCCGGGCGTTGACGGAGTCTCTGGCGACACGATTTTGCACGGAAGAATCGACCATGGCCCTGCGCGTTTACAACACATTGACCCGCGAGAAGGAACCGTTCGAGACGCTCCAGCCGGGAAAAGTCTCGATGTATCTCTGCGGCCCGACGGTCTATAAGCCGGCCCACATCGGGCACATGGTCGGTCCGGTGATTTTCGACACGGTCAAGCGCTATCTGGCGTACAACGGGTACGACGTGACCTTCGTCATCAACATCACTGACGTCGACGACAAGCTGATCAACAAGGCGGCCGAAGTCGGCTGCACGGTCAAGCAACTGGCCGAGCAGATGACGGCGGACTACTTCGACAACCTCGAACTGATGGGCGTCGACACGATCGATCATTTCCCGTATGCGACCGATCACATCGCCGACATGCAGGCGATGATTCAAGGGTTGATCGACAAAGGCTGCGCGTATCCGCTCGACGGCGACGTCTATTTCGACGTCACCAGCGATGACGACTACGGCAAGCTGTCGCATCGCTCGATCGAGCAGATGATGGCAGGCACGCGCGTCGAGGCGAACGAACGCAAGAAACATCCGGCTGACTTCGCTCTGTGGAAGTCGTCGCGGGCAGGAGAGCCCGCCTGGGACAGCCCGTGGGGTCCGGGTCGCCCGGGATGGCACATTGAGTGCTCGGCCATGTCGTCAAAACTCCTGGGGGAGTCGATCGACATTCACGGCGGCGGGCTCGACCTGATGTTTCCGCATCATGAGAACGAACTGGCCCAATCCGAATCGGCCAGCGACGCGCGGTTCGTGCGGTACTGGATGCATAACGGGTTGATGCAATCGGGCAAGAACACCGGCAAGGTCGGTGGCGGTCACGACCGGCACGGCGACGTCGACGACCAGGTCGCCAACAAACTGGCCGGTTCTGCCGGGGCGGAGTCGGTCAAGACGGCCGTCTTTGCGCACCATCATCCCGAGGTGGTGCGGTTCTTCCTGCTCAGCACGCACTACCGCAGCCCGATCGATTTCTCGAACGAGAATATCGCCGCGACCGGAAAGAGCATGGAGGGCTTTTACCGGATGTTTGAAAGCTATGAACGGATTTGCGGCGCCAGCTTCTACGACATTGAGACGCCGCAAACGAGAGAGCACTCGACGTCACTGGAGTCGCTTCCGGAGAGCCTCGCCGTTGAACTGAAGACGTTGCGCGACCGGTTCCTGGAGGCGATGGACGACGACTTTAACACCGGCGGAGCGATCGGCATCCTGTTCGAGATGCGGCGGGCGATTAACGGGTACGTTCACGATGAGGGTCTGCTCGAATCGGCCGGAGAGGAGCAGAAAGCGGCCCTGACCACCGCGACAACGCTGTTTAAGGAACTGGCGAACGTCCTGGGCGTGTTCCGCCGTCCAGTGGAAAGCGCTGCAGCGGGAGCGGATGACGAATTCGTGTCCGGATTGATGGACCTGATCCTCGACATCCGGGCCGAAGCCCGCGCCGCCAAGAACTGGGCCGTCGCCGACAAGATCCGCGACGCCCTCACCGAGCTGAAAGTGACGGTCGAAGACGGCAAAGACGGCGTCCACTGGACGCGCGACTGACGTTCCCGTCACGTTTGACGGTTCGTATTCTTCAGTGCCAGCCGAAGAATACGGCGAACATTTCGCCCCGATCGCGTGTCCGGTAAACTTCGGATCGTCCCGGAGAGGTGGCAGAGTGGCCGAATGCACCGGTCTTGAAAACCGGCGTGGGGTAAAACTCACCGGGGGTTCGAATCCCCCCCTCTCCGCTTGCTTTCAACACCTGACTTTAACCTGCTTTGCAGCAACGATTTACAACAACCGGTCTGGTTGACACCACCGGCCGTGTCAGGACTGGGCCGATCAGCGGGATGGATGACGCAGCCGTCACATCCCCGCGGCGTCCGCGCCTGTACGGTCCGATCGTC
>ERZ869936.392-NODE-392-length-43240-cov-8.644344_pt1 | contig 43240 bp, 28 predicted proteins | sample MGYA00520876_ERZ869936 | MGnify/ENA primary metagenome ERZ869936 (study PRJEB32218, sample SAMN09650985) | biofilter metagenome | isolation source: enrty point of leading RO module | place: Saudi Arabia: Thuwal, RO plant located on Red Sea | collected 2016-02-17 ... | reverse complement strand
ACGATACGGGACAGGTCACCACGAGTATTCCGCTCACGGTTCACAATGTCGCACCCATTGTGTCGCTCGATCCTCCGGCGATGATCAACGAAAATGAGGTCGCAACTCTTAACGGCTCGATCAGTGATGAGGGATCGCTCGATACTTTCACTTTGAACGTCAACTGGGGTGACCCCCTGAGTCCAGACAATGAACAAACATTTAATCTTGGAACAACGCCGCTCAGCATCGCTGCTGACGGCATCTTCTGGGACCCGGTTGCGCGAAATTTCACCATCGAACATCAGTACCTCGATGAGAATCCTTCAGGAACAAATTTCGATATTTACAACATAACGGTTACGGCTACGGATGATGATTTAGGAGTTGGCACTTCCACTACCACAATCACCGTCAAAAATGTTGCATTACAATTAACCGTAGCGGCCAATCAGTCTGTAAACGAGGGTATGTTATTGGATCTTTCGGGTGGCAAATTGGGAAATTTTTCTGACGCTGGCTCGCTAGACAGCCACACGGCCACTGTGGATTGGGGGGATGGAAGTCTTCCGGAATCTGTCACCGTGGTGGAAGCAAATGGCAGCGGTGTATTAGGTGCTACCCACATCTATGCGGACAACGGGGTGTATACTGTGACAGTTACGGTCACAGACGACGACGCAGAAAGTGTTGCCGCAACCTTCCAAGTAAACGTTCTCAACGTTGACCCGACGCTGACTGGGGTGACCAATCCACTGACTGTGAATGAGGGACAACTTTTCACGCTTAGTGATTTGGGCGTTGGGTTAGAAGATCCTGGCTTTGATAATCCCAGCAATCCCTTGCAAGTAGGCGGAACGTCAGAAACCTTTACGGCTGCCACTGTGGATTGGGGAGATGGTTCGGCACCTGACTCTCTTACTATTGACACACACATCAATGGCGGTGAAAACGTCACTACCAAGGCCACCTTCACGCACATGAATCATGCTTATGCAGACGATGGAAGCTATACCGTCTCCATCGTCGTAAGTGACGACGATGGGCCACTGGTGACGCGGACCTTTACAATTATCGTCTCAAATGTGGCTCCCACGCTGACGCTTACCAGTCGTGTACTCGAAATCAACGAGGGGGAGACGCTTGATCTATTTGATCTCGGCACATTCACAGACCCTGGGTTCAACAACCCTCTCAACCCAAATGGAGCTTCCCAAGAGAGTTTTCACTACTCGATCGACTGGGGTGATGGTTCACTAGTAGAACATACTCAGGCTCCATTGATGGTTAATGACGGCATGCAGGGAACTCCAACCAGTGGAACGCTTGCAGACAGTCATTTTTACGCAGATAACGATGCTGACAACACATACACGATTACGGTCACCCTGTTTGACGATGATGGTGACTTCCATCAACAGTCGATCCAGGTGCGCGTGCTCAATGTCAATCCTACACTTGATCCGCTGGTTGCTACCGACGTAAATACTGCCGGACAAACCACACTAACTCTCACTTTTTCTGATCCGGGAGCCGATTCGTTTGAGATTTTGGTAGATTGGGGAGATCAACTTCACTTACCACCAGACCAGAGGTTTGTCGTCGAGACGGTTCACGTGGGCCCTACGCCGACCACCTACGTGCTTAATCATAAGTATTTAGGTCCTCCCAATCCAATGAACCCAGCGGCAGATATCGACATTCGAGTGAAGATTCGCGACGATGACTTTGGCACCTTAGGAGTCGTAGACGATGGCGAAAGCAATCTCGAAGTAGTCACAATCTCAAACCCTGGAATCGGTAAAGAAGCAATTCGGATTGATACGACACTTCAAGTACCTCAACTTTCGTTCCCTGAACGAAATCAGATCGTCTTCATTGCAGACGCTTCAAGAACCAGTTTCATCAATCAGCAGGGAGTCGACGTACGGGCTGCCTCGGGAGAAGCTAAGGCCACAACTGCTCGCGTTTTGGAACTTGTCGTGATAGACGCTGAGGACCAAGTCGTTGCCAAGTTTCAATTGCGACCAGAAGTGCTGCAAAACTTGCCGGCACTTTTCATCACTTTACCGGACAATCATTACGCGCTCTACATCGTAAATTTGGAAACAGAGACTCGCCGATTGGTCATTGAAGTGTATGTGCGGAACGGCAAGGTGATCGACCCGGGAGATGATTCCGAGGGAACCCGCGACCGTCCTCCCACAGATAAGCAGACCCAGCAGCCTGAAGAAGAAAATGGGGAACACTCCGACACAGTTAATGCCCCCGAGGAGAACTCACTACCACCACAGACGCATCATTTCCTGCCCTCGATCGAAGTGTTTCCAGACTCAGAAAACACGAATGGGTTTAATGGAGTCTTGCGGCAGGGTAGCAGGATACATGGAGTACACCGGTGGACAGTCTTGGCCTTGGGCCTTGCAGCCAGCCCGGCAACACATAATTGGGCACGTCGAATTGACCAGGCCCTGGCCCAGGCAACGGCTACGCAATGGCGTAAACTCCAGTTGCATAAACCGAAGAAACGGAAAAAGCAGTAATTTTCTGCATCCAGCGTGCTTCTCAAATACAATCAGGGAAGGCACCTTAACAGGTTGAATGTCCGATTCGCCTTGCACAGATGTGAGCCCATAACGCCAATAAACTCTCTGTATATTCACGCACCCATCTAACGTTTTCAAATCGAAATCAATGCGAAACTGCCCCGCATGTAAAACCGTTGCCGATGAGAAGGCAGTTGCTGCCGGACGATGCAGCAAGTGTGGTGCAGCGTTGCATCTAGTTCCCAAACGCACGATACAAGATATTTCCGAGCAAGTACCCGGAAGTCCTCAAGCCCCCCTCGACTTGGAGACCGTAGGGGAACTCGGCTCGATTGATATCCCGCTAGTCGAAGATACAAACATCACTCCCGACACAATTCAGACACTCGATTTGAGCTCACTTCCCAGCCAGTCACCCATTAGCGAGTCTACGGCTGAGATATTGAATAAGGCAAAACCCGAAACTGTTCCGCTCTCGCCGGAACAAACTGTCGAATTGGCATCCGTGACGGAGCCACCCACGGGCAACAAGCCTAAGACAGTCCCTATGGACGCTGAACGTACGATCGAGTTTCTCAGCGGCGTGTCGGATCCAGCAGCCGCTGAAAGCATGGCCACTGCCCAGTGGCAAGACAACATGGCGAGCGAAGTTGAAAACTCGCGTTTTACAATCAAGCAAAAAGACACCACGAAGGATTCGAATGTCAAACGATCCTCGGTGGTTGTGAAATCTCGCCAATTCCGCGAACCAACTGAAGCCGAAAAACCTATCCTCTCGGAGTCAGACGCACCCGACTACGAACTGCTCGACAAGATCGGTGAAGGCGGCATGGGAGTTGTCTACTCCGCACGACAATCGGCTATTGCACGGACTGTCGCGGTGAAGATGCTCAAGAAAAAGGATGCTGACGATGCCGCTCAGCGCGAGAAATTCATCTCCGAGGCGGTGGTCACCGGCGAACTCGACCATCCCAATATCGTGCCGATCTATGATCTGGGTTCCAACGACAGCGGAGCGCTTTTCTACTCGATGAAACGAGTGAAAGGGACCCCATGGGACGAGGTCCAACATGAGAAATCACTCGACGAAAATCTTAGTATCCTACTCAGAGTCGCCGACGCCGTTGCCTTTGCACACGACAATGGAGTCATCCACCGCGACTTAAAGCCCGAAAACATTATGTTGGGCGACTACGGTGAAGTACTTGTGATGGACTGGGGCTTGGCACGGATCAGTCCCGACTTTCCCAATGCTGCCTCAGTAAGCCAGTCGGATGTCATGGGAGGCACTCCAGCCTACATGTCGCCGGAAATGGCCACGGGACCGATCGAATTGGTGACCCCGGCGAGCGATGTGTATTTGCTGGGAGCTATGCTGTACGAAATCGTCACTGGCAAGACTCCTCATACTGGCAAGACGGTGATGGCATGCCTGATGGCGGCAGCCAAGAACCAGATTCCCCCCGTTGAACATCCAAATGAACTAAGTGACATAGCGCTAAAGGCCATGGCGACGAAGCCTGCAGATCGCTATCAAACAGTCCAGGAATTTCAAGCAGCCGTTCGCCAGTATCAATCACATTCCGAGAGTATTCTCTTAACCGATAGCGCCGAGAAAAATCTTAAAGCCGCAAAGGCGAATGTCGATTATGATCTCTTTTCGCGTGTTATGTACGGTCTTGAAGAGGCCCTTGCCCTCTGGAACGATAACACTCGAGCTCGGACTCTGCACTCCAATGCTCGTACCGAGTATGCTTCGGCTGCGTTGAAACGCGGCGACTTTGAGCTCGGCATGACGCTTCTGGATGCCGACAACGTCGAGCACCGCCCTCTGCTAGAAAAGCTGCAGGCTGGACTACGTGAGCGTGCTTCACGAGGTAGACGCCTGGCGCTACTGAAAAAAATGGTGGCCGCCTTGTTGCTGGCAGTTGTAGGCGTGGTCTCGGTGGCATTTGTGTTCGTCCGAGCTGAACGAGATGAGGCAATCGTGCAGCGAAACCGGGCAGAAGAAGCCGAAGAAGTGGCCCAAAAGAACTACCAAGAAGCAGAGAAGGCGCGTCAAGTTGCCGAAACACAGAGGCAGATCGCCGTCACCGAACGGACAAGGGCCGAGGAGGAAGAAGCAAAAGCGATCGACGCCAAACAGGCCGAGGAATACGAGGCCTATATTGCCCGTATCGGGTTGGCCAACGCCAAGATCGAGGAAAACGCGTTCGATCGAGCGGCAACATTGCTTGAGGAATGTAATCCGGAGCTTACGAACTGGGAGTGGGGCCGACTTTCTCACCTGTGCAATTTAAGTCAGGACTCCTGGCATCTAGACGGGCCCGTAGAAGCAGTATCCTATTCACCTGACGGTGAATACTTTGCCACTGGTGATCTCGCTGGCAATGCCATCTTGAGGAATGCCCAAACTGGCGAAATATTACACGTGCTCGATGCCGGGCAGTACGCACATAGCGTGGATTTTGATCCTGCCAGCGAACGACTAGCTGTTGGTTGCAGCGACAATAAGATTCGCATCTATCGAGTTTCCGATGGAGAGTTGCTTTCCACAATCACCGGACATTCTGATGCCGTACTCAGCGTGAGGTTTTCTGAGGATGGCAACCGGCTTCTGAGTTCAGGCTACGACAACACGGCCAGGCTGTGGGATTTAAAAAGTGGCCAAGAATTGCAGGCAATGAAGGGCCACAATTGGTGGGTCTGGTCTGCAGAGTTTTCGCCAGGGGGAAAGAGGATTGTTACAGCCAGTCAGGATGGCAAAGCAATAATCTGGGAGCAGGTTGAAAAAGATGGTCCGTACGAAGAAATAACCCAATTCACTCAGCATCGCGGACCGGTCTATGCAGCCCGCTTTTCGCCCGATGGAACTCAAATAGCAACGGCAGGCTACGATCGACGCGTACTGCTTTGGAACCCGGATGAAGTTCATCCTCCAGACATTGGCCGCCGACTCGACTCCTTACCAGATTTGCCTTCTCCATTTGTTGAATTGGGCACCCACGAGGGTCCTGTACGAGGTTTATCGTTTGCGCCCAAAGGGAATATTTTGGCCTCCGGTGGGCAAGACAATGTTATTCGGATATGGGAAATCGCTTCCGAAGAACAATTGCTTGACCTGCGGGGCCATGCCAGTCACGTGCGTGATTGCGCTTTTTCCCCCACTGGCGAGTCGCTGCTATCTGCAGGTCGCGACGGACTGGTCAAACTTTGGTTGCCTCACCAGTATGCAGAGATGGTTGTTTTAGAGCAGAGCACAACTGGCGAGTCGGACGCAGTGCTGGCTGCTCAATTCTCGCGGGATGGAACTCAAGTTGTGACTGCCAGCCGCGATCGCACGGCGACACTCTGGGATATCGCCAAACGCGAACCAGTGCAGCGATTTGAGGAAGGGCATGAATTCCTCTCTTCAACTGCTCAATTCTTTGACGATGGAACTCGTATGGCAACCGGGGCAGGAGACAGCTCCGTTCGAGTATGGGATGTTGCTACGGGAACCCAGTTGCAGTTAATGGAAGGCACCGGCTACACAGCAACGCTTGCGGTCTCACCAAATGGCAAATGGCTTGCATCGGGTGGATCAGACAACGAATTGCAGATCTGGAACGTTGATACCGGTAAACGTGTGGCATTGCTCACAGGTCATGATGCACCCGTGACAGCCCTCGCTTTCTCGGAAAATGGTGATTTGTTGGCTAGCGGTGATGACGTTGGCCACTGCTCACTTTGGGAGCGGGATCCGCAGTCGGGCTCCTGGACATTGTCACACAATTTGCTCGGGCACAGCCGTTCCATCGTGGCACTGGAATTTACTCAAGGAGATCAGCTTCTGGTTTCCGCCAGTGGTGACAACACTTGTGGCGTGTGGAACGTTGCTACTGGCAAAGAGCTACGCGACCGCGTGCTTAAGCATCCCACATGGATCACTGCCATGGATGTTTCGGAAGATGGCTCACAAGTACTCACCAGTTGTGACGACGGCAAAGTGCGTCTGTGGTCCTTGAACGATTCAGAACAGTTGGCCACCTTTGCTCCTGCAGGTGAAGACGTAATCTATACTGCAGTCGACATTTCGCCCGATGGTGAGAAAGCCTTGGTGACTTGTGCCGCAACCGGCAAGATCTACCTTTGGGAACTCGCGTCGCAACTACCAATCGGGCCTGAAAGTGAGCTTCTCGATCTGGGGAAAAGCGCATGGGCGGCTCGTTTTGCTCCCTCGGGTGATAGTTTGATTAGCATTGGCGGCAACGATGCAAGACTGTGGGACGTCAACTCGCGCAAGCAGCTTGTTCGCTTTAGCCCCCATGGAGCAGTAGCAGATGCCGATGTTTCTTTCGATGGCCGGTGGGTTGTTACTGGGAGCTGGGATCAATCGGCCAAGATTTGGGATACTCATACCGGTAAGGCGATCCATAAACTTGATGGCATACACACTGGATACGTAAATAGTGTGCAGTTCTCTCCCAACAATAAACTGATTCTAACCGCCAGCGACGACGGTACGGCTCGGCTCTGGGATGCCAACACAAGCGAGCCTCTTGATCCAGCTTTGGTCGGTCATGGTGATCGCGTGCGTCAGGCTCGTTTCAGTTCCGACGGCAAGCGGATCATTACTGCGTCCAATGATAAAACTGCCCGTGTATGGGATACCGATTCCGCCAAGGAACTACTCATCTTACGTGGCCATCAGTGGGCAGTCCTCTGTGGCGAGTTTTCTCACGATGGTACGTCGATTATTACTGGCAGTGAAGACAATGGGGCTATCATTTGGGACGCCGCCACGGGCGAGCAAATCCTCTCGCTACCTGGGCATACGGACAGTGTCACAGCCGTGGCTTTTTCCCCCGATGGCACCCGCGCCCTCACAGGAAGTCAGGACAACACGGTCAAACTGTGGGATGCACACACTGGCAAAGAGATTCTCACGCTCGAAGGCCACCGCGAAGAGGTCACAAGTGTCTCCTTCTCTCCCGACGGCCAAACAGTCCTCTCCAGCGGGCGCGATGGCCAAACAATCCTATGGCCAGCGACGGCATGGGAAACATCCGATCAAAAATAGCGAGTCGGATCGTTCCTTTCTGACCACTCACAGATAGGTATTGATCAAATTCTCGATCATCTCCTGCCGACCGCTGGGGTTAGCGGCAGCTTCTCCTTTGGCGAGCATGATTTTCTCCAGCGAGGCAAAACTGTGTTTGCCGGCCTCAATTTCAGCCCCCAGTCCGCTATCCCAACTGGCATACCGTTCGCTAAGAAGGCCTTCCAAGCGGCCGTCAGCGCGGATTGCGGAGGCGATCTTCAAGCCGCGGGCGAAGGCATCCATTCCGCCGATGTGGGCGTAGAATAGATCGACGGGCTCAAAACTTTCACGGCGGACCTTGGCGTCGAAATTGACTCCTCCTGTGGTGAATCCACTGTATTTTAGTAGTGTGTGCATGCACTGGGTGGTCAGATAAATATCTGTAGGAAATTGATCCGTATCCCAGCCCAAGAGCATATCCCCGGTGTTGGCATCGATAGAACCAAGCGCCCCCGACGCTCCAGCCAAGTCCATTTCATGCTGCATAGTATGACCGGCCAACGTCGCGTGGTTGGTCTCCAGATTCAATTTCAAGTGTTCCAGTAAATCGTATTGCCGCAGGAAATTCAAACAGGCTGCCGTGTCGCTGTCGTACTGGTGCTTGGTCGGCTCCTTCGGTTTGGGCTCGATGTAGAACTGCCCCGTGAAACCAATTTCTTTTGCGTAATCGACAGCCATGTGCAGAAACTGAGCAAGGTGATCCAACTCGCGACGCATGTTGGTGTTCCAAAGATTCTGATAACCTTCTCGGCCCCCCCAAAAGGTATAGCCAGCGCCTCCCAAATCGAGAGTCACTTCCAGGGCCTTTTTCACTTGGGCAGCCGCATAGGCAAAAGCATCGCTATTGGGACTCGTCGCAGCCCCATGCATGTACCGGGGATTGCTAAAGAGGTTAGCGGTTCCCCAGAGGAGTCCAATGCCGGTCCGTTGCTGTTCCTCTTTGAGAACTTTGACGACCGCATCAAGATTCTTATTCGACTCGGCAAGCGATGCCCCCTCGGGTGCCACATCTCGGTCGTGAAATGCGTAGAAAGGGGAGCCGAGCTTTTCCATAAACTCAAAAGCAACCCGGACACGATTCTGGGCGTTTTCCAGAGAATTTGACCCATCATCCCAAGGTCTGACAGCCGTTCCTGGCCCAAAGGGATCCGCCCCCTGCCCTCGGAAGGTGTGCCAATAAACCACGCTGAAGCGTAGATGGTCTCGCATCGTCTTTCCTTCGACCATTTCATCAGCATCGTAGTAGCGGAAAGCCAAGGGGTTCTTGCTCTGAGGGCCCTCGAAGGGGATACGGTCAATTTCTGGGAAAGCTGTCATGAAAAACTTTTTATAGTGTGTGAAGCGAACTGGCCAGATTTCGGCAATGCCAAAAACCTTGGAAAGGGCATCTTCCGTGCGGAATGACAAGATTGTAGCTCCTGGAAGGTCGATAGTCAGGAGTTCGAAAGCTACTTTTTGCCGGTAATTACGGCACATACTACATTACCGGCCCCTCAGAGCGGCAAGTCGCTGGAAACTGACACTAGTTTTTGTAAGCAATTGGACCAAAGTATGGTCTTTGTATAAACTGGGGAGAGGAATAGAGACCAGCATCATTTCTTTACCGGGCCCATCATGTGCAAAACTCATTGAATGGGTTGTGAGTTAGAACCGGCTACAAGGCTTTTGGGCAAGGTTCCTAAAAGTCTGCTTCTCTTTTCCGCAGCAGTATGAGATATTCTTCATTGAGTTACTGGCCTGAAATGAATAGCGGATATCTTCTCAAAATCACTCAAAGGTTAGTGACTCTGCTTCTATTAGGAACAGCTCTAAAGGTAGTCCCATGTGCTGCCAATACGTTTGTTCGTTTGGACTACAATCTTTTTCTTGCAAGTCAGTTCCAGAACACCGTATTTATTGAACTCTTTGATGACCGCCCTCTGACTCGTGATAATTTTTTGCAATACATCGATGGTGGGCACTTCGATGGCACCTTCATGCATCGCTCGGTTCCTGGTTTCGTCTTGCAGGGAGGTGGCTTTTATCCAAGTTTGTTTGCCCAACCGGCGCCCATCAATGTCTCTATGGCACAAGACCCAGTCGATTTGGATGGCAATCCAGGAACGCCAAATCCGACGGTTAATAATGAATTCAACAACTTGCCTTTTCGTTCAAACCTGACCGGTACAATCGCTATGGCCAAAACCGCCGCTGGGCCAAACTCCGCGACAAACCAGTTCTTTTTCAATTTGGCAAATAATTCCGCTAACCTGGACAATCAAAATGGTGGTTTCACTGTATTTGCTCAAGTTGTCGGGAACGGCATGAGTCTGATTAATGGGTTTGCAGGTCTTCAGCGTGTCAATCTCAACCCTGATTACATAACCCAGGTAAACACACCAGGGCCGTCATATGGGGATTTTATCAACAACTCGCCTGATGGAATAAGAGACTTTGGAAATTATGCGAGTGCATTTTCCGAAATACCAGTATTGGGCGGTAGCTTGGTTGTCATTGATGGAGCTAACCGGACAGATTATTATTCTTCTACCTCAAATACCTCCATACCAAGCACCAATTTAATGCTTTCGAATAACCTTGGCTTCATTGAAGCGGGGGCAACTTTCTCGGGTAGTGGGAAATTGATCGTAGGCGTTGGAAAAAGCCTTTCCGCTGGAAATGGCGCGAACATCGGGCGACCGATTGATATCTCCGGTACCTTGGATCCAGGGATTCAAGTGGGGGCGATCACGACAAGCACCTACCGCCAATTCGCAGGTAGTACACTGAAGATTCACATTGGCGGAGAGACGCCCGGTTCGCTTTATGACCAAGTTAATGTCGTTGGTTCAGCAACCTTAAATGGGACTCTAGAGGTTTCCCAACTCGGCTCGTTCGAACCATCTGCCGGCGATATTTTTACTATTCTGACCGCCACAAACTCGATCAGCGGCAATTTTGCGGCAGCAAACCTCCCTTCGCTGAGAGCGGGGCTGGCATGGGATCTTCAAAAGAGCCAAAACAACGTCAAACTCGTCGTTTTACCTGACTACAATGGCAACGGAACCGTTGACCAAGGCGATCTCTCACTTTGGTCGAACAATTACGGCTCGACTACCAATCTTGCCGCAGATGGCAATGGCAACGGCATAGTCGACGGTGGAGACCTTTTGCTTTGGCAAAGATTCTTCGGCGAAGCAGTTACCTTGCCACTTCTGGGAAACATCGCCGCGGTCCCCGAACCAACCACTCTGGCACTCGTTGCCATGGGATGCATGATGCTTGCCTTCCGACGCCGATAGCAGACTACTCTGCGATGTATTCGGCGTACTTTTCGGAGAGCTTGGCCTCTTGCTCGTCGCCCCGGTGCAGCACGATGCGATAATGCAATACGATGGATTCTCCAGGGGCAAGTGCCATCCGCAATGGACGCTCACGAATGTCGCCTTTCTCCTCTGTAAAAGCGAGCTTCCCTAGAGGGTTGCCGGCAAACAAGCCGTAGGTACGCACGTGCCAGGGGGCCGGGTAATTGAGACTTTCAGGGTGCGTGAAAATGGCGATGCCCACGGTCTCGCCAGCAACGGGCCCCTGGTAATCCACCCACTCGGCCGGCTGTGCCCAGGCAGCCTCATCGGTCAAGCCTCGACTCGAAACAATGCGGCCTCCCAGCTTGTGATCAACGTTCATGCTATCGGCGACACGTACGGCAAAAAAACCCTCCTTGCTGTCAGCTAGCCGAAGTTCCCCTTCACTGGCCGTAAGCACGAACCGGCAATCGAGCCATCGTTGATCGCCATCGGTGCCAAAGGTCCAGGTTCGCTCGTCTTCGCATATTTTATTGCCTTCAGGACCAATCCAGTCCGTAACCGCAACGATGACCGCCGAATCGCCTTTCGACTCCACCTTTTTGAATTCACGATGTTTCTGGATACCAGCAGGATAAGGACGCGCCTTACCCTTCTCTTTTTCCTGCCAGAAATCGACTTCGTTTACTCCTTCATAGGTGATCCAGATCGAGCGATGGTGAGGGTGGTCCTGGGCTTCTTCGACGGAAGAATCACTTACAGGCCAGGCCCGGGTCATCGGCTCCCCTGTGGGACCAATGACTGGCCACAGCACTGGCTTGGTTTTGGAGTTTTTGAGATAGCGAGTGAACAACTCGCCATCGAGCATGACGGTGACTCCATCCTCCTCTTGAGAAACTGAGAATTGCTGAGCGGGGTGCTCGTCGCCAACACAGGGGGCTGAAGCAACTTGCAGACAGCAATAAACTGTGGCAAAACTAATCAGCTTTCGACTCTTGAAGTAGCAAATCATGCAAAAGTATTCCAACGTTTCAGAGTGAATCGTAGTCCAGCGGTGCTAGTCTAGCACCTCCGTCCAAGCAGTTGAATTGGCAAAATCTTGCAAAGCTAATCACGATCACCGGTAATTCAACCTTCGAAGCTCGCCCTTTGCGCCACAACCTTCTGCAAATAGAATGGCTGTTGTTTCATGGTCTTAAATAAGGCGACTCGGCTATAAACACTATCCAAATCTGGGAAATCTCCGAGGGAACTGGACCTATTATCGCAGCGGCGATTCACGACGGTCATGCGATCCGTGATGAACTGGCGGATAAAATAGCACTCTCGGATTCCGATCGGTTGCGAGAAGAAGATCCACATACTGCCACTTGGGCTACCGTTGCACCGACGCAGATCATCGGCACGAGGTCCCGATTTGAAGTCGATCTCAATCGCCCACGGGAAAAGGCGGTCTACCAAACTCCTGCCGACGCCTGGGGACTGCGAGTATGGCACACCGCTCTAACTGACGAACTATTACAGCGTTCGCTAGACGAATACGATCAATTCTATGAGACGGTAGGTAAGCTGGTAACAAGGATGGTGCAACGTGAAGGACGCGTCGCAGTGCTGGATCTGCACACCTACAACCATCATCGTAGCGGACCTGAGGCGCCCTTTGAAGATTCAACACTCAACCCCCAGGTGAATATCGGAACGGGCACCATGGACCGATCTCGCTGGGGAACCGTTGTTGATCGTTTTATCGCCGATCTGCAAAAGTTTGATTTTCCAGGTGGTCGGCTCGACGTGCGGGAAAATGTAAAATTTCGCGGGGGTCATTTCGGTAAATGGATCCACGAGCACTTCCCCACTTCGGTATGTGTCCTTTCAATCGAATTCAAGAAGTTCTTCATGGACGAATGGACCGGAATTGCCAACGAGCACATGGTCGAAGCAATTCGCAAATCATTGGAGTCAACTTTACCAGGTTTAAGAGAGGAATTGGCCAAACTGTGACCCACTCCTCCACCATGCCAGCTTCCAAAAGCATGCCGATATCCAAGCGAGATATTGAGGAAATCCGCGTACGCCTTGTGGAAGGGCAGTCCGTCCGGGAGGAGTTACCCGGTGGAGTCATGATCTACATTGATCGGCCACTTCCGTTTCTCTGTGTGTATCGTGAGCCACCTCACAACGATCTGGGCACCCGTGCCTTAGTACAGGGAGAGGCTTCTTATCTGGTTGTTCCTCAAGCCGCTACCAAGAAAGACATCAGCCCACTCGTAGAAACCGTTGTGAAAGCGCTTCACGCTCGCTTCAATGGCTTTTTAATCGTAGAAATCTGGTCGTCTGCCGACAGTGACGTTCAAGCGGCTGTTGCTGAGAGCGATCTGGAACCCACGGAGCTGAGGCCCAACTTTTCAATTGTTGCTCGTGGCCCAAACGCTCCGATGCGAACCATCGAAACGCTTCGCAAGCAGTTGGAGCGAGTGACCTATCTCAAGCAGAATTCTTCGGTCACAGTCGATACAAGTCCCGAAGCGTTCGCTGGAAGTCTCACGACTCTGCTTACCTCTCATAATCTGCGTCAGTGGGGAAGTGAGGTCATCGGTATCAGTGTGCGGCCTATTTACCGAAATCCTCAGACAGGCGAACTCTATCCTGCCGTCCTGCGGTCTTTAAAAAGGAACATCGGACGGGCACTTAAACAGGCTTTCTTTACGTTCTCGAAGACTCATACCAATTCGACCCCGGAGCATTTTTATTCTCTGGGACGACGAACGATTTTTAAGTCGGTCAAGATGATCGACCGCCGGCTCAATGATATCAGCAAGAGCTTTAGCTTTCTCTTGCAGGTAACTCCTGTAAACGCCGAAGCAGCCTGGGAAGAATTTCAACGGGGGCGGTTTGATGTCGAGCCACGTTACTATTATCGTCCTTTGGTGATTGATGCAACCGAACTGAAACGCCAACTCTTTAGTATCCCAACAGGCTCAATCGAAGATCCTACTCTGGGGGAACTCTTTCATCAGCGGCAGGATGAACTTGATCGTAAAATCACCATGCTGTGCGATATCGGGACGAAAAGGTTTGTCCTGGGAAGTCGACAAGTCTATGGGGAAATCAGTGCTGATCTGCTCAATCTGGCTCACAACTTGCTCAAAACCATAAGTCATCGCAGTCGCGATGATGGGAGCCGTGGTGAACTAGATGCCGCGGAGTTTGCCGTGCGTGCCACCCAGGAGATCGATTACTACAGGGCGCAGTTGCCCGAGTTTACTGCAGAGGCCATCATCCGCGACGATATGTACTCGGGGCTCATGTGTTCCGACGGCCACCTGCTGATAGGCCGAAATACGCGAGTCCCTCGCAATCGGGTCGAAGCCCTGCTGCAGCACGAAATCGGAACGCATCTGCTGACCTATTACAACGGCCTTGTTGAACCGTTTCAACTTCTTCACACGGGCTTGGCAGGATACGACTCGTTGCAAGAAGGCATCGCCGTGCTCACGGAGTACCTGGTGGGGGGACTCAGCAAACCCCGACTGCGGCTCTTGGCCGCCCGTGTGGTCGCCGTCCAGATGTTGCTCTCAGGTGCTGGCTTTGTGGAAACGTTCCGCTCGTTGACGAAAGAATTCGGTTTTCGCCGCCGGACGGCCTATACTATCACGATGCGAATATTCCGTGGTGGGGGATTCACCAAAGACGCCGTCTACCTGCGCGGATTAGTTGAGATACTGGACTACCTGGGCGAAGGCGGCAAACTGGACCCCCTGTTCGTGGGCAAGATTGCGAGCGAACATATAAGGTTCATCCGCGAATTGTTACATCGCAAAATGATCGACCCCCCTGCCCTGCTCCCCCGTTATCTACAAATGCCCGGGGTGCAAGATAGGATATTGGCACTCAGTGCTGGAAAAACTGTGTTGGACCTCATCAAAAAATAGAAAGTTAGGAAAACATTTCATGCGTATTGGATTCGTTGTCAACGACATAGCCACCGAAGAAGAAGGCTACACGACTACTCGACTTGCCATGACTGCCCTCAATCGAGGGCACGAGGCCTGGCTCATTGGGACCGGCGATTTTGCCTTCGACCCCGATGACTATGTCCGCGCCCGGGCTCGGTCGGCACCCGGTGCGAAGTACAAATCAACCAAAACCTTTCTGCATGAACTCCGGGGACCGCGCGGCAAAGTCCAGCGAATTACCGTCGACGACTTAGACATTCTGATGTTGCGGAACGATCCCTCCCAGGATCAAGGCCGCCGCAGTTGGGCTCAGCAGGCGGGCATCGTCTTTGGTCGGGCAGCCATGCGCCGCGGTGTGATCGTGCTGAACGATCCCGAGGGGCTTAACAACGCGATCAACAAAATGTACTTCCAGTTGTTTCCCGAGGAAGTGCGTCCCGATACGCTGATCACACGCGATCGCGATGAGATTAGGGAGTTTGCCCGCAAGCACGAAAACGATGTGGTCATCAAGCCGTTACAAGGTTCAGGTGGACAGGGGGTGTTTCGCATTGTGGGGGATCAACTGGGAAATCTCAACCAAATGATCGAGTCGATTTCCCGCGATGGCTATGTGGTGGCGCAGGAATATTTGCCACTCGCCGCCGAGGGTGACATGCGGTTGTTTATGATGAACGGCCAGCCATTGCGGTACAAAGGCAAGTACGCCGCCTTCCGCCGGGTCCGCTCCGGCGACGATATCCGCAGTAACATCCATGCGGGCGGTAAGAAGGCCCAGGCCGTCGTGGATGATAAAGCGTTGCGAATCGCAGAAATCGTGCGGCCCAAACTGGTGGCCGACGGCATGTTCTTTGTCGGGCTCGACATCGTCGGCGACAAGCTGATGGAAATCAACGTCTTCAGCCCCGGTGGATTGGGAAGTGCCCAGAGTTTCGAAAACGTGAATTTCACCGTTCCGGTCATCGAATCCCTGGAGCGCAAAGTCCAATACATGGGCCACTACCAACGCAATTTTAACAACGTCGATATGGCCTCGTTGTAGATTAACCTCGACGCGTTATTGATTAACTATGTTAGCCGCGACGTGGCAGGCGAGTAACCCGAGCCCAAAGCGGAGCACGTAGCTAAAGGAAACTCAACCATGTTTATCGTCACCGTCAATCTCACCATCGACCCGCAGCACGTCGACTCATTTCGAGAGACTGTGCTGAAACACTCGAACAATTCGCTGACTAAAGAAAGTGGCTGCCGGCGGTTCGACGTCAGTTGGCATACTGACGACAGCACGCGAGTCTTCATCTACGAACAATACGACGACCGCGCCGCGTTTGACGCGCACACATCCTCGGATCACTTCAAGTGGTTCGGCGACACCGCGGGCGGCTGGATCACTGCCAAACAACTCGACACCTGGGAGTTGGGGACGCCTGGTTAGCGCAATTCGCGAAAACTTCCCGCAGGATGGGCGCAGCTTTCAAGACCGCCGCTCAACTTGGTCATGTTGGTCAACTTGGTCATGTTGGCCGCGCAATGTCACGTTTCGGGTGGATGGCACCCCTTTGCACTTGACGCTTCGCTGGCCGGTGGGGGAATTGACTTGTGTGTTTCTGCTGATGTCAAATCGCCTGATTTCGGAGGAAGCGACCACAACCAGCGTCCTTCAGGACCGCGCTCTGCCGCGCCGCCAAGCTGATGCAGGGCTTGCCGCAGGGGTTTTTCGGAGATCTTCTCCTTGCGCGCCTCAGCGAGAAGCTCTTGTGAGGGACGTGCCCCAGCGACCAACTTTGTCGCAAGCCACCGGCAGGCGAGTTCCCGTTGGGGAATGCGGTTACTCTTGAGTTGGTGGTGAGCAGTTAAGGCCTGCTGAGAATTGGTCGCTACCAGGGCCAGCGGTTCACGGTCCCAACAGAGCCGGGGGGCACTGCATGCCCCGGTTTGAATCTCGAAGGCGAGGCCGTCAGAAACTTTCGCCAGATTGTTCTTCACGGGCAGGACAAACCTCCGTTCGAGTTGGAAAGGGTCTTCCAGGACCGCCCATGCCGTCGCCAGGGAATTCTTCAAGCGATAGAGTGCCTGGGAAATTCCACTTGAGGGCCGCAAAGAAAGCTGCCGGATGGTATCGACGATCAATATGGTCAACTCGAATTCACTCGCCAGGGCGGCCAGTTCGGTGATGAGTGCCGCAGCCTCACGGGGACGCTTGTGTAGCTGAATCGAAAACGGATCGAGCACCAGCAACCGGCAGTCTTCCATTTTCCGCAGTGCGATCGAGAGCATCTCACCACTACCTGCCAGCGAGAACGGCTGGCGGTCTGCCGCAACTGGATTCTCCAGCAGCACATTACGCAAGAGGGTCACCCGCTCCAGATCGGCGCCCATGGCGTTGAGCCGAGGGCGGATCATCTCGCTGGGATCGTCGGTCTCCGCCACCAGCAGCACGTCGCCGGGTAGCCTGCGGGGTGTATCAGGATGCTCATCCGGCCAGCGACGACCGGTAGTGAACCTGCTGATGATGTCGAGCGCCAGGAGGCTTTTGCCGACGCCAGAGTTTCCTGCCAGGAGGTTGAGTTTGTTCGCGGCAATCCGTCCCGGCCAGAGCCATGAGACTGGTTCCTCGGTGAACTGAGCCATCCGCTCAAGCAGTGGTCGATCCCGACCCAGGGATTGAAACTCGAGGGCATGTTCGATCCGAGCATGCAGCACCTGGCGAATCTCTGCCGCCTCTTCCCAGGGATGTCTGAATCTGACGACGGCCTCGTCTAACACTCGGGCCAGTTCGCGGCGATTCTCCAAACGACTTACCCAACTCGCATATTGATCGTTGCGCGTGATAGCCACCCGGTAGGAGATCAAGTCGGCGGACTGAAACAGTTCCACACGAAAGGGTTGCTCAACGAGGCCTGGCAGGGATTTTTTTAGGGAGTCGGGCATGTGATACTGGGGGCAAGAGTTGAGGGTCAAAAGTCGAGAGTCAAGAGACAAGAGCCAGAGGACAGCCATCAACCGTTGTTCAGGCTCTTGACACTCAGTTCTTGACTCTTGACTTTCACCCTAGCACAACGAGTGGCACAATTTCTACAAAAAAATGGTGAGGAGATGGGGAGGTAAGTCGATACCTAGCTGCGACATACCGCATCGCTAGAGAGTGAGGTAGCAAGCTGGGAATAGCGAAGACAGGTGAAAGTGACCACGAAGAAGGCTACTGGACTGCAATCAGCGGGAGTGGCTTGAGAATCAGCTCTATTGTCATGATCTAGTGCGATAACAAACTCTTGCAGTCAATTAACCCAACGGGGAGAATACCATTAGTGGCCTCTTTGCTCCTGATCGATCTCCTCTTTATTGCTCAAACGATGAAACGCCTGTTTCGCTTCAAGCTGGCGACGCTCTTGATCGTGATGACGCTCCTGGCCTTGGTGTTTGGCACGCTGGTGTATCGAGCAAATAAACAGCGTAAAGTCGTAGAGGCCTTGAGAGCATTTAATCTCATAGTGTCTTATGACTACTCAGACGGATATATCACTCAGAATGGGCCAATTCATTCTAAGCGTTCACCTGCCCCGGAATGGCTCCGCAAATCCTTTGGCGACGATCTGTTTCATTCTGTGATAGGTATCTCAAGAGGGGATAACGTAACTGTCACTGATAGCGACATGGTCCACTTGGAAGGTTTGGATAAACTGCTTTTCCTGCATATTTACAACAACGAGATTGGCGATGATGGATTGAAGCACATATCCCAATTGAAGAAACTCATCTCTTTGAATCTGCGCGATAACAGAATCACAGATGAAGGTCTTAGGCACCTTAGTAATTTATCCAATCTGGAAATATTAATCTTGGGCCAAAACAAGATCGAAGGCGCAGGTCTTCGACACCTCAAGAACTTGACAAACATGAGATCACTTGAGTTGTCGGATAATAATCTTTCCGGTGATGGGCTGGAGCATCTGGGTGACATGAAAAAGTTATATCATTTGTTTCTATACGAAAATCCACTAACTGACGAAGGGATCGTTCACATTCCTGAATTAACGAAACTCGCCTACTTGGGGCTTTCTCACTCTTCTCTTTCAGATAAGGGATCGCAAGTAATTCTAAAATTCCCCGAGTTAGAGTATTTATCTATCGGCGATACAACGATTAGCGATGAATCCATCGGGATTCTCTCGCAAGTTATTAGTCTGAAGAAGCTGGAAATCTACAGCACAAGAATCACCAAGAAAGGCGTTGCCGAACTAAAAGCCGCCTTGCCCAATTGCAAGATCACTTATTAGCCGCACCCCCAACACCCAAACCGCCGATGCTGCCATGTTCCGCCAACTCCGCATCGTCGCCGCGTGTTTCTGCTTTGTGGCTAGTTGTGCGATTCTTGGATGGTGGGTGAGAAGATCCTATAGCGCTGACTTCAGAAAAAGTTACGCAAGGAGCTGGCAATGCAGTTCCGCCGAAAGATTGGTGGCACCCTCGTGATGGATTGTCTACCAGGAACGATTCTACTTCATCACACGGCTCCGATATCCCGAAGGGATTAAACAACTTAGCCCTGGGTAAGGTAAAGTGAGCTCCGCGAACTTTACCGCCACCCAGGGTTCGATTTGTTGCAAGGTTGATCGGCCGAGCAGCAAGCGCCAAGTACCAACGGAACGTAGCCGAGGCCGAAAGAAACCGTGCTAGTTTCGTCCTCGACTATATTCCTGCGGTTCGCAATGCGAATTCCTCGGACGATGATTTGTTTGTCATCGTAACCCAGGGTGGCGAAAATTCTCGCCGAGGCTCGTATTTTTTTACCCAGGGCTACGGTGTTGAATCCCTTCGGGATACAGAGACACCTTAAAGTGCAAACAAGCATTGTTGAAGAATCATCCACGACATTCCCGGAAGAACCACTTTAGTTCTTCCGTGATTTTAATGGATAGAAGGATGCCAGTTGTCATTCCGAAAGGTCAGTTTTCAATTTTTCTGACATGACTTGAGGAATCTGAATCGAGCCTTTGTTAGTTCCCTGTGCTTGATGGAATTGCCACCTCAGACCGGAGCGACAAGCGCCCCGGCTCGCTTTGCATGTCCCGTAGTGAGATGAGATAACTGCACAACCATTTAATTCCGTAAAACCCAAGATCACCGTTGCCCCTTTGCCCACTCCGTGTACCGCTTGCGATAGTCGTAACCGAAGTCGTCGATTGAGAACTCGTTGCGGATTTTGTACTTCTTGAAGATCTTGATGATCCGCCCGTCGGACCAGGCGGCTAACGAATCTTCACGGGCTTGGGCCATGCGGTTCCAAAGGATTTCTTTTTCTTCGTCGGTCATCTCTGGCACCATGCCGACGTAGGCGTTGAACGTGCGCTCGGCGCCGGGAGAGCGGGTGATGATGTCGAGCAGACGGATGGTTTTCTCTTCTCCGATCTGATCGCGCAAAGTGCTTAAGAAACCTTGGATCTGCGGGGTGAACTCCGCATAGATGGGATCAATCTGCTCGGTCATGATCGTGAGGGCTCTTAGTTCGTCTTTCTCGCCCCCGCTGCTACCGCGCGCCTCATCCCAAGCGGCCCATGCTGCGTCCAGCTGTTTGTCGACTCCCTGGTGCCAGGCCCACACGCGGGCAAAATGCTGGCTGACAAGGGCGGCCGTCTCGTTTGTCTTAGTTTCGTCACCCAATTCTAAGCGGTCTGCCAATTGGTTTCCCTTTCTGTCCACATCGCGCTGGATATCTTCCGGCAGTTTCGCTTGCCACCATGAGGGTGCATTGCCACGATCAATGGCAGCCTGCGTTTGAGCCGCCACATCAGCCGCCGATTTGGCCTCGGCGGACGAAAGCGATAATGAGATGGCTAACAGCGAAACAACATTCCTAATTGAGTTGTGCATGTTGGACCTTCGATTTAGCAAAAAAAATAATGGTGAAAAAGAAAGAATACTGGTCGAAAGGAACGAGTGTCGGGGAAAGTGTATCAAAACAACCTACACGCTCTTCATTGTTCCAACTAACGACTGCGGATATTGCACCATTATTTGCATTGATTGGGAATGTCCGGTTTAGTCTCCAGAGACTTCTCCGAGAAAACAACCTCATCATGGTACCCGAATGGTGAAATGGTGATACCATGAGCGAGATGCTCGTCTTATCCATGGTCGATTCGTGGAAACTTACCAAGAGGCAACACAAACTAGGAGAATTGAATGGTGACGATATCAAGACATCTACTGTGGATCGCTCTAGTGATGATCTGGTTGGCCGATGATGAGCTTCGGTCCCAGAATACGCTTGCTGCAACTGGCGAATCTTCCAACTCTCAAATGGTAGAGCCGGAGCCCGGGATGGCGCCGCCACTGCCCTTCGTGATGCCCTATGGAGTCCCTGCATTTCCAGGTGCCTGGGGGGGTGGAATGTTCACAACCGGGGGACGCGGCGGCAAGGTGATTGCCGTTACCAATCTCAACGATAGTGGACCAGGCAGCTTGAGGGCTGCGATCGAGGCGGATGAACCGCGCATCATCATATTCCGCGTGGCGGGAATCATTCCCCTGAAGTCCAATCTGAACATTAACAATCCCGACATCACCATCGCCGGGCAGTCGGCTCCGGGAGATGGCATTTGCATCGCCAACCACTCGCTAAACATCAACACTCACAATGTGATCCTGCGACACCTGCGCGTGCGTCGGGGCGATCCTGAAGGAGGGCAGGGATCGGATAACATCGGCGGAAATCCCAGAGGACAAGTGATCGTCGACCATTGCACGGCCAGTTGGGGTCGGGATGAGAATCTCTCGCTCTACCGATATATGGAAGATCGGCCCGACCTTCCGTCGGTCAACGGCACCGTCCAACAGGTGAAGCACCCCGTCAGCAATCTGACGATCCAGTACTGCATCTCAAGCGAGGCCTTGGGGCCCGGCCATGAATTTGGCGGCACCTGGGGTGGGCGAGATTCCACGTTTCATCACAATCTATTTGCCTGCAACACCGGGCGTAACCCTTCGATCGGCATGAGTGGAGAATTCGACTATCGCAACAATGTTCTCTTCAACTGGAGTCACCGCACGATGGATGGTGGCGACGAAACTTCGTTGATCAATGTGATCAATAATTACTACAAGCCAGGTCCTGCGACCAATGAAAACATGCGGAGCACGATTGCGCGGATTGAACAGCGCGACATGTATTCTCCACCCCGGCGATTCAAGGAAGGAGACTGGTATCCGCAGACAGGCAAACGCCCAGGAAAATGGTATGTGGCCGGCAACATTGTGGAAGGATATCCCGAGGTGACGGCAGACAATTGGAAGGGCATGCGTCTGCAGGCCAGACCAGGCACACCGAATCTCGCGAAGGTTGAGACTCCCTTTGAAGGTTGGCCCGTGAATCAACAAACCGCTCTTGAGGCTTTTGACGAAGTGCTGATGAAGGCCGGCGCGACCCTTCCCCGGCGAGACGCAGTCGATGAGCGAGTTACCAAAATGGTTCGCACCGGCGAAGTGACTAACGGCAATGGAATTTTATTAAATCCAGATCAGGTTGGTGGCTATCCCGACTATACCTTTTCGCAGGATGAAGTCCCCAAAGACACCGATGAAGACGGCATGCCGGATGCTTGGGAAGTTGAATACGATCTGGATGCAAACTCAGCAGCGGATGGCAGCATCGACAGCGATGGCGATGGCTACACCAACGTTGAGGAGTATCTCAATGGCACGAACCCCCGAGAGAAGGTGGACTACACCAACTTTGGGAACAATGTCGATACTATTAGTTGACTCCCATGTTTCAGTCTGCCGCGGTCTCTTCTTCCTTGGGAGGCATTTTGAGGCGATCCTCGGAGAGTGCCTCCTTGACGCCAGAGACATCGTCGGCACCCACGGGCACGTGAATGCTTGAATCCTCGAAATCGTCACCGACCGGCTCAAACTTTCCACCCAAGTGTTCGGCGAGGAAGGCCTCAGTGACGGCGTTGAAGGACATGCGGTTTTGCTCGCCAGAGAACCCGTGACCTTCGTCAGGATAAAGGACGTAGGTAACCGGGATGTTTTTTGCTTGCATCGCATCGACGATCTGGTCGGCTTCCACTTGAGTCACCCGGGGATCATTGGCACCCTGGCCAATCAACAGGGGTCGGGCAATCTTGTCGACCAACGTCAAAGGTGAACGCTTCAAGAGTTCCGCTTGCCCTTCTTCGGTATCGACATCTCCCACTCTCACCTTCATGACTGGCATGAACGGCACCCAATAGGGCGGAATGTTTTGGAGCAGCGTCACCAGGCTTGACGGGCCCACGATATCAACCCCGCACGCAAACACCTCAGGTGTGCAGGTCAAACCAACCAGCGTTGCATAGCCACCGTAGCTGCCTCCCATGATGGCGACCTTGTCGCGTTGTGCGATTCCCTGGTCGACGGCCCAGTTGACCGCGTCGATCAGATCATCGTGCATTTTGCCGGCCCACTCGCCATTGGCAGCGTTGATGAAATTCTTGCCAAAGCCGGTGGAGCCACGATAGTTGACACTCAGCACGGCATACCCGCGGTTAGCGAGCCATTGGTGCGAACTATTGAATCCCCAATCGTCACGGGCCCAGGGACCGCCATGGACGTCGAGCACCATCGGCAAGGGCTTGTCGGGAACGCCATCTCCATCGGGATCGCTGCCGGGGGGTAGTGTGAGATACGACACCAGATTCAATCCGTCGCGACTTTTAATCACGGGGGTGTGCATTTTGGCAAACTGGTATTGGTCCAGATCGTCGCGGCTGTTGAACAAAAAGCTCGCTTGTTTCTTGGTGCGATCGTAGAGATAGAACTTGATCGGTCCATCGTCGAGGAGAAACGCCACGGTCCACATTTTGTCGTCCAGCGTTCGGCTGGTGATGAGGACTTCGCCATCCTCGACCGTTTCCAGATACTCAAGATCGGCCCGGATCGCATCATCAAGGATTTTCCACTCGTCTCGAGTGTAGTTGAAGCTCACCGCCTGAATTGTTTTTTCGGTGGGATGCACGATCATGCTACCAACGTCGACGCGGGGATCCTCGGCAATCAGTTTTTTGTCCCCCGTTTCCAGATTGACGGCGAACAGGGCACCGGTGTCGCGCTCTCTACTGTCTTGCAAGTAGAGAACTGTGCCCGATTTGTCGAAGCCCGCGGGACCGGTGTTCATGGCATCTTCGGGTCCGGTCGCGATGAATTCCTCCCACTCGGCCCCCTCCCCCGTCTTGCCAGCTTCCTTCGGCTTCATCAACACCGTGCCCCCCTCAGGGGTATAGTTGAAGGCAAACCTGACATTGAAGTCGTCATCGGTCACATAGGCAGCGACACCTTCATTCTGTTGAATGAGCTCGCGCTCTCCTGTCAAGATATTCACGCGGTAGATGTCGTGCAGTTGGGGAATGCGGTCGTTGAGTCCGACGAGGATTTCATTGGGATATTTTTGACTCACGTCCTGAACCTGGGCATGGATGTTGTCCAGTGGTGTGAGGTCTTTGGTGATGCCCGTGGCAACGTCGGTCACGTAGATATGCCAATTCTCGTCGCCCGCCTTGTCCTGACTGTAAATAATGTGATCGCCCGTGTAGGCCCAGTAGTGTCCGCGGATGTCGCGCACCTTATCGTTGGTCACGGGTTTGGCTTGATCGAGATCATCAATCGGAGCGACCCATACATTGAGAATTCCATCAACGGGAGCCAGAAAGCTGAGCCATTTGCCATTGGGGCTGACACGGGCATTGGCGCGTTCGGGATTGCCAAACAATACACTGCGGGGAATCAAGGCAGGCTCCTCGGTTGAGTTTATAGTGGATTGAGAACTTGAAGATTTCGAAGCTGTGGACTTCGAGTTTACTGCATCAGACGAATCAGCTACAGCGGGGGCTGACCAGGAATTTGACGCAGAGAAAATCACACTTGTGGTGATCATCGCAAGCCCCATTACGCGAGGCAAGCGAGGGATAGAAAAAATTGAAATATTTCGATGCATAAGATGCTGCTCCAGCTAGGGGAAATATCGATCAGGGCAATGGGTTATTGTTCCCGCTTTCGCCAAAACTTCAAGCGGAAAGCTGATTGTTGAGTGCACTAATGACCGGTAGAATGCCTTCACTTCTGCTTGGCAATAGTCCGTGCCCGAAGGGTATTTTCTTCTATGAATACGGAATCTATCCAGGATCGTTCGGAAGAATTTCTGCCCACTTCGTGGCCTTTGCTGTTGGTCGCGTTTTCTTTGGCTTTGGGAATTCTCACAGACCGCCTCTTGGGAGATTGGCCATACTCGCAGCCTGTCATCTGGTGGTTGTTGGCCGTCGTAGCTACATCGACTGCAGCGACATTAATGAATTTCGCTTTCACACGTCTTTCCTTGATTGCCCTCTTGGTGGCAGTTGCTTCGATTGGTGGTACATGGCACCACTTCCGTTGGAACAATATCACTCGCGACGAATTTGCGCGATTTGCTCCAGAGGATCCCGCACCCGTTTGCGTGGAAGCGATTGCCGCCAGTCCCGTGCAACACACACCTGCTCTTTTGGCCGATCCTTTCCGTGCCATTCCGGCGGAGTCACAGAGCCAGCTGTTGCTGCAAATAACGAAGATCCGCGATGGATCGTCGTGGCTCGACACGGAGGGCCAGACTCGACTGCGCATCAATGGCACTTTCAAAGAAATCGTTCCGGGCGACCGATTGTTGGTGTTCGCTCAATTGGGCAGGTCTCGGCCCGCCCATAACCCGGGCCAGTATGACTATGCAGCGACCGAGCGTGCCGGCGGCAGATTTTGTGAACTCTATACTCGATCGCCGGAATGTGTGACAGTTCTGGAGTCAGTCAAAGAACTGAGTCCGCAACGCTGGCTCGACTGGCTCAGCCGAAAGTGTCACACACAGCTTTCACAGTATGTCGGCCCATCGAGTGGACCGATCGCTCAAGCATTGCTCCTGGGAACACGCTCGGAACTCCCCGACGAAACTCTCGAATCCTTTATGGAGACAGGCACGATTCACTTGCTCGTTGTATCGGGATTGCACGTGGGCCTCTTAGCTGCAGCGACGTGGATGCTTCTGAGCAGTCTACAGGTTTCGCAGAAATGGAGCTTGCTCGTAACTGCAATGCTGATCATTCCCTATGCGGCCATTGTCGGCGGTGGTCCACCGGTGGTGCGCGCCAGTGTGTTGGTGCTGATGACCTTACTGGGGATTGCTGGGGCACGACGGGCATCAGCCATCAATCTCATCGCGGCATCGGCGCTAGTAGTGCTTGCCATCAATCCGAGTGAACTCTTCCGTGGCGGCACACAGCTTAGCTTTCTGGGGGTTGCGGTCGTCGTAGGTTGTTTGAGACCAGGATGGATACAACCTGTCCCCACTCCGCTCGAAAGAATGATTACCAGCTATATGTCCTGGCAGGAACTGGCTTTCCGCTGGTTGTGGAAACAGGTGAAAATGCTTTTCTTGGTTTCGTTTCTGGTGTGGATTTTTGCGGCTCCTCTGGTGCTTTACCATTTCAATATCATCACGCCCAGTGGGTTTCTGATCTCACCCATGCTGTGGCCTTTTGTGGCGCTTGCGCTCGTCGCAGGATTGGGCATCTGTACCATAGGGTTTCTGTTTCCTCCCGTGGCATGGCTCTTGGGTAAAGTTTGTAGCATGTGCTTGCTCGTTACCGAGAGTACCGTGGCTTGGGCAAGTCAATTGAGATGGGGCCATGAATTTGCCCCTGGGCCACCACTGTGGTGGTTAGTGGGCTTTTACGGAGCATTGGGGCTCATGGTGCTTGTGCCCAAGTTGCAGTTCAACCCGCGTAAGTTGATAGCCCTTGCGGCGGTTTGGATTGCCGTCGGATTTGCAGTTGCATCCTGGAAACTGACAAGCAAGGACGAATTACGTTGCAACTTCCTGGCAGTAGGACACGGTACTTGTGTCGTTCTGGAACTTCCGGGTGGAGCAACCTTGCTTTACGATGCCGGTAGTCTCGGTTCACCCGAAAGTGCTGCGAATGTAGTCTCAGGTTTTCTCTGGTCGCGGGGGATAACCCACATCGATGCTGTAGTGATATCTCACGCTGATGTAGATCACTACAACGCTCTGCCTGGGCTGATGGAGCGATTTGGGGTGGGCAGCGTCTATGTGTCTCCGTTGATGTTCGATCCCTGGGCGAATGATGGCGATCTTACGGCACCCATTCTGCTCAAACAGAGAATCATGGAGGCCGGAGTCCCTATGCGGGAAGTTTGGATGAACGATTGTTTGAGGGTAGATGATTCTGAAGTGGTTGTAGATATCCTCCACCCACCTCGATTCGGTGTGCCGGGTCGTGACAATGCCAACAGCATCGTGCTCTCGGTCGAATATGCCAACACCAGGATTTTGCTCCCCGGAGATCTGGAGTCCCCCGGCATCGAACTTGTCATGGCTGAAGAGCCCCTGGACTGCGACATCTTGCTCGCCCCTCACCACGGCAGCCGATTCAGCGATCCTCCTGGTTTTGCGGCCTGGTGTACGCCTAACTGGGTCGTCATGAGCGGCGGTTCCTCCATCAATTCCACCAGTTTTGCCTCGACCTCCTACCGTTTGTGGGGGGCCAGGATTTTTCACACCGAACGCAGAGGTGCCGTGGAATTCAGCGTCAGTTCCCGGGGAATCGAGCAGCGGCAATTCCTACCCTGATTCTACAAGTGTCCTCCAAGTCGATAAATCTTCGTTAAACCTCGTATTTTATGATTCTTTCGCATCGTGCTAGCCCATGAACTTTTCTCAGGTTTTTGGCCGAAATCATGACCAACGGCCTAGCTACCCTGCCAACGATTTTCTATGCTATCGGCTTAAAATTAAGATTGAGTCTCAACAGAGAATCCTGCGTCAACGCGGGTCTCTTTTCTTGAGACCCTCTGAACGTTTTTGGCGTAAATGGATTGGATAATTCGCTAAGATCAACCCACCTACAACGCACTAAGGAGATTCTACAGTGTCGACTGTTAATCCGAATGAGCGCACTCCACGCATTCCGTCTGCAGCTGACGTTTCAAATTCCATTAAACAGTCTGGCACGGCCGCCGTTGCCGCTGCCAATGCCGCATATTTGCGCGGCAAGCATGCGTTTGATGAATTGGGCATGAACTGGCCGATCGTCATTTGGATTGCCATCGTGCATGTGTTGGCTGTGATAGCGCCGTTCTTTTTCAGCTGGCCGGCGCTGATTACTTGCATCATCCTCGCCTTTGTCACGGGCAGTCTCGGCGTCTGCATGGGATACCATCGCTTACTGACGCATCAAAGTTTTCAAACCTACCGACCGATTCGATGGTTATTGGCTTTCTTGGGAGGTTTGTCTGGCGAAGGTTCGGCACTCACTTGGGTTGCACAACATCGCAAGCACCATGCCCATAGCGATGAAGATGGCGATCCTCATTCGCCTCGCGATGGTCGTTGGTGGTGCCACCTACTGTGGTTCATGCCAGACTTTGGCAAGAAATGGCATAAGGAACTTTTGAATCGATATGCCCCTGACATGGTTAAAGACAAAGTCATGGTTGTGATTCACCACTTGTTCCTACCTTCCCATTTCATTCTGGCCGGGGTGTTGTTTTTGATGGGTTACTTTGGTCCGACGAGTTGGGGACTTGGCTCTGCCTGGGGTGGTTGGTCGATGGTCTTCTGGGGACTCGGCGTGCGGATGGTTTATGTACTGCACATCACCTGGTTCGTGAATTCCGCAACTCACCTCTGGGGCTATCGCAACTACGAAACGAGCGACAATAGCCGCAATCTCTGGTGGGTCGGCATCTTGGCATGGGGCGAAGGTTGGCACAACAACCACCACGCCTATCAACGTGTTGCCAGCCAGGGCCATCACTGGTGGGAGATCGACTTCACCTATTGGTGTATCTTGCTGATGGAGAAACTCGGTCTCGCCTGGGATGTGATTCGCTTGCGGGACGTGCGTAAAGCTGCGATGTAAATCGGTAGTGTATGCGTTGTAGGCCGCACTGAAATAAGCAGGGTGCCGTTCCAGGGTCAGTCTACGTCCGGATGCTTCGATCTCAGCTTGCTGGAACTTCGGAAACTGATCCAACCCTTCCGCCAAAAGTAGATGAGCATTCCCGTTGCGGTACCGAGCATGGTGATCCAAACGGCCGGATAGGCCCATTCGACGTGCAATTCCGGCATGTGTTCGAAATTCATACCGTAGATACCGGCCAAAAACGTGAGGGGGATGAAAATACTGGCCATGATTGTTAGCACTTTCATCACTTCGTTGGTTCGATTGGCGATGGATGATAGATAGGTATTCATTAAGCCGGTCACCATTTCGCGATACATCTCTGCGACTTCTGAAGTCTGCACACAGTGATCGTACGTATCGCGAAGATAAATCTGCACTTCTGAACTAATGGCAGGATGATCTCCACGGACCATCGCATTCACCGCTTCTCGTTGTGGCCAAATACCCCGGCGAAGATTGATCAACCGGTTCTTGATCTGGTTGAGATCAATCAGAAGTTCCGGTGACGGATCGGTGACAACAATGTCCTCCAATCCTTCGAGATGTTCGCCGATCGACTCCAAGACGGGGTAATAGCCATCAATAATTGTGTCGGCAATAGCGTAGGCAAGAAAATCAGCGCGGTGTTGGCGGATGACTCCTTTGCCGGAGCGAATCCGACGACGCACAGGATCCAACACGTCTCCATAGCGTTCTTGAAACGTAAGTACGTAATTCTTGCACAGTACGATGCTTACTTGTTCCATGTCGATTTCACCAGGACCTTCCACGCGAACCATCCGCACGACAGTGAGCAATTGGTCACCGTAGGCTTCTGTCTTTGGACGTTGTGGAATATTGACAACGTCTTCCAAGAGCAATGGGTGCAACTCAAATAGATCTCCGATACTTTGGATCAGGGCTTCGTCGCCATAACCTTGGATATCAATCCAGGTGACCGTCTGTTCATCAAACGCCGCGCGGAGTTCTGCGACGTCGGTGACGTTGGTCTCAGTAACATCCTCGCTCGAATAGCGGATCATATGGATACGTGGAGCAGGTGCTTCTTCAGGGATCACAAGCGTACCCGGACGGGCACCACTTTGGGGATGACGCTTGTCAAAGATCGCAGCAAGCATTGGATACCGTCCTCGTATAAGCGGTAAATGGTTTATGAGGGGCAAAGAGCTTTATGCAACAAAGGTACACTACCTAGTTGGGAGTGAACTGCATTTTGTCCATTGCTCAGTCAAGCTACTCTCGGTTGGCCCCCTTTGCGACAGTATATTGTTAAGCCTGGCAAAGTTTACCGGTTTTTCCAATTCGGTCAGTCGTAGGGGGAATTGCGAATCCTCTTGAGATTCGGGTTGTGCGACGTCGAAACCATCTATCAGCGTGAGCGATAAGGTGTCGTGAGCGCAACCCCCACCAGGCTCTGTGCGACGGGATCCACTCGATGTTCTCCGGAACCAACCTACCCCGCTGCTCCGATCGCCCGGCTCGAGTTCACACAACTGCCAACTCACCCGCGACAATGCCTTTGCCATTGTTGCTGGCAATTGTGTTGTTAATACTCGCCCCAGCCGGTGGCAGAGCCACTGCAAATGAGTCCCCTAACCGTTTCGTTGGCCCCCCCAACCGGCTGCAGCTACGGCTTACCAACGAAACGGGGACTCCTGCAGCTTCGTTCATAGAGTCAAACTTAGTAGTAAACGGCCCAACTGAGCAAACCGGTTTTATCTCAGCATTTGAAGACCCAGCTCCAGCACTGCCCCAACAACTTTCGGTAGCTGCTAATCCTACGACTGCCGGGACACCTCTGCTCGCACAGCGGGAATCCATTGTGAAAGACGAAGTGATTCCAACCCCATATGACCCAGTCGAGGAAGAAATCGGGCCCGGTGAAATGATCGAGGTCCCTTGTTTTGTTGCTCCACCGATGTCGATGGTCGAAGCCAATATTGCTTTACCCCCAGGAGACCTCCCCTCAGACAGGGCTCGATTCTGCTCTGCCGATACACCATACGTGTGGGACTCGCGTTTGGAATTTGGTTGGGCACAGTTCGATTTCCATTGGTCTGCGACCTGCCTTTGCCACAAACCACTATACTTTGAAGAGATCAATGCTGAACGCTACGGTTACACGGTCAGCCGGGTCTTTCAGCCGTTTATCTCAGGTGGAAAATTCTTTTTTACGATCCCTGCCCTGCCCTACCTGATGACGGTAGATCGTCCATGTGACTGCATCTACACCTTAGGACAATATCGCCCCGGGGATTGCGTCCCGCGACGCTGGAATCGCGTACCTTTACGAGCCGGCGCTGCGATTGTGGAAGTGGGAACCATCGCGGGGCTGATTCTGCTGATTCCCTGATTCAGCATCAGGGTGCCACTGGCACAGATTTACGAGGACATTAATTACCAAGGCAGACGCAGTTTGCGCTTCACATAATTCGTCGCGAGCTGGGCTATCGTAGCACGGCTTGCTTCGATTTTAGCTGTCCCTTGTGATCCCAACATTGCTTGCACATTCTGCTCATCAAGTTTTACTTCGACCAAATGATATCGATTATCGTCGAGTGTCGAACTCTTTCTCTGGGAGTGCATTGCCCTGCTTGCGACTTGCGAAACCGTTCCTGTAAGAATCCGCACTGGGGCTGAGCCAAGCAATATTCTTACTGAATCTCCCGCTTCCACTTCGGGGATATCCCTCTCGTCGACCATAACCAAAGCCGAGACCTGTTGCGGGTCGCCTATGGTGCAGAGCACTGTCCCCGATTCGACCCAGCAATTTTGGTTGCGGGGCTCAAGCAGAGAGCCACTCCAAGTGGGCAGTCGGTCAGCCGATTGTTTCACTTCGGCCATGGGGGGAGCGATGATGGTCCCAGTGACTGGTGCTCGGAGTTCAAGTTTTTTTGCCCGATTTTCAAACTGACCAAGCTGAGCCTCTGCATCGCGGAGTTCCGAAGCGGCAGTGGGTAGCTGCAGCGAGATCTTTGGGTTCAGTGTACGTAAGGTATTTAATTGATCAAACTGCAGCTGTTTCTCCGCCATGTCACCACGAGATTGAGCAAGCGATAGTTCTACCTGTGGATTGACGAGTCGTGCGAGTGTCTCTCCCAGCCGGACCTGTGTTCCGGCTGGCAGGGCAAATTCTAATTGCCCCGGTTCAGTGGCATAAATCGCATGACCACCAGCAGGGACGAACACGACGGATCCTTCTACATGATGCTTGATTGGATAGAGCAACAAGAGACCTGCCAGACTTCCAACGATGGCACCCACGAAAGCCAATCTTGTCTTGCGAATCCGATAGCGATTGACGGGATTACGCAACAACCGCCAAATTCCCGCACAGGGACCGATGAACATGCCAGCCACGGTTATCCCGGCTAACAAATACACGAGGTTTTCTAGATGGTAGGGTCGAGCCACCGTGAGCAACATTGCAAAAATGGCGAGCAGAATGATCACGGAGTAGATACGTGCCGCGATGGCATAAATCGCGATCCGACGCTGATCGTTTCTGCTCAGGAGCGGATCATCAGAGCGCGGCTGGGCAAGAAGCCAGTCACGAAGGCGCTCTCCCCACAGACCAGAGGCACGTCCTGAGAGGTTTGGAATCTCCAGGAGGTCAGACAGCAAGTAATATCCATCGTAGCGCAATAAAGGGTTGGCATTAACGACCAGCGTGCTGATTGATGCAATGATAGCCAATCCCAGCAGCCAGGTATGCAACATTCCCGGCTCGGTGTGCCACCAGAAAACGAGTGCCCCCGCTGCGAGAACGAGTTCCACCATCATCCCTGCCGCCGAAACAGCCATTCGTAGCCACTTACTCGGAAGCCGCCACACGTCGGATACGTCGCAATACAAGCAGGGGAAGAAAGCGAGGAGAATAATTCCCATTTCGTGGCAACGGCCACCCACGTGACGGCAGACAATCGCATGCCCCAATTCATGGAGCACTTTCACCCCAGCAATTGTCGCGAGCCACAACAACAGGTATTTCGGTGCGGTCAGTTCACTGACCGTGGGCATTCGAGCAAACAACTCGGTGCTATGTCCCAGCAGTAACCCTAGGGCATAAATCACAAGGCACGTGACGAGAACGCCGAACCATGGCGAGAATACCCAGCGTAACTTTGCATACAAAGCTTCGATTGTAGAAGTGGCATCCCAACTGGCCAAGCGGAATGATAATACTCGAAGTAAACTCTGCCACCGCTCAGTACTTCGGCGTTTGGCAGCACGTTCGAGCAGTTCTCTACCCTGCCCAGCAGCGTTGCTCACCAGCAGTCCCTGTTCAAACAACTGGGCAATTGCCTGCTGCACGGTAGCGTGCGTAATCGTACGTGGAGCAAATCTCTCCTCGAAACTCTTCTGCAGTTCCGCAAGGGTGGTTTCATTTCGCAACTGTTCAAATAAAAAGCACTCTTCAGCGGTGAGTTGATAGACTTCCAGGGTAAGCGGATCCTTCAGAATGAAACTAACCTGGTCGCCATAGGAAACTGCAATCGGGGAAATATCCCCGCGAGATTGCAAACCCAATGGACGATTTGCAGTTGCCAGTAGATAGCTTGAAGAATTGGGCATACTTGATCGATCCAAGTTAGCAGCCGACTCCCGAAGGCGATTGTTATTCTCTCGGAATCTCTAGTTTTCCTTGTTGGCCGGCTCGAAGCTTTCCTTCGGGATTGGCAACTTCTGCCCAGATACGCACCTGGCGGGTAACCGGATCCATCTCGGGGCTTACAAATTGCAGAGTGCCCCGCGCAATGATTGCATCTTTCTCATCACTTGAGCGAAATATGACTTCCTTACCAACAAGACTTTCACTTACTTTGTCTGCATCTAAAAACCCTTCGGCGCGGAGCTTATCGATTGCCACCAGTCGCAATACTGGTGCGCCCAATTCAACCCACTCGCCACGACGAGCCCAGATCAAGGCCACGGTACCCGCAAAAGGGGCTTGAACTTCGTGCTGCTGTAGTCGGAGACTGGCTGCCTCAACTTCTTGCTGTTTGAGTTTCCACGCGAGCTGGTCGAGCTCCAGCTCATGCTGGGCTTGTGCAGCCTCAAGGGTTAGCTTCTCGACCGTGAGTTGTTCCACATCAAGTTGCGATTGGGAAATGCTCTTTGCAAACTGAGAAATCGATTCTTGAGAGCGCTCCAACTCGGCCTCAGCAACTGCCAGTGATTTTTCGGCGAACTCTACTCGGATTCGATTAGTCGCCTTGGCCTCAGCTTGGGCCCTTTCCAGTTCTGCCTTTGCTAGATCAACTCTTGCCTGTCGGTCATCAAGGCGGGCCAGCACCTCATTCTCGGCAACGACTGCACCCTCGCGAGCTACGACTTCTCTTAAGACACCAGTTTGCTGGGCAGGGACCTCAACCGCATCGAGTGGGCTCAACACCACGTCGACAATCGGCACATCGCCGTAGGCTAAGGTAGGCAATACCATAGCGACCAAAACAGCAAGCAAGCAATTTTGATAATATATTCGGTGAACCACTGTAAACTCTTTGTCAGGCTTACTAACTAGAACGCCAGCCAACTGTAGACGTTGTCCCACACGTTATGAAACCACACATAGCCTAGCGATCGCTTCCCACACAATAGGCGAACTTTGGCTTCCATCCCAGGTCGAGCGGCAGGAAGATTCTTATCTTCGACAGCAACATCAACTTGAATATCAGGCAATTGATCAACACTTTTCTCAGGATCCATCACGGCTGTCTCGCAGATTTCATTCACGTGTCCCTTGAATACTTGCTCAGCATCGCCTGCAAGTTTAAAGCGCGCTGTAAGAGAATCCTCTGCTGAGTTCTGGGCCGCCAGAAGATGACCAATCTGGTCCTGCGGGACACGAGTCTTCAGTTGCCACCCTGAATTCGTATCAGCCACAGTGAACAGCACCTGGCCCCGTTCAACTGGCCGCGTGCGGAGCAGGTGTTGCACATCGAGCGTGAGTATTACCCCAGTGAGTGGACTGCGAAGCGTGAGAGCATCGTTGCGGCGATCTAAAATGGCCGTCTGCTCTGCGAGGCTTTCTAAGCGCAGTTCCAGTTGTCTCGCTTCCGCCGAAAGCGGCAAACGATCCGAACTGTTTTCTTCTCGAGACTGCCGATCCGTACGTGCCACGGCAATCGCCTCGAGCCGCTTTCGTGCAGTTGCCAATTCACCGCGCACTCGCTCTCTATCCAAAGTTAGTTGTGGATCTTCCAGCACACAGATCGCCTCTCCCGCTTTGACGTGATCACCATGCTCAACAAAAACTTCGCGGACAGTGCCATTTGCGGTCGCAAAAATATCTTGCTCGATCAAGGGAACGAGGGTCGCAGGTGCTTCAATCTCAAAATCGACGCGCACAAACACTAAAGCCGCCAAAGTGAACACCAATGCGGCCGTTGCCAACGCCATTCGGCTGACACCCCATGAATCCCAAAGTTTGTCCCACCGATTGGCCCAGGCCAACATTGTGCGAACGGGGAATCGATTCAAGCGAACCGCTTGTTGCAGAGAAGGTTCACACAAGTCGGCCAGTTCCACTAATCTCTTTTGAAGCAAAAGATCGCTATCCGAATCAAAATCTTCGGCAATCAGTACAGCCTGGATTTCGGAACTATTTCCAACTTGAGAATCTAACAAGGTGGCGGAGTGAAATGAAAGCGGAACGGCAGCCAAACGGCGAACATGAGTGTTGTCTAAATACTCCTGAAGCACCTCGCTAACTGGAGTCGGTAAATCGGCTACTAAATCGGCATCTGCTGAATCCGAGTAATCAAGCGGTTCGCCCCAGTGAGCCGTGACCTGGGCCAGGCTCTGCAATTGCTTGACGGCGTCGGCGCGAGTCTCGAACCGCTCGGTACCACTAACCGATTGAAGCTTCCATTTTTTCCGGTTGCGGAGAACGACACTCAAGCGATCCACTCCCAAAAATCGACGACCTTCGTTGGCGATATTAGAAGTGAGCTGTCTGAGGCTCGATCCTGATTGTAAGCGCCGAATGAGATTAAGTACTTCGCCATGGCTGGCCTGCTCGCTCCGCAAAAGGCGAAGCTCTTCATAGGACTGGAAATCGGCAGCCACCTGACAAACCGCAGCGAGGAAGTCCTCCCAACCGCGTTGCACCGCGGGACTACAACCACTGCGCAATGCTAATTCGACGATTACACGAGGATGCTGAGGACCTTTTGATTTGTTTCTTTCTAAAGGAACAGTCCCCATCAGAAGAACCATACCCTCAAGACCTCCGTCACTCGCTGGTAAGAGAACTTGAGGGTGATCCGCATTAACTGCTTGATTAAGGAGTCGCTCGTGGTCTGCTCCTAGATTGCTCAGATATCCGACAGCACTTGCTTGCATTAGCTTCCAGTTCCCATGCTGGCCCAACTGCCAAATGGCACCTCCTTGACAAGCGAGTGTTGCGACACAACCTGCTAGCAACCGCTGATAGAACTCCTCAGCCCTAACCGGCGCACGAGCTAGCTCATGGAGGTTCGAGAGGAATTCCTCCACCTGTTGCCAACTGTCGAGTTCCCGACGGTCGGGCTCAAGTTCGTGGGGTTCAAGGGTACTCATCACTCTTTCAGTATATCCAGTGGGCGGGATTTCTTTTGCAAGCGGTGCAATAGTTCGGATAACTTCCCCGGATATTTTGGGCGACAAGCGAGTTTGGCAAGCTGCGCAAGCTTTTCGGCTGGTACCGGAAATCATGGTTGTATCGCTTCTCTGGCGCCGAAAGACTCACTGAGACCACCCTCCAGGATGGTTTTACGCCCCGTGTGCAATTCATTCTGCTCCGTCAGAACGGCTACTACTTGCATGTCAAAGCTTATCCGCTCGCAATTGACATTTCTCCCGCTCTGCCTGCTGGTAGTGATAGTGGGATGTCGTTCGCGCCGAGACTGCACTTTCAAAGCTACCGCCCTGGATGATTGCTATCGTACTGTTGCAACGGAGATTGAGTATCCCGTGACCCAGTGCAGCAGTATGAGTTCGGATTGGGCCGTGCTAGAACCATTATCGCTCACAAGCACAGAGCAGCCGGAATACTGGGATGTGAAGCTCGAAGAAGTCGTGCAAATGGCCCTGTCTCAATCCAAAGTATTCCGAGACCTGGGAGGAGTGCTCCTACGCGCACCGTCGACAGTTGAAACCTATTGGGATCCGGCAATTCGAGAAACCGATCCGCGATTTGGTATCGACGCAGCTCTGAGCGCTTTCGATGCCCAATTGTCGGCAAGCATTTATGGCGAGAAGAACGACAGAGCACTGAATAACGAGTTCTTCGGTGGCGGCACGCGTCTGCTGAAGCAAGACGCCATCGTCTTCCAGTCCCAGCTAGCCAAACAAGCCGTTACTGGTACAAAGTTTGCCTTCCGACATAATTGGGATTACGATGCCAACAACGCACCGAGTAATCTGTTCCCCAGTGCGTGGAATGTGAATCTCGAAACGGAGTTCCGCCATCCATTGCTGCAAGGCAACGGCATGGAATTCAACCGTATTGCCGGGCCGACCAACATCCCTGGTTTGTACAACGGTGTGTTGATTGCTCGCGTGAACACCGATGTCGCACTCTCTGAATTCGAGATCGGAGTGCGAGATCTGGTGAGCAATATCGAAAACGCCTATTGGGACCTGTACTATGCCTATCGTGATCTCGAAACCAAGGTTGCAGCTCGGGATTCAGCCTTGGAGACCTGGCGGCGTATACATGCTTTGTATGAGTCTGGACGCCGCGGCGGAGAGGCTGAAAAAGAAGCCCAGGCCCGTGAGCAATTCTTCCGCTTTCAGGAAGAGGTGCAGAATGCCCTCAGTGGACTGCTAATCGACGGCACCCGTACGGACAATGGCAGTGGTGGCGGTACCTTCCGTGGTAACGGCGGTGTGCAGGTGGCCGAGCGACGACTGCGCAGGCTGATTGGACTGCCGCCAAGCGATGGTCGCCTGCTGCGGCCAGCTGACGAACCATTAACGGCACCGATCGAATTCGACTGGACAGAATCCACACAAGAAGCAGTTATTCGTCGAGCTGAATTGCGGCGCCAACGCTTCGAGACTCGACGGTTTGAATTGGAATTAATCGCCAGCCGAAACTTTTTGCTGCCACAGTTAGACACGATCGGCCGATATCGATGGCGAGGGTTCGGAAACGACTTTTTAGATCCCGACAGTGACGGTGTGGGAGAATTTGATAACGCGTGGAACAATCTCACCGGCGGCGATTTCCAGGAATGGCAGCTAGGCGTCGAACTGAATGTCCCCTTGGGTTATCGACGCGGATATACAGCGGTGAAAAATGCGGAACTGCAACTCTGCAGAGCACGGGCACTATTGCGTGAGCAGGAACACCAGGTTTTAAACGATCTGGCTGGGGCAGTCGCTGAATTAAAGCGCGCCTTTGTGGTCTCACAAACAACATTCAATCGACTCGATGCAGCACGTCAACAACTTGCCGCAGTGCAAGCCGCTTTCGATGCAGACAAGGCACCACTTGACTTGTTGTTGGAAGCCCAGCGCCAGTTGGCTAACTCTGAGACTCGCTATTTCCGCTCATTGGCTGAATATGCCGTTGCCGTGAAAAACGTGCACTACGCCAAGGGGACATTACTCGACTACGATGGTGTCTACCTCAGCGAAGGGGGTTGGCCAACGGCCGCCTATCAGGACGCTGCCCTTCGTGAGAGCCTGCGAGGACGACCCAAGGAAATCAACTACGCTTCATCACAATCTCCCCGGGTAGCCTACGGGCCATACGATCAGAGGCCGGACAAGGTATATCGTGTTCCCGCGTCGAATGAGATTGAAGTCGAGGATGAAGCTGCAGAGATCCCGAGCCCCGCGAATTTGCAATCCACCGAGCCATTCTGGAAGCCAACCGTTTCGGCTGAACCGATTCCGACGATATCAGAAATCGATACGGTTCTAGCTGGAGAATCGGATGTAAGTACGTTGGTTGATCCTGTGAGCTACTCAGAGGTTCAATGGGATAGCGCAAAATAACCCTTGAACAAAATGTTCAAATCGCGATTTCATGTTGGCGCTTCATTCAGGGGGTGCCTGCCACGATCAAAGCCCACTCGTATCAACCACTTGCCCATCAGCAATCGTCGAGAGGTGCTGGAGCGTAAGCAAATCGATAAAGGTGCTAATTGCCGCAACATGCCCATCAAGGAAAGCAAAATGGACGATATCGTTGTGCTCACTGCCGAATTTAGTGGCATCTGTGTCACGCCTGTCTTTTGCCAACCCTTTTTCCGTTCCGGCGAGAATGGCTAACGGGTTATCTGCCGCAAAGAAAGCCGTATCCCCCTTGTCGTGGTCTTCAAGCCCGGGCTCGGCATCAACTTCCGCCGGGATGTGACGTTCGCCGATGGCAAAAGTTTGGGACAGCCCATCGAGCACTTGGCGAGCCTTGATTTTCGAAAACGTAAACATGGGACCCACAACGGCACCAATGTCTGGCGTGTTATCCCAGTAGGTAGGATTGGTACCCCAGTGATAGTCGAGTCCGGCATTAGCAGCGTAATCCCCACCTGCCGCGACATCTTGAACAATCGAGGGACTATCGTTGTTGTCGAAATCTCGGTCCGCAGCCGGTTCTCTCCGCGTCGGACAATAGAAAGTATCAACTGGGGTTCTCATTGCCAGGGCATTTCGGTCGTCAAAAACAGGTGCTTCCTTCACAAAAGAATCATAGATGTTTCCCTGCTCAATGAAGGGCAACATGTGAAAGGCCCAAGAGACTCCTTGCTGCCAATGTGTTTCCCGTCCCATAGTATAACGTTCCTGAACATCATGGTACATCTGCTCTGAAAGCATCATCTGCTTGAGATTATTCACGCATTGAGAACGTCGAGAAGACTCACGGGCAGCTTGAATTGCAGGGAGTAATAATCCAACGAGTGTGCCAATAATTGCGATCACAACTAGCAATTCGACTAAAGTAAAACCATGTTTAAGCGCATTTCTCATGATTGCACCTCATCATACAAATGATTGTTTTTTGGGAAGGACGTTCGCGACGGGGTCACAAAGCGATGCGAGGCAGGAAGGGTCGTGGGACTTAGGTAGGTAAAACCAATCAGGTGATACTTCTTTCACCTTTGGCGCACAGAAGTCTAAAGAACTCTCGCCGACGATGTCAAGCTTGGTTGATTGAGATTAGGAAATTAAGAAAAGGATGCTTTCATTATTAGCTAGCACAATAGTGCGTAACGCAAACGAAAGAATTAAATGTTGCAAACGAAAGATTCTTAAGAAGCGGCTTAGGCTAACGCACTCTTGTCGCTTGTAGCTCGCCAGCGAGATACTCAGCCAACTCTTTCGGTGTAGGGCAACTCCAGATCACCATCGGTGGAGACTGCAAACCAAGAACATGGTCAAGTTCCTGACTCACCTCAACGGCAGTGAGAGAGTCAATTCCCAATTCAGCGAAGGGGGTATCGGGCTGCATATTGCCCGGCTGAATATTAGCGCGTTGAGAGAGCCACGCCACTAACCACGTCTGCAAAAGGGCAGTCAGCTCCCTAACGCTCAAATCAGGCGCCTGTGATAAGAAATCGGGAGAGGCCGAAAGTTCTAGAATTGCTTCAGCGGGGAGATTGTCTCCGCCACACATGTGATTCGTCCACTGTGAGGTGACGGAAAGTTGATCCGCTAAGAAAAGCTCGCGACATTTTCGACGTTGTACCTTTCCACTGGAAGTGATAGGAAGGCTGGCTGGACGAATCAGCACGATTGCGTGTGGATCAATCTCGTGCTCATCAACGATAGCCGTGCGGACCGCGTGCATTATGGCCTCGTGGTCGGCATTGCGGAACTCGCGCTTCCACTGAAACACTAGCACCAGTTCTTCGCGACCATCAACCTCTACAGAAAAAGCTGCTCCCAAATCAACTGCTTCATGAGCCAACTGGGCCGTTCGCTCCAGATCTTGAGGATAGTGATTCCGACCACGTACAATGATCACATCCTTTAATCGACCCGTGACATAGAGCTCACCCTCGTGACTAAATCCCAAGTCACCCGTGCGTAAGTACTCTGCAGAACCATCGCCAGCAAGTTGGGCACGGAAGATCTCTTCATTTGTTGTGCCTTTATTCCAGTACCCTGCAGCCACCGAGTCGCCCTGCACCCAGATTTCGCCAACCTGGTCCGGGTCGCATTTCCTAAGTGTCACAGGATCGACGATCCGGTAAGAGAGTCCTTCACAAGCAGATCCACAGCCGACGAGTGATTGACTGCTGCCATTTCTCTCAGCGAGACATATGACCCGATGTTCTCGCTTTGCATCACGGTCCACATGCAGGACTCGAGGACCATCCATCCGCTGTCCGCCAGTGACGAGTAGTGTCGTCTCTGCTAATCCGTAGCAAGGGTAGAAGACTGCTGGCCGAAATCCCGCTTTTTCGAATGCTGTCGCAAACTCGTCGAGAGTCGCAGGATTGATAGGTTCGGCCCCGCAGAACGCCAGTCGCCAATGGCGGAGGTTCAAATTGATACGTTCGTCTACGGTTGTCTTTCGTACCGCCAAATCATAGCCGAAGTTTGGAGCACCACTGATCGCGGATTGTGTTTCCGACATGAGTTCTAGCCAGCGCAGGGGTCGACGGATGAAGGTCGTCGGCGCAATCAACGTACTTGTTCCCCCTACAAACATCGGAGTTAAAATCGAGCCAATCAAACCCATATCATGATAGGCGGGGAGCCAAAACACTCCCTGCTCGTGCGAGTCGTCTTCTAGCGCAAAGCCCAAACGAATCGCAGAGAGGTTATGAAGTATATTGCCATGGGTTACCATGACTCCGCGCGGTTCCGAGGTCGAACCAGAAGTGTATTGCAAAAACGCCAAATCCTCGGACCCCCGAGACAAAGGCTCAAAGTCACTAGCGTCAGCGGTTGGTATTAAATCGGTTGGTTCCCACGCCAGCTCGCTGATTGCAGGACTCTGTTGATCCAGACACAAGCCCCCAAGTGTAGAACTATGCGTAAGCACCAGACTTGGTTGGCAATCTTCAGCGATTGAATCCAGCCTTGGCGAAGGGCGGCGAGGTTTGGGATAGGTCGCCGGCACTGGCAAGACTCCTGCATAAACGCAACCCAGGAAGGCAGCGATGAATTCGAGTCCCGGAGGATAAACCAATAGCGCCCGATCATCCATGCCAGCACGCCGAACTAGCCAGCTAGCCAAAGTGCGAGACCTCGCCTCGAGTTGGGCGTAAGTCCAAGCCTCCTGCATTCCTTCATCATTTTCATAGACGAAAGCTGTACGCTCAGGAAATTGTGAGGCCCGAACTTGCAGTACCTCGCCTAAATTTGCGAAGCGAAAGCCAGGTTCTTTCCGGTTGTCGTGCATGTCTTCTAATTTAAGAGAAGCTTGGTTGCTTACGGGCGTTCTCACGCACGAATTGTTTGCCAAATTCATCCATCCAATGTATCGCTGAAAAGCAACCTGAGGACAAAAATACCTCTCCCGAAAAGGAAGCATACTTTCCGTTGGGTTGAAGGAAATGTAGGCAACATAAATTAACGTCCCAGGCAACTATCTGGCAACTGATTGGCAGGATTTCGCCTATAGAATAGCTGATTTCCAGTTTACTGGCAGCGTCAATCCGCGAGAATCCTCATAACGTTCCAGATCGCACTTCAAATGCAGTCGGTTGGACGGCGCTTTTACTCTGCGCTGGGCTGATCGGCTTGTTCAGGCACGATATTTTGGTTTGCCTCACGAGAAGGGCGAGGCTGCAGCGATTTATTATTAAGATAAATGACCCCTCGGTAAGACACGGGAGGGTCCGAATCTCGTAGCGAGAGGGTCGGCTGTGCTTCAGTGGCTGCGACAATCAGCGGACGTAATTGTGGATCGACGACCAATAGTTGCCTGGCCACTAAGCGACCTACGAGTACGTCGGTAGCAATATCACACACGACATTTCCATCGCTATCGTGCAGCATCAAGGCACCCACTCGATCGGAAAGCTGGGTGGGATCATTATTTATTGCTCGCTTAAAACTCAATTCGGCTAAAGTATTGCCGGGATCCTGCTGATCGACGATTTGCAAACTCTCACAGCGTATCTCCTTGGACTCTACGCGCTGCATCAGTTTGTCGCGAACCGATGCGCCAAGAGCAAAAAGCAGTAGAGGATAAACGATCCAACGTTCTCGTTCGGACATGATTTGGCTCTTTCTCAGATAGATTCAATTGTGATGGCCACGGTCATTCTCGCGCAGCGATCCAGAGTAAAGATTATATTTCATCTGCTATACTTGAACTTCAGTACGGCATCTAGAAGCAAAGATACCAGTTTTTTCCTTTACTGGAAACAACCTGAAGGAAGACAGCAGTGAGATCACTGTTGGTGTGATTGTGATCTAGCGCACCAATTTCTCGTTCAAAAAGATCTTAGTCTAA
>ERZ869936.391-NODE-391-length-43262-cov-6.452311_pt1 | contig 43262 bp, 27 predicted proteins | sample MGYA00520876_ERZ869936 | MGnify/ENA primary metagenome ERZ869936 (study PRJEB32218, sample SAMN09650985) | biofilter metagenome | isolation source: enrty point of leading RO module | place: Saudi Arabia: Thuwal, RO plant located on Red Sea | collected 2016-02-17 ... | reverse complement strand
GGCATTCATCAACCCGACGCCCTTCGCCTCGCAGATCGGCGCCAGTTCCAGCGCAAAACCCCCGGACTGCCAGCGTCGGCGGACCCCGGTCTTGTCTTCTCAGTCGCGGCGGACGAAGGGATTCCCCGCAGCTTCCGTGCCGACCCTCGTCTCGGGACCGTGACCGGGCAAGACCCGGGTTTCGTCGGGCAGCGGGTAGATCTTCTCCCGGATCCCGCGGCACAGCAGGTCCATGTCGCCACCCGGAAGGTCCGGACGGCCGGTCGATCCCGCGAAAAGCGTGTCGCCGGCGAACAGCGCGCCGGCCGCCGCATCGTGGAACACCACGCTGTCCGAGGAGTGACCCGGCACGTGCCGCAGCTCCAGCTCCAGCCCGTCGATCTCCAGCCTGTCCCGGCCTTCCAGGGTGTGGTCGACCTCGAAGGCGTCCACATCGAAGGGCATGCCCCACTGGCGGACGACCTCCTCCAGGGTGAGCGACCGGTCGAAGCGGCTCCAGGCATGGATGGGAATCCCCCTCGCCGAGATCGCCGCGGCGGTCATCACGTGGTCGAAATGCTGGTGCGTCAGCAGCAGGGCGAGCGGCTTGACGCCGAGATCGTCGAGCCAGCGGTCGGCGTCGATCGGCGCGTCGATCATCACCCAGCCGCCGCCGGGGGTCGGGGCGAGGTAGGAATTGGTCAGCAGGTAGCCGCCTTCGAATCGCTGGATGCCTTCCACGCGCGCATCAAGCGGCAGCGGCGTTCACCTGTCAAACGCCCCGCCGCTCAGAATCGGAATCCGGCGCCGAGACCGAAGCTCCAGCCGGAGAGGTCGAGTTCGAAGCGGCTCGGGCCGACGCTTCCGTCCAGCGACTCGTTCCAATCGTAGCGGAAGAAGCTTTCGACCGACCACTGCTCGTTGATGTGGTAGCCGCCGCTGGCCTTCAGGTAGAGTCCCATGAGAAAATCGTCACCGCCGGCGGCCCGCGCGTAGTTGCGCAGCGAGTTGGTGGCCGGATCGACGAGCCGGGCGTTCCAGCCGGCGTCCCAATCGGCGAAGTTGAGCACCGCTCCGGCGCCGAAGCCGAGGTAGCAGTTCGTCGCGGGGCTCCACCGGAGTTCGCCGCCGAGCGCGAGGCTGTAGAGGTCGGTGGACTGGTCGAAGAGGTAGTTGGTGGTGCCGCCCGTCGGGGTGAGGACATTCGTCCGGGTCGTCGGCTGGTTGCCGATCAGCGGGCCCGGACCGGCGAAACTGCCGACGTAGCCGGGGGCCGGCGGGATGACGCCGTTGAGCGCGTAGCTGTCGAAGGTGGTGACGCCGGAGATCGCCATCGGGCTGACCGTGGTGCCGTCGAGGCCGAGAAAGGAGAAGTTGGCGGTCAAGCCGAGGACCAGATCGTCTCCCACCGGACGCAGGTAGCTGACCTCGAGGTAGGGTGAGAACCCGGTGTCGGCGTCGTCCTTTCCGAATCCGGGCGGGGCGAGGGCGATCCCGCCGGTGGAGGTGTAGGTCAGGTTGCCGCCTCCGACCTGGCCCGCGTTCTGGTATCCCCAGAAGGTCGTCAGGCCGGTGCCGGGAGTGGCCGCGCCCCGGTTGACGAAGCCGTCGTCGTAGGTGCGGTCGGCATTGGTCCCGGCGGGTCCGGCGGCCGGGTTGGTCGAGAGGAAGTTCCCGGCGAAGGGTCCGTTCTGGAGGTTCGGATTCACCGAAAGCTCGCCGATGTTCCGCCACATCACGCCGGTGCCGATGCGCCACGGGCTGACGGGGGCAGGGGTTTCGATCGGACTCCCGGGAAGCATTTCCCCGGCGAAAACCGGAGTCGCGAAAATCGAGGCGATGATGATTCGTGCGGTCACGGCAGGAAGAGGGTGGGGATCAGGGAGTCGAGATCAGGACGAAGCGGTACATCCGCTTGGGCACGGTGGCGGGATGGCTTTCGGTCTTGGGCGGTCCGTTGTCGATCCACTGCAAGCGGTTCGCCGCGGCGGTGATGTTCGGGACCACCCGGGTCCACGACGCCATGTCCGCGCTGTATTCCACGGCATAGGTCGCGCCGGGGATGCTGGCGATCTCGATGAGGTGGTCGCCGTTGCCCAGTCGCTCGTTTCGCGTGACGTCGATCCCCGAGTCCGCCGCCAGGGGCGGGGTCTCGGGCGCCGGCAGCAGTTCGATCTCATACATCGGCGTGAAGTCGGGATCGAGCGAGGGGCGGAAGAACTCGACGCTGAGCGTCACCGAGGCGGTCGGGGCCACTGGTTGGTTGTAGAGCAGGTAGGGCAGTTCGGTCGGAGGGTCGCCGAAGCTGGCGCTGCCCGAGGCGTTGTACACCGTCACGTCGGCGGGCAGGTTCTTTACGTAGAGCCGGAAGGCGGGGATGGGCGCGGCGTTGCCGTTGGTGACCGTCACCTGGCTGACGAACAGCCCGCTCTGCAGGTTGACCGTCGGAGCTACGGTGATCGCCGTACTTGTATCGGCGGGGCTGATGATCGAAACCGCGGCGTTGGCGGCGTTGTTGGAATCATCCGGATCGGCTGCGGCGGTGGCGCTGGCGGCGGTGACTTCGAAGGCGAGCGGCACGACGTTGATGCCGCTGGCCGCGCCGGTACCGGCCCGGATGGTCAGCGTCAGCGACGCCGACTCACCGTTGGCGAGGTCACCCACCGTCCACAGGCCCGCCGAGAAGCTGCCGGCCGAGGGGTCGGCGGCGGTGACGAGGACGTTCGGAGGCAACCCCGAGGTCTGGTTGAGCTCGACCCCCGTGGCAGCCGACGGACCGTTGTTGGTAACCGTTACCCGGAAGATCTCGAACGCGGCGCCGCCCGCCACCAGCGGGGTCTGCAGGACGTCGATCGCGACCGCGAGATCGGCGCGACGGAGCACTTCGAGGTTATCGGTGGCCGTGCCACTGTTGCCGCTGGAGGAGGTCAGGTCGCCGGTGGTGTTGACCAGGAACCCATCGGTGGTGGTGGTCACGTCCACCTGCACCGTGCAGACCGCCCCCGCGGCGACCGCGCCGCCGGTGTAGGTGATTGTTCCGCTGCCCGGCACGGCGGTGATGATGCCGGAGCTACAGGTCGTCGAGACGTTTGCCGGATTCGCGACCACCATTCCGGCCGGAAGGTTGTCGGTGAAGTCGATGTTCGTCGCGGCGATCGCGCTGGCGGAGTTGTCGATGGTGAAGGTCAGCGTGGTCGTCTCCCCGGCATAGATCGTGTCCGGGCCGAAGACCTTGGCGAAGGTTGGTGGCGGTTCGATCTGGAGATCCGCGGTGGCGGGATCCGCGGCGGGCAGGCCGGCGGCCAGAAGGTCGCTGGTCGTGTTCGGATAGATGCCCGCCGGCGTGCCCGCGGGCACCTGCACGATCACGCTGAACTCCTTGGTCTCGCCGACGCCGAGCGAGCCGCCGGTGAGGGTGATCAGGCTGGTGCCGGAAAGCGTCGAGCCGGTGCCGCAGATGTCGTTCTTCGGAAGGCCGACCGCGACCAGTCCGGACAACACCACGTTCAGGTCGTCGGTGAAAGAGAGATCGCCGACGGCGGCGCCGACGTTCTCGAGCTTGAAGGTCAGTTCGGCGGTGCCTCCGGCGGCGGTCGGGCCGTCGAAGCTCTTGGTGAAGACGATCGCGACCGGCACCGGTGCCTCGTAGGCGCCGATGTCCACCGTGGCGCCGGGAGTCGTGAGAGGATCACCGTCGAGGATCCGTGGGAAACCAACGCCGCGCTGGTCGGTGACGAGCGGATTGCTGTCGGCGTCGAGGGCGAGGGCGTTGCTTCCCGCATCGATCGCCGGGCTGCCGGGCAGCAGCGCGTGGGTCTGGGTCGGGCCGCCGTTGTCGGCGAGGGGCCCGAGCAGCGCATCGACGGGGGATCCCGAGGAGCCGACCTGGTCACCGATGACGCCATTGGTGAAGCCGCTGCCACCGGTGCCATCGCCGATGAGGTTGTTTCCCTGCGAGGTGAAGGTACCGAACACGTCGGGCGATGATCCGGCGGTGTTGCCAGCCACGATGGTGTTGGCCAGGGTCACGTCGCCGTTGATGCCACCTCCTCCGGAACCGCCACCGGCGGTGTTGTTCGTGATGGTGCAGTTGATCGCGAACACGCTGCCGGCGAACCTGCGGATGCCGCCACCGACGTTCCCTGCCAGATTGCCGGAAATGGTGGAGTTGATGATCCAGGCGGTTCCGGACGAATTCCACTGAAGACCTCCGCCGTTGACGTTCCCCACCGTCGAGTTTCCGACGATCGCACAACGGATCACGGTCAGATTGCCTGTGCCCGTCTGGCCGGTGATTCCCGCGCCGGCAGAACCCGCGGTGTTCGCGCTGACGGTGCAGTCGGTCAGCGTGACGGCTCCACCGTTGATGAGAACGCCGCCCCCGGTGCCGACTCCCGGATTTCCACCCGTGATCGTGAGTCTGCTCATGCTCACGGTGCCGGAATTGATCTGGAAGACGCGGCTGGTGCTGTTGCCGCTGATCGTCACATCGGTCGCGGGGCCGTCGATGGCGAGATCGTGCGTGATGACCGGCAACTGCGAGCCGTTCAGCGTGATGATCCGCGGTGTGTCGAAGAGCGGGGAAGCAAAGGTGATCACGGGGCTCGCACCGGCGCTCCCGCTGTTCGCATACCCGATCGCCTCGCGCAGGCTGGTCTCGCCGTCGAAGTCGTTCGAGGTGTCGGACGCGATGGTGACGACGAGGCTTGGCGTTTCCGGCTCGGCGTAGCCGAAGTCGGCGTCGTTGAAATCCTCGCCGGCCGCGAGATTGACGGCGAGCGGGATGTTTGAGGTCGTCACGGCATAGCCTGCTGGCACCGTGGTTTCATCGACCGCCACCGAATAGGCGCCCGTGGCAAGCGAGGTGAGATCGTAGGCACCGTTGGCGTCGGTCGTGTCCTTCGGCTCGCCGGCGTCGAGGATGCTGTTGGTGTTGAGGTCGATGAAGACGGTCACTCCGGGAATGCCAGGCTCTCCGGCATCCTGCACGCCGTCGCCATTCACATCGTCCCACACGAAGTCGCCGATGGTGGCGTTCTGCTGCTGGTAGCCGAAATCGGCGTCGTTGAAATCCTCGCCGGCCGCGAGGTTCACCGGCAGAGGGCTGATCCCGCCCGTGAGGACGAATCCGGTCGGCACGGTCGTGTCGTCCACCCGCACGTCGTAGCTTCCCGCGACGACACCGCCGATGTCGTAGGCGCCGCTGGCGTCGGTCGTGTCCTTCGGCTCGCCGGCGTCGAGGATGCTGTTGGTGTTGAGGTCGAGGAAGACGGTCACGCCGGAGATGCCGGGCTCGCCCGCGTCCTGCACGCCGTCGCCATCGAGATCGTTCCAGACGAAATCCCCGATCGTGCCGACATCCAGCACCGTCGTCTGCGCCTCGCCGGAATCGTTGGATCCGACGATGTCGGCCACGTCGCTGCCGACGGTCGCGTTGTTCGAGATGACCCCGCCGGTCGATGGCGCGGTGACGTTGATCATGATGGTCGGCGCGGCGCCGACCGCCAGGCTGGGACGGGTGCAGGTGACCACGCCGCCGGATTCGTTGCAGGTCCAGCCCGTGCCCGAGGCGCTGACGAAGCCGACGCCCGGCGGCAGGGTGTTGGTCACCGTGACGTTCGTCGCCTCGGACGGTCCCGCGTTGCTGACGTCGATCGAGTAGCTGAACGCCGTTCCGACGTTCACCGGATCCGCCGAGTCGGCGACGGTGATCGCGAGGTCGGCGACGGGCGCGATCGTCACCTCGTGGTCCTCCACCTCGCCGTCGGCCGCCTGGCCGCGCGGCGTCAGCCCTCCGGCGGAGGACAGGCGGAAGCGGGCGAAGGTGTCGCCCGGGACGACCCCGGTGGCGGGTACGGGAAAGTTCAGCGACTGGGTGCCCCCCGTGGTCCCCAGGTCGAAGCTGTTGAAGATCTGTTCGCCGGCATCGTCCCAATCGCCGTCGCCGTTGAAGTCGATCCAGGCGTCAAGAAGGTTCGAACTCGGATCGGGATTCGACAATGTGACATCCACCGACGAGGTCGATCCGGTGACGAGGGCCGAAGTGAAGACCACCCCGTCCTCATCGTCGTTCCCGTCGCTGTCATCGCCCGAGGCCGTGGGGCTCGGCTGCCCATTGTCATCGTCATCGACAGATGCGCCCAGAAAGGCGCCGGCCAGGACGTGCCGCGCGCCGTTGTGCTCCAGCAAGGTGGGGTAGGGATTGCCAGTGGTGGGTCCACCCGTGAGGTCGGGCGCGTCGCCGAAGTCGATCGGGATCGTCGCGACTTCGAAGGCTCCGATGTCCACGATGGCCGATGCGGCCGAGGCATACCCCTTGACTACACGGGGAAACCCGGTCCCGCGCTGGTCGGTGGTCAGCGGACTGCTGCTGGCGTCGAGGGCGAGTGCATTGCTGCCCGCGTCGATCGCGGGACTGCCGGGAAGCAGGGCGTGGGTCAGGGTCAGGCCACCGTTGTCGGCCAGAGCAGCAAGTTGCGGATTGGCGGTGAAGGTGTTGGCGAGACTGCCGCTTCCCTCCTGGAAGAGGGTTTGGATGACATTGTTACTCCCGCTGATGGAACTGCCGCTCAGGGCGGCAACGACGGGCACGATGGAATTGTTGAGCGTAAGGGTTGGGTTGGTGTCCCGGTCCGTCCGGATGTCACCGTTGACCCCGGTATTTCCCACGAACGTGCAGTTGGTCACCAAGGCGGATCCGTCTGCAAGCCGGAGGATGCCGCCATTGGCGCTATTCCCGCTCAGAGTGCAGTTGGCCAGCGCCGCGGTTCCTGAGCTGGCGATGATGGCGGAACCACTGATGGTTGAGCAACCGGTGATGAGGGAGTCGCGCAGGATGAGTGAGCCGCGGTTGGTGATGGCACCTCCGGGATTGGAAGCATCAAAAATATCGTTGAATCCGTTCTGCAGGGTCAGCCCGATCATTTCAGCGGTGCCGGAGTTGCTGATGTGAAACAGGCGAACGGCATTCTGGCCGTCCACGATCACACCTGCCGCGGGAGCGGTAATGGTGATGTTGCTGTCGATCGCCAATTCGCTTTCACCGATCAGAATCACCTTCCTGCTGTTGAACACGCCGGCGTCGAAAGTGATCTCGTCATCGCCAGCATTGCTGTTCGCGAAGTTGATCGCCTCGCGCAGGCTTGTCTCGCCGTCGATGTTGCTCACGACGTCGGCGGTCGTGGTGACGATGAGGCTGGGCGTTTCCACCGGAAGGGTGAAGCCGGTGGGATCATCCTCGCCGGCGTCGTCCGCGATGCCGTTGCCGCCGGGATCCGGGTTGGTGCCGGCATCGGAGAGGTCGTTGAGCGACCCGGCGGAATCGTTGCCCGTGAGGGTGACCTGCGTGGAATACACGCCCGGTCCGGAGCCGGCGTCGATGGCGTTGTTGATTCCGACGACGAGTTCGATGACCTCGGTGACCCCGGGCGCCAGCGAGCCGCCGAGGATGACCCGGGTGTCGGTGCTGCCGTCGAAGGAGGGATTCAGCAGCAGGTCCCGGAACAGGCCCGGGAAACGCGGTCCGCCGGTGACGACGTAGTTCCCCGCACCGAAGACGTCATCCAGGTTGTGGGGCAGACCGACGTCGGTGATGGTGTCGTCGCCGAGGTTTTTCAGCGTGTAGGTGAAGGTGACGATGTTTCCGGCCACGCTGGCGTCGAGGGCGACGCCGAGCTGCGAGATCGGGAGGCTGAAGACAAGCGGATCGTTTTCCCCGCCTTCGAAGGCGATGCCGTTGCCGTTGGGATCGGGATCGGTGCCGGCGTCGGAGAGGTCGAAGGCGACGGTCCCCAGTGGCGCGGTGGCCGTGGCAGTGGACTGACTCGAATACACGCCGTAGCCGAGACCACGATCGCTGAGATTGGTGACATCGACGACCAGCCGCACCTGCGCGGTGTCCCCGGCCGCGAGCGATCCACCCGAGAATATTGTGGGATCCCCCGAGCCATCGAAACTCCCGTTCAGCACGAGCGTGCCGGGGTCGTCGATGAACGCAGGCGCAGCGGCGAGGCTGTGGTTTCCCGCGCCGAAGATCTCATCGAGATTCTTGTCGAGGAAGACGGAGCTGAGCGCACTGCCGCCGAGATTCTCAAGGTGAAGGTCGAGGGTGACTTCGGAGCCGTTGACCGCCGCGCTTTCCGCAATCCCGATGCGGGCCTCGTCACCGATGATGATCCCGGTCGGATCGCCTTCTCCGGCGTCGTCGGCCCGGTCGTTGTTGTTGGAATCCGGGAGCAGTCCCTCATCGGAAACGTCGGAATGGTTCGTGCCGGACAAGCCCTGCGCCGTGACGGTGACCTGATTCTGATAGACGCCGAAGCCGTTGCTGACATCGGTGACGTTGTTGACATTCACGACCACCCGGAAACGGACCGTCGCGCCGCCGGGCAGGCTGCCACCGAGAACCAGGCGGTCGAAGATGCTGAACCCGAAATACTGCGGGGAAAGCAGGAGCGTGGGCGGTCCTTCAAGCAGGCTCGGCTGAGAGACAATCGAGTAATTGCCCGAGCCGAAGACGGGGTTGAGCGGGTTCGTAAGAAGGACGTTCTGCAGGGGCAGGGTGCCGAGGTTCTGCAAGGTGTAGGTGTAAAAGACCTGGGTGCCGACGAGGTCGGCGCGCATGGCGATCCCGATGCCTTCCGTGCCGATGAGAAACGGGCTGGGGTCGTTCTCGCCGGCTTCGGTCGGGTCGCCGTTTCCATTCGGATCGGAATCGGACCCGGAGTCCGAGAGATCGCCCAACGGCGCGCCGAGCGGATCGGTTGCGCTGACCTCGACCTGGCTCCGGTACACACCCGGTCCGCCGCCGTACTGGTCGAAGGTCTTGTCAACGGTGACGACCATCCGGAGTTGCGCGGTCGCGCCACCGGCAAGCGTGCTGCCTGCCCCGAGGAGTTCGGTATTGGAGACCCCGTCGAAGGAACCGTTCAGGACAAGAGTGCCGGGATCTGCGACGAGGAATGGCGGAGTGGTGATCGCGTAGTTCCCCGAACCGAAGATCGTGTCGAGCTCGTGGACGAGACCGACATCCGACGCGGTTCCCGTGCCGAAGTTTTCGAGGAAGTAGTCGAAGGTGACGACATTTCCCGCGACGGAGGCGTCATGGGCGGCGCCCACCAGTGAATCGGTGGCCAGCGAGAAGGGGGAGGACCCGCTGGTGCCGGAGGGATCGGTGCCGCTGGCGGAGTTCGCCGAGTATGGGACGCCGTTCGGACCGGTGCCGGTGATCCGGCTGCTGGTCGAGTAATTGCCGAAACCGGAGCCCTGGTTTTCCACTCTGAGGACATTCACCACCACCCGGATCTGCGCCGTGTCTCCGCCGGCGAGGGAGCTGCCCCCGCCGAGCAGTTCACGTTCATCCGCCCCGTCGAAGCCGGGGTTGAGCGTGATGGTTCCCGGGTCGTCGATGAGGGACACCGAGGCGAGGGAAAAGTTCCCCTCTCCGAAGAGCGTGGCATAATTCTCGACGAGCGAAAGGTCGCCGACGGGAATCGACCCGAAGACTTCGAGATAGTAGTCGAAGGTCACGGTTCCGGCCCCGGGAGTGACGTCGAGGGCGAGGCCGAGTCGGGAATTCACGTCGATCACCGTCGGGTCATCCTCTCCCGCATCTCCGGCATCTCCGTTCATGTTCGGGTCGGTCACCGTGCCGAAGTCCGACAGGTCGCTGACCGCTCCGAGCGCGCCCTCCGCGGTCGCGGTGACCTGGTTCTGATAGATCCCCGGACCGAATCCCTGATCGGTCGCGAAGTCCAACCTCAGCACGGCGCGGACCACGGCCCGCTCCCCCGGTGCCAGGGTGCTGCCGGAGTTCAGGACCGTGGTGTTCGTGTTCCCGTTGAACGCGTTGTTCGGCCGCAGGCCCGATCCGTTCTCGATGACCCGAGGATCGGCGATGTGGGTGTAGTTCCCGGCTCCGAACACCGCGTTGTAGTTGTTCGAGAGGGCGACGTTCGTCAAAACGGTGTCTCCGAGGTTTTCCAGGACCCAGAAAATCCGGATGTTGCCGCCACTGAGGTCATAGTAGGTCGCCACTCCCAGTGACTCGTTGACCGGAATGGAGATTGCGGTGGGATCGTCCTCGCCGCTGCCGTTGGCGCCGGCCCCGCCACCCGGGTTGGGATCGGTGCCGTCATCGGAAAGGTCGGTGGTCGCGAATCCGCCCGCGGTCGCGAAGGTGGCGACCTGGCTTTGGTAGGATCCCAGCGCGGCACCGACATTGACGACGCCGACGGTGAAGCGGATCTGCGCCGTCGCACCGGGCGCCAGGGTGGGACCGGTCTGCTCACGGCCGTTGGGCGTCTTCTGGAGGATCAGCTCGCGGTCGTCGTAGCGGTCGAAGTCCGGATTCAGCGCAAAGGTGCCGGGATCGACGATCAGCACCGGCGGCGAGACGAAGTAGTGGTTGTCGGGGCCGAGCACCGCATCGAGATCCTGCTTCACGCTCAGGTCTTCGAGGGTCTCGGGGCCGACGTTCTCGAGGTAAATGTCGAAGGTGACCTCGGTGCCGTCGATGGTGGTATTCAGGGCGGAACCGAACAGGGCATTGGCGGTGGTGACCCTGAGAAGCGTCTCGGCCTGCCCGCAATCGCCCTCGGCCGCGGTCACGCTGTCGGTCCGGATGGTGTAATTGCCGGTGGTGGCGCCGACGACATCGACCGAGACGGTGCATGGCGTGTTCGCCGGAACCGTGCCGCCGGAAAAGCTCACCGAGTTTCCACCGGCGACGGCGGTGATGCTGCCGACCGGGCAGGTCGTCACCTCGTTCGGAGGCGAGGCCACCGTCACGCCCGTCGGCAGCGGCAGGGAAAAGGCGACGCCGGTCGAGGGGGCGGCGTTGCGGTTCGCGATGGTGATGGTGAGCCGGCTCACCCCGCCGGGAGCGGCCGGGTTGGGTGTGGCGGTCGCGGAAAAGGTGAGCGGACCCTGGGCCGCCGCCTTTTCCGGCACCAGCAGCGTCGCGACGATGGCCAGGAGGGCGGCGCAAAAGGAAGGCTTCATGGGGATGTCGGCGGCGGGAAGGGATCGGGCGGCGAGCGGATCAGCGGGCCTCCATCATTCGCTCGAGCTTCTCGAGCCGCCGCTCGAGGTCGTCCTTCGCCTGCTTCAGCGCCTCGATCTCACGGTCCTTCTCCTTGGATTCCGCGTGCAGCGCCTGGATCGAGGCCAGCGCGATGCCGTCGGCATCGACCGCCGCGATCGAGTTGTCGCCCGCGCCGAGTCGGAAGGATCGGTGGAAATCCTGAGCCATCGGCCCGATGTGCGTCACCTCCTCGCCGCGGTAGTTCCATGACCGGACCGGCATCTCCGCCAGTTTCTCCAGCAGTTCCCCGCCATCGACCGGGCGGATGTTCTCCTTGCGCTCGCGGTTCGATCCCTGGCTCACCGTCCCGAGGGCGGTGAGATTTCCCGCGGCGTCGAGGGACAGCAGCGTCCCGGCACCGCTCTCGACCGTCAGGCTGCCGTCGCCGGAAAGCCGGAAGGTCGCGGGCTGACCGGTCCGCTGGACCAGCAGCGTGCCCGAACCTTCCGCACGCAGGCTCCACTCCGGCCCGCCCGGACCGCTCCCGAGGTGCAGGCCGGTGGGCGTCAGGGCCATCGAACCGGTCGGCGTGTTCGACTCGATCTTGAAGGGCACAAGGTTGCCGCCGGTGATGTCGCGGAAGGTCATCGCGCCCTCGTTGGCGAGCAGGTCCCAGACCTGGGGCGTGAGGCCGCCGGAGCCGGTCTGCTCGAAGCGGATCCCCGGGCTGTCGCCACCGGCGAGATGCAGCGCCTGGGCCGGACTCGGGGTGCGCACGCCCAGATTGCCGTTGTCCCTCACGTAGAGTGCGTGCATCGGCGCCCCCGCATCCACGGTGAACGGCGTGCGGCCCGAGCTCAGGTCGTCGATCGAGAACCGGTTCCTGCCCCCGCTGTTCGAATCGTTGGCCGTGAGCTGCCAGTCGTTGCTTGGAAACGATCCCGGGTTGCTGGTGTCCTCGAAGCGGATCCGGGTGTTGTTCTCCTTGAGCAGAATCGAGGTGGTGGAGAAATCCTCGGTGCTGCTCGCATCGAGACCCACCCCGAGCTTCCGCGTGACGAGATTGTCCGAGATGACCTGATCGCCGAAGGCGGGAAGGACGAGGAGGAGTCCGAGAAGGTGGAGCGATGTTTTCATGGAACTGATTGGAGTGGGATGACCGGGGAATCGAGAGAATGACATTTCCGCGCGGCGTCGGCACGACCGTGGCTCGAAGGGATCACCGCGACCCCGATGTGGCGCGCCACCCACAGCCGGTCGTCCATCACGCGATCCGCGGTGGCGGAGAGAGAAGGCGGCACGACGGAGGCGTCCGGGGGGTGTGGCATGAAGCGGTGGAGCGGGGATGCGGGGAAGGGGCGTTTCGGAGACCGCCACCCCATGGAACCACGGGCCAACGAACTCCGATCATGCGCGGAGCATTGGTTTCGCGGTGTTCCCTGACCAGAAAAAATGATTTTCGTCACCGGGCATCTCCGCTCGGGAGTGGGAACCACGAATCCAAGTAGGGATGCCCCGCCGCCGATCGGGCGGAACATCTCCGTCTGGAAACTCGAACCACGAATCGACGCGGATTCACACGAAAGGGCCGACGGACCGGTAGATATCAAGGGTTTACACTGTGCTCGGTGCAGCCAGCTACGCGGTAGTAACCAAGGATCAGTGGAAAGTGAGAAGTGGTGACAGTGAACATCCGGGTGATCGTGAAGCGGATCCTGAACAAGTATGGATATCCGCCGGATCTGCAGGCGGAGGCGGTGAAGACGGTGCTGGCGCAGGCGGAGCTGCTGTGCGGGGAGGTGGTGATGGGATGAGGCGCTGGAGCGGGCCGCTCCAAGCACGGCCTGCGGCGGGCCGCCGCAGCCACTGCAGGTAGCGGCGGGGCAGGGCGGACGGAAGTCCGCGGTCCGTGGGGTTTTCCGCGACCGGCGGGGTCGGGTGACGGGCCGCATTGCCGGGAACCACGCATGCCGTCAGGTTTTTATTGCGGGATTTGAAAGCGGGGATCTATCCTTCCGGCCCGCTTCCGTGTGGGTCGGGCGATGCCCGGCCCCCGTGGGGCCGACCTGCGTACACCGACCCATGAATCCCGACCGCGCGACCCTGAACTTCCTGAACAGTTTCCCCGAGGAGGCCCGCCGCCGGGGCGAGCAGCTCCAGCAGGAAGGCACCGTGACCCAGATCTTCGGCAACCACCTCTTCATCCAGGGCCGGGTCGAGGACGAGACGGGCACCCACCGCACCAGCCTGCGGCTGCAGGGAAACCGCTGGTTCGGGTCGTGCACCGCCGAGGATGAGATCGTTTCCGGCGCGTGCCAGTACGCGACGATGATGGAGCGGATGCACCGCGGGGAGGACCTGCCGGAGAGCCCGAACGAATTCGACGACACGCCGATCCTCGACGTGATCGAGGACAAGCTGGGCCGCGAGCTGGACGACAAGGAGGCGGACTTCGTTTCGAAAATCGAGAAGCGCTACCGCCGCTACGTGATCGAGGGCGAGATCCACGACCACGACATGGTGCGGCTGACACCGCGCTGGGAGATCACCACCTACGAGCCGCTCGAGCTGTGGCCGATGCCGCCGGGCGACATCCTCGAGTTCTGGAACTACCTGGCCTACGCCTTCTACAAGAAGAAGCTCCCGTTCCCGGAGTTCATGAACGTCATCACGGACCTGAACTACGTCCAGAAGAAGATGGCGGACTGGGAGCAGGAGCGCGAGGTGGCGGCGTGGTACGACCGGATCGAACAGGTCAACGAGCGGCCGCCGCAGGCGCCGCCGGTGGAGGTGAGGTTCCGGCTGGTGGCGACGATCAACGAGGCGCGCCTGGAGGTGAGCGAGAACGAGGGCCCGTGGCAGCAGCTCCGCGAGAAGAACGAGATCGAGCGCCTGTTCCCGGCCTTCGCCGAGGCGGCGCTGAAGATGGACGCGCCGAGCCAGCTCCTGTGGGAGCATTTCCTGGCGTTCTACCGCGAGCAGGGCGAGGCGACCTTCGACTTCGACCAGGAGGAGGCGTGCCGCTTCATGAACCGCCTCTTCCGCCAGCCGGCGCTGAAGGGATACCTCGTCAACCTCGACGAGAAGGACTTCAAGGTGGTGGACCAGCCGCTGCACTGGACCTGCGAGGACGACCCGTACGATTCATCGAGCTACGCGCTGCAGCTCGTGACCGCCGAGGGCGAGAACGTGACCCACTCGGTGCGGATGCTGCCGGGGCGGAAGGAGCTTTACCAATCCGACGAGACCGTCTTCCCCGGTCCGCCGCGCTGGCTGGAGGAAACCGAGATCATGCCACGCTACTCGATTCCCAAGCGGGTGATCGACTCGCTGGAGGGTGTCGAGTTCCTCCGCAAGATCGGCTCGACGCTGCCGGAGTCGCTGAAGAAGCGGGTGGTCGATCTGGAACTCAAGCCGCGCTTCGAGCTGAAGCTGGTGGCCGGGCTGACCGCCGCGGAGACCGAGCACCTGGTGATCGAGGTGACGGCGATGGAATCGAAGGACCGGCGCACCGAGCGGCTGACGAAGGAAGGCTGGGAGGTCGTCGAGCAGAAGCCGCTGAAGGGGCGGCAACTGCTGCGCTTCGCCCGCGAGGCGCTCTATCCGGTGCCGCTGCTGCTCGAGGAGATGGGGCTGGCCTACGACGAGAAGCTGGGGGCCTTCAAGTCGAGGATCACGAAGCAGTTCCCGGAGAAGTTCGCCGAGTGGATCGCCTCGATGCCGAAGGAGATCGACCTCGACATCGACGTCCGCCTGAAGTCGATCCTCGCCGACCCGGTGACCGCCGCGGTGCGCTTCGAGGTGGTGAACCAGGACATCGACTGGTTCGACCTGCGGATCGTGATCGACGTCGAGGGCGTGAACCTTTCCAAGGCCCAGATCCGGCAGCTCGTCGCCGCCCGCGGCGGCTACGTGCGGATGGAGGACGGCTCGTGGATGCGGCTGGAGATCAAGCTCGATCCCGACCAGCGCGAGGCGGTCACGCGGCTCGGGCTCGATCCCTTCGACCTGTCCGGCGAGACGCACCGGATGCACGCGCTGCAGCTCGCCGATCCGAAGGCGGCCGAGGTGTTCGACCCGAAGGCGTGGAAGCGGATCAAGGACCGCGCGGGGGACATCACCATCGAGGTGCGGCCGGACGTGCCGCCGGCGCTCAACGCGACGCTGCGGCCCTATCAGGTCGAGGGCTACCAGTTCCTCGCCTATCTGGCGACCAACCGATTCGGCGGGATCCTCGCCGACGACATGGGGCTCGGAAAGACGATCCAGTCGCTCACCTACATCCTCTGGCTGCACGAGGAGCGCGACAAGAACAAGGAGGCCCATCGTCCCGCGCTGATCGTGTGCCCGAAGTCGGTGCTCGACGTGTGGTCGAGCGAGGCGAACAAGTTCGCGCCGCAGCTCAGGACCAAGATCCTGCGCAACCGTGACGACCTGGACGTGGCGGCGACGCAGAACGACATCGACATGCTGATCCTCAACTACGCCCAGCTCCGGGTGTGCGGGGACCTGCTCAACGAGATCAAGTGGCTGACGGTGATTCTCGACGAGGGCCAGCAGATCAAGAACCCGGACTCGAAGGCGGCGAAGTGCGCGCGCGAGCTGAACTCCGAGAACCGTCTCGTGCTCACCGGCACGCCGATCGAGAACCGCCTGCTGGACATGTGGTCGCTGATGGCCTTCGCCATGCCCGGCGTGCTCGGCAGCCGCGCGTATTTCAAGAAGCGCTTCGACAAGCGCAAGGACCCGCTTTCCCAGAACCGCCTGGCGGCGCGGCTGCGGCCCTTCCTGCTGCGCCGGACGAAGCTGCAGGTGGCGCAGGACCTCCCGCCGCGGACCGAGGAGGAGGTCTATGCAAAGATGGACGGCGTGCAGCAGGAACTCTACAAGGCCGAGCTGAAGCGCATCCAGAAGGCGCTGCTGGGGCTCGATTCCGACGAGGCGGTGAAGAAGAACTCCTTCGCCATCCTCCAGGGCCTGATGCGGCTGCGCCAGATCTGCTGCCACCCGGGGCTGATCGATCCGAAGTATCTCAAGGAGGAGAGCGCCAAGATGGAGTCGCTCTTCTACCTCCTCGACCAGCTCTACGAGGAAGGGCACAAGGTGCTCGTCTTCTCGCAGTTCGTCTCGATGCTCGACCTGATCAAGGCGCGCCTCGAGCTGGATGCGCGGCCGTTCCACTACCTCACCGGGCAAACCAAGGACCGGAAGGGCGAGATCGAACGGTTCCAGACGACCAAGGAGGCCTCGGTCTTCATGCTCTCGCTCAAGGCGGGCGGCGCCGGCCTGAACCTGACCTCGGCCTCGTACGTGATCCTCTACGATCCGTGGTGGAACCCGGCGGTGGAGAACCAGGCCATCGACCGCACCCACCGGATCGGCCAGAAGAACAAGGTGATCGCCTACCGCCTGCTCACCCGCGACACGGTCGAGGAGAAGATCCGCATCCTGCAGCACCAGAAGACCCAGCTCGTGACCAACGTGCTCGGCGACGAGGGCTTCGCCTCGAACCTGGGGCTGGAGGACCTGCAGTTCATCCTGAGCCACGGCGGCGACGACGAGGAGGACATGCCCGGCGCGAAGAAGGGAGGCCGCAAGGCCGGACCGAAGAAGCGCGACGTGGCCGAGGTGCTGGCCGACAAGGCCGCCGAGGAGGCGGAGGCGAAGAAGGCCAAGAAACTGCCGAAGAAGCTCCCGAAAAAGGCCGCCAAGAAGACCGCGAAGTCGAAGAAGTGAGCGGAGCGCCGGCTTCGGCCGGCCTGCGGATCACGATGGGAATGCCGGCTGAAGCCGGCGCTCCATCAAGACGCCCCAGGGTGATCAAGCCATGGAGGAACGAGTTGCTTGATGCAGAGGATTCAAAGGATGGACATGATGAGACTTTGAAATCTGTCACTCCGACGGCACGCCGGATCCTCCTGCGAGAGGCCGGAGACCGGGAGGGGGATCCCATTCATCCTGTCCATCAAGTCCATCATGCTCCCAATCTCCCAGCGCCCCGCATGATTCTATCCCTGGCTTGATCGTCCTGTGAGGGCTCCGCGCATCCCTCCGATTGATATCCCGCGCGGGTCGCGTAGAGTCCGGCATCGTGAAAAAGGCACTCGCACTCTTCTTCGCCGTCCTTTCGGGCCTCTACCTGATCGTGATGGGCATCACGCCGGATCCGCTGCCCTTCATCGACGAGGCCACGGCGCTGATCGTGCTGATCCAGTCGATGTCCGTGCTGGGAATCGACATCCGGCGCTACCTGCCATTCTTCGGCAAGAAGGTTCCCAAGGCCAAGAAGGACGACAAGGACGGCCCGGTCGTGGATGTCTGATTTCTCTGGAAATTCCGGCCAGCCGTGAACGTATTCCCGGCGCTGATGAACGCCGAAGCCTCCGAAATCGAAGAAAATCCGCCGTCCAGACGTCCGTCACGGGTGGGTGCGAGCCTGCTGACCATCGCCGGCATCGCCACCGTCGGCGGGCTGGTCGCGATGCCGTTGGTCGCCCAGATGCCCGAGGGCGGCGAGGCGGTGCTGTCGCAGTGGGAGCGGTTTCTCGGCCGGTTCCACGTCGTGGTGCTGCACCTGCCGATCGGCATGCTGTCGCTGGTGCTGCTGATGGAATTCGGCAAGCTGTTCCGCCGCAACAAGGGCTCGTCGACCCTGGTGCCCGCCTTCTTCACCGCGGTGAGCGCGGTGGTCGCGGCCGTGTTCGGCTTCCTGCTCTACCAGACCGATCCCGGGAAATACGACGAGGAACTCATTTCGAGCCACCTGTGGTGGGGGATCGGCTTCGCCGCGATGACGGTGGCGGCCTTCGTCATCAAGCGCTGGGTCGATCTCGCCAATGGCGACGGCAACTGGGTCTATGTCCTGACCCTGCTGCTGAGCGGCGGCACGATGGTGGTGGCGAGCCACGACGGGGGGTCGATGGTCCACGGCACGAGCTACCTCACCGCCGAGGCGCCGAACGAGGTTCGCGAGATCTACAACAAGTGGGTTCCCGAGGACGAGCGGCTGCCGATGCTCGAGGAAGGCGGTGAACCCGAAGTGCCGGTGGTGCCCGTGGAGGAACAGCTCGTCTACACCCACATCGTCCAGCCGATCTTCGACCAGAAGTGCGTGTCGTGCCACGGACCGGACAAGCAGAAGGGCCGGCTGCGCATGGACAGCTACGAGGCGCTGCTGGCCGGCGGCAAGGAGGGCGAGGCGATCGAGCCCGGCAGCGCCGAGGACAGCAACATCCTCTTCCGCATCCACCTTCCGCTCGACGATGAGGAGCACATGCCGCCCGAGGGCAAGACTCAGCTCGAGGAGCACGAGATCGAGATCGTGACCTGGTGGATCGACACCGGCGCGCTGCCGGACCAGAAGGTCGCCGCCGCCGGAATGCCGGAGAACATCGAGGCCGCGGTGGCGAAGCTGATCCCGCCGGAGGTGCTCAAGGCCCAGGCCGAGGCCGCCGCGCTGGCGGCCGCCGCCGAGGCGGAGGCCCGCGAAAAGCTCGCCGAGACCGTGAACGAGCTCCGCAACGAATTTCCCGGCGCGCTGAACTTCGAGTCGCAGGATTCGAGCGGCCTGACCTTCACCGCGGTGAGCATGCGCGAGAAGTTCAACGACGAGGCGCTGGCCAAGCTCGAGCCGGTGGCGCCGTCGCTGGTGTCGGTCGACCTGTCCGGCGCCTCGGTGACCGATGCTGGTCTGGCCTCGATCGCCGGCGCCACCGACCTGCGCATGCTCCGGCTTTCCGAAACCGGCGTGACCGATGCCGGCATCGGGCAGCTAAAGGGCCTCGCCTCGCTGGAGTCGCTGAACCTCTACGGCACGGCGGTGACGACCGAGGGCGTGATGGGTCTCAGCGAACTGCCCGCGCTCAAGCGCCTGTATCTCTGGCAGACCGAGGTGGACGCCGCCGGCGCCGAGAAGCTCCGCGAGGCCATGCCGAACACCGAGATCGTCCTCGGCGCCACGGTTGATGCGGAGTAAAGGAGGGTGACGATCACATCGCGCTCTCCAATCGGGAATTCGAGCCACGAATGACGCTTCTTCAACGGCCATGCTGGGCCGCCTACCGGTGGCATGGCCGTCTCGGTCATGAAGGGATCAGGTCCGTAAACGCTTCCGGCCGCCGTATACTCCAGCATGCCTCAGGTTCATGACCGAGACGGTCATGCCACATGGCCCTACCGATTCCCGGCCTGAGGAAGCGCGGTCCGAATTGGCACCGATCTTGATGAAGTTGAGTTCCGGTCCGGCTCGTCCACCGAGTTGATGACTTCAGCTCCCTTGGGTCACTGAGAAACAGAGGCCACGGAGAACACGGAAAGAAGAGGAATTCAGGTCACGTTCGCAGGAGCAGAACATCCACTCGATCTGGCTCCGTGACCTCCGCGTTCTCTGCGGTTTGAAAACATGCCCGGGCGGGGGATTTGCGACGTCCGAGCCAATCCTGACGGGACCGGAAAAAAACCTGCCCGGAACGGATCTCCGTCCCGGGCAGGTGCCATCGACCGCTGAACGGTCATCCTGGTAAGGGGGACTCTACTCCAAAGGCTGAGCGGAAACGTAGAGTCGCGACCCCGTCGCAAGCACGGTTTTCGGTTCGAGTTGCAGTCCGTTGAGCGCGTTCAACTTGCCGGGCTCCATGTTGTGGCGCCTGGCGAACTCGCCGAATGAGATGTTTTCGTCGATGGGGATCGAGCGGATCACCGGCTTGTCGGCCACCAGTCCGGCGGGCTTCGAGGTGAGGATGCCGCTGGTCTCGTCCGAACCCTCGGGGGCTGGTTCCTCGACCTTCTTCGCCGCGAGCTTGAGCTGCTGGCCGACGCGCAGCGCCTTCGGGTTGACGTCGGGATTCGCGGCCTGGAGCGCATCGACGCTGAGCCCGTAGAGACGCGAGATGGAGAAGAAGGTCTCGCCTTCCTTGACCGTGTGCGTGCCTTCGACCGTGGTGTCGGTGCCGGACGGGGTGGCCGAGGGGACGTGGCTCTCGACGGGCAGCCGCAGCCGCTGGCCCTCGCGGATGAGGCTCGGGTTGCGGATGCCGTTGATCTTGGCCAGGACGGCGGTGGTGGTGCCGTGTTGATGGGCGATCTTGGAAAGGCTCTCACCGGCACGGACGATGTGGATCTCCGATTTCGCCGCCGGTGCCGCAGGAGCTTCGTCGGTCTCGGCGAGTTCATCGATCCCGAGCGGGGCAGGGGCGGCCGGGGCGGGTTCGTCGGCCTTCTCCTCGTAGGCGGCGATGCGCTCCTCGAGGCGTTCGATCTGGTCGCGCAGACGCTGGTTCTGCACTTCCAGTTGGCGGATCTGGCGCTCCTGCTCGGCGGCCCGACGTTCGAGATCGGCGGGGGATTCGGCCGCGACGGCCACCGAAGCTCCAAGGAGGAGGGTGAGGATGATCGAACGTTGGGGCGTTTTCATCACGGCGCGGAGACTTTCAAAAAAACAGTTTTGGAGCAACAGAAATTTAATAAAAGTTAACAAAAGCTCGCCAAGCTCAGCCAGCAGGTGCCGGCTTTGTCGAAATCGCGCTGATTCCGCGCTCAGGATGCGAACCGGGGAATCAGGACCCCTGGGTTTCGGGAACCTCGGCGGCCACGGCGGGCTTGGTTTCGGTGATCTCGACGGGTGCGCCATCCGGCGCGTAGGGCATGCGGGTGATCGACAGCCACTGGCCCGGCTCGAGGCCCTCGCGCACGACCAGCTCGTCCTCGGTGGTCCAGACCGGTTCGATGGAGGTGCGGATGATCGAGGGTTCGTCGCGATCCACGAGGTAGATCTTGTTGACGCCGCGCAGCGCGACGCGCGGGAGGACGAACACGTCTTCAAGCACTTTGCCCTCGATCGCGGCCCGGACCGGCTGGCCGATGCGCAGTGGCGGACGATCCTTGTGGATGAGGCCGAAGGGGTCGTCGACGCGGGCGATCGCGAAAAGTTCGCGCGAAGTCTCGTCGAGGGCGCCCTCGGTCCGGACGATGCGGGCGGGCCAGTGGGCGCTGTTCTCATCATCGACCGCGTCACCCAGCGCGTCGGTGAGTGTGACGGTGACCTCGGCGTCGCCGGGACGCGAGGGCAGGCTGATGAAGCGGAGCTGTTCGGGGGTGAGCGGGAGGCGGACCTCGGAGTAGTCGGTGGCGAAGACGGTGCCGAGCGGGGTCGATGGGCCGACCGCCTGGCCGAGTCCGACGAGCCGGTCCCGCACCCGTCCGTCGAAGGGTGCCCTGATCTTGGTGCGCTCGAGATCGCGGCGGGCCTGGTCGAGGTTCGCCTTGGCGGCATCGACGTTGGCGCGCGCCTCCTTGAGCTGGGGAACCCTCAGCACCAGATCGGACGGATCCTCCTCGTAGCCGAGATCCTCCCAGTTGAGCCGGGCCTGGCGTGCCCGCGCCTCTTCCTGCGCCAGCGCCGCCTCGGCGCGGGCGAGTCCGGATTTCGCCGATTCCACCGAGGCCTCGAAGTCGGCCGGGTTCAGTTCGGCGAGCACCTCGTTTTCCTTGAAGAAGGCCCCGTCCTCGAAGCCCGGATGGATGACCTGGATGGTGCCGGTCGGGGCGGCGGTGAGCGGGGTTTCGTGATGTGCCCTGACGAGCCCCTGCGAGCGGAGGATGACCGGGTAGTCGGTGCGGCGGAGTTCGAGCACCTCGGTCTTGCGGCGCTGGGGAGGCACGTGCTCGGGGGTCGGGGGCTCGACCTCCTGTGCCAACCACAGCCCGACCGCGGCGCCGACGCCGAGGATGGCCAGGGGAATGATAATCCGGAGAATCATGAATCGCGGCGGCGGGAAGATGGCCGAGCCGGGCTGGAATGCCAAATACGAAGGCTCGGGGCGCGGCCTTGCGTCAGCTTTCCGCGGTCGAGAAATCGCCGCCGAGGGCGAGGTGCAGGTCGATGCGGTTGCGCAGGCGGTCGCTGCGCAGGCGGATCAGGCTGGAGCGGGCGTTGTTCGCGCGGCGCTGGGCCTCCAGCACGTCGAGAATGTCGGCACCCTCGATACCGTCGGCGTAGTCGCGCGAGGACTGCCGCTCGGCGAGGGCGGCCTGCTCGACCTCGCGGCGGAGGTAGTTTTCCTGCTCGGCGAGCGAGACCTCGGCGGCGAGGGCGGACTCGACCTCGCGGAAGGCCTCGAGCGCGGCCTGCTGGTAGTCCTGCACGGCGGCGCGGTTGCGCTCGAGCGCGGCCTTGGCCTCGGCGGTGAGCGCTCCGCCGGAGTAGAGGTTCTGGGCGAGGCTGGCGGCGATGCTCGCGACCAGCCAGTCGGGATCGAGCAGGTCGGTGAAGCGCGAGGTCGGCGTGCCGCCCGAGCCGGTGAGGGCGATCGACGGCAGCAGACTCTTCCTCGCGGCGTCGGCGCGGCGGGCGGAGGCGTAGACGAGCGCGCGGGCCGCCGCGAGGTCGGGACGGCGTTCCAGCAATCCGGCCGGGATGCCGGACGGCACGTCGCGCTTGAGGGTGGGGAGTTCCGACCCGGCGCGGGTGCGCCCGGAGGGATACGCGCCGGTCAGCGTCTCGATGGTCCGGGCGGTCTCGTCGCGGATCAGCCGGGACGATTCCACCGCCCGCTTGGCGGCGGCCACGTTGGTGCGCCCGAACTGGACGTCGAGCGCCCCTTGGCCGGTGCCCTTGTAGTTCCGCTCGCTGATACGGAGGTTCCGCTCGAAGGAATCCAGCGTCACCCTGGCGAGGTCGAGCTGCTGTTCGGCGGCGATGAGGTTGATCCAGGCCCGGGCGGTGGTGGCGGCGAGGGAAAGACGCGCCCCGCGATAGAGCGCGCGGGTCGCGGCCAGGTCGGCGTCGTCGGCGAGGTTGAGATCGCGCAGCCGTCCCCAGAGATCGAGCTCCCACGAGGCGGAAACGACCGCGTTGTAGTTCTCGGACTCGCTGCTGGGAGCCGAGCCGTTCTGCGAGATGGTGAAGCTTCCGGAGGTCGCGAGCTGGGCCTGGGGCAGCACCCGCGAGCGTCCGGCGATGCGGACGTATTCCGCGGCCCGCATGCGGGACTCGGCGGCGGCCAGGTCCTGATTGTGGGTCATCGCGCGCTCCACCGCCTCACGCAGTCCGGGATTGCCGAAGTCGGTCAGCCATCCGCGGCTGATCTTCTTCCCGCGGCCCTCGCCGGCGCTCTGCCACATCTCCGGAGCCGAGATCCCGGCGCGGTCCACCGGCTGCCTGAACCCGAGGGTTCCGCAAGCGGTTAGACCCACCGCGAAAATGACGCCGCCGCATGGCAGCAACCGTGAATTCCGTTGCATTTGTGTAAGGCCGGTGGTGATAGTGGCGCCGCGTGAGCGGCAAATTCCCGTCATTTACGAAGTGGTTCCTGAGCCTCTGTCTGCTCACGGGGACGCTCTGCCTTGCGGCGGAGTCTGTCACGGACGAACCGAAAACCAACGTCGATCCCCCTGCCGGGGAGAAGGCGGAGGAGCCCGGCACCAAGGAAGAACCCGGCACCAAGGAAGAACCCGGCACCAAGGAAGAACCCGGCACCAAGGATGAGTCCGGGACGAAGGACGGGACGGAGACCAAGGATGAGGCGGAGCTGGAGGCGGAGGACGATGAGGCCGCGGCGGTCGCCCGGCCGGTGTCCGCCGATCCGGTCCAGGTCTTCGGCTGGAAGGAATGGTGCGAGCTGGACGACGGAAAGTCGCAGCTCAAGGTCGCGGCCAAGCTCGACACCGGTGCCTACACCAGTTCCGTCCACGCCGAGGAGAAGAAGCTCTTCGAGCGGGACGGCAAGAAATGGGTCCGCTTCGTCGTGAGCGACCCCCGCAACAAGGAGGCGGGCCGCATCCGCATCGAGGCGCCGCTGGTTCGCATCGCCCGCGTCAAGGAACTCGGCGGCGGCTCCGAGGCGCGCGAGGTCGTCCGCCTCGCGATCCGCATCGGCGAGCGCAAGCTCAAGACCGACTTCACCCTGAGCGACCGCTCGAACATGCTCAATCCGATGCTCATCGGCCGGACGACGATCCGCGAGCTCGGCTGGGTGGACCCCAGCCGCGCCTTCATCGCCGAGGAGAAGGTGATGCGCTGAAGCGCTCCCGTCCGTCCCGCCTCATCGACTCCGGGCACCATGGCTTCCCGCATCAAGCTCCTCATCCTGGTCCTGCTGCTGACCCTGATCGGCGGCGGCCTCGCGGCCTACAAGCACGTGCGGCTGGGGATTCCGATGATCGTCGGCGACAAGCCGACCGAATGGCTGGTCGAGGCCAAGGTCACCTTCATCGCCAACGGCGAACCCGTGACCGTGAGGCTCTCGCTGCCGACCGTGGCGGTGGATCGCGAGAAGGGCATCGGCGCGGACGCCCGCTCGGCGGAATACAGCTTCTTCGTCGATCCCGACCCGGGCCAGCCCGCGGCGGTGTGGTCGAGCGATTCGCTGGAAAACAACCAGGCGCTCTACTACCGCGTGCGTTTCCCGGCGCGCGGGGTCGATAGCGCCGGCTCGGTCGGCGAGCGCGGGGAGATCCCGGAGCCGACCGATCCCGGGCTCTCCGGCACGCTGCGCGCGGCGGCCGACAGCGTCGTGCGCCGCGCCCGGGAGTTCTCCTCGAATCCCGAGACGCTGCTGGTCGGCGTGTTCCGCGAGATCGCGGCGATCGAGGGCTCGCAGGAGATCTCCCTGCTCAAGCAGCACTACGAGGAGGTCTCGAACGGCGACGCGCTGACGCTGCTCGGCATCGACCTGCTCAACATGGCCGGCGTGCCGGCGCGCCAGGCCTATGCCGTCGGGCTCAACGAGGTCCGCGGCGCGCAGGAACCGCAGCTTTTCGTCGAGTATCACGATGGCGTCTACTGGAAGGTGCGCAACCCCGCCAGCCCGGCCTCGACCCTCGATCCGCGCGAGTGGTTCGTCTGGAACCGCGGCGGCGATCCGCTGCTCGAGGTGTCCGGCGGCGAGAACTCGCAGGTGCGCTTCACCACGACCCGCGACGTGATCCCGATGGACCGGCTCACCGATCTCAAGGAATCCGGCCTGATCGTCTCGACCATCTTCGGCCTTCCGGCTTCCGAGCGGCAGGTCTTCCGCTATGTCGTGCTGATTCCCATCGGCGCCTTCGTGGTCGTGATGCTCCGCAACCTCGTCGGCATCGCCACGCTCGGCACCTTCATGCCGGTGCTGCTCGCTCTGGCCATGCTCGAGATGGATGATCTCGGTGCCGGTCTGACGATGTTCGTGGTGATCGTCGCGTCCGGGCTCTGGTTCCGCTTCCTGCTTTCGCGGCTGAACCTGCTGGTCGTCCCCCGGGTCGCCGCCTGCGTGGTGATTGTCACGCTCCTGATGATGCTGCTCAGCGTGGTGAGCTGGCACCTCGGCATGCGGGACGGGCTCAAGATCACGCTGTTTCCCATGATCATCCTCGCCTGGACGATCGAGCGCATGTCGCTGATCTGGGAGGAGGAGGGGAAACGCAACGCGCTGCTGCAGGTCTTCGGCTCGCTGGTCGTCGCGGTGATCGCCTATCTCGTGATGGAGCAGAAGCAGATCCGCTACTGGGCGTTCTATTTCCCGGAGCTGCTGCTGGTGCTGCTGGCCGGCATCATCCTGCTCGGCCGCTACACCGGCTACCGGCTCAGCGAGCTGATGCGCTTCAAGAACTTCGAGGAGGCGGCATGAGGCGCTGGTGGCACCGCTGGTTCCGCACGCCCGGCGAACTGGAGGCGATGGGGGTGGTCGGCATCAACATGCGCAACGCCCGCTTCATCCTCCCCAACAACCCCCGCCGCCTCTACGACCTGGTCGACAACAAGATCCGTGCCAAGGCCCTGGCGGAACAGCGCGGAATCGCCGTGCCCGACACCTACGGCATCGTCCGCAGCCCGAAGGAGATCCGCCGGCTCGACCGCATGCTGGGGGATCACGATTCGTTCGTGATCAAGCCCGCCCGCGGGTCGGGAGGGAAGGGGATTCTCGTGGTTTCCGGAAAGGACGACGATCGTTTCGTGAAACCGAGCGGATCGGTGATCTCGCTCGATGGCGTGCGCTTCCACCTGCAGAACATCCTCGCCGGCCTGTTCAGCCTCGGAGGCAAGCGTGACGTCGCGCTGATCGAGTACCGCGTGAAACCCGCCCGGGTGATGACCGAACTCAGCTTCCAGGGCGCGCCGGACGTCCGCGTGGTCATCTTCCGCGGCTACCCGGTGATGGCCATGCTGCGCGCCTCGACCCGCGAGTCCGACGGCCGCTCGAACCTCCACCAGGGGGCCCTGGGGATCGGGGTCGACATCGCCACCGGGCGGACGATCCACGCCATCCACCACGGCCGCGCCGTGACCACCCATCCCGACCTCAAGGTGCCGCTCATCGGCGTGCAACTGCCGGAATGGGACCGCATCCTCGATATCGCCGTGACCTGCCAGGAGATGACGGGGCTCGGGTATCTCGGGGTCGACATGATGATCGACGAGGACCGGGGCCCGATGATGATCGAGGTGAACGCCCGCCCGGGGCTCGCCATCCAGCTCGCCAACGGGGTCGGCCTGCTCAAGCGGCTGAGGCCCACCGACGAACGGGCGAAGAAGTTCCCGGACGAGGAACTGCGCGACAAGATCGCCTTTTCGCGAAATACCTTCGCCGCGCGGATCGTGGGCGCCTAGTGTGCCCCCGCCATGATCGAAGCGCGAAACCTCCACCGAAGCTACCGGATCGGCAAGAAGTCGATCGAGGTGCTGCACGGCATCGACCTCTCGATCGAGGCCGGGGAAAGGGTGTTCCTCTGCGGACCCAGCGGCGCCGGCAAGACCACGCTGCTCTACACCCTGGCCGGACTGGAGCGGCCGCAGGAAGGCTCGGTAGGCATCGACGAGACGGATCTCTACTCGCTCAGCCCGCGCCGGCAGTCGTCCTTCCGCAACCGCAACATCGGCTACATCTTCCAGAACTTCCTGCTGCTGCCCGAACTCACCGCGCTCGAGAACGTCATGGTCCCCGGCGCGATCGGCGGTGCCGACACCCGCGAGCAGGCGCTCGCCGCCCTCGGGCGGGTCGGCCTTGCCGAGCGGGCCGAGCACCTTCCAGCCGAACTCTCCGGCGGCGAACAGCAGCGCGTCGCCATCGCCCGCGCCGTCGCCAACCGGCCCAAGGTTCTTTTCGCCGACGAGCCGACCGGCAACCTCGACTCGCGCAACAGCAGCGACGTGATGGACCTGCTGCTCGGCTTGGCCGGCGAGGGCGGATCGACCCTGGTGGTGGTGACGCACGACCCGAACCTCGCGAGGCTCGGGGACCGGCAGTTGGTCATCAAGGACGGTGCGATCCGCACGGTCGAGCCGGCCACGGCCTGACCCGCAACCACAACTCACCCGCCCGGAAAGGCGCGCTCGACCGCCCACGCGATGCCGACCAGCGCGATCGCGACCGAGCCGGCAATGCGGAGTTTGGTGAAGTGTTCCTCCTTCCACCATCCGCTCACCGCAAAGGCGCCGGCGAGCACGGCGATCTGACCGACTTCAACGCCGAGATTGAAGCCGACCAGGGGTCCGAGCAGCGGCCCGTCTTTCGGCAGCGCCTCGGCCAGCATGCGGGCGAAGCCGAGTCCGTGTACCAGGCCGAAGCCGGCGATCATCGCGTAGCGCCTCGGCCCGACCTTGCCGGCCCAGAGGTTCTCAATCGCGATCCAGGCGATGCTCAGCGCGATGGCGGTCTCGACCCACCGCGCGGGCAGCGTCACCCAACCGAGCGCCGCCGCGGCGAGCGTGAGCGAGTGGGCGAGGGTGAAGGTGAGGCTCTGGTAGAGAAGCGGTTTCCAGCGCGGCATCAGCAGGAAAATCCCGAGCACGAACAGGATGTGGTCGAGCCCTCCGGGCAGGATGTGCCGGAAGCCCAGCACCACCCAGCGGGGAAATCCGCGCGGCGGCGGTCCCTCGACGGTGAGCGTGGTGGACTCGCCGCTCACCAGCGGAAAAACCCCGCCCTTGTAGTCGATCAGCAGGACCACCCCGAAGCGCTCCTGCCAGCGCATCGCGAGTTCCCGGCCCGCGATGTCGCCGGTCAGGACGGCCTCGATCTCCGGCAGGCTTTCGGCAATCCCGCTCTCGACGAATCGCGGCGGCTCGGACTCGAAGTCGGGAAACCGGATCTCCCGGGCGCCGTCGCCGATGGCCAGCGACTCCTCCAGGAACCGCCGGCTTTCATCGCGGATCCTCCGCCACTCCTCCGGGCTCCGGGTCCGCAGCCAGGCGAGGTCGAAGGGCGCGATCTCGGCATCCCCTCTATACTCCGGCAGCATGTAGGCCGCGTCGAGGAGCACGGTGGCGCGCCACTCCCGCCCGTCGGTTTCCAGGGAGAGGGAAATCTCGTCGATCTGGTGACCTCGCAGCCAGCCGGCGGCGAGGATCAGGATCAAGGGGACGAGACGCACGTCCGGGATGCTGGCGGATGCCGTCCTCCGCGCAAGTCCGGGCTTTTCCCGGCAGCCGTTCGCTGGCATCAAGGGCCCGTGCCCCAGCCGCTGTTGATCCAGAACGTGCGCGTCGTCGCGGAAGACTCACCGGAACCCACCACCGCGGATGTCCTGATCGGGGAAGGACGCTACCGATCGGTCGCTTCCGGCCTGAAAGCACCCGACGGTGTCCGGGTGATCGACGGTCGCGGACGCCTGCTGATGCCCGCGATGTTCGACGCCCACGTGCATTTCCGCGAACCGGGAGGCGAGGCGAAGGAGGATATTGCCAGCGGCTCGGAAGCGGCGATCAACGGCGGCGTCACCGGGGTGGTGATGATGCCCAACACCACGCCGTCCCTCGACTCCGGGGCCACCGTGAAGATGGTCCTCGACAAGGCCGCGGCGGTGTCGCGGATCCCCATCCTCACCTCCGGCTGCGTGACCCGTGGCCGCGAGGGCCGGGAACTCGCCGCGATCGAATCGCTGCGCAACCTCGGCGTGCGCATGCTCACCGACGACGGCGACACCACCGGCGATCCCGCCGTGCTCTACCGCGCGATGCAGTACGCCTGCGAGTTCGGCATGTTCTTTGCCAGCCATTGCGAGGTGCCGCAGCTTGCCGGGCCGCGCGCCCTGCACGACGGCCCGATGGCCTACCGGCTCGGCATCAAGGGCAGTCCGCCCTGCGCCGAGGAGATCATCATCGACCGCGACATCCGCCTGGCCCACGCCACCGGTGCGCACATCCACATCCAGCACGTCTCGACCCGCCTCGGCATGGAAACCATCCGCTGGTGGAAGTCGCGCGGCGACGTGAAGGTCACCGCCGAGGTCGCGCCGCACCACCTCATGTTCACCGACGAGGACATCGGCGACTACGACACCCACTACAAGATGAACCCGCCGCTGCGCACCGCCGACGACACCGCGGGACTGCTCGAGGGCCTGAGGGATGGCGTTTTCGACCTCATCGCCACCGACCACGCGCCACACACGCCATTCGAGAAGGCGCAGGATTTCACCGTCGCGCCCAACGGGATCACCGGCCTCGAAACGGCGGTCGTCTCGCTCCACGACCGCTTCATTTCACGCGGAGTCTTCGGCTGGGACCTCGTGGTCAAGCGCTATTCCGCCGAACCCCGCCGCATGATGGGCCTCGACCCGGTGCCGGTGGAGGAGGGGGGCGCCGCCGAGTTCCTGCTCTTCGACGAGGAGGAGGAATCCACCTTCACCACCGACTTCATGCGCTCCAAGTCCCGCAACACCCCCTTCCTCGACCAGACCCTCAAGGGCCGCATCGACCTCGTCGTCAGGAACGGCGAGGTGCTGCTGGAGCGGTAGGTTTCAATCAACTCGGCAGTTGGATATCCCGAAATACCCTGATATCCTTGGGGATAACGTCACCGTTAGCGGTGGAATCATGCGCCTCCCCCTGAGTTTTGTTTTCGCGCTGGCACTAGCTGGGTGTGGCTAACATGACGGGAGACTGACCCGGCCAAGGACTGGGCATCCCGCAGGAATGTACCGACGCTACCGGTCGCCCGTCCCGCTTACCTCGCTCATCCTAACATCTGTTCGACACCCACGAAGTTCTAACAAAATGGCCCGGAGTGGACGAGACGAACCCCGGAAACTCGATCCCGAAAAGACCGAGGGCGGGCTGCCGATGTGGGATCGCAGCGGGAGGATTCGGAAGCTGATCGATAGGGGGCTGATCTCGACGGCTGAGGAGATCCCGACGAGAGCCATTCCCGTCGATCCCGACTGCTCGACCAAGGCCGGAACCTGGAGCCCGGAAGTTTACTACGAGGACATCGACTTCCAGTGCGCCGCATGCGGCCGGACGGAGCGCTGGACGGCGCAGTCGCAGCTTCAATACTTTGAAGTCGTCCACGCCTCTCCCCACAAGCGACCGAAGCATTGCTACGATTGTCGCCAGGCCGAGGTCGTTCGCAAGGCGCAGGCCAGGCGCGATGCGGGACACACCCGGGACTAGCCGAGGAACGCGCTGCCAGAACGGACGATCCATCTGGCAGTCGAAGCGGGACTTCCCGCAACTTCCGCCCGGGGGCCTGGTGCGACCGGAAGGCTGCAGCGGTTGCGCATTCATCCCGTCGGTTTGTTCCACCGGAGATCAACTTGAATGACACCCTTCCAAGCACCTACACCGGGCGACTTGCCGTTTGGTCTTTGGCCCTTCAGCGAACCATCCGAAGGGGAAATCATCTCCTACTTGACCATGGTCGTGACCACAGGCATGATTCATGCATGTCGGTTTCCAAGGGAAAGCTGAAGGCGAGGATGCTCGAGTATTTCCGGGAGGTCGAGCGGACGGGTGAGCCCTTGATTGTGACGGACCGGGGCCGGGAGGTGCTGGAGATTCGGCCGATCCGGAAGACCTCGACGGTGGAGGAGATCCTCGCGGAATACCGCGCCGGACCGGGGAAAGGGGTGACGCACTGCTCGGAGAAGGAGCTTCTGGAGCCGGTCGGGCTGGACGATTGGGAAGCACTGAAGGGGGAGGATGGGGAGGAATGGTGATCGACTCGCATGCGCTGTACTGGTGGCTGGAAGGCGACGGTCGATTGCCGCTTCGCGGACGGAAACGGATCGACCAGGCATTGGGAGAGGGAGGTGGCGGCATTCTTGTCGCGGCGGTCACATTCTGGGAGATGCGCATGAAGGAACGGCGGGGTTTGATCGAACCAAAGCTTCCGGTTGACGGGTGGCCCGGGGTGCTCGGGCGGCACGAAGCGATCCGCATTGTGGCCACGGACTCGGCAATCTGGATGCGGTCCGCGGACCTGCCATGGGACCACAGCGACCCGGCCGATCGGATCATTGCCGCGACCGCGCTGGTGCACGGGATGCCCGTCCTGACCAAGGACGGGCGATTTCATCAGGAGGACTCGCCGGTGGAGGCGGTGTGGTGAGGAACGCGGAAATCCGAGACGAGAGACGGGGCCCCTTGGACGCGGACATCAAGCTCTCCACCCGACGATTCGCGAGGGGAGAACCGAATGGGGGGCAAGCCGCCCCTCGGGCACCCTGACCAGCGGCCCTACACCGTCTCGATCGCCTTCTCGGTCTTGGCGTCGATGATGGCGAAGCGCTCGCGGTGGAGCGAGGGATCGGAGCGGAAGATCAGGCGGCCGGAGTGCTGGCGCTCCATTTCGACGAGGATCTTGCTGTCGAGGGTCTTGAAGCGGTTCAGCACGTCGGGGCTGACGACGACGATCAGGTCGCCCTCGCCCTTGTCGCGCATCTTGGCGATCACCGAGGTGAGGCGGCGCTGGATCTCGACGCTCATGGTCATCGGCGTCTTCACCCGGCCGCGGGTCTGGCAGTAGGGGCAGGGCTCGTACATCGTGTCGAGCAGCGACTCGTTGAGGCGCTGGCGAGTCATCTCCATGATGCCGATCGCGGAAATCTGGAGCACCTGGGTCTTGGCCTTGTCGCGCTTGAGGCGGTCCTTCATCGCCTTGTAGACGGCCTGCTGGTCGCGGCGGTGGCGCATGTCGATGAAGTCGACCACGACGAGGCCGCCGATGTTGCGCAGTCGAAGCTGACGGGCGACCTCCTCGGCGGCCTCGATGTTGGTCTGGAGGATCATCTTCTCGACGTCCTTGGCACCGCGGTTGCGGCCGGTGTTGACGTCGATGGCGATGAGGGCCTCGGTTTCGTCGATGACGATGTAGCCGCCGCACTTGAGCCAGACCTGGCGGGAGAAGGCCTCGTCGATCTGCTTCTGGAGGTCGAGCGCCTCGAAGATGGGCTTGGTGGTCGGCAGGTGATGGATGCGGCGCTTGGCGCGGCGGGAGATCTTGCCGGACACTTCGCGGACGAACTCGGTGGTTTCCTCGTCGTCGCAGATGACCTGGTCGACCTCGTCGGTGAGGAAATCGCGGGCCGTCCTCTCGATCAGCCCCGGCTCGCGGAACACGGCGACGGGCGCGGGGTTCGAGTCGCGCTTCTGCTCCACCTCCTCCCACTGCTCGAGGAGCATGGCGAGGTCGCGGACGAAGTGCCGCGCGCGGGTCCCGGAGGCGACCGTGCGCATGATGATGCCCATGCCGTCGGGCACCGAGAGGCGCTGCATGATCTTGCGCAGGCGGGCGCGCTCCTGGGGGTCGTCGATCTTGCGCGAGATGCCGAACTGCTCGGTGTAGGGCATGAGCACCAGGTAGCGGCCGGCGAGGGAGATGTTGGTGGTGACCCGCGGCCCCTTGGTGCCGATCGGGCCCTTGGAGACCTGGATCATGATTTCCGAGCCGACTGGATAGATGCTCGGGATGTCCTTGTAGCTGATCTTCTTCTGCTTCTTCTTCGGCTTGTTGCCGCGCTGGATTTCCTCGAGCGAGGAATCGAGCGCCGCGGGGATCGCGTCCCAGAAGTGGAGGAAGGCGTTCTTCTCCATGCCGATGTCGACGAACATCGCCTTGAGTCCGGGCTCGATGTTCTTCACGCGGCCCTTGAAGATGCCGCCGACGATGTTGTCGTCGCCCTCGCGCTCGACGGTGTATTCCTCGAGCAGTCCGTCCTCCAGCAGGGCGACGCGACGTTCGCGGGCCTAGTTGTTGATGATCATGGTGGTGCCTTCCTTGGCCGTATGTTTGCCGTTGCCGAGGATGCGATTGAGGCGTTTGATCATGATGGTTTTCGGATGAGAGGTTTCAGGGTTCCTCGACGGGGATGGCTCGCGGAACAACGGAGCCTTCCTCGTCGACTTCGGGGGTGATCACGGGTTCGGGGGTGACGGGTTCCTCGGACGGCAGGTCGACCGCCGGCCGGACGGCCACCGGGGCCGCGGCCTCGTCGCCGGTTTCGCCGGCGTCGGAGACATCGATGGCGGCGAGCACGTCCTCGGGGAGATCGATCTGCGGGATCGGATCCTTGTTTCCGCGCACGGGGGATAGCTTCGAGAGGGGCAGGCGCATGCCGTCGTCGCGTGCGAGCAGGCCGCGCAGGATGAGGTGCACCAGCGGGCCGCAGACCGCGCCGCCGGACTTGCCGTTCTCGACGAGCACGCAGATGGCGTAGCGGGGCTCGTCGAACGGGGCGAAGGCGACGGTCCACGCGTTGTGGGTGTTGAGGACCGGGTTGACCTGGGCGGTGCCGGTCTTGGCCGCGACCTCCACGTCGGGAATGCGGGCCCGGCCGGCGGTGCCGCCGGGTTCGTTGACCGCCTTCCACATGCCGAGGCGGATCTTTTCCAGATCGGCCGGCTTCATGCCCTCGCGGATGAGGTCGACCTTGAGCGTGGGGCGGTCCTCGACGAGCACGGTGCCGTCGGGCAGGACCGCCGACTTCACGAGGCGCGGCTGGTAGTAGCGTCCGCCGTTGGCGATGGCGGAGACCATCGCGCAGAGCTGCATCGGCGTGGCGAGGGTGTCGCCCTGGCCGATCGAGAGCTGGGCGAGGGTGGCGGGGGTGATGGTGACGTCGCGGTTGGCCGCGCGCCACGACTTGGAGCCGGCGAAGATGCCGCCGCTTTCGTTCGGGACCGGAATGCCGGTCGGCTGGCCGTAGCCGAGCATGGTGAGCGCGGTGACCATGCGCTCGGCCCCGAGCTGGTTGCTGAGCCGGAAGAAGTACGGATTGCAGGAACGCTGGATGGCGGAGGACAGGCTGAGGGTTCCATGACCCGAGCGCAGCCAGCAGCGGGGCTGGTAGCTGCCGTAGGAAACCGAACCGGAGCAGGAATAGCTGTGCCCGGCATAGCCGTTGAGCGCGCCGGCGACGGCGGTGCCGAGCTTGAAGGTCGAGCCGGGCGCGAAGCCGGCGATGCAGCGGTCGGTGAGCGGCGAGGTCGGGTTGCTCGTGTAGTCCTTCCACACCTCGGCATCGATGCGCGGGATGAAGTCGTTGGGGTCGTAGTCGGGCACCGACGCCATGGCGAGGATCTCGCCGGTGCGCACGTCGATGACCACGCCCGCCGCGCGGCCGGCGCGGCGCAGAACGTTCGAAACGAGATACTGCGCGCGGGCGTCGATCGTCAGCGTTACGTCCGCGCCTTCCTGCGGCGGGCGGTAGTCGATCATGCCGGTGATGTGGCCCTTCTCGTTCTTCACCAGCTTGCGGCTGCCGGCGGGTCCGCGGAGCAGGTCGTCGAAGGTCGCCTCGATCCCGGCCTTGCCCTTCTCCTCGCCGATGTAGTGGTCGAACTGCCGCTTGGCTTCCTCGGGGATGTCGCCCTTTTCCCATGGCTGGGTGTAGCCGAGGATGTGCGAGGCGAGCGCGTCGTAGGGGTATTCGCGCTGCGGGCGGACGTCGAGATAGACGCCCGGCACCTCGACGCTGTGCTCGGCGAGACGGGCGAACTGGTCGTAGTCGAGCTCGGTGTTGTAGGAGAAGGGGACCAGCCCGCGGTGGGTGACGAAGTGCGTGCGCAAGGCCGCGGCGCTGTAGTTTCGCGCGACGCCGAGCTCGGCGAGCTTGGGGATGATCCAGGTATTGACGATGCGGGCGATGTCGGTCTCCTGCTTGACCCGCGGCATGCCGCCCTCGCTGCCGAGCACCGTGCGCTTGGCATCCTCCTCGTGCTGCCGGGTGTACGACTTGTGGATTTCCTCGAGGTCGAAGTAGACCTCGTAGTTGCGCCGGTTGCGTGCGAGTTCGACGCCGTGGCGGTCGAGGATCGCGCCGCGGATGCCGGGCTCGCGGACGGTCACCTCGCGGTCGCCGGGCACCAGCGACTGGTAGTGGGTCCGGTCGGTGATCTGAAAATCGTAGAGCCGCGACAACAGCGCGCCGAAGCCCACCAGCACCAGCACGGTGAGGAGGACGATGCGGAGTCCGTGGCGCGGTTCCATGGTTTCAGAAGGCGGGCTGGCGCTTGCGGCGGCGGATGCCGTCGAAGCGGATCGTGTAGCGGCTGCGGTCCGCCAACTGGAACAGCAGCCAGAAGACGAGCGGCGAGAGCAGCATGGTGATGCCGGACGAGAACGCGATCCGCAGGAAGGTCCAGCGGTTGAAGGAAAAGCCGCCGCGGACGAAATTGATCAGCAGGTACTCGACGAGAAGGTAAAGGAAGACCGCAATCCCGGAAAGGATGGCGGAGAACTGCCACTTGCCCTGGCGGAAGAGCGGCTGGATCCCCTGCATCAGGAAACCCAGCGCCGCATAGAGCGCGATCGAGTAGCCGAAGCGCAGCGGCTCGACCGGCCGGGTATAGACCTCGGGGTCGCCGCCATGGGGGCCGATCGCGTTCTCGGCGTCGGTGAGGAAGCCGCAGAGGAAGGCGAGCATCAGCATCACCGGTGCCGGCACCGTGCTCGCCGAGCAGAGGAAGACGAGCACCACCAGCATCAGCCGCGAGCCGAACAGCGGGGTGAAGGCCGGGATGAACTGCTGGACGATGACGGCCAGCAGCACCAGGAGGACGAGCGACGCGGTGTAGCGGATCACGATTCCTCCTTCTGGGGGGTGAGCACGAACACCGTTCCCAGATTTTGGAAATCGACCGACGGGCGAACGATGGCCTCGGAGGCCAGCGGACCCGGTTCCACGCGATCGATCTCCCCGAGCAGGAGATCGGCGGGAAACAGGCCGCCACGGCCGGTCGAAAACACCCGCATGCCCTCGCGGAGACGGGCGTCGCGGGAAAGGAAACGGAGACGGAGCCGGGGAGCCCCGCCGAACTGTTCCCGCTGGCCCTGGACGATCCCGACTTCGGGACTGCCCTCGACCTTGGCGGAAACCTGACAAGCTTCATCGGTCAGCAGCAACACCGTGGAACGGTGGTCTCCCAACCGGTCGATCTTCCCGACCAGACCTTGGTCGGTGACAACCGTGTAGGCGGTGGCGATGCCGGAGTCCTCTCCGCGGTCGATCTCGACCGTCTGCCACCAGGTGGCCGGCTGGCGGCGGGTGACCCGCGCCGCGACGACCTCGAACCGGGTCCGCTCCTGGAAGTCGAGCGCCCGCCGCAGCGTGGCGTTCTCGGCTTCGACCTTGCGGAACTGCGATTCAATGAGCTTCAGCCTGCCGAAGTCCTCGCGCATCGCTTCGACCTCGGCCTCGAGCATCTTGGAATGCTCGACCTCATCGAGAAACTCCCGCGCCCGGGTCTCGAGCGCGGAGCCGACGGTGAGGAAGGGGGAGATGGCCCGGTAATACGTGGCCTGGATCTCCCGCACGCTCCGCTCGCTGCGCGTCAGCGCCCACGTCAGTCCTCCGAGGAAGACCAACAGGGCCAGCAGGTTGAGCGGCTTCATGGGAAACGGGGCGGGGTTACCTCGAACCGCCCGTGACCTGCTTCAGGACGTCGAGTTCCTGGAGCATCTTCCCGGTCCCTTCGGCCACGGCGCTGAGAGGATCCTCGGCGACGTGGACCGGCAGGCCCGTTTCTTCACGAAGCAGTTTGTCCAGCCCGCGCAGCAGCGCGCCGCCGCCGGCCAGCACGATGCCGCGGTCGACCAGGTCCGCCGCCAGTTCCGGCGGGCAGCGCTCGAGGGTCGTGCGCACGGCATCGACGATGGTGGAAAGGGGATCGGCCATGGCCTCGCGGATCTCCTGCGAGGTGATGGTCACGGTCTTCGGCAGGCCGGCCACGAGGTCGCGGCCCTTCACGTCCATGGTGATCTCCTTGGGAATGGGGGCGGCCGAACCGAGGCGGATCTTGATGTCCTCGGCGGTGCGCTCGCCGATCATCAGGTTGTAGGCCCGCTTCATGTAGGAGACGATCGCCTCGTCGAGTTCGTCGCCGGCGGTCCGCACCGAGCGGGCGTAGACGATGCCGCCGAGCGAAATGAGCGCCACCTCGGTGGTGCCGCCGCCGATGTCGACGATCATGTTGCCCGAGGCGTCCATCACCGGCAGGCCCACGCCGATCGCGGCGGCCATGGGTTCCTCGACGATGTGGACCATCCTGGCCCCGGCCTGCTCGGCCGACTCGGAGACCGCGCGGCGCTCGACCTCGGTGATGCCCGAGGGCACGGCGATCACGACGACGGGATTGTTGCGGCGGTTGTTGTTCGCCTTGCGGATGAAGTGGCGCAGCATCGCCTCGGTGACCTGGAAGTCGGCGATCACGCCGTCCTTGAGCGGGCGGATCGCGATGATGTTGCCGGGGGTCCGGCCGAGCATCCGTTTGGCGTCGTCGCCGACCGCCAGCACCTCGTTGGTGCCGGCCTTCACCGCCACGACCGACGGCTCGCGCAGCACGATGCCCTGGTCCTTGACGTTGACGAGGGTGTTCGCAGTGCCGAGATCGATCCCGATATCATTGGAGAACCAGTTTGCGAAAAACTTGGAGAACATTCGTTTGATTAGCGTCGCCCGACCGCGGGAATGCGATCAAAGCATGAAAAATCCCCTCCTCGGGAGCGTCCCGGGAGGGGCGGAAATATGCGGAGCCCGACGCTCGGGGGTCAAGCGGATATCCCCGTGGCTGCATGGTTTCCAGCGGCTTCCGGCCGGGCCGCACTCCAGAAGCCGCATCAGACCCCGGTCGCGATTTCGACCGGCCTGCCGTGGCGGGCGAGGAATTCCTCGGCCAGCGCCATGTAGGCCGTGGCACCGGTGCCGTGGGGGTCGTGCTCGAAAATCGTCCGCGAATGGCTCGGCGCCTCGCCGATCCGGATCGTGCGCGGGATGACCGCCTTGTAGAGCTGCTCGGGAAAGTAGTTTCCGACCTCGTCGACCACCTGCCGGGCGAGGTTCGTGCGACCGTCGAACATGGTCATCACGATGCCCTCGAGCAGGATGTCGGGATTCGCCCCGGAGTCGCGGATCTGGTCGATCACGTGCACGATCTTCGCCAGCCCCTCCAGGCCGTACCATTCACATTGCAGCGGGATCAGGATCTCATCCGCCGCCGCCAGCGCCGAGGTCATCAGCACGCCCAGCGAGGGAGGGGTGTCGAGGATGCAGAACTCGAAGAGGTCGTTCGGCTTCAAGCCCTGGAGGTGCTGCCGCAGGCGCACGAGGTGGTCGTCGCTGCGCGCGAGTTCGATCTCCACCCCGGCGAGGTCCATGTGGGCCGGGATCACCGAAAGCCGCTCGCGGCCCGAGTCGCGGATCTTGTCGCGCACGTCGGCGTGGCCGAGCAGGGCGGGGTAGACCGAGTCGTCTCCCTCCACCTCGAGGCCGAGGCCGCTGGTGGTGTTGGCCTGCGGGTCGAGATCGACGAGCAGGATGCGCTGGCCGCGCAAGGCGAGGGCGGCGGACAGGTTCAGCGCGGTCGTGGTCTTGCCGACTCCTCCCTTTTGATTCCCGATCGCGATGACTTTCATCTGGCTCGTCCGTGCCCGGCAGGCGAAGGAGTGTTCCGGCCCCGGGCCGAAGTGGCAAAACAAAAACCGATGGAATGGACCGAAGCATGGGTGCGCGGGCAGGCCGGCTGGCAGGCCTTCAAGCGCGGCAAGGAGATGGTGGAGGAGGGCGTGGTCCGCTCGCTTCGCCGCCGCGACGGCATCGTCAGCGGTGTCTTCTCCCGCGGGAAACGTCCCATCCGCTGCGTGGCGAAGGAAGAGGGAGGGCTGCTCGCGGTGGAGTGCGGATGCGCCACCAACCGCTCGACCGGGGAGATCTGCGAGCACGGCGTGGCGCTGGCGCTGGCTTCTCTAACAGAACAAGCGGAGCTGCCGGTGCGGCAGGCTCCGGTCGAACCGGCCGCCGAACCCGGGGACACGGCCGATGGCGACGTGGTGGCGATGAAGGTCCGGCTGCCGGAGCGATGCGCGGACATGCTGGCCGCCGGACGCCTGCAGATGCGTCTCGAATCTTCCGACGATCCCCCGGTTCCTGCCGACCGGTCCTTCGCACGATTCCTCGCCGCCAATGGATCGGGAACGTCCGGCCTGCTGCAGGTGCGTGACGGCGACCTTGCCGCCGCGCTCGAATCGCTGGCCGGGCATCCACGGGTCTCGCTCGAAAGCGGACTCCCGGTCCGGATCGCCGATGGGGCGCTCGACCCCTTGGCCCTTGGGAACAGCGGGATCGACAACGACGTCGTGCGTCTTTCCATCGCCCCGGGCCGGATCCGCGTCTTCGCCCTGGGCGAGGAGACCGCCGCGGTCGTCGAAGATCCGGCCGCCCTCTTGATCGGCCGCCTGCCCGTCGCCACGCCTTCCGCCGCGTGGCGGGACCGGCTTCGGGAATTGTGCGACACGGGCCAACTGCTTCTTCAGCGCGATTGCTTCCTGACGGAGATCGAGGCATGGCTGGATGTCTTCGCCGATCCGGCGCCGGGATGGATCGGCAAACTCCATTTCGAGGCCGCCACTCCGGAGCATCGGATTCATCTGGAGGGATCGCTCAACGCCCTCGATGCGATGGTCGAGGTCCGGTATCCGGGAGGAAACTTCGATCCCGACCCCGAGGTCGCCGCCGCCGGTTTGCCGCGGATCGACGGACACCGGGTGCAGGTCCGCGATCGCGGGTTGGAAACGGCCATTGCCGACCGGCTGCGCCGAACCGGATGGGACGGGGGTGGGGGACGGTTCCGGCTGCGGGATCCCGGGCGGATTCCGCTGTGGCTCGCCGACGAATTGTCCGAAATGCGTCGCCAGGCCACGGTGGTGATCGGCGAAAGACTGCGGCACGTCATGGAGCGGTTGCATGTGGTCTCGCCTCACCTTGATCTCGCCGAAGGCGGGAGCCTTGCCTGCGAGCTTTCATTTCAAACGGATGATGGACGCCGCCTCGATCCGTCGAAGATCCGGGCGATCCTGAGGAAGGGGGAACGCTCGACACGCACCCGCGACGGCGCGGTCGTCGTGATCCGGCGCGAGGCCACCGACGTGGTCGAACCCCTGCTCGCCGACCTCGGCCTGGTCTCGGGAGAGCAGCAATTCAGGATCACCAAAGCCCAGCATTTCCTTTTTCGAGAATATCAGAAAAAATGGGATAAACAGCTGACAGTAAGTGAGCAAAAAGAACTACTGCATGCGATTCCAGAGGATCTCATCGACGGCAATCTTCGACCTTATCAGCAGGAAGGTGTCGGCTGGTTGTTCGAGCGGCTCACCGAGCTATCCGGTGCGTTGCTGGGGGACGAAATGGGACTCGGGAAGACGATTCAAACCATTGCTTTAAGCGAGTGGTTGAAGCGCTCTCTTGGAAGGGTTCAGGTGTTGTTGCTCGTGCCGACCTCGCTGCTGGGGAACTGGGAGCGGGAGCTGTCGGTTTTCGCGGCCGGGCTCCGGATTTGTCGCTTCGCGGGCACGGGGCGTGACCGGCTGCGGGACGAGGCGCGGGATGCGGAGGTGCTGCTGACCAGCTACGGAACCTTTCAGCGGGACCGGGCGTTTCACCTGGCGAATCGCTACGATCTGGCGGTCTGCGACGAGGCGAGCCTGCTGCGCAATCCCGACAGCCAACTGTCGCGGTCGGTCGCCAAGCTCGATGCCGGGCGCCGTCTCGCGCTCAGTGGCACGCCGGTCGAGAACCGGCTGGAGGACCTTTGGTCCATCTTTCGATTCGTGGCGCCCGGCTACCTCGGCGCACGCGATGAGTTTGCCGGGCGCTACGCCGGGGACGACGCCGGACCCGTGGCGAGGCGTCGGCTGGCGCTGCGGATCTCGCCGTACTACCTCCGCCGCACCAAGGAGCAGGTGGCGCCCGAGCTGCCTGACAAGCTGGTGATCGACGAGTGGTTGGATCTCTCGGACGACGCCCGTCGGCTCTATCAGGGCGTCGCGAGTGCCGGTCTGGCGCAGCTCGATGCCATCGGGTCGGAGGCCGCCGCCCGGATGCACCTGCTCACATTGCTGCTGCGCCTGCGGCAGATCTGCCTGTCGCCCGGCCTCGTCGACGAAAAGGAAGGCGGCGAGTCCGCCAAGGTGGGGTGGGTGCAACGCCTGCTCGAGGAACGCCACGAGTCGGGTGGGAAGACGCTCGTCTTCAGCCAGTTCGCCGGCTTCCTGCGGGACTGGGAAGGGGCGGGGGGCTTTCCGGTGGATCACGTCTTCCGCCTTGATGGAAGCACGCGTGATCGAGCCGGGTTGGTCGAGCGCTTCCAAGGCTGCAAGGGATCCGCCGTGTTCCTCATCAGCCTCAAGGCCGGCGGCTACGGACTCAACCTCACCGCGGCCGACACCGTTGTGCACATGGACCCGTGGTGGAATCCGGCCGTCGAGAACCAGGCCACCGACCGAGCCCACCGCATCGGCCAGACCAGGCCCGTCACCGTCTATCGACTGCTGGCTCGCGACACCGTCGAGGAGCGTGTGCGGCGGATCCAGGAGCAGAAGCGGTCGCTGATGGAAGTGGCTGAAACCAACGTAACCTCAGCGGCTGAGGATTCATGGTCCCCAGGCGATCTCCGGAATCTGGTGGGTTAGCGGGGACGGCGGGGAACAGTCACGGATGGGAGCAGCAGGGATTTCAAACTGGACCACTACCTTGTCAACTCCGCATTACATGTATTGTTACAAGTTAAAGATGGCGTACCCAAAACACTGGGCTTCCGGCAATTCGCTCCTTCAGGCGCTCGCTGATCACTCTCCGACCGTGAGCTTTAGCGGCACCTCGACATCCTTGAGATCGACCCAGTAGCTCAGGGTCACATCCACTGCCTTGGCCTCAACGGCGGCGAAGTTGAAGCTCTTCTGCTTGCCGCTCCAACTGCTGCCTTCGGAATCGAGCTTCTTGCCGTCCGCTTCGACCGAAAGCTCGATGATGCTCTCATAGTCGCCGATCACGGTCACCTGGAGCCCCTTGTTGCCGCCGAAACCTTCGGATTCCTCGGCGCTGATCTTGAATGGACCCACTTCGACCGCCTTGTCGCCCAGGCTCAGCTTGACGTTCTGTTCCTTGGATTCCGAGCCGGTGCGGATCGTGATCTTGCCCTCCAGCTTGGCGCCTTCGAGCTTGCCCATCATGTCGCCGCGGATCTCGGCGCTGAAGCTGCCGATGGTGCCGTCTTCGGAAACCTTCGGGAACGAGCCCTGCTCGACCGGATTGCCGCGACCTTTGGTCGAGACCAGCTCCGATCCGTCCGCGGCCGTCATGCTGGTGATCTCAAGCGAGTCGTCGGCGATCGTCACCATGTTCTCTCCCTCGAGCAGGAACACCAGCTTGGCTCCGTACGAGTGATTCATGGGTTTCACGTCGAAGGGCACCTTGTCGGACAAGGCGGCGCCGGCCTGATACTGGACCAGACGCACGCTCGGGCCATCCGCCGCCTGGGCGCCGGCGACCAGGGTCGCGGCGAGAATGGTTTTGAAAATCCTGTGATTAATGTCGTTTTTCATTGTTTTTAAGGGGATAAGCTTTCTCGCGGTTGCCTCGTCGAGGACGAAATGTCCGGAATCGAAGCCCTTCACCGGTTCGCCCTCCTTGGCCTCGAACTCGTAGGCGATGATCGGCTTGGTGCCGGGGATTTCGGACATGAGATAGATCCGGACGGCGAAGGCCTCCTTGCCGGTGCCGCCCTTGACCGGCTTGGCGGTGAAGGTCACCTCGTTGCGTCCGTCGCGGGCGCCGCCGACGACGATCTCGGCCTCCTTGGCATTCGAGAACTGGTGGCGGCTGACGCGGTTGACCTGGACCTGCACCTCCCGGCCCGGGCAGAAGACATAGACCTTGGCGATGTATTTCGCCGGCGGAACGAGAGGCGGCGTGGGCGGCACCACCCCGCTGGCCTGGCACTCGGGATTCTGCCTGAGGTAGTCGAGCTTGCCGGCGGCGAGTTCCTTCCGGACTTCCGGCAGGGCGGCCAGGTTCACGAATTCGGCCTTGTCGTAGAGCCAGCGTCCCTGGCTTCCGACGAAGGAAAGGACCAGCAGGTTGTCGGTCGGTGATCCGCCGACGCCGAAGTCGACCGGCCCGAAGAAGGCGGCCTTGGCCGTGGAGCCCTTTTGGGAGACGTGGAGGCACTCGAGCTTTTCCAGCGAAGGCGGGGGCGCGGGCAGGTCGAAAAGGGCGGCGGGAAAGGAGCGCTTCT